>Ga0066710_100002183_pt1 | contig 15553 bp, 14 predicted proteins | sample GraSoiAngelo_159_FD_79666 | JGI IMG/M metagenome (GOLD analysis project Ga0066710, IMG submission 79666) | Grasslands soil microbial communities from the Angelo Coastal Reserve, California, USA - 14_1009_16_40cm | ecosystem: Environmental > Terrestrial > Soil > Grasslands | place: USA...
GAGCTCGTCGATCCCGACGCGGACATCCACGCCTCGGCCGACTATCGGCGCCACCTCGCTGGAGTGCTCACGAAGCGCGCCCTCACGAGGGCGATCGGAGTCGCGCGTGGCTGACATGGTGACCGTGCGATTGAACGTGAACGGCGTCGCCCACGAGGGGCGGTGCGAGCCGCGCAAGCTGCTGGTCGACTTCATCCGCGAGGACCTCGGGCTCACGGGCACGCACGTCGGGTGCGAGCACGGGATCTGCGGTGCGTGCACGATCATGTTCAATGGGGAGGCGGCGCGCTCGTGCATCATGCTCGCGGTCCAGGCCGACGGCGCCGAGCTCGCTACCGTCGAGGGCCTGATGCGGGACGGCAAGCTCCATCCGCTGCAGGAAGCGTTCCGCGAGCATCACGGCCTGCAGTGTGGCTTCTGCACGCCCGGTATGCTGATGACCGCGCTGGACTTCCTGCGCACGAACCCGGCGCCCAGCGACCGCGAGATTCGCGAGGGCATCTCGGCCGTGCTCTGCCGCTGCACTGGCTATCAGGGGATCGTCAACGCGGTTCGGGCCGCCGCGCCCATCCTCGCCTCCGGGCGCTAGGTTCGGAGAGAGCTCGTGGGCGTGGACCTGCCGCGGCTCGTCGGCGCCCGCGTCGCGCGACGCGAGGATCCGCGCCTCCTGACCGGGCAGGGGAGCTACGTCGACGACCACCGCCCGGCCCGGATGCTCTACGCCGCGTTTCTCCGCTCGCCGCACGCCCACGCGCGGATCGCGCGCATCGATGCGTCGGCGGCACTGGCGTTGCCCGGCGTCGCGGCGGTGCTGACCGGCGAGGACATCGCGCGCGCGGCAAAGCCCGTCCGCGCCGAGTCCAAGACGCCCGACGTCAAGACCACGAGCTTTCCGCCGCTCGCGCTCGGCAAGGTGCGTCACGTGGGCGAGGCCGTCGCGATGGTCGCCGCCGAGAGCCGCTACCTGGCCGAGGACGCGGTCGAGCATCTCGCCGTCGAGTACGAGCCGCTGCCGGTCGTGAGGAACACCGACGAGGCGCTCGACCCGGCGAGCCCGGTGCTCCACGAGGACGCAGGAACGAACCTCCTGGTCGCCCGCGAGTTCGCCCGCGGCGACGTCGACGGCGCGCTGGCGGGCGCGGCGCTCGTCGTGCGCGAGCGGTTTCGCTTCCACCGGCACACGCCGGTCTGCATGGAGAACCGCGGCTGCCTCGCGGACTACGCGACGGGGAGCGCGATGCTCACCCTGCGCTCTTCCGCCCAGTGCCCCGGCCTCGTGCGCGACGTCCTGACCGACCTGCTCGGCATGCCCGAGCACCAGATCCGCGTGGTCGCGACCGACGTAGGCGGCGGCTTCGGCGCCAAGGCCTCGCTCTACCCGGAGGAGATCGCCACCTGCGTGATGGCGCGGCGACTGGGACGCCCGGTGAAGTGGATCGGCGATCGCCGCGAGGACCTGCTCTCGACCACGCAGGCGTGGGACGAGATCGTCGAGGCCGAGCTTGGCATGAACCGCGACGGCACCATCGTCGGCCTTCGCGCTCGGGTGACCGCCGACATCGGGGCGTACTCGATCTATCCGTGGACGGCCGCCATCGAGCCCGTGCAGACGATCAGCTTTCTGCCCGGGCCGTATCGGGTGCCGGCCTATCGCGGGCAGGCGCGAGGCGTTGCGACCTGCAAGGCTCCGCTCGGCCCGTACCGCGGCGTGGGGCGACCGCCGGCGGTCTTCGTGATCGAAGGCCTCATGGATCGAGCGGCGCGCCAGCTCGGGATCGACCCGACGGAGATCCGGCTCCGCAATTTCATCCGCGACGAGGATTTTCCTTACAAGTCGCCGTCGGGAATCGTGTGGGACAGGTCGAGCTTCACCGGCTCGCTCGTCAAGGCGCGCGAGGCGCTCGATTACCAGGCCGCGCGCGACGAGCAGGCGAAAGCCCGCGCCGCCGGGCGCTGGCTCGGCATCGGCGTCGCCTCCTACGTTGAGCTCACCGGTATCGGCTCGGCGATTCCGGTGTCGCCGGGCATGCCGGTCTCCACGGGCACCGAGGCGGCGACGATCCGCTTCGATCCGGCCGGCAAGGTCACCGCCGTGTTCGGCGTCGCGTCCCACGGCCAGGGGCTCGAGACGACGCTCGCGCAGATCGTGGCGGACGAGGTCGGCGTGCCGATCGCGGACGTGCGCGTGCTCCACGGCGACACCGAGGTCTCGCCCTATGGGACCGGCACCTACGCGAGCCGAAGCCTCGTGCTGGCCGGCGGCGCGGCCATTCTCGCCGGCCGGGCTGTCCGCGAGAAGATGCTGCTGATCGCCGGCCATCTCCTGGAAGCCGATCCGGCCGACATCACGCTGATCGACGGCCGGTACGCCGTGCGCGGGATGCCCGACCGGAGCGTAGCGGTCCGGCAGATCGCCCGCGCCGCCTACTCGGGCGCGCGTCAGCTGCCGAAGGGGCTCGAGCCCGGCCTGGAGGCGACGAAGTTCTACGACCCGTACTACGGCACCGCCTCGAACGCGACCCACGTGGCGGTGGTCGAGGTGGACCACGCGACCTGCGAGGTGAAGACGCTCCGCTACGTCGTCGTCGAGGACTGCGGGCGCATGGTGAATCCGCTCATCGTCGACGGTCAGGTGCACGGCGGCGTCGCGCAGGGGATCGGCGCGGCGCTCCTCGAGGAGATCGTCTACGACGACCACGGGCAGCTGCTCAGCGGCACCTTGATGGACTACGTCGTGCCCTCGGCGTGCGAGATTCCGATGATGGAAGTGCACCACCTGGAGACGCCGTCGCCGGTCACGCTCGGTGGATTCCGCGGCATGGGCGAGGGCGGGACCATCGGCGCGCCCGCGGCCATCGCCAACGCGATCGCCGACGCGCTGGCTCCGCTGGGGATCGAGGTCGCCGAGCTGCCGGTGAGCCCCGATCGCCTCTTCCGACTCATCGGGGCGCGCACGGGGTGAGGGGATGAATCTCGGGCTCGCCGGGAAGGTCGCGCTGGTCACCGGCGGCGCGCGCGACATCGGGCGCGAGATCTCGCTGACCTTGGCCCGCGAGGGCGCGGCCGTCGCCGTCAACTACATGCACTCGAAGCCCGATGCCGACTCGGTCGTGGCCGAGATCACCCGGGCCGGCGGCCGCGCGGCGGCCTATCAGACCGACGTGGCCGACTACGCGGCGGTGGGCCGCCTGATCGACCGTGTCGTCGCCGACCTCGGCCGGCTCGACGTCGTCGTCAACAACGCGGGCTACGTCGAGGCGAAGCTGTTCCTCGAAACGAAGCCCGAAGAGTGGAAGCGACAGGTGGACGTCGACCTCTACGGGGTCTTCAACATCTGCCACGCCGCGGCGCCGAAGCTGGCGGCCCAGAAGGGCGGACGCATCATCAGCATCGTCGGGGACTCGGCGCGCGTGGGCCAGCCGCGACTCGGCGTGTCGGCCGGGGCGCGCGGCGCGGTGCTCTCCCTCACGCGCACGCTCGCGAAGGAGCTCGGCCGTCAGAACATCACCGTGAACTCGCTCGCGCTCGGCTGGATCGAGACCTCGCACTCGGACCAGGAGTGGATCGCGAAGAATCGCGAGCGGATCCTCGCGTTCTACCCGATTCGCCGTCTCGGAAAGCCCGAAGACGTGGCGCCGCTCGTCGCCTTCCTCGCCTCCGACCTCGCCGGCTGGGTCACCGGGCAGACGATCAGCGTGAGCGGCGGATACTCGACGGTCTGACCGTCCCGACCATGGGCTACGCCGGCCCGAAGCCGACCGAGGCGGTCAGGTCCTTGGCAATGAGCGGCCGGAAGCGCACAGGCAGCCCCACGGCGAGCTTGTCGAGCGGAACGTCGACGATCCGGCCGAGGATCGAAACGCCCTCCTTGAGCCGCACCACGGCGACGGCATAGGGGACGTCCGCCGCGTGCGCGCGAGGCGCGACGCGGATCACGGTAAAGCTCGCGATCGTGCCGTCGCCCACGAGCGTCACCGGCTGCCACTGATGGGCGTGGCAGCTCGGGCACAGCTCCTTCGGCGGCATCGCGAGCTCGCCGCACGCGCCGCAACGGATGGCCGTGAGCTGTCCGGAGCGCGCCTTCTCGAAGAACACGCGCGCGGTGATGGTCGGCTCAGTCACGACCGAAGAGGCTCACCAGGACGGTCGCCGTGTTGCCGCCGAGGGTGTGGGTGAGGCCCTTACGCGCGTCCTCGACCTGACGCGGCCCGGCCTCTCCGCGGAGCTGGGTCACGATCTCCGCCACCTGCGCGGCGCCGGTCGCCCCAATGGGGTGGCCCTTGGCCTTCAAGCCGCCCGACGGGTTCACCGGGATCTCACCGCCGAGACCGGTGAGACCCTTCTCGGCGGCGCGCCCGCCGGCGCCCGGCTCGAAGAGGCCGAGCCCCTCCGTGGCGACGATCTCGGCGATCGTGAAGCAGTCGTGCAGCTCGACGACGTCCACGTCGGACGGGCCGATCCCGGCCTGCCGGTAGGCCGCGGCCGCTGCCCGCTCGGTCGCCGGCACGCGCGAGAGATCGCGCTTGTCCCCGAGCAGCATCCAGTCCGACGCCGCCGCCGAGCCGAGCACCCACACGGGCTTGCGATGCTTGCGCGCGACCTCCTCGGAGGCGAGGACCACGGCCGCGCCGCCGTCGGAGAACGGGCAGCAGTCGAAGAGCTTGAGCGGATCGGCCACGTAGGCTGACTTCAATACCTGCTCGATCGTGATCGGCTTCTGGAATTGCGCCTTCGGGTTGAGCGCGCCGTGACGGTGATTCTTCACGGCAACCGCGGCCATCTGGGCCTCGGTCGTGCCGTGCTTCTCCATGTGGGCCCGGGCGATCAGGGCGAAGACGCCGGGAAAGGTCAGGCCGAGTGGCTGCTCCCACACGGCGTCTGACGCGTAGGCGAAGTACTCGGTGGACTCCGCCGTGGAGACGTTCAGCACCCGTTCGGCGCCTCCGACCAGGATGACGTCCGAGACACCGGCGGCGATCTCCATCACGGCGTGACGGAACGCCGCGTGCGAGCTCGCGCACGCGGTCTCGAAGCGGGTCGTGGGCACCGACGGGATGCCCAGGACGGAAGCGGCCTGGGGCCCGGTGTGAAGCTGATGCTCGGTCTCGCCGCCCACGACGTTGCCGTAGTAGAGCGCTTGCACGGCGCTCGCGCGTATGCCGGCGTCGGTCAGCGCCTCGCGGGCCGCCTCGGCGAAGAGCTCGGCCGAGGTGCGGTCGTGCAGCCCGAATTTCGTCACTCCAACCCCGATCACGGCGACCCGACGCATGGGAGTCCTCCCTCGTCGCATGCTAGCATTAAAATCGGTGACTGCATCGCTGCCCGAGGAGGCTGACTGCCCGACCAATTCTTCTTGCTGTGACTGCCGTTCCCCGGGTTCAATGGTCTTCGGTGCCGAGACGGGTTAACTTCGCGTGCTGAGTGAAGAAGCGCTCATCATCGCCGCCGTCGCGGGCGCGTGCGTGCTGCTTGTGCTCGGCGTGCTCGAGCTGGTGTGGCCGACGCGGCCGCGTCACGCTCGCCGATCTCGGGGCGAGCCGGATCCCGCTCGCCCCGTGGCCGCCGCGCCTCCACGTCCGGCTCAGAGCATCCTGCCGAGGCGGTTGATCGACTCGCCGTCGGCCTCGCGCCCGGCCGGCGGCTTCGTGTTCCCGCCGCCGGCCGACTACGTGCCGCCGCCGCTGCCGCGCGAGGAAGTCCGGCCCCTCACGCGTCCGATCGGGCTAGTCCGGCCCGCGACGGCCGAAGAGGCGACGATCCCGCCGCCGGTCGAACACGAGGCCTCGCCGCCCGTTGAACCGGTCGAAGCGCCTGTCGCGCCTCCGGAGCCCGAGCACGTCGTGCCGGCCTACATTCCGCCGCCGGCTGTCGAGATCGAGCCGCCGCCGACCGAGCCCGCGGCGGCTCCAGTCGAGGCGGAGCCGTCCGCGTTCGAGCCCGATCCCCCGATCGGGCCGGAGCCGAGCCCGCTCGAGGCCGAGCCGCCACGGTTCGAGGCGGAGGAGCCGCCGCAGCGGTTCGAGCCCGAGCCGCCGATGGTCGAGGTGAGCTCGACCGTCGTCGAGCCTGAGCCGGAGGTCGTCGAGCCGGAAGGACCTCTGGTCGACGTGTCGCCACCACCAGTCGAGCCAGCACCGCCAGCGACCGTGCCCGAGTCGCAGCCGATCGCACAGGTCCCGCCGTCATTCGAGCCCCTCGCGCCACCGCGCGCGCAGGTTCAGCCGCCGCAACCGGCGGAGATTCCTACGCCGTCCAGACGCCGGCGCCGGAGCAAGATCTCACCGCACGCGCGCCCGCACCGGGTGCTGCGCCCGGGGACGCCGGGAGGCTCGAGCGCCGAGCGCCCGGCGACCAACCTCGCGCCGCCGGCTCTGACCGAGGCGCCCGCGAGGCCGGCGCCACCCACTCCGAGCGCTCCGGCGGCGATCGACGCGAAGGTTACGCGAGATTCGCCGCTCGTGGAACGCTGCTTCGCCCTTTATCAGGAAAAGCGCTTCGACGAGGTCCTGACGGTCGGCGAGCAGGCGCTCGCCGGATTTCGGCGAGACGCGGCCGGGCGTCCGTCCCGCGAGGCCGCGGCGCTCTGGTCCGTCATCGGGCTGGCGAAGCAGGCCCTCGGCGACGACGACGGCGCGCACGCGGCGCTCGAGTCGTCGATCGACGCGGCCTTCGAGGCGGAGCGCTCGACCTACCGCAGGCATCTCGCCACTCACGCGCTCGAAGCCGCCCAGGCGCGGCTGGCGCGAGCGGACAGTCACGACCCCGGCGACCGGATGGCGGTGATCCGCTCGGCGATCGCGTGGACCGAACGCGGGCTTGCGGGCGCCCCGTCGGATCCGGCGCTCAGCGACGCGCGCGAAGCCTCGCACGAGGCGCTCTGGCAGGCGTACGAGCAGGCCGCGACGGCGCTTCTCCAGCGGCAGGAATTCCCGGAGGCGCGACAGATCCTGCACGAGGCTCTGGATGACCCCAAGCTGCCCGCGGCGCGCGCGGCGGGGCTCAGGGGGTTGCTCTCCGGCACGTTCGGCGGCGAGATCGGTCAGCTCACGGCGCAGGCGATCCTCAGCATCCAGGAAGGGCGCGAGGCCGAAGCGCTGGGAGTGCTCCAGCGCGCCGAGGGGCTGCTCGCCGCGATCGCCACCGACGCGCTTCCGGCGACGCGTCGCGACGAAGTCGACCAGCGGCTGTGGTGGGGCTACGCCGAGCTCGGGAGCAGGCGACTCGACGCCGGCGACTACGAAGAGGCGCTCGATCCGCTCGTCCACTCGTTGCGCTTCACGTCGATCGGGCCGGAGCGTCAGGCCGAGACGCGCGCAGCGGTCGTCCGCGCGCTGGAGGGCATCGCGGCGGTGCGCGCGCTGTCCATTCGCCGCCTCGCCGAAGCCGGCAGCCGCGACGAAGCGATCGTCGCCGCGGGGGCGCTCCACGAGCTCGTGAGGCGCGGCCTCGAGCTCGGGATCACCGAGGACGAGCTGGTGGCGGCCTTCGCGCGGGTGCGCCGGCTGTGCGAAGAGCTCGGGATGGACGCGCGAGCGTAGCGCGCGGCACCGTCGCGGCGCTGGGCCCCGCCGGATCGGGCGCGCCTATGAAAGGACCGGCGCGCTCAGGGCTCGACGCTTTTTCGGCGGATCTCCTCGAGCAGGGTCTCGGGCACGTTGAAGAACGCCGTCACGACGGTGGGATCGAAGTGCTTGCCCGAGCAGCGCTTGATCTCGGCCTTGGCCACGTCGAACGGCTGCGCCTTCGAGTACGGGCGGTCGAAGGTGATCGCGTCGAAGGCGTCGACCACCATGAAGATCCTGGCGCCCAGCGGAATCTCTTCGCCCCTGAGGCCGCGCGGATAGCCGCTCCCGTCCCACTTCTCGTGGTGCGAGTAGACGATCGGCACCGCGCCCTGCAGGAACGGGATCTTCTCGATCAGCTGCTTGCCGATCTCCGGATGGCGCCGCATGATCTTCCACTCGTCTTCGGTGAGGGGACCGGGCTTCAGCAAGATTCCGTCTGGGATGCCGATCTTGCCGATGTCGTGGAGCAGCACGCCGTGGGCGAGGGCCGGGAGGTCCGGCTCCGGCACGCCGTACACGCGCGCCGTCGCCATCGCATAGCCGTGCACGCGGCGCGAGTGTGATTCGGTCCCGACGTCGCGCGTGTCGAGGGCGGACCCGAGCGCCTCCAGGGTGGTCCGGTAGGCGTCCTGGAGCTCCCGGTTGAGCTGCGCCAGCCCGCGCGTCGCCTCTTCGACCCGTCGCTCGAGGAGCTCTTGATAGTGGCGGTGCTCGATCAGGAGCTGGCGCCGCTCGAGGGCGCGGTCGGCGGCGATGAGCAGCTCGTCCACGTTCACCGGCTTCATGATGAAGTCGTACGCGCCGAGCTTGAGGCTCGCGATCGCGGTCTTCACGTCGGCCGCGCCGGTGAGGACGATCACGGCCGCGTCGGGGTCGGCCTGACGGACTTGCTGGAGGAGATCGATGCCGCCCATGATCGGCATCTTGAGGTCGGTGACGGTCAGCGGCGAGCGCGAGTCGCGGATCGAGGCCCGGAAGACCTCGACCCCTTCGTGTCCGTCATTGGCGAGCAGGCATTTGTAGCCGGCGCCGAGGAAGATCTGGTGCAGGACGTCGCGGACCTGCCGGTCGTCGTCGACGATCAGAACCTCTCGCTGCCCCATGTCAATCTACCTTCTGACCCGGACCTGCCGCCACGACCTGGTTCTTGCCCGCTCGCTTTGCGGCGTAGAGCGCCCCGTCGGCCGCGCGGAACAGCTCCTCCGACGTCGAGGCCTCGTCGTCCGGAAGGCTGGCGACGCCGAAGCTCGCCGTCACCCGCTTGCCGTGCGAGTAGGGGAAGGTCGCGACGACCTGCCGTATCCGGTCCGCGTAGAGCCGAGCGCCGCTCTTCGACGTCTCGACCAGCAGGACGGCGAACTCGTCGCCGCCGTAGCGGGAGACGACGTTGATGCCGCGCGAGTGCTTCATGAGGATCTGACCGACATCGCGCAGCGTCTCGTCGCCGACCGCGTGGCCGAACTCGTCGTTGACGCTCTTGAAGCCGTCCAGGTCGAGCACCACGACGGAGACCGGGTGATTGAACCGCCTGAAGCGCGAGATCTCCTCCTCGAGGCGGAGCGAGAAGAAGCGTCGATTGTAGAGTCCGGTGACCTCGTCCTTGAACGAGGTCTCCTTGAGCTTGGCGTTGGTGGCCTCGAGCTCGCGGTAGGCGGCGTCGAGGCGCATCGCGAAGGTGTTGATGTCGATGGCCTGCTGCTCGACGGTGCCGAGCATGTTCGAGAACGACCGCATCAGGGTCCCGACCTCGTCGCTACGGCCGCCGAGCTCCGCGAGCTTCGGCTCTCGCGAGAGCAGCTCGGCGATCTTCGCGAAGGCCCGGCCGAGGTCCCAGATGATGTACGCCCCGCCGACCATGGCGAGGACGGTGGACAGCAGGAGGGCGTGGAGTGCGTAGAACTTCATGACGTCCGCCGGGTGCAGCTCGGGCCTCACGTAGCGATAGACCACGTAGGCGAGAACCAGCATCGGCACGAGGGAAGAAAGAGTGAGCGCCAGCAGGACTTTACGCCTCAGCAGCCGCCCCGTGGACGCGATATCGGCCGACGCGCGCGACATGACAAGACTATTCTATTGCCGCGATCGGCGGTCAGGACAGGAAAAGTTTGAGCCGCGTGCTGTAACTACTCGATCTACGAATGAAAAGTGATCGACGACAGGCTAGTGCCCTTCGGCGCGCAGCCGATGGCGCTGGCCCTCCTGGATCACCACGATGCCATCTTCCTCGATGCGCTCGAGGATGGTGCCGTTCTCGAGCGTCTGCCCCTCGACATATTTTTGGCCGTTCACATAGACCATCCGCTCCCGAGGCTCGTTCGCCCAGACGAGCATGTCGATCTTCAGCTGGGGCGCCTCGGGCGGCGGCATCTGGTCGGGGGCCGGCGGCATGGACGTGATCGATGACCGGAGATCGGAGCGCTCCCGCCGACGCCGCTGCCGCGGGGTCTCTTCCGGAGACGCGGGAGGCGCCGGAGCGAGGCTGGTGGGCCGCGCGGGCGGGAGCGCGATCGGGCGCGCCGCCGGGACCGGTTGCGCGATCGGCTTGCGCGGTGGATCCTCAACCGCCTGCGCCGTCGGCGGCGGTGACGGAGGGATCGTCGCGGGCCTCCCCGCCGCGGACGTTTCCACTTCCGCGCGCGTATCGGGCGGGGGAGACACCGGCTGATGTGGGGCGAGCAAGATGGCGCCGATCACGACCGCGTTGAGGACGAGCCCGCCGCTCACGAACCAGGGCCACAGCCCCCGCCGCGCGCGCGCCGCCGCCGCCGCCGGGACAGACTTCCGCGGAATCGTGACCGGCTCGATCCCTGGCGCTTCGTCGGGCACCTCGATCGCCGGTGAGCCGGCGGGAGCCAGGACAGAACGGGCAGCCGCGCGCACGGTCGATCGATCGACGCGTCGGCGCCGCTGGGCGACCGCGCCCAGTAGCGCCCGGGCGCAAATGGTGTTGATCAGGCGCGGCACGCCGGACGACAGGTGATGCACGTCTCGCAGCGCGTCGACATCGAAGATGTTGCGGCGGCCGCCGGCGATCACCATGCGGTGCCGCACGTACGCGCGCGTCTCGTTTTCCGTGAGCGGCAAGAGATGGTAGCCCGTGGACCGGGACGGCTGGTTCGGAGCCGCGCGAGCCAGCAGGTCGACGAGCCACGGCTCGCCGATCAGGATGATCCCGAGCAGCTTCCGCCCGTCGATTTCCAGGCTCGAAAGCAGGTACAGCTGCTCGAGCACGTCGAGACCCAGACTCTGGGCTTCGTCCACGATCACGACCGTGCGTCGCTGGCCGAGGCCGGCGACCTGTTTGCGGTAGAGGCTGTCGCCGAGTATCAGACTCGACGCGTCCTTCCCGTACGCAACCCCCAGCTCGTCGCAGACGACCGAGAGCAGCTCCTGGGGCGTCGGCACCGGGTTGAGGATCAGCGCCACGTCGACGCGCTCGGGCAGCCGGCTCAACAGCATGCGACACATCGTCGTTTTGCCGATGCCGCTCGCGCCGATGAGGTGGGCGACGCCGCCTTGCGCCTGGACACTGCGCAGCAGATGCGCGAGCGCCGGCTCGTGGTGCTCGCCCAGATAGGTGAATCGAGGATCCGGGGCGTTCGAGAAGGGGCGCTCGCGGAGGCCGAAATGCTCGAGGTACATCGCTAGCGCGGAACGGGAGATGAGCGCAGACCGGTCGCCACACGCGACGGCATGAGCGTCAAGGACGCCACGGACAGCTCCCGCCGATGATCGTGCGACGACACGTGGTACGCCCCTTCATGCCACCATTCCATCGAGAGACGGGTCGTCCGCATCGCTGGCGTCAAACCTGAGGGCCCTGCAGGAGCCCGGCTTGAGGTGCCGCGGCCGGACGGGCGGAGTATAGCGGAAGTGGCCGATCTATGGGGAGTCCCCTCACAATGGGTCCAAAGCCTATGCTAACCTCGGCCAAGGAAGAATTGTCTGGGCCCCACGGTCAATGTGAGAATTCTCAAGGAAATAGCCGAGATGCCCGTCGTCGCTGACCAGACGATCGATTGCCTCGGGCTCTTCTGCCCGATGCCGATCGTGAAGACACGTGAGGCGCTCCGGCACATGGATCCGGGGCAGGTCCTCGAGGTCACGTCGGACGACCCCGGCTCCGAAGCGGACATGAAGAGCTGGTCGGCGCGAACCGGCAACGAGCTCGTGGAGATGCAGAGAAATGGCGCGGTCTTCCGCTTCTTCGTCCGAAAGGCTCGCTAGAACAGGCCTCCCCGCGGCGGGTGGCCGCGTCTACCTCGACTACGCGGGTTTCTCCCCGGTCGATCCGCGCGTGGTCGCGGTGATGCGGCCGTTCTTCGAGGGTGGCGTCGGCAATCCGAACGCCCAGCACTCGCTGGGGCTCGAAGCCCGCTCGTCCCTGGATGGGGCCCGTGCGAAAGTGGCCCGGCTGTTCGCCGCGACCCCCGGCGGGGTGATCTTCACCGCGAGCGCCACCGAGGCGAACAATCTCGCCATCAAAGGTCTGGCCCAGCGGGCCGCCGCCCGGCACATCGTCACCTCCGCGATCGAGCACATCTCGCTGATCGACTCGTGTCGCGACCTCGAGAAGCGCGGCTGGAGCGTGACCTACGTGGGCGTGGACGCGGAAGGTCGCGTCGATCCCGAGGCCGTGGCGAGCGCGATTCGCCCGGACACGGCGCTCGTCTCGATCATGGCGGCCAACAACGAGATCGGCACGATCCAGCCGGTCCGGGAGATCGGCCGGATCGCGCGCGCCCGCGGTGTGCCGTTCCACGTCGACGCGGTCGGTGCCGCCGGGCGCGTGCCGCTCATGGTCGACGACTGTCGTATCGACCTGCTCACGCTGTCGTCGAACGATCTCTACGGGCCGCCAGGCGCCGGCGCCCTCTGGGCTCGCGCGAGCGTCAAGCTGGCGCCGCTGACGGTCGGAGGCGGCCAGGAGCACGGATATCGCGCGGGGACCGAGAACCTGCCGGCGATCGCCGGCATGGGTGTGGCCGCCGAGCTGGCGCGTGGCGAGGTCGCCGGCGAAGTGGCGCGCCTGCGCGAGCTGCGCGATCGTCTGCTGGCGGGGCTGCTCACGCGGGTCCCGGAGGCGCGCCAGACCGGCGCCCGCGGAGCCGACCGGCTCCCGCAGAACGCGTCGATCGTCGTGCCCGGCATGAAGGCCGAGAGCGTCCTGACCGACCTCGATCTCCGCGGGGTCGCCGCCTCGTCGGGCGCCGCCTGCACGGCGATGACCGGCGAGCCATCGCACGTGCTGCGGGCGATCGGCTGCGACCGCGACACCGCCGAGAGCTCGCTCTGCTTCACGCTCGGCCGCTGGACCACGGCGAGCGAGATCGATCTCGTGATCGATGCGGTCCCGGCGGTGGTCGCCCGCCTTCGCCGCCTGGCCTCACAGTAGGGTGCGCCTTTTCCTCTTCGACATCGACGGCACGCTCGTGAGCGTGCGTGGCGCCGGCCGCACCGCGTTCGCCCGCGCGCTCGAGGAGACCTACGGCACCGCCGGCACGATCGAGCGGTACGACTTCCGCGGTCGGACCGATCTGCGCATCGTCCACGACTTGATGACGGAGGCCGGGCTGGACGTCGAGCGGATTCGCGATCGTGTCGACGACTGCTTCCGGGCCTACGCGCGCGAGCTCACGCGGATCATCGGCGACGGCTCGCGGGTCAAGGTGTTGCCGGGCGTGGCGGAGGTGGTCCGGCGGCTCGGCGCGCGGCCGGACGCGGTCGTCGGGCTCCTCACGGGAAACATCGAAGCCGGGGCTCGGATCAAGCTCGAGCCGACGGGGCTCTGGCCGTTGTTCCGTGTGGCCGCCTACGGCGGCGACGATGCCGACCGGCGCCGTTTGCCCGCGATCGCGCGCCAGCGGGCGCGGGCCATCGGCCACGAGTTCTCGTTCGACCGCATCACGATCATCGGCGATACGCCCCTGGACGTCGAGTGCGCGCGCGCCTCGGGCGCGGTGGCGGTCGCCGTCGCGACCGGCCAGCATCCGGTCGACGAGCTGGCGACGTGCCGGCCCGATCTGCTCTTCAGCGATCTCGCCGACGTCGATCTTGTCGTCGCGCGTCTCGCCGACGGTACCTCGTGACCACGTCGCTCGTCTCCGTGTGGCTCCACCTGCTGGGTGTCGTGGCCTGGGTCGGCGGGCTCGTGTTCCAGGCTCACGTGCTCGGGCCCGCGACCCGGCGGGAGGGCGCCGCGCCGCTCGCCGCGATGCTGCGCCGCGCACGACGGGTGACGTGGGTTGCGATCGCGCTGGTGGTGCTGACCGGGTTCTACAACGTGACCCGGCTCGGCCCGCTCGACCGGGTGCTGCAGAGCGGCGCCGCGCTGCTGCTGGCGCTCAAGTTCATGCTCGTGCTCGCTGCGGTAGCGGTCGCCGGTCAGCGCGATTTCGCGCAGGTCCCGCGGCTGGCGCGCGCCGTCGCCGCCGGGGACGATCCGCGCCCGGCCCTCTCGACGATCGCGTGGATGGATCGCGTCGTGCTGCTACTCGCGGTCGTGATCATCTACCTCGGGCTCGCCGTCTCTCGCGCCTGATTCGCCGAACGGCCGCACCGGGTGCCCAGCGCGATCCGCCCCTCAGAGACCGGTGATCTTGATCCCGGAGTTCTTCAGCTTGTAGCGGCGGTTGATCGTGGCGAGGACCGCGGTGATGCCCTCGAGCGGTCCAGCGTTGCTGAGGGCGCCGACGTCGATCGGGCGCAGACCCATCGAGCGGCCCAGCTCGCCGACGGTGTCCTTGGCGGCGGCGTCGCCGCCGCACAGGAGCAGATCGCACTCGATCGAGTGCTCGGTCTCGGACAGCTCGTGGGCCGCGATGTGGTGGAACGCGGCGACGACCTTTGCGTCGGGCAAGAGGGCCTGCGCCTCTTCAGCCGAGGAGCCTGCCGCCGGCGGGGTGAAGAGCCGTGGGCCGCCGAACGTGAGCGGTACGACCGCTGAGATCACCACCTTGCCCTGGCAGGCCCCGCGCACTTCCGGGAGCGTCGCCGCGAGGCCCTGCGCGGGCAGCGCGATGACGATCACCGTCCCGAGGCGCGCGGCCTCGGCGTTGGCCTCGCCCATGATCGGCAGCTTGTGGGTCTGCTCGCGGAGCTCAGCGGCCTTGGTCTTCGCCCGCTCGGCGTCGCGCGAGCCGATGATGATCGAGTGGCCGACCCGCGCCCAGCGCGACGCCAGCCCCGCACCTTCTTTGCCGGTACCCCCGAGGATCGCGATGTTCATCGCACCACCGTTTACCGAAAGAGGTCGCGCGCGGGCTCGCGCAGGAGCGGCTTCGAGCCTTCCTCACTCGGCCTGAGCGCGAGCCCGCGTACGATCGCGACCGGGATGCGGTCGAGCTTGCCCATCACCGGCTCCGCCGCGCCCGCGAGCTCGTCGGCGAGCGCCAGAATCGTCGCCTGCAGCGGCCGGCCGGCCGGATCGCGTTTCCCGAGATAGCTGAGGAGCGGAGCGAATCCGGCGATCCCGATCGCGACGTTCGTGAGCCCCTCGCGCCAGGGCCGGCCGAACGTGTCGGTTACGATCACGAACACCTCGACACCGGTGAGGGCGCGCACCCGGTCCCGCATCGCGCGGGCCGAGCGGTCGGAATCCTCGGGCAAGAGCGCCACCGAATCGGCGTCGACGTTCGACTGATCGATGCCCGCGTTCGCGCAGATCCAGCCGTGGTGGGTCTCGGTGATCAGGACGCCCTTGTCCATGCGCACGATGCGCCGCGATTCCTTGAGGATCACCTCGACCAGTCGCGGATCCTTGGCGAGCCCCGGCGCCATCGCGAGCGCGATCGGCGAGGGCTGGACGTCGGCCAGCTTCACCAGCCGCCCCTCGGCCTTGGACACGATCTTCTGGCCGATCACGAGAAGATCGCCGGAGGCCACCGGCGTCGCCTGGCGCCCCGCCGCCTCGACGATGAGCCGGGCGAGGTCGTCCCCCGGGCGCACCTCGCCGATGCCCTCGACACCGATCACCTCGTAGCGAGTCA
>Ga0066710_100002185_pt1 | contig 15533 bp, 13 predicted proteins | sample GraSoiAngelo_159_FD_79666 | JGI IMG/M metagenome (GOLD analysis project Ga0066710, IMG submission 79666) | Grasslands soil microbial communities from the Angelo Coastal Reserve, California, USA - 14_1009_16_40cm | ecosystem: Environmental > Terrestrial > Soil > Grasslands | place: USA...
CACGGCGTCGTACCGTGAGAACGCGGAGGGCTACATGCTCACGACCGGCATGATGCGCTGGTTCTGGGAGAAGTATCTCTCCGATCCGAAACAGTGCGCCGAGGGTTATGCATCGCCGCTGCGCGCCGCGAACCTCGCGAACCTGCCGCCCGGCCTGTGCATCACCGCCGGCTACGACCCGCTGCGCGACGAGGGCGAGGCCTACGCGGCGCGGCTGCGCGAGGCGGGCGTCGACGTTCGCACCTCGCGCTATGCCGGGATGTTCCACGGATTCCTCAGCATGACGGCGCAGCTCGACAAGGCGCGAGAGGCGGTAGCAGAGGCGGGCGCGGCGCTGCGCGCGGCGCTGGCCTGAGCGGGCCATGGCGCCGGCTCCCGCGCTCACGCCCGACCGGAAGCGCGAGCTGCTCGCGCACGTGCCGCTGTTCCAGGGCTTTGCGCCGCGCGATCTCGACGCGCTGGTGCCCGCCGCGCGTTCGATCACGGTGGCCGCGCGTCAGGAGCTGTTCCACAAGGGAGACGCCGGGTCGCAGCTCTACGTGGTGATCGACGGGCGGCTCAAGGCGCTCACCACCTCGACCGAGGGCAACGAGATCGTGTTCAATGTGATGGGCCCGGGCGAGGTGTTCGGTGAGGTGGCGCTGCTCTCCGAGAGCCCGCGCAGCGCCACCGTGCGCGCGATCGAGCGCTGCGACCTGCTGGTGCTCGACCGCCGCGACTTCCTCACGTTCCTCAAGCGCAGCCCCGACGTCGCCGTGCGCATGCTCACGGTGCTCGTCGAGCGGCTCGTGCGCGTGAGCGAGTTCGTCGAGGACGTCCAGTTCCTGAATCTGCCGGTCCGGCTCGCCAAGAAGCTCGTGCTGTTCGCCGACCGCTACGGCCGCGATGATAAGGACGGCGCGGTGAAGATCGACCTCAAGCTCTCGCAGGAGGAGTGGGGCGACCTGGTCGGCACCACGCGCGAGAGCATCAACAAGCAGATGCGCGCCTGGGGAGACGAGGGCCTGATCCGGGTCGACGCAGGCTATGTCACGCTGCTTCGGCCCGAGGCGATCGAGCGCCTCGCCTACACCACGCTCTGAGCGCGCGCCGTGGAACGCCGCGTCACCGTCGAGGGCTGTCTCAACTTCCGCGATCTCGGCGGCTATCCGACCGCCGACGGCGGCACGTTGCGCTGGCGGCAGCTGTTCCGCGCCGACGGCCTGCACGCACTCTCGCCGCGCGGCGTCGCGACGCTGCGCGACGAGATCGCCCTCGGCGACATCATCGACCTGCGCTCGAGCGCGGAGCTCGCGCTCGACGGGCGCGGATTGCTCGAGCGGGAGCCGATCCGCTTCCACCACCTGCCGCTCTTCGACGGCGGACGCGCCCAGCGCAATCCGACCGCCGACATCGCCAGCCTGGCCGACCTCTACTTCGGCATGATCGACTTCGCGCGCGAGCCGATCGCGAAGGTGATCACGGTGCTCGCGCGCACCCGGGACCCCGCGGTGTTCCACTGCGCGGCGGGCAAGGATCGCACCGGCGTGATCTCGGCGCTCGTGCTCTCGCTGCTCGACGTGCGCGACGAGGTGATCGTCGCCGACTACGCCGCCACGCGCGAGGCGCTCGACGCGATCGTCGAGCGCCTGATGTCGAGCGAGGGCTACCAGGGGATGTTCGAGGAGCTGCCGCCCGACACGCTGCACGCGAATCCGGAGACGATGGAGGCGTTCCTCGCGCGAGTCCGCGCGGAGTTCGGCGGGATGGCCGACTACGCGCGCGAGATCGGCGTCGACGGCGCCGACGTGGAGCGCCTGCGCGCGCGGATGGTCGCGCGTTGACGCGCACCGTCCTGCTCACGGGCGCCACCGGCTTCGTGGGCAAGGTGGTGCTCGAGGAGCTCTTGCGGCGCCGCGAGCAGCTCGGCGTAGGAAGCGTGCTCGTGCTCGTGCGCGCGGGCGATCCCGAGCACGCGGCGGCGCGCTGCCGCGCGGACGTGTTCGCATCGCCGTGCTTCGCTGCGCACCCGCGCGGCTGGGAAGCGCGCGTCGAGCCGCTGCCCGGTGACGTGACCCGGCCCGGGCTCGGCCTCGCCCCGCTCGCCCGCGCGCGCGTTGCCGCGGAGGTCACCCACGTGATCCACTGCGCGGCGTCGGTCGAGTTCACGCTGCCGCTCGCGGAGGCGCTCGCGGTCAACACGCGCGGCGCGCTGAACGCGCTCGAGATCGCGCGCGCGTGTGCGCGGCTCGAATCGTACGTGGGCGTCTCCACCGCCTACGTCACGCCGCACCCCGATCCCTACGGCCGGCGCAACGGGCGGCGCGCACACCGCGCGGAGGAAGTACTCGCGCCGCTCCCGCGCGATCCCGAGTCGCTCTACGAGTCGCTATGTGCGGGCACCGAGGAAGAAGCGCGCCTGCTCGCCGAGACTGGACACCCGAACACCTACACGCTGACCAAGTGTCTGGCGGAGCACCTCACCGTGGCGCGCGCGAGCGACCTGCCCGTGTCGATCGTGCGGCCGAGCATCGTGTCGGCGTGCCGCGCGCATCCGGTGCCGGGCTGGATCGACAGCGCCGCCGCGTTTGCCGCGTTCGTCGCGATGATCGGAGCGGGGAAGCTGCGCGTCCTCGCGGGAGACCCGCACACGCGGCTCGACGTCGTGCCGTGCGATTCGGTGTCGGAGCGGATCGTCGCGGCGGCGTTCGCACCGCCGCCGCGCGGTGCGCCGCGCATCCAGCACGCGGTGGCCGGGCTCGCGTCCGCACTTCCGATCTCGCTGTGCCGCGAGGGCATCGTCGACTACTTCCGCGATCACCCGGCCGGCGGGCGCGCGCGCGTCGAGTACGTGGGCCGGCGCGGCCGCGCGACGCGCGCCGCACACGCGCTGCGCCACGAGCTGCCGGGCCTCGGTGCGGCGCTCTGGCTCGAGCTCAAGAGCCGCCCGCAGCAGGCGCGCGCGATCCGCAAGCTGGTGGAGCGCCAGCGCGTCCTCAACGACGACTTCGCCTACTTCACCCACGCCACGCTCGACTTCGCGAGCTCGTCCAAGTGCGATCCCCCGCTCGAGCCCGCGGAGTACCTCGCGACCGTATGCCGGGGCGTGAGCCGGCACCTGCTGCGGCGCGCCGATCGCCCGCGGCGCGCGGCCGTGGCGGCCCGCGCCCGCTAGTTGATCCGCTCGATCGGCTCCACCGGCAGCCGCACGCGGAAGACGGAGCCGTGGCCGGGTGTCGATACCACCTGAATCTCACCGCCGTGGCTGGAGACGATCTGGTGGGCGATTCCGAGCCCCAGGCCGGTGCCGACCCCGACCGGCTTCGTGGTGAAGAACGGGTCGAAGATGCGATCCATCAGGTGGAGCGGGATGCCGCAGCCGTCGTCGGCGACCGACACGATCACGTGATCGCCGTCCGGCCGCGTCGCCACGAGAACGTGGCCGCCCGGCTCGACCGCCTGTGCGGCGTTGATGACCAGGTTCAGGAACACCTGGCGCAGCTGCTGCGGCGCGCACACCACGCGCGGCAGCGACTCGTCGAACTCGCGCAGCACGTTCACGCGGCTGCGCAGCTGCGCCGAAGCCACGTGCAGCACGTCCTCGAGCAGCGGCCGCAGGTCGGTGGGCTCGCGCTCGGCGCTGCCCGCGTGCGCGATGCTGCGCACGCTGCGCACGATCTCGGCTGCGCGATCGACGCCCTCGATCGACTCCTCGAACAGGGCGTCGACATCTCGCATCAGCTCCGCGTGGGCCGGGTCGGCCGGCAGGAGGCGCAGCTCCTTCCAGATCGCTTCGAGCTGGGAGAGGTTCGAGCGCACGAACGCGAGCGGGTTGTTGATCTCGTGGGCGATCCCGGCCGCGAGCTCGCCGACCGCCGCGAGCCGCGCCGAGGTGACCAGCTGGCGCCGGAGGTCGGCCAGCTCGCGGGGGTCCTGCACGGGCACGGGCCGCCGGCCGCGCCGAAGCCCGATCGCGATTCCGCTCGCCGCTCCGGCGAGCGCACAAACTGCGGCGACTAGCAGATAGAGATGCAACCCAAGGGCCCTCGCGTCTGCATCGGCGGTCCCGGCGCCGTGCTTGATCCGGGGGATCAGCGCACGGCGAGCAGCTCGGCGGCGGCCGCCACGGCGCGCTCGGGCGCGAGCCGCACGAGGCAGCGGTGGTCGCCGATCGGGCACACGGGGCGGCCGCACGGCCGGCAGGCGACGTCCTCGAACAGCACGCGCTGGCGCTCGAGCAGGTGGGCGGTGTGGCGCGGATCGGTGGGTCCGATCAGCACGACGACGGGCCGGTCGAGCGCTACCGCGACGTGCCGCGGCCCCGTGTCATTGGTGAGCACGAGGTCTGCGCGCGCGGCGATCGCGGCGAACACCTCGAGCGAGGGATCGGGCTCGAGGAGCGCCACGTGGCGCTCCGCCATCGCGCCGCTGACGCGGCGCGCGATGGCGATCTCGGCGGCGTTGGGCGCCGGTGCGATCACGGGCACCAGGCCGAAACGCCGCCGGATCTCGTCCGCTGCGCGCGCGAAGTGCTCCGGCGGCCAGAGCTTGCTCCCGCCGTACGCGGCGCCCGGCGTGACGAGCAGCACCGGCTCGCCGGGCGCGACGCCCGCGCGCGCGAGCAGCGCCTCGGCGCACTCCGCGGCGTCGGCGTGCACGTGCAGCTCGAGCGCGTCGCCGGCGTCGCGCACGCCGAGTGCGCGCGCGAGGCGCAAATAGCGCTCGATCATCGATACCGCGACGCGCGCGACGCGGTCGCGCGGCGGGTCGATCGCGTGGGTCAGCAGGAAGCGGCGCCAGACGTCGCGCGCATAGCCCACCCGCACCGCGATGCGCGCCGCGAACGGGTCGATCGCCGCGCGCGCGGAGTCCGGCAGTACCAGCGCGGCGTCATATCCGCCGCCGCGCAGCTCGCGCGCCCGCTCGGCCACGTCGCGCCACGCGCGGCCGCGCAGCGGGATGAACGCATCGAAGCTCTGGTTTCCGCGCAGCAGGCCCTCGTGATGCGGCTGGCCCAGCACCGCGATCTCCGTCCCCGGCAGCCCGCGCCGCAGAGCGCGCAGCGCCGGCGTCGCCATCACCGCGTCGCCGAGCGGGTTGGGCAGACGCACGAGCAGGCGACGCATCACCACCTAGAGGAAGAAATCGAACCGTTCGTCGCCGGGCTCGATCGCGAACGTCTCGCGCGGGTCTTCGACCATCTTCTGGAGCCACCAGTTGACGCCGTTGTAGAGACAGGTGACCTCGCGGCACTCGTGGCTCGCGTCGAAGCGGTCCATCAGATCACCGAGCTGCCCGTCGGTGAGCTTCGCCATCGCGGCGTCGGCGTAGGCGTCCGTGCCGCCGATGCGCGCCTTCTCGACGCCGCGGTGTGCGGGGCAGTTGAACGTGCCCATCGGGGTCAGCACCTGGCGCAGCGCCTGCATGTGGCAGACGCGCGGCTGATGGGTGAACTCGCGCCAGCTGCCCTCCTCGAGCACGCGCAGGTTGGTGGAGACGCGCACCTTGAAGGTCTCCGTCTCGAGCTGTTTGGCGCGGTCCACCTCGGCGCGGATCCTTGCTACCGCGCGGTCGATGTCCTCGGCGGCCTGCGGATCCATCACCTCGGCGCCGCCGGCGCCGCGCTCGAGCACGGGCTTCAGCGAGATGTAGTCGAAGCCGTAGCGGCGCGCGCGCTCGGCGGCCATCACCACCTCGTGGATGTTCTCGCGGAGCGCGACGTCCTCACGCGACGCACCGCCCCAGACGATGATGTACGAGAATCCGATCTGGAGCGCCCGATTGCGCGCCTTGATCTTCGGGATCCACGCGCAGATCTCGTCGAGCGTGAGCGACTTCTTGACCGGCTTGTGCATGGCGCGGAACAGCTCGTTGCTGCCTGCGTCGAGCGAGAGCCGCACCCAGTCGCGCGCGTCGAGCGCATCGGCGATCTCGAGCAATTTTTCGCCGCGTCCCCCGTTCGAGACCACCGCGATCTGCAGCTCGAGGTCCTTGAGGAAGCGCACGAAGTCCGAGAAGCCGGGATAGATCGTGGGCTCACCGCCGCCGATCAGGATCACCGAGCGCAGCCCGCGCTCGACCATCGTGATGATCGACGAGCGCAGCGTTTCCTCGTCGTGGCGGTGTCTCGTGTTGAGGATGTCCCAATCGATGCAGTGATCGCAGCGATAGTTGCAGGCGGTGGTGAGATCGAGGTTGATCGAGATCGGCGCGATCGCGGGCGGCTCCGGATCCGGCCGCCCGCTGGCGCGCGCGCTGCGCAGGTCGCGGCGCCAGCTCAGGTAGGCCGAGAGGTGCTCGCGCAGCGAGGGCTGGCGCAGCTTCCCGGTGAAATCGTGAATCGCTTCGGTCACGGCTCTTGCTTCCGGTAGGCGCTGGCGAGCTCCGCGAGGAGCCGCATGCGCTGCTCGATGTCACGTGCTCGGGACCTTCGGTCCGCCTCGTCCGGTGCGCGCAGCCGCGCGACGAAATCTGCAACCAGGGTGGAGAGGGGGTCGTCGATCGCGACGATTCGATCGGAGGAAGTGAAAGATAGCCGGTAGGTCTCCGCGGCCACCACGCGCTCCGCGGCGCGGCCGTCGATCGCGAGTGCGGCGCGCCGCGGGAGCCGATCGGAGGTCGTGAGCACGACCTCCACCGCGCAGGTGTGACCATCCGATCGGTAGCGAAATCGGAGGGTTAGCGATGCGTCGCCGCGTGGCCCCCGCTCCGCGCGGATCTCGTCGACTGCGGGCGCGTCGCCCGGCACGAGCGCCTGGAGCAGCGACAGCGGATGGGAGAGCGAGTCGCCGAGTGCGGCGAGCCCGTGTGAGGCGGGCTGGAGCTCCATGCGGAGCTCGCGCGGCGGCGCCGCGAGCGAGCCCGGATGGAGGCGCTCGAACCCGGAGAGCGCGAACGGCCACTGACAGTTCTCGTAGAGCAGCAGCCCGCGCTCCGCGAACGCCGCGACGATCTCGGACGCGAGCGCATCGATTGCGGGCACTTCCCACACGAGCGGCTTCTCGCACAGCGCGGCGAGGCCGCGGTGCGCCGCGCGGCGCAGGTGCTCTCCGTGCGACTCCGCGGGCGAGAGGATCGCGACAGCGTCGAGTGGCTCCGCGTCGAGCATGCGATCGGCGTCGGCATAACCGCACGGCGACACTCCCGCATAGCGCTCGATCTCGGCGAGCGCGGGCGCGATCGAACGCTCGGAGGTCACCGCGAAGCAGGGCACCTCGGCGCCCGCGGCGATCAGGTCGCGCGCCACGAACGGGCCGAGGCCCTGGCGCGCGCGGCGCGCGCCGATGATCCCCACGCGCGGCGCGCTCACGGCGCGCCCTCCGCGCCGCGCTCGGCGAGGATTTCGCGGTAGAGCTGCTCGTAGGCGGAGACCATCGCGTCCGCGACGAAGTGCTCGGCCACGCGCTTCGCGCCCGCGGCGCCGAGCCGCAGCGCGAGCGCGCGATCTCCGATCAGCCGCTCGAGCGCGGCGGCGAGCGCCGCGGCGTCGCCGGGCGGAACGAGCAGTCCGGTTTCCTCCGCGACCACGATCTCGGCGAGCCCGCCAACCGCCGACGCCACCACGGGACGCCCGCGCGCCATCGCCTCGAGCGCCGCCACGCCGAGCCCCTCCCGGCGCGACGGGAGCACGCAAACGTCGCACGCCTCGAGCAGGTCGGGCACGTCGCCGCGCTGGCCGAGGAAGCGCACGCGCTCGCCGATTCCGAGCCGCGCGGCCGCCGCCTCGAGCGCGCCTCGCTCCGGTCCGTCGCCTGCGATCCAGAGCGCATAGCGCGCGCGCGGTGCGAGCGCGGCGGCCGCCGTGAGCAGCACGTCCACGCCCTTGCGGTGCACGAGATTCGCCGCGACGAGCAGGCACGGCATCTCGGGTGCGCCGCCGAGCTTCGCGCGCACGGCCGCGCGCGGGGCGCTCGGCGCGAGCGCCGCGGGATCGACGGCGCTCCAGATCACGCGAATCCGCTCCGACGCGACGCCTGCGTCGCGCAGCCGGCGCGCCACGGCGGGCGAGATCGCCGCCACGCGCTGCAGCAGATGCCCGTAGAGCCAGCGCGTGCGCAATCCGCGCGAGACGCGCCGGTCCATGCGCCGGGTCGAGAGCGCGGGTACACCCGCGGAGCGCGCCGCGACGCCGCCGAGCCAGTTCGAGCGGCCGGTGTGGCAGTGCACGAGCGCGGGCGCGTGGCGGCGCAGCGCCGCGGAGATCCGGTACGCCGCAAGAACCGAGAGGTCGTTGCGCATCTCGACACACTCGACTGCGAAACCGTGCGCGCGCGCCGCGCGCTCCGCGCGGCTGCCCGGCGGGCAGACGAGCAGGTTCTCGTGTCCCCGCGCGCGCAGGCCCTCCATCAGCAGGAACACCTGCACCTCGCCGCCCGAGAAACCGCGCTCGCTTGTGACGTGCGCGAGGCGCAGCAGCTCCCCGGTCACGCGCAGCGGATCAGCGCCCGCAGCGCGTCGGGCGCGAGCGTGTAGGACTCCGCGCAGAACTCACACCGCACTTCGAGCGGTTCGCCGCTCTGCGCGGTGCGCGCGATCTCCTCGTCGCCGAGCAGTCGCACGGCGGCGGCGACGCGGTCTGCGTCGCAGTTGCAGCGGAAGACGACCTCGCTCTCTACGGGTTCGCGGAAGCCGAGCCCGTCGAGCAGTCGCTCCGCGAGGTCGCGCGCGCTCCAACCCCCGGCGACGGACTCCGAGGGATGCGCCGTTCCGAGCGCGTTCCGTTCGGCGCAGCGGATCTCCTCGTCGGTCGCGCCCGGCAGCGCGTGGACGAGGTAGCCCGCGGCCGCGGCGACCCCGCCCCCGTCTCCCTCGTGTACGCCGAGCGCCACCGCCGTGCGGCTCTGCTCGCTCTCGGCGAGGTAACGAGTCAGGTCGCGCGCGATCGTGCCGTACACGATCTGCACCACGCCGGTGTAGGGCGGCTGACCGGGCCGCTGGCGCACCACAGTGAGCACACCCGCGCCGACTGCACTATGGACGTCGAGCTCGCCGTTCACGCGCGGCGGATGGGCGCGCGGACGCAGCACATAGCCGCGCGCGCGGCCCGCGTCGTCGGCGAGCGCGACGACGCCGCGCAGCGGTCCATCGCCGCGGAACTGGACCTGCACGCTCTCGCCGCTCTTGCCGCCCGCCGCGAGCAGCAGCGCGCCCAGCAGCGTGCGGCCGAGTGCGGCGGTGGCGGTGGGCGAGGTACCGTGGCGCCGGGCCGCCTCGGCCACAAGCCGGGTGCCGACGATCGCGCGCACGGCGATGCCCCCGTCGCGGGACATCGTACGCACCAGCCGGTCGGGCGCGCGGAGATCGGGATGCGACAAGTCAGAACTTCGAGAACATCTCGGCGAGGCCGACGTAGTTCCCGCCCAGCGCGCCGAACGTCGTGAGCAGGAACACGAGGAAGATCCGCAGCAGCCGGTTGCGCCACCACTGCAGCGGAGAGCCGAAATCGTCCGCCACGTGCTCGAACTCGCGCACGACCGGGGGCACGAGATAGGCCTGGAGCAGCGCGAGCACGTGCCCGGCGCCGAGCACCGGCGAGAGCGCCGTGATCGGCGCGACCACGAACGACGACAGCACGACGAGGGGATGGGCCAGCGAGAGCGCCGCGCCGACTGCGGTCAGGCCGCCCGTGGCGGTGATCCAGAACAAGAGCTGCCTGCCCGCCACCGACGCGCCGTGCGCGATGCCGATCCAGACCAGCCCGAGCACGACGGCGGCGGGCAACCCCCAGCCGGCCCACTTCCAGATCGGCGAGATCGGCGGGATCTGGCTGATCGCCTCGATGTCGACGGTGTGGCGCGCCGAGAGCGCCTCGCGGATGCCCGCCACGTGGCCCGCGCCGACCACCGCGACCACGCGCTCGCCCTCGGCCGCGAGGATCTTGTGCGTGAGATAGGCGTCGCGCTCGTCGATCAGCGTTGTCTTCACGGACGGCAGCTCGCGGCCGAGCTCGCGCATCAGCTCCGAGATCACGTCCTGGTTGCGGATCCGCCGCAGCTCCTCCTCGTCGAGCTCGGGGCGGTCGACGATGCTGGCGATCAGCGCGGCGAGCAGCTTCGACTTGTTCCAGAGCGACATCGAGCCCCACGCGCGCCGCAGCGTGATGCGCACGTCGCGGTCGCATAGCGCCACGGGGATCTGGTGCTGCTCCGCCACGCGCGCGGCCTCGAGAAGCTCGCTGCCCGGAATCACGCCGAGCGCGCCGCCGAGCTTCTTCTGGTAGGAGGCGAGCACGAGATTCGCGAGCAGCGGAGCGAGCTGGCGCTGGCGGATCACCTGGCGCAGATCGAGGTTCTCCCAGCGCTGGCGGTGCGAGAGCGCCTCGAAGCGCTGCGCGTCGAGCTCGATGCACACGCAGTCGGGCCGCTCCTTCTCGATCACCTCGCGCACGAGGTCGGCCGACTCGCGCGAGACGTGTGCTGTGCCGACGAGGATGAACTCGCGCCCGTCGATCTCGAGCACGTGCACGTCGGGGGGGTAATCGCGCACGCGCGCGGCCGTGGTTCCAGCGGTATCGCTCATTCCAGCGGTGTCGCTCATCGGCACGCCACGCTAGCTCACGGCCGAGATTCGCATGCGGGGCTGCCCCGCGGGAGCCCGGCGACGACGGAAGAGGTTGGAGCCCGATCGCACATTTCCGCTCATGAGCTGCTCGCGAGTTGCCGATGCGTGGTAGGTCATGCCTCAGCAGGCTTCGCACGGTATCGACGTCTCGAAGGAAGAAGAACAGTACCTGCGCAGGGCGTTCCGCCGTTTCGCGCTGCCCTACGTGCTGGTGTTCGCCTTCGCCGCGGTGGCCTGGGCCACCACCTTCGCGATGTCGAAGGATGCGCCGACGCCCGGTTCGCCCGCGGAGATCTCGGCCCTGCGCGACAAGGTGACCGCGCTCGAGCAGTCGATCGCGGCGCTCGAAGGGCGCGTCGACAAGGTCGGGTTCGTCGCGGAACGCGCGGGAAGCCGCGTGGGCGCGCTCGAGAAGGGCAAATCCGCCGAACGCGCTTCGACGGGCGACACGGCGGCGGTCGAGAAGACGCTGCGCGACGCCACGCGCCGGATCGCCGAGCTCGAGCGCCGCGATGGTTCGAGTGCGAGCGCCGCCGACCGGATCGACGCGCTGTTCGCGCGCATGCAGCGGATCGAAGGTGCCGTGCGTGGGGCATCGGCTCCGCCGCTCGCGCCGCCGATGCCGGCGGCTCCCGCGCCGGCCGCACCCGCGCCCGCTCCCTAGTTCGGCTCGCCCGCTTCCGCGCGCCATCTTGCACGGGCGGACTGCATCCGTAGCCTTCTGGGCAGGCTGCGCGGTAGGCCGGTCCGATCGCGCGCCCACCTGGAGGTCCGGAGCGCCATGAAACGCGTCCTGCTTTTCCTCGCCACGAACATCGCCGTGATGATCGTGCTCTCGATCAGTGCGACGCTGCTCGAGGGCTTCCTCGCCGCGCGCGGCGTGCACATCCCGCAGCAGCAGCTGCTCGTCTACGCCTTCGTGTTCGGCATGGGCGGCAGCTTCATCTCGCTCTTGCTCTCGAAGTGGATGGCGATCCGCGCGACGGGCGCGCAGGTGATCTCGGAATCGCGCAACGACGCCGAGGCGTGGCTGCTCCAGACCGTGTCCCACCACGCACAGGCGGCAGGGATCGGCATGCCGCAGGTGGCGATCTTCCCCTCCGACTCCCCGAACGCGTTCGCGACCGGCGCGCGGCGCGACAACGCGCTCGTCGCCGTGAGCACGGGCCTGCTCGAGCGAATGAATCGCGCAGAGGTGGCCGCGGTGCTCGGCCACGAAGTGACGCACATCGCCAACGGCGACATGGTCACGCTCGCGTTGATCCAGGGTGTGCTGAACACGTTCGTGATCCTGCTCTCGCGCGTGATCGGCGGCTTCGTGGATCGCGTCGTGTTCCGCAACGAGGGGCGCGGACGCGGTTTCGGCTACGTGATGGTCGTGATCGCCACGCAGATCCTGCTCGGCATTCTCGCGAGCATGATCGTGTTCTGGTTCTCGCGGCGGAGGGAGTTCCGCGCCGATGGTGGCGGTGCGCGGCTGGCGGGGCGCGACGGGATGATCTCGGCGCTGCGCGCGCTGCAGCGGGAGACTGAGCCACAGCCACTGCCCGAGCAGATGCGCGCGTTCGGGATCACGTCGCCGAGCGGCGTGATGCGGCTGTTCATGAGTCACCCGCCGCTCGAGGAGCGCATCGCGGCTCTCCAGACCGCCTCGTCGTTGTAGGGGGTGGGTAAACGGTCCTCCGTTTGCCCACCACTCCGCCGGGTCGCGCGGCCTCGATCAAGGCCCCGCGATCGACGCGACGCCCGAGATCACGAGGCGCACCAGCTCGCTCTGCCGGCTCGTATGGGTCTTCGCGAAGACCTGCTTGAGCTGACTGCGCGCGGTGTTCATCGTGACGCCGCGCGCGACCGCCGCCTCGTCGAGCGAACTCCCCTGGCACAGCAGCTCGACGAGCTGGGTCTCGGCCTCGGTCAGCCCGTAGAGCTCGCGCAGCGCCTCGCGGCGGCGCAGAACGCCGTGCTCGAGATCCGCGACGTAGAGCACGACGACGGCGTCCGCCGCGGTCGGATCGCCCGTATGCGGGCGCAGCGGACCGATCATCACCGCGAACGGCCGCCGCCCCGAGCGCCGGCTCACCGAGAGCACCGCGCTCTCGATCAACCGGCCCGCAACGGCCGCCTCCACCGACGCCGAGATCGCGCGGCGCAGCGCCGCGTCGTCGTTCGCGCTCGCCGCGCGCACCGCGGCGCCATCGAGCGCGATTCCATCGTTCTGCGCGAAGATCTGCCGCGCACCGCGATTCGCGAGCAGGAGATGGCCGCGCGCGTCGAGCAGCGTGACGCCGGTCGGGAAGCGATCGATCGCGTCCGCGAGCGCTTCGTGTCGCCTGGTCTCGGCCATCAGCCGGTAGCCGAGTGCGAGATGAGGCACCAGGAGATCGCCGAACTCGAGATGCGACTGGTCGAACGGCCCCGTTGCGGCGGTCGGGAAGATCGCGAGCGCGGCAGCGGGGTGCCCGCCGTCGCGTGCGATCGTGTGCGCGATCGGCGGATGGGGGCCGAGGCCCTGCGGCGCCATCCACTTGCGATAGAAGTCGGAAGCGCGGAGGCGGTCGTCCGGGATCACCTCGGTGGTCAGCCCGAATCGCCCGACGAAATTCCGCCGGCGGCCCTCCTCCCAGGGAAGTCCCTTCGTCGCATAGGAGGCGAAACGCGCGTGGAACTCGTCGCGAAAGCCCCTCGACCGGAAGATCACATCCGCGAGCGGCTGGCCGGGCGGCTGGAGCGCGATTCCGGCGGGGGCGCCTAGGAAAGCGTCGGACAGCGCCTGGACGAAGTCCTGCCAGCGCGAGGTATCGAGGGTCGCCTCGTAGATGCACTGGATCAGGGGTAGGGCAAGCAACCGGTCCATTGCCCGCCACCAGGGGAATCGACGATCGCGACAGGGTATCCCGAACGAAAGAGGCCCGCTCCGATTTGGAGCGGGCCTCGAGGATCAATCATGTGCGCAAGTGACTGGAGTCTGATTGTCCTCAACCGAGGCGAAGCCAGAGAAGCCGTGGGCACTGTGGCATCAGCGGTCCCTCGTCCGCCGATACCACCGACCTCTCCAGGTCCGCCGACAGCAGCATGCACGACGTTTGTAGCTGGCTGCACCACCCATTTGGGGGCCGAACCGCAAGAATCCCAGATAATTCGGGCGTCGGATAACACGCGCTAGAGCCAGGTGTGCCGGTTACGACCCGCAGTAATGGGGGACGCCGGACGCCCACTAGCCCGCGAGCTCCTCGATCGGTGGGCAGGTACACACCAGGTTCCGATCGCCGTACGCGTTGTCGATCCGCCCCACCGGCGGCCAATACTTGTGATCGGCGAGCCACGGCGCGGGCCATGCGGCTTGCTGCCGCGAATAGCGGTGGTGCCACGCGTCGGCCGAAACGGCGAGCGCGGTGTGGGGTGCGTGACACAGCGGGTTGTCCTCCGCGTCGAGCTCACCGCGCTCGACCGCGGCGATCTCGGCGCGAATCGCGATCAGCGCATCGCACAGCCGGTCGAGCTCCGCGCGCGGCTCGCTCTCGGTCGGCTCGATCATCAGGGTGCCGGGGACGGGGAAGCTCATCGTCGGCGCGTGGAACCCGTAGTCCATCATACGCTTCGCGATGTCCTCCACGCGCACGCCGGCGCGCTCGAACGTCCGGCAGTCGATGATGAACTCGTGTGCGACGCGTCCGCGCGGGCCGGTGAACAGCACGTCGTAGTGTGCGCGCAGCCGCGCGGCCATGTAGTTGGCGGAGAGGATTGCGATCTTCGTCGCCGTCGTCAGGCCTTCGGCGCCCATCATCGCGATGTAGACCCAGCTGATCGGCAGGATGCTCGTGCTGCCGTTCGGCGCCGCCGACACCGCACCCTCGCCGTGTGCGGGATCGCCGGGCAGGAACGGCTCGAGATGTTTGGCGGCCGCGATCGGCCCCATCCCGGGACCTCCGCCGCCGTGCGGAATGCAGAACGTCTTGTGCAGATTCAGGTGACACACGTCGGCGCCAATCCGCGCGGGCGACGTGAGCCCGACCTGCGCGTTCATGTTCGCGCCGTCCATGTACACCTGGCCGCCGTGCGCGTGGACGATCTCGCACACGTCGCGCACCGACGCCTCGAACACGCCGTGTGTGGACGGATACGTGATCATCAATGCGCCGAGGTTTTTGGCGTGCTCCGCGCAGCGCGCGCGCAGATCGGCGAGATCGACGTTGCCCGCGTCGTCGCAGCGCACCGCCACGACGCGGAATCCCGCGATCACCGCGCTCGCGGGGTTGGTGCCGTGAGCGGAGACGGGGATCAGACACACGTCGCGCTGCGCATCGCCCCGCGCCGCGTGGTAGCGGCGGATCGCGAGCAGCCCCGCGTACTCGCCCTGCGAGCCGGCATTGGGCTGGAGCGACACGGCCGGCAGCCCCGTGATCTCGGCGAGCCACATCTCGAGCTCCGTGAGCATCGCCGCCGTGCCGGCCATCTGATCCGCGGGCGCGTAGGGGTGCAGCCGCGCGAGCTCCGGCCAGGTGACGGGCAGCATCTCGCTCGTCGCGTTCAGCTTCATCGTGCACGAGCCGAGCGGGATCATCGAAGTGGTGAGCGAGAGGTCGCGCGATTCGAGCCGGTGCAGGTAGCGCAGCATCTCGTGCTCGCCGTGGTGGGCGCGGAACACGGGGTGCACGAGGATGTCACCGGTCCGCTCGAGCGCGCGCGGCAGCGGCGTGGCGGCCGCCGCCACCAGGTCGCGGTACGCAGGGGGCTCGCCGCCACCCGCGAACGCGGCGAGGATCCGCTCGACGTCGGCGCGCGTAGTGGTCTCGTCGAACGAGACGCCGACGCTATCGTCGCCGAAGTCGCGCAGGTTGAAGCCGCGCTCGGCGGCCGCCGCGATCACCTCCTTCGCGCGCACGCCGCTCGGCACGACGCGGATCGTGTCGAAGAAGGCGCTGTCGCCGAGCTCGTGGCCCATCCGGCGCAGCCCCTCGGCGAGCACGCAGGTGAGCCCGCGCACGCGGCGCGCG
>Ga0066710_100002186_pt1 | contig 15532 bp, 6 predicted proteins | sample GraSoiAngelo_159_FD_79666 | JGI IMG/M metagenome (GOLD analysis project Ga0066710, IMG submission 79666) | Grasslands soil microbial communities from the Angelo Coastal Reserve, California, USA - 14_1009_16_40cm | ecosystem: Environmental > Terrestrial > Soil > Grasslands | place: USA...
GCTGGCGTTTGCCGGCCTTGTCGCGGGCTGCCTGCTGGCGTACGCCGGCATCGCGGCATTGGCCGGATACATGCCGCGACAAGGCGTGCCGTGGGAGACCCAGATCCGGCTGGACCGGCCGATACTGGTGTTCGCGCTCATCGCCGCATCGGTGGCGACATTGAGCTTCGGCCTGTTCCCCGCGCTCCAGAGCGCGCGACGCGACCTCGTCGCGGGCACCAACATCGGCGGAAGAGGCACGGCCGGCCGGCGGCAAAAACGGCTGCGCGGCGGCCTGGTCGTCGCGCAGGTCGCGCTGTCGATTGTTCTGCTGCTGGGCGCGGGCGTTCTCACGCGGACGTTCGTGAAGCTTGCCAATGTCGATCTGGGTTTCAACCCCGGAAATCTGCTCGTGACCGGCGTGGCGTTTCCGCCGCGTCAGAACGCGTCGCCGGCCGACCAGCTGCGTTTCTACCGCCAGGCCGTCGAGCGGATTGGATCGACTCCGGAAGTCCGGGCGGTCGCCATCGCGAACTACCCGGCGCCGTTCGCCGCGATGTCGAGCATGTTGCAGATTCCAGGGCTCGCGGTCCCGCCGGAGTCGTCAGTTCTCGTGACGTTCTGCAGCGAACGTCTGCTCGATACCGTAGGTGTTCCTCTGGTGCGGGGCCGTCAACTCTCCGCGGTGGACGTGGAGCAATCGCACCACGTGGCGATTGTGAACGAGACGTTGGTGAAACGATATTTCGGCTCGGGTGAACCACTCGCGCGAACCGTGCGGCTGGCGCGGCTGGCGACGCTGCCCGTCCCGGTGATCGATCCCACCCTCGAAATCGTGGGTGTCGCGCGCGATATCTCCAATCAAGGGCCCCGCGACGTCCCGGCGCCTCAGGTGTTCGTCCCCTTCACATTGCGCGGTCCCACTGGACTCGGTTTCGTGGCCCGTACGTCGAGCGACCCGATGCGCCTGATCGATGCGGTACGTCGTGAGATCCAGGCTGTCGACAGGCAAGTCGCGCTGGTGAACCCCGAACCGCTGGAGAGCCTGCTGCAACGCGCGTTCTACGCGCGGCCGAGGTTCAGCCTGCTCGTGCTCGGGATATTCGCGTGCACGGGAATCGTCCTGGTTGGCTTCGGCGTGTACGGCGTCCTGGCATACACCGTGTCGCAGCAGTCACGGGAGATTGCGATTCGCATCGCGCTCGGCGGCGCGCGGGCCGATGTGATTCGGATGGTGCTTCGCATGGGATTGACCTTGATCGGGATCGGCCTGGTGGTCGGCCTTGCGATCAGCGCCGCAACGAATCGACTGCTCGTGAGTCAGTTGTGGAATACGTCGCCGCACGATCCCCTGACGCTCACGCTGACGGTTGTCGTGGTGTGCGCGGTCGGTCTCCTCGCCTGCTGGATCCCGGCGCGCCGCGCCATACGGATCGAGCCAATCGTCGCGCTTCGACACGAGTAGCTTGACGTCGAGCACCCGGGCGAGACACGCTGCTCCGGTCGATGCGGCCGGTTGCCCTCGGCGTTGTGCTCGTGTGGGCGCTGCGCGCGCTGACGGTCGCGCCCGGGACGGCCGTACGCGTCTGGGAGGACTCTGTCGAGCTGCCGACGTACGCGGAAGGGGCACCCAATCCGAATCCGCCGTTCGATCTGTTTTCGTTCACAAGGTTCAACTATCCCTACACGCTGCGTGACGCGCTGACCGACCGCCGCACGGCTCAGCGATGGCGAGCGCTCCATCTCGAGAACGAGTATCTGAGGGTGACCGTCCTGCCCGATATCGGCGGCCATCTCTACAGTTGTGTCGACAAGGTGAGCGGCCGCGATCTGTTCTACGCCAATCCGTCGATCAAGAAAGCGCTCATCGGGTACCGCGGGGCGTGGGCGGCATTCGGGATCGAGTTCAACTTCCCGGTCTCGCACAACTGGATGTCCATGTCGCCGGTCGATTTCGCCACGCGTTCGGCCGCGGACGGCAGCGGATCGATCTGGGTCGGCAACACCGACGCGGTCTACGGCTCATCGTGGCGTGTCGAATTGCGTCTGCGGCCGGGCCGCTCGGTACTCGAGCAGACCGTCACGCTGCACAACCCTACGGATACACGACATCGCTACTACTGGTGGACGAACGCGGCGGTGGAGGTCTGGGACGACTCCCGGCTCGCGTACCCGACGCAGTTCATGGCGACACACGGATTCACGCACGTGCAGCCCTGGCCGATCGACGAGTCCGGCCGTGACCTCAGCGTGATCCGGAGTCAGACGACCGGCCCGGTATCGCTGTTCACGTACGGCACGCGTGAACCGTTCGTCGGTGTCTACCATCCCCACACGTCGACGGGTACGGTCCACATCGCGTCGCCGGCGGAGCTGCCCACGCACAAGGTGTGGTCGTGGGGCTTTGATGCCGAGGCGATGGACTGGCGCCGCGCGTTGTCCGACAACAACAGCGCGTACGTCGAGCTGCAGGCGGGGCTGTTCCGGAATCAGGAGACGTACGGATTTCTCGAGCCGCAGGACACCGTGCGCTTCACCGAGTACTGGCTGCCCGTCCGCGCGATTGGCGGCATCACGCGCGCGACGCTCGACGCGGTGTTCAATGCGCTGCGCGTTGACGGCGGCTCGCGCCTGTCGCTCGGCGTCAACGTCACGCACGATCTGCAGAACGCGCGCGTGCGTGTGCGGCAGGACGAGCGCACGCTGCTCGACGCCGCCGTCACGCTGTCGCCGCGCGAGGACTGGCGGCAGACGGTCGATGGCTTGCGCGGACCGTCGCCGTGGACTTTCGAGCTCCTCGACGCGTCGGGCCATTTGCTGCTCGCTCACACGGAAGGCCGATATGACGTCGTACCGCCGGAGCGAGTACGCGTCGGACCGCAGCCTGCCTACCGTTACCCGCTGATCGATCAGCGGCACGCGCAAGACGTCGTCGAGCTGGGGCGCGAGCAGGAGCTGAATGGACAGCGGCTGGCGGCGCTCGCAACCTATCGCGAAGGTCTCGGCAGATTCGCGGACAGCGTCGAGTTGAACAAAGCCGCGGGACGTCTGGCGTCGGCGCTGCACTGGCCGGAAGCCGCCGCGGTGACGACCCCGATGGAGACATCCCGGCCGGTGCGCTGGCTGACGAAGGCCCATCTGCGCGACACCACCGATGCAGAGACGCGCTACTACCTCGGTCTCGCGCTCGCGGCCGCGGGTCAGACCGACGAGGCGCGTCAACACTGGGAGGCGGCGCAGCGCTTCCGTGAAACGCGTGCGGCGTCGCTCCTGCAGCTCGCGCGTCTGGCGGCGCGCGAGCGGGACTTCGAATCTGCTGTCGCCGATCTCGAGACGCTCGTCTCGCGCGAACCCGACGCGTCGTTCGCAGGCGCGCTCCTCGTCTCCTGCCTCCGTCTCGCCGGACGCCGTCCCGCGGCGCAAACCCGGCTCGCGCACTGGCAGGACGTCGATCCGACCAGCAACCTCCTGCGTTACGAGAACACAAAGCTCAATGGCGGGAAGCCCGACGACGGTTTGTGGAAACACCTCGCGGCCGATCCGAACCGCATCCTGGATCTGTTCGATCAGTACGCGGCGCTCGGGGACTGGACGGACGCGAGCGATCTGCTGGATCGCGAGTACCCGAGTGTCGACGAGCCGCTGCGCGAGCCGGGCGTCGTCTCTCCGGCGCAGCATGTCCTGCTCGCGTACTATCGCGCGTTCGCGCACGAGCGCCGGGGACTGGACGCCAAATCCGACTATCGACACGCGTCCGCGCTGCCAACCGCGTACGTGTTTCCGAGCCGCGCATCCAGCTACGGCGTCCTGAACGCCGCGTTGCGCGCCAACCCGGATGACGCGACCGCGCGGTTCCTGCTCGGCTCGCTCTATCTGTCCTGCGGTCTCGTCGACGAGGCGATCGTCGAATGGCAACAAACGCGGGCGGTCGCGCCCGGGATCGCGACGCTTCATCGCAACCTCGGGCTTGCGCTGTTGCTCGAGCACGACGACACCGGAGAGGCGCGGCGTGTGTTCAGCGAGGGCGTCGGGCATGACGCCCGAAATGTCGAGATCTACGAAGGACTCGATCGCGTGATGAGCCTGCAGGGCGCGCCGGCCGCAGACCGCGTGGCCGCGCTGCGCCGTTATCCGTCGCCGTCCGACATGCCGCCGGGCCTCGTCTTCAAGCTGGCGCTCGCGCTCGCCGAGCAAGGGGACGGCGAGGCGGCCGAGGCCTTGTTCCGGAACCGTTTCTTTCCGCGAGAGGAGGGCGGAACGAGCGTGCGCACCGTGTTCGCGCAGGTGCGTCTGCGTCGAGCGGAGACGGCTTCGCGCCAGCAGCGCTGTCCGGAGGCGTTGCGCATCGTCGATTCGTTCGACAGCGAGACGCCGGGGCTGGCGTTCACGCGCGGCGGCCTTGGCGACGTGCTGCAGCCCGCGCTCATGCAGCGGCAGCTTGCCGCGATTGAGTCCGCATGCGGGCGGGACGCGGACGCGCGGCGGCGTCTCGCCAGAATCATGCAGGCGGGTTCCGGCTCCGGGCCGCTCCAGGTCGCGCTCGCGTTCGAAGCGGCGCGGACGCTCGGCACAGCCGACGCCGCTGCCTGGCGTCCACGATTGACCGCGGCCCTTGACGCCGCGCTGCAAGCCATCCAGTCAGGCACGAGCGGCTCGCCCGGCACGTTGTATCTGGCGGCGGGGTTCCTGTCGCGCGCGCTCGGCAGCGAGCCGGAGGCGGCGCGCGCGTTCGGCGAGGTGTTCAGGCTTCCGGATCGGAATCTGTCGCACTACTTCGCGAGGGCGGCGCTCGCGGAGCGTCCCGGAGGGCGGTAATGCGCGCTCGTTTCCTCTTCTTCGCGTTGTTCATCTTCGCCCGCGTCGCCTCTGCCGACGGCGCGGTCCGCGCGATCTGGGCCGTCAACGACGGCGAGAAAGTCGATCGCGACGATCGCCAGCATCCGGCGCGCGCCGGCAACTCCGCATGGGACGGACGTCGCGTGCTGATCTTTGGCGCGCGCAACGAGATCGTCGCGGTGCAGCTGATCGTGCAGGCAGACGAGGAAGGAATCACGCGGTTGAACGTGTCGCTCCCCGAGCTGAAGACGACAGGAGGCGGCCGCATCGTGTATCGCGCGCCTGCCGTCGATCCAACGGACAGCGCCGATCGTCCCATCCAGATCTTCGTCGAACATTACATGCACGTCTCGGTCGCGTCGCACGCCGATTGGGTTTTCGCGCCTCGCTCACCGGCGGCCCCGCGCGATCCGACCGGGTGGAAGCCGGTGCAGCTCGTTCCGGAACGTGCCCGTTCGGACCGCGGCGGATTGCCGATCCGGGTGAGACCAACCCACAACCAGCCGATCTGGATCGAGATCTACACCGGACGCGATCGTCCTGCCGGCATCTATCGCGGCACGATCGACATCGATACGGACGGAAAACAGCACCGTCTGCCGATCGAGCTGGAGCTGTTCGACTTCGCGCTGCCTGACGAGAACAGCATGCACGCGATGATCTACTACGAGGGCAGCCAGGTCGAGCGCTATCAGGGACGTAATCTGGACGCGGCCTACCATCGCTTTGCGCATCGCCATCGGATCGAGCTGGTGCACGCGTACGACGAGCCAAGCGTACAAGCGGCTGCGGGCCGTTTCTCCGGAGAGGACTTCACGCGCGCCCACGGTTACGAAGGGCCCGGCGAGGGCGTGGGCAACGTCATCGTCCCGCGGTCGTTCTACGGGCCGGGCGATGCATTCGATGACAGAACGCAGGCCTGGCGGCGTGCCGACGAGTGGATGACGTTCCTGCGCGCGCGGCTGCCGCACGCGCTCACGTTCCTCTACATGCCCGACGAGCCGCGCCCGCCGCAATACCCGCGCATTCTCGCGCTTGCGGAAAACGTGCACTCGAATCCGGGACCGGGCCGTGCGTTGCCCGTGTTGGTGACGAGCCGGTACGTCGCGGCGCTCGACCAGGCCATCGACATCTGGTGCGCGGGGCCCCAGGGCTTCAAGGTCGATCGCGCCGCGCGCGAGCGCGCCCGCGGGCGGCAGTTCTGGGTCTACAACGGCGGGCGCCCCGCCGGCGGCGCGATCGTCATCGACGCGCCCGCAACGGACGCGCGCGCCATGCTGTGGGCCGCGTTCAAGCACGAGGTGCCCGTGTACTTCTACTGGCACGCGGTCCACTGGCACCACAACTCGCAGAAGCAGGGGGAGCGGGATCAGAACGTCTGGGCGGAGAGCATCACGTTCGATAATCGCGGGCAGCCGAACAAACCGGTCGACGACCAGGGCTACATCAATGGCGACGGCGTGCTCCTCTATCCAGGCGAAGAGAAGCTGCACCCTCAGGAAGACCGCGGGGTTCCGGGTCCGATCGCGACGATCCAGCTGGCCAACCTGCGCCGCGGCCTGCAGGATCATCAGTACTTGACGATGGCGAGGCGCCTGGGCCTGAAGGCTGAAGTCGATGCGGCGGTGCAGGCGATCGTCCCGCGAGTGTTCTCCGAGGCCGGCACATCGGTCAGCTTTCCGGAAACCGGCGATCCGTACGAGAAGATGCGTCTTTCGCTCGCGCGCGCCATCGTGGCCGCGCAATCGCGCCGCTAAGCGTTTCTTCCGCCTGAAGGCGGAAGCCACAGATTTTCGTTGAGTGTGTGGCGTCCGCCTTCGGGCGGAGGTTAGCGATCTTCGTTGAGTGTGTGGCGTCCGCCTTCGGGCGGAGGTTAGCGATCTTCGTTGAGTGTGTGGCGTCCGCCTTCAGGCGGAGGTTAGCGATCTTCGTTGAGTGTGTGGCGTCCGCCTTCGGGCGGAGGTTAGCGATCTTCGTTGAGTTTGTGGCTTCCGCCTTCAGGCGGAAGTTGTCGTCGGAGGTCTTGTGCGCGTCGTCTTCACCATGTCGTGCGCGCTGCTGGCGGTCATCTCGCTCGCCGTCTCGCCGCGTGACCAGACGCGAGAGACGATCACGATCGAGTCTCCCGTGATGTTCGATACGCCCGAGGCGGACCGGATCCTGACGACGATGCAGGTGTTTCCGCCGGACAATCCGTGGAACGAGAACATCGCCGATCGGCCCGTCGATCCGATGTCGGACGCGATCGTCGGCAGCATCGGACGCGACGGGCGGCTTGGGTTCAACCTCGACATGAACTTCGTCATCGTGCCGCCGAACCAGCCGCGCGTGCCGGTGCGCGTCCTGCTGTATCCGGAGGAATCGGACCCGGGCCCGTTTCCGATTCCCGACACCGCGCCGATCGAGAACTGGCCGTTGACGCACAACGAAGATCGCGGCGCGCTGCCGAAGCCGGGCATGACGCTCGCGCAATTCCAGCGAGAGGGCTCGGGCGATCGGCATCTGATCGTGGTCGATCCCGTCAACGGCCGGCTGCACGAGTTCTGGCAGGCGCGGCGCACGGAGAACGGATGGCAGGCGTCGCAGGCCTCGACGTTCGATCTCACGTCGAACCGGCTGCGGCCCGAACGGTGGACGTCCGCGGACGCCGCCGGCCTGCCGATCTTTCCGGCGGTCGTCCGGTTCGACGAGGTGTCGCGCGGGCTCGTGCGGCACGCCCTGCGCGTCACCGTCCGCCGCACGCGCCGCGCGTACGTCTATCCGGCGCGCCACTTCGCCAGTCAGCACACCGACGCCGCGCTGCCCCGGATGGGTGAGCGCCTGCGCCTGCGGCGCGACTTCGGCGTCGCCGCGTTTCCGCCGCACGCGCAGGCGATTCTGCGGGGGTTGCAGCAGTACGGCATGTTCGTCGCCGACAACGGCGCCAACTGGCTCTTGTCGATTGCGCCCGACCGCCGGATCCAGGGGCTCGACTCGCTCGCGCGGGTCAAAGGATCCGATTTCGAGGTCGTGGGCGCGAAATAGCCATCACCTCAGAACTGCGGCGGCGCTTCGTCGAGCGTCAGCTCGAGCAGTCGATCGATCGGCTGCCCGCGCCATCGCCAGGTCTTTCCGCCTGGCATCCGGACCTCGACGTCCACGACACCGGCGTACGAGCCGAGTCCGTAGTACGCCCGCAAATCGCCCTGAGACAAATAGCTGCCGCCAGACCGAATCTCCCGGACCTGCCGTGTGCCGCCGGCGTCGATGGTCACGCGCGCGCCGATGCAAAAGCGGTTGCGGCCTCCCTTCCGGAGTTGCACGGCCACCCAGTGATGCCCCGTTGTTTGCCGGTTGTTCAGCACTGTCGGCACGTCATCCATGTTGGTGATGACCACGTCGAGATCGCCATCGTTGTCGAGATCGCCGACGGCAAGACCGCGGCTCGACCTGGTCACCTGCAACCCGGGGCCCGCGGTCTCCGAGACGTCGATGAACCGCCCTCCGCGGTTGAGGAACAGCTGATTCTTCTGACGGAAGCTTTCATGGAGCTGCGGGTAGTCGTCGACGTTCGGGTAGATGTGCCCGTTGGCGAAGAAGAGATCCGGATGGCCGTCGAGATCGGCGTCGAAGAACGCCGTCCCCCATCCCATGCGCACGAACGTTGGGCCCGCGAGACCGGTCTCCGTGGTCGCGTCTTCGAACGAATGCCCGTCGCGATTGTGATAGAGCGTGTTGCTGTCGTGCGCGAAGGCGGTGAGGATCAGATCGAGGCGGCCGTCGCCATCGTAGTCACCCGAATCGACACCCATGCCGGCTTGCGCGCGACCGTCTACGTTGAGTGCCACGCCGCTCGCGAGGCCGACGCTCTCGAACCGGCCGTCGCCGCGGTTGTGATAAAGGAAATTGGGATTCGTATCGTTGGCGACGAACAGATCGACCCACCCGTCATTGTCGTAGTCCGTGGCGACGACGCCGAAGCCGTAGGCCGGCGCGGCATCGGTGAGACCGTGCGCCGCGGTCGCTTCCACGAAGGTCCCGTCGCCGCGGTTCTCGAAGAAGAGATCGGCCTCGCCCGGCAGGCCCGCCGGGCCGATCATCGTCTTTGGACCGCCGCGCCAGGTGAGCAGGCGCTGCGCCCGGGCGAGGTCGCCCCAGCTCGTGCTCACGTACCGCGCGACGTATAAATCGAGATCGCCGTCACCATCCGCGTCGAAAAACGTGCACCCCGTGCTCCATCCTCCGGCCTGCACGCCGGCTTTCGCAGCGGTCTCTGTGAACGTTCCGTCGCCGTTGTTGCGGAACAGGAAATTGGGACCGAAGTTCGTGACATAGATATCCAGTTTCCCGTCATCGTCAACGTCGCCGACGCAGACGCCGTTGCCCCACGCGGCGACGTCGACACCGGATCCTGCCGAGACGTCCCTGAATTTCCAGCCGCCGAGATTCTTGTACAGAGCGTTGCGATGCGGAATCCTCTCGCGCTGATTCGACAACTCGAACGCGTTGACGACATACACATCGAGCAAGCCGTCGCCGTCGTAGTCGAACAAGGCCACGCCACTGCCTCCGGACTCGAGGATGTGGTCCTTCGTACGACCGCCGCAGAACGTCCTGGTGGGGATGCAGGGCACTTCCTCGAACTGCACCGGAGAGGTGACGGTGGAAGCCGTGCCGCCTGACGCACGAAGATCCGGTGGCGGACCCATCGCGGAGCCGTGTCCACCGTAGACCGGTTCCGCCACTTTGGTCTGACTGTAGCTGCCCTGAAACGCGAGATCCTCGAGAGGATCGGGCGTCAGCCGCGTCGCGACCCGTTCGAGCAGTCGGCGGAATTCCGTGCCGGATGCCGTCAACGGTCTTCCGCTCCCCGCGTGTTTCCGCAGCATCCGCGCGGCCTCACCGAGTTCCTTGCGGAGATCCTCGGGCAGCACTGCAGGGTCGGAGGCGGCGAGCGTATCGAACCGGCCGGCCGCGTCCCGGAGCAGTTGCTTCAACGCGCCGCTGTTGGCGCCCGCAGCGGCGACGCGATTCAGCAGCTCGACGGCCTCATGCTGAACCTCACGCGCCCGCGCGCGCCCCCGGGCAAGGTCGGCGTCAGTCGCAGCCGGTGACGAAGCGCTCTGATATGCGGAGAGGGAACCGCGGAATTCAGGTGGCAGGAATAACAGAAGGATCGCGACGCCGATGGACAGACCCGCCGCGGCGCGCAACGAAATCATCTTTTTATGATCAGAAAAAAGGATCACTTCCCAGCCTGAAGCTGCTTCAACAACTGAAGACCTTGCGGGTGCGTCGGATTCCGCTGCAGCAGCCGCTCGAGCGCCTGCACCGCCTGTCGTTGCTGACCGGACGCGACGTACAGCCGGCAGAGCGTGACGTACGCAGGTTCGAACGCCGGATTCTCTTTCGATAACTTCTCGAGCAGCGCGATCGCGGCGGCCGTCTCGCCGCGCGCGTTCAGGACGAGCGCCAGATTGTTCGCCGCTTCGCCGTAATCGGGCCGCTTGTCGACGGCCTGCCTGAAGTACGTCTCGGCGTGCTCGAGATCGCGCTGCTGGCCGAAGAAGATGCCGACGTTGTTCAGGGCTTCGGGGAAGTCCGGTCGAAGCTTCAGCGCGCGCTGGTACAACTCGTACGCCTGCTCCGTCTGCCCCGTCTGAAAGAGCGTGTATCCGAGGTTGTTCAGCGCGTCCGCATAATCAGGCTTCGCCTCGAGCGCTTTGCGAAAGCGCCCCAGTGCGCCCGCGATATCGCCGTTTTGTGCGAGCAGCGCGCCGAGCGTGTTGTTGGCGTCGGGGTACTCCGGGTTGAGGGCGAGCGCCTGCTCGAACGCCGCCCGCGCGCGCGACGGCTGCCCGAGTTTCATGTAGAGCGTGCCGAGGTTGTAGAACGTGATCGCGCTCGGGTCCACCCTGGCCACGCGCTCGAATGCCGCCAACGCGGGCACATCGAAGCCCTGCTCCGACAGCTCGAGGCCGTACTGGAAGTAGCTGCGGTCCCCCGGCGGTGAAGTGAAGGTGCCGGGAAACGGCACCGCCCGCGCCAGGCAGTCGGCCGGCGACGCGTTGATGCCGGCGACGTCCTCAGCGATCCGCGCGGCCGCAAGCGGTTCGCGATAGACCTTGACGATCTCTCCTCCTGCATTCACCAGAAACGCCGTCGGCAACGGCAGGTCCTCGCGTCGATCGAAGAGATACCGGTGGACGATGTTGTAGGTGCCGGCGAGTTCTGCGCTCGCAATCACCACAGCTAACCCGAGATCCTGGACGGCCGACCGGACCTTCGCCGCATCTTCCGGCGGATCGACGGCCAGAGCAAGAATCGAAACGCCCGCGGCGGTCAGCGCCTGCCGCTCGCGCGAGATGGCTTCGAGCGCGGCGCGCGACGGCGGCGCCCAGGTCGCCCAGAAGTAGATCAGTACGGGGTGACCGGCCAGCCCCGAAAGTGAGTGCTCGTTGCCTTCGAGGTCGCGCAGGGTGAAGTCCGGCGCCGGGAACGGCCGATAGAGCCAGGTCCCTGTCGAGGCTGACGCGCCGGCGTCGCGGCTCGGGGGGACGATGCCCGCCGGTGGGGCCACGCTCGCCGTTCGAAACGGCTCGCTGCGAAGCGTCTCGCTGCCCTCCTCGATCCAGACACGACGATTGAGCGGAACATCGGAGAAGGTCTGCACGAGGCCGCCCGGCCACGCGATCGTGACCTTGTTGATTCGCTGACTCTTGCCCAGACCGAACAGCAACGCCTTCGAGTGCTGGGACAGGAAACCGGATCCCGCCATGACAATCCGCGTCGCCCGAACTTGATCGGCCTCGACCGTCACGCGCGCGCCGATCGCATCACGATTGCTCTTCGTGCCGGTCAGGTGGATCGTCACGCTCGCATTGCCAGCGGCGTAATCGTTGCGGAACACTCGAAGCTGCGGCGACGAGCGCGGGGCCATCAGGATCACGTCGGCGTCGCCATCCTCGTCATAGTCGAGAACGGCAAAAGACCGCCCGTCCTGATCGACGTCGAGTCCAGCGGTGCCCGAGACCTCGTCGAATCCGCCGTGGCCGTTGTTGCGCAGCAGCACGTTGCGCTCGTGCTGCGCCTGCGCCCCATTGCTGACGAGCAGACGGTTGGTCGCGCGCCAACCATCATCGTACGGAGTCCCCGGCTTTCGTGTCAGCGGCGACTGCGCCACGACCTGCCGCCAGAAAAAGCTGTCGACGTCCACCGCGGCCTCGTCTTCGTCGCGTGTGAACATCCCGTTCACGATGTAGAGGTCCTGCCAGCCGTCGTTGTCGAAATCGAAAGCATCGGAGGACCATGCCCAGCGGCCGAACTCGGCTCCAGCCTGCCGCGTCACGTCAGCGAACGTGCCGTTGCCCTGGTTGCGGAAGAGCGAATTCCCGCGCGTATGGCGGCGATAGATATCGCGCACCTCCGCCGGCGCGTCGCGCTTGAAGCCAGGCTCGGATGTCACGCGCTGTCCTGCCGCGGTCCACATGTTGCCCGTATAGATGTCCATGCGCCCGTCGTTGTCGTAGTCCAGGAACGTCGCGCTCATTCCGGCGCCGTAATCCTCGACACCCGCTGCGGCCGCGACGTCTCTGAAGTGCAGGTGTCCGTTCACCATCCCCTCGTTGCGGTACAGGTTCTTGCGGCCGAAGTCGTTCGCAACGAGCAGATCCGGCCAGCCGTCCTCGTCATAGTCGACCCACGCCGCCGCAAAACTGAATCGATCGTTGTTCTGGTCGAGGCCCACCTGATCCGTGACGTCGACAAAATGCCCACGACCGTCGTTTCTGAGGAGCAGGTTCGGCGAGCCATTCAGCGCATCGTGGTAAGGCGACGGCGGACCGGCTTTGTCCTCGCTCACGCCGATGAAGTAGCCGTACGCACATAAATAGAGGTCCAGGAAACCGTCGCGATCGTAGTCGGCCATCGCCGCCGACGTCAGCGATCCCTGCAGCGGCTGCTTGAATTGGAAGGCTTCGGGGTCGCGAGTGAACCGGCCCTTGCCGTCGTTGCGAAACAGCAGCGGGCCGGTGCGCGTCAGCAGGATCAGATCCTGATCGCCGTCGTTGTCCACGTCCGCGAAGAGCGCCTGCGACGTCCGGTCGAGGATCGCGAGCCCCGCGGCTTCGGTCGCGTCCTCGAACGTGCCGTCCCCTTTGTTGCGAAAGAGCCGGTTCGGCAGCCCCTCCGGTTGAGACACGTACAAGTCGTCGAGTCCGTCGCCGTCGAAATCGCCAACCGACACGCCGTGATGTCCCATGCCGCGAGGCATGAACACGGCGTCGAGGTGCGACGCCCAGTAATCGAGCCCCGGAACGAGCTGGCGGCGAAACGAGAGATTCTGGCCGAGCGCCGTATCGGTGACTTCGGTGAAGACCGGCGACGCCGCGCGGCTGCGCAGGTGATCCAGCGTCGACCACTCGATGACGCGCCAGCCGTCGGGCGCGTGTTGCCACCGCATCTGCCAGTGCCCGAGCCGCTCCGCGCGCCCGCCCCCTTTGACGCCGCCGGTGAAATCGAACCTCACCGTCGTGCGCACGCGTGGATCGCTCCCGCGTTCGACGTCGATTCGCGTGATCAGGAACTCGGCTGTCTGGACGGCGGTGAAGTCGTCCAGCAGGGCGCTCAGCTCTTTGCGGAAGGCGATGCGATCGAGGACCAGGTCGGACGCGATCGTCGACGCGCGGAAGATCTCGAGCTTCGGACTCTGGCCCGTGGCGGCTTCATTCAGCGGCAGGAGATGACCGCCTCTGAACTCCGGCGCCAGCAGCCAATCGGCGATGTCCGCCGTGCGATTCGGGTGCTCGCGCACGCGCGCGCTCAGCTCCCCGAGGCGGCCGGCCAGTTCAGCGGCTTCCTTCTCCTCGGGAAACTCGTCGCTGCCAGGGGCGAGCTGTGTGAAGACGGGCTCGAGCGAGGGAGGCACGCGATCTTTCGGCCGGTACCGGTAGCCGCCGCCGCTGGTGTTCGCCTGAGGGTTGGCGGCGCGGCCCTGCGCCACGAGCGCCTCGTACCCGAGCGCGCCGTTCAGCAGGACGAGAAAGGCGAAGCGGCAAATGCCGGATGTCAAACCCGACCGAGATCTGACATTCGGCATTTGCCGGACGGCCCTAGTAAGTGAATTTCAGCACCAGCTCCACAATCCTGGGCGCTGAAAACGTGTTCTGGATTCGCCCGAACGTTGTCGGGTCCGAGATGTTTGCGGAGCCAGCCTGCAGGGCGAAATTGGGATGGTTCAGCACGTTGAACGCCTCGACCTTGAACGTCAGATAACGCCTGTCGTCTATGACGTAGAAGTTCTTGCCCAGGCCCAGATCGAGATTCCAGTAACGCGGGCCGGACAGGATGCCGACGCCCGAGTTGCCGAACTGCCCCTTGGGAGCGCTCCTGAAGCAGTTGATGTCGATCCAGGCGTCGTTCACGCCGGCCCCGGAGATCGCGCCGTTGCAGATGCGGTTCGGGCGTTCGAGCGAGCGGGTCGCCTGCAGCGACTGGCCGGCGCCGTCCCACACCGTCAGGGCGAGGCCGCTGTGCGCCTGGAAGATGCTGTTGAGGGTCCAACCGCCCAGGACGGCGTTCTTCACGCCCGTCGCGCTGCCGCCTCGTGACCTGCCGTACGGCACGTCGTAGACGGTGGCCAGGCTGAAGTTGTGGCTCATGTCGTACGGCGATCGTCCGTAGTCCTTTCGAGGGTTCGTGCTATCGAGGTAGTAATAGCCCTGCCCCGCCGTTTGACCCCAGCCCACGCCGTAATACCCGACGTTGTCGCTGAGTGCCTTGCTGTAGGTGTACGACGCGAGGAACTCGAGGCCTTCGGTCGGCCGCTGGCGCAGGCTCGTTTGCAGCGCGTCGTACGCGCCGATGCCGATCGAGTTCGTGCCGCTGGTCGTGCCGATGTTCGGGTTCAGCGGATAGAGCGGTCGCCGCTGATCCAACGGCCGCCACGTTTCGACCGGCCCCGGATCCGCTTCGGGCTGATTGAAGTCGAACGGCACGACCATGTGACTGGCGCGGCTGCCCACATAGCCGATTTGACCGGAGAGCGCGCTCGTCAGCTTGCGCTCGACGAAGACGTTCCACTGCTTCGTGAGCTGCGGACGGAGGTCCGGAGCGAAAATCCGGAAGAGCGTTCCCGGCCCGCCGTTGACGTTCGGGATGATGTCCGCAAATCCGACCGACGCGCTCCCGGCACCCGTCGTCGCGTCAAAGACCTTTCGGCCTTCGAAGTTGAACGGCGGGTTCTGCGTGAGCCGCAGGTTCTTGCCGGTGCCTTCCATGTATTGCACGATCCCGAACGCGCCGCGCACCACCCATTTGTCGGTCGGCGTCCACGCGACGCCGAGTCGGGGCTCGAAGCCACCATAGTACGCGTTGAAGAGCGCGCGGCTGTTGCCTCCCTGACCGGCCAGGAGCAGCTGGCCCGTCTTCAGGTCGATGTTCGACTGCCGGTTGTCTTTCTCCACCCACGGCGACGTGTACTCCCACGTCAGTCCGAGGTTCAGGGTGAGGTTGTTCCGGGCCTGGAAGTCGTCCTGCCCGAAGATGGCGACGCGATGGCCAAGTTGCATGAAGGGCGCCACCAGGCCGCCACGTCCCTTGGCAGACAATCGATCGAGGGGGAAGTCCGAGTAGGCGAAGCCGGTGCTTGCGCCGCTGTACTCGAACTGACCGAGGATGCCGTCGTTGCCCGAAAAGGAGTAGCCCTGCCGCTGGTAGAATCAGGTCCCGCCGAACTTCA
>Ga0066710_100002187_pt1 | contig 15528 bp, 12 predicted proteins | sample GraSoiAngelo_159_FD_79666 | JGI IMG/M metagenome (GOLD analysis project Ga0066710, IMG submission 79666) | Grasslands soil microbial communities from the Angelo Coastal Reserve, California, USA - 14_1009_16_40cm | ecosystem: Environmental > Terrestrial > Soil > Grasslands | place: USA...
ACCCTTGATCTTCTCCCTCTTCACGAACCCCCAGTACCGGCTGTCCTGTGAGTTGTCCCGATTGTCGCCCATGACGAAGTAGGAGTCGGCCGGAACGCGCGTGGGGTCACAGCCGTAGGCGTATCCGCAGTATGCCTGGCCGGTGTGCGCGAACGGCGGGGCGCCCGGCGTCGTGTAGGCCTCGACCAGACGAACACCGTTCACGTACACGTCGTGGCCACGGATCTGGACCTGGTCGCCGGGCGTGCCCACGATACGCTTGATGAAGTCACGCTTCTCGTCCTGTGGATACTTGAAGACGATGATGTCGCCGCGATGGGGACTGCGCAGTCCGGGCAGGCGCCATTCCGTGAAAGGAATCTCGGGGCCGTAGAGGAACTTGTTGACGAGGATGTAATCGCCCACCAGCAGGGTGTCCATCATCGAGCCGGACGGAATGGTGAAGGCCTGGACCACCAGCGTGCGGATGACGAGGGCGAGGAGGACGGCGATGACGATCGCCTCGCCGTACTCGCGAACGAGCGACTTGCGGGGCCGCTTCGGCACGGTCGCGGTCGCCGCCTGTCCGTCCGTTTCGGGAGTTCCCGGCATGGGGACCCTCACGTTCGTCCCCTGGAACTCGGCCTTGCGCTCGTCCACCGGTCAGCTCTTGAGTACGGTGAGGAACGCTTCCTGGGGAACTTCCACCCGCCCCACTTGCTTCATGCGTTTCTTGCCTTCCTTCTGTTTTTCGAGCAGCTTTCGCTTGCGCGTAATGTCGCCGCCATAGCACTTGGCGGTCACGTTCTTGCCCATCGCCTTCACCGTCTCGCGCGCGATCACGCGACTGCCGATCGCCGCCTGGATGGCGACCTCGTAGAGCTGGCGGGGAATCACGCCCCGCAGCTTCTCGACGAGGGTCTTGCCGCGCTCGTAGGCCTTGTCGCGATGGACGATGGTGGACAGCGCGTCGACCGGATCCCCGTTGAGCAGGATGTCGAGCTTGACCAGGTCAGACGCGCGAAAGTCGGCGAATTCGTAGTCGAACGACGCATAACCCTTGGAGATCGACTTCAGCTTATCGTAAAAGTCCACGACGATCTCCGCCAGCGGGAAGTCGAAGCGGATGTGCACGCGCTTGCCGAGATACTCGAGGCTCTTGTGCTCGCCCCGCTTCTCCTGGGCCAGCTTGTAGATCGCCGTCATGAACTCGGTCGGCGCGTAGACCGAGGAATTCACGTACGGCTCTTCCATCTGCTCGATGCGGTCCGGCGTGGGCAGTCTCGAGGGGTTGTCGATGTCGAGGACCTCGCCGGCCGTCGTCACGATCCGGTACTGGACGGAGGGCGCGGTCACGATGAGCGAGAGGTTGAACTCGCGCTCCAGTCGCTCCTGGACGATCTCCATGTGCAGCATGCCCAGGAAGCCGCAGCGGAAGCCGTAGCCCAGGGCCAGCGACGTCTCGGGTTCGAAGGTGAACGCGGGATCGTTCAGCCGGAGTTTTTCGAGCGCGTCGCGCAACGCTTCATAATCCGTGTCCTCGATCGGATAGAGACCGGCGAAGACCATCGGCTTGGCGTCGCGGTAACCCGGGAACGCCTCCGTCGTCGGTCGCAGCGCCTCGGTGATCGTGTCGCCGACCTTGGCATCGGCCACCCGCTTGATCGACGCGGTGAGGTATCCGACCTGGCCGGCCGACAGCTCTTCGACCGGACGCATGTCGGGGCTGAACACGCCGACCTGCTGCACGTCGTAGGCCCGCCCGTTCGACATGAGGAGAATGCGCGTGCCCGGCCGCACGCGGCCGTCGCGGAGGCGCACGTAGATGACGACTCCCTGGTAGGAGTCGTAGAACGAGTCGAAGACGAGCGCCTTGAGCGGCTTCTCGGCATCACCCTGCGGCGGCGGAATGCGCGCGACGATCGCCTCCAGCACCTCGGGCACGCCGGTCCCGTGCTTGGCCGAGATGGCGAGCGCCTCGGTCCCGTCGAGGTCGAGCGTTTCCGAGATCTGCTCGCGGGTGCCGTCGGCGTCGGCGGCCGGCAGGTCGATCTTGTTGATCACCGGGATGATGTCGAGCCCGGCGTCGACGGCCAGATAGTAGTTGGCGAGCGTCTGGGCTTCGATGCCCTGGGAGGCGTCGACGATCAGGATCGCGCCCTCGCAGGCGGCCAGCGCGCGCGACACCTCGTAGGAAAAGTCCACATGGCCCGGTGTGTCGATGAGGTTGAGCGTGTACTCCTCACCGTCCCGTGCGCGGTAGAGCAGGCGCACGGTGTGGGCCTTGATCGTGATCCCACGCTCCCGTTCGAGATCCATCGAATCGAGGACCTGATCGACCGCCTTCTTGGCGTCCATGGTGCCGGTCAGCGCCAGGAGTCGATCGGCCAGCGTGGATTTGCCGTGATCGATGTGCGCGACGATCGAGAAATTTCTGATCCGCGCCAGCGTCATAACGTCTCAGTCTAGCACGCCAGACGTGAGCGTCCCGGCCTCAGGCGCCGAGCCGCGCGCGGTCGGCGACGACCGCTCCCGCTTCGAGCACCACGCCGGCGCCGATCTCGGCCCGGGCGCCGATGCGGGCGCCCGCGGCGATCACACAGTCGGTGAGGCGCGCCCCCTCGCCGACGTGCACGCCCTCCCAGAGGACGGCGTTCTCCACGCAGGCGCCGGCGCCGATCCGGCAGCCGGCGCCGAGGACGACGCGCGGGCCGACCCGAGCGTCACGCCCGATTTCCACATCGTCCCCGACGACCGCCGGGCCCACGATGCGATGGGTCGTGTTGTCGCGCGCTCCGTTGACGGCCGATGCCCTATCGTGGAGCTCGCCGGCCGGCCGGAGCGTCGTGCGCACCTTCCCGTCGAGCAGATCCATCTGCGCGTCGCGGTAGGCGATCGGGCTGCCGATGTCCCGCCAGTACGACGCCGGTGCGTTCCATCCGTAGGCGGGGATCCCGTCCGAGATCAGCGCGGGGAAGAACTCGCGCTCGATCGAGACCGGCCGGCCGGCCGGGATCCGGGACAGCAGCGCGGCGTCGATGAGATAGATGCCGGCGTTGATCGTGTTGGTCGTGATCGGCTCGTCGGCCGTCGGCTTCTCGCGGAAGCGCGTCAACCGTCCGTCGCCGTCGAACTCGACCAGTCCATAGGCGCGTGGGTCGGGAACCGGGATGAGGAAGATCGTCGTGCGCGAGCGACGCGACTCGTGAAAGCGTCGCATCGCGCTGAGATCGGCGTCGGTCAGGACGTCGCCGTTGAGGACGAACACGGTCCCGTGCGTGAGATCGGCCGCGTTGCGGATACCGCCGCCGGTGCCGAGCGGCTCGGTCTCGACCACGTAGCGCAGCCGGACGCCGAGGGCGCGGCCATCGCCCAGCGCCTGTTGCACGTCGTCGACGCGATACGAGCAGGCCAGGATGACGTCGGTCACGCCGTGCTCACGCAACAACGCGAGCTGCCAGGCGAGGAAGGGCTGATTCAGCAGGGGCACGACCGGCTTCGCACGCGCGAGCGTCAGCGGTCGCAGGCGCGTGCCCTGACCGCCGGCGAGGATGACGGCTTGCGTGGTGTGGCCTGAGCTCACGCGTTCGGGCTCCAGGGCTGCGCCTCGTCGATCAGCATCACCGGGATGCCGTCGCGGATCGGATAGGCCTTTCGGCAGGCTCGACAGATGATGCGCGCCTCTTCGAAGATGAGCTCGCCCTTGCAGGCGGGGCAGACCAGGATGGCCTTGAGCTCTTCGTCGATCATTCGCTCACCTCCCTTCCGCGTGGCGCTTGAACCAGGCGAGCGTCCGGGCCAGGCCGTCGTCAAGCGCGGTTCCCGGCGTCCATCCGAGGATGGCCTTGGCGCGGCCGGCGTCGAGGACGCTCCGTCGCTGTTCCCCGGCCCGCCCCAGCGCGCTTCGCGCTGCGACACCGACGCCGGCCAGCTTCGCCAGCCGGCGGTAGAGCTCGTTGACCGTGGTCTCACGGCCCGTCGCGATGTTGGCGATGCCGGTCGCGTCGGAGCGGGTGATGGCGCGAACGATGGCGTCGGCCACGTCCTCGACGAAGACGTAGTCGCGCGTCTGCTCGCCGTCGCCGTACACGACGCACGATTGGCCGGCCAGCAGCCGGTGACAGAAGATCGCGATCACGCCGGCTTCGCCGTGAGGGTTCTGACGGGGGCCATACACGTTGCCGAGCCGCAGCGCGAGCGTCGTGCCGCCGGTGAGTCCCGTCCAGCACTCGAGATAGCGCTCGGCGGCGACCTTGGAGACTCCGTAGGGTGAGGTTGCCCGGGCCGGATGATCCTCGGGCGTGGGCAGGACCTCGGTGTCGCCATAGGCCGCGCCGCCGGTGGAGGTGTACACGACGCGACGGACGCCCGCACGGCGCGCCGCCTCCAGCAGGTTGGCGGTGCCGACGACGTTGACCGCCGCATCGAACGCCGGATCGGCGACGGAACGCGCCACCGCAGCCTGAGCGGCGGTGTGCACGACCGCGTCCGGTCGCTCGGCGGCCACGATCGCGCCCAGATTGGGACTGCGGATGTCGCCGACGTGCACGGTTGCTGCCGGGTCGACGTTCGCCCGACGGCCGGAGCTCAGGTTGTCGACGACGGTGACCTGATGGCCTCCGGCCAGCAGGCGATCCACCACGTGAGAACCGATGAAGCCGGCGCCACCAGTGACGAGGACTTTCACGCCCCGAGTCTCCGCCGGAACCACTCCAGCGTCAGCCGGAGGCCTTCTTCGGGGTCGACGCGCGGCTCCCAGCCGAGCAGCGTGCGCGCGCGCGTGATGTCGGGTTGGCGAACTTTCGGGTCATCGACGGGCAGCGGCCGGAACACGATCTCGCTACAGGAGCCGGCCAACCGGATGATCCGCTTGGCCAGATCGAGGAGCGTCATCTCGTGGGGATTGCCGATGTTCACCGGCTCGTGCACGTCGCTGTTCATCAAGCGCCACAGGCCGTCGATCAGGTCGTCGATGTACTGGAACGAGCGCGTCTGCGAACCCTCGCCGAAGACCGTCACCGGCTTGCCAGCCAGAGCCTGGGTGGCAAACGCGGGAATCGCGCGCCCGTCGTTCAATCGCATCCGGGGACCGTGGGTGTTGAAGATCCGCACGATGCGCGTATCGACGCCGTGGGCTCGATGGTACGCCATCGTGATGGCCTCCGCGAATCGCTTGGCCTCGTCGTACACGCCGCGCGGCCCGATGGGATTGACGTTGCCCCAGTAGTCCTCGCGCTGAGGGTGCACGAGCGGGTCGCCGTACACCTCCGACGTCGAGGCCAGCAGGAAGCGCGAGTTCTTCGCCTTGGCCAGTCCCAATCCCCGATACGTCCCCAGCGCGCCGACCTTGAGCGTCTGGATCGGCAGCACGAGATAGTCGAGCGGGGAGGCGGGGCTGGCGAAGTGGAGGATCACGTCGAGCGGGCCGTCGATGGCGATGTATTCGGTGACGTCGTGGCGCACGAGGGTGAAGCCGGGCCGGTCGCGCAGGTGCTCGACGTTCTCCTCGGAGCCCGTGATCAGGTTGTCCATGCAGACGACCTCGGCGCCCCGGCCGAGGAGAGACTCGCATAGATGGGAGCCGATGAAGCCGGCTCCGCCGGTGATCAGGACGCGCATGGGCCTAGGCGGGGAGAATGGGCCGGCGCCCGACCGAGTGGTACTCGAAGCCGAGCCGCCGCATACGCTCGGGCTCCCACACGTTCCGGCCGTCGAACACCATCGGCCGTCGCATGAGCGCCCGTACCCGGTCCAGATTGAGGAACTTGAACTCGTTCCACTCGGTCACGAGAGCGAGCGCGTCCGCACCGGTGGCCGCCTCGTAGGCGGAATCGCAATAGGCGACCTCGCGTGACAACTCCTTGCGCGCATTGGGGATCGCCACCGGATCATACGCCCGGACCCGCGCGCCCAGCTTGAGCAGCCGGGCGATGACCTCGACACTCTTGGCCTCGCGCATGTCGTCGGTGTTCGGTTTGAAGGCGAGGCCGAGCACGGCGACCGTCTTGTGGTCGAGCGGCGACATCGCCTTGGCGATCATGTCGACGAAATGCTCGGCGCGCTCGCGGTTGACGTCGATGACCGAGCGCAGCAGCCGGAAATCGTAACCGAGGCTGGCCGCGGTGTGGACCAGCGAGTCCGTGTCCTTCGGAAAGCAGCTCCCGCCATACCCGAGACCCGCCTGCAAGAAGGCGGGGCCGATGCGGGCGTCGAGGCCGACGGCCTTGATGACCTGGGTGACGTCGGCCCCGGCCAGCTCGCAGACGTTGGCGATCGCGTTGATGAAGGAGATCTTGGTCGAGAGGAACGCGTTGGACGCGTACTTGATCATCTCGGCCGAGGGCACATCGGTGATGATCATCGGCCGCTCGAGCGGTGCGTAGAGCTCGAGCAGCGTCATGGCCACCTGCTGGTTGGGGGCACCGATCACGATGCGATCCGGGCGCAAGGTGTCCTCGATGGCCGAGCCTTCACGCAGGAACTCGGGGTTGGACACCACGTCGAAGGGTACCCGCTGGCGTTGACTCTTCGCGATGACGTCGCGCACGAAATCGCCGGTGCCCACCGGCACCGTCGACTTGTTGACGATGACGGTGTACTTCTCCATCGCCTGGCCGATGGCGCCGGCCACCTTCTCGACCGCGCTGAGGTCGGTCTCGCCGTCGGCCTTGGGTGGCGTGCCGACCGTGATGAAGATGATCAGCGAGCGCCGGATGGCGGCGCCGAGGTCGGTGGTGAACGCGAGCCGAGAGTCGGCGACGTTGCGGCCGACCATCTCCTCCAGCCCCGGCTCGTAGATCGGCATCTTACCGGCCTGGAGGGCGGCCACCTTTTCCGGCTGGTTGTCGACACAGATGACGTCGTTTCCGAGATCAGCGAACACGGCGCCTGTCACGAGACCCACGTAGCCCGTACCCACGACGCAGATATTCATGCCGGGAATTCATCATAGCAGGGTAGGCACAAAAGGAGAGCCGATTCGGAGAGTTGCCCCGTCCCGCGCGGGACGGACTCAGGCGACGAATGGGCCATCGTCGTCCACGAGGTCGGGCCCGCCGACTCCGTCCTCGAGCTGATCGTGATCGTGTTGCTGCTCTCGTCGCGAGCTTTCCACATCCATTCTCGACGGGTGCGGCCGACTGGGCTGGGGACAGGGGGCCGCAATCGGAATGCCATCGAGAAAATTCTTTCAGGACGCCGTCGGTTGTGAAGAGTGGGCCTTACTCGTGTACTCCAGATCCTCCTCTCGTTCAGCGGCACACCACCGGAAGAACACGATCGTGAACGCGATGAGCGGAACGAGGCCGGCGGGGACCCACATGAGAACGCCGGCCAAACGCTGATCCTCGATCGGTGTCGGGCTCGCGGTCGGGTAGAGCACGACCTCCGCGCCCGTGATCATCGCGGCCACGACCGTCATCGGCATCCCGAAGGCGAACAGATAGAGGATTCGGGCGCCGTACGGCAGGGCGGGAAGTCGGCGGGACGGGCTCAACACGGGCCACCAGGCGAGCACCGCCACGGCGACGAGGCTTCCGTGGGCCACGACATGCCAGAGATCGGAGCGGGTCATGATCGCGTACGGCCCGGGCAAGTGCCAGACGATCAGGACCGCGGCGTAGAGACCGAGCGCTGCCAGCGGTCGCGTGGCGACGGCAACGACGGCCCGCACACCTCGGAACGCGAGCACGCGATCCAGCAGGACCGGCAGAGCGCCGGCCAACAAGCATGGGGCCACGACCAGGACGAGCAGCAGGTGCTGGATCATGTGAGCGCTCACGAGTGAGCGCTCGGCGAGGTCGTGGAGAGGGCCGTTGAGCGCCGCTGTCAGCGCCAGGAGGCCGCCGAAGAATGCGGCCGCCTGCGCCCGCGGCAGTGGGAGCCGAGCGACCCGAGCGGGCTGAATCGTTTCGTCTGCTCCGCTGGCCCACCATGCCGCGAGCCAGGCGCCTGCGAGGGCGGCAACCAGCACGAGCGCCTCGAGATGGATCATCGTCCGAGTACCAGGAACGCGCCGGTCAGCGTCGCCAGCGCCAGGGCGATACCGGTGGCGACGATGAGCGGGCCCACGAAAAGCGCGGAGAGTGGCCGCCCGTCGTAGCGCAGGTGCATGAAGAAGAGGGCCACCAGCGTGAACTTGGCGGTGGCCATGACGACGAGCAGAGGGATGAGGATCGGGGTGAGCCGGCGGATGTAGATCACGCCGACTTCGAGCGCTGTGATGATCGTGAGCAGGGCGGCGACCTTGACGTAGGTCGCGACCGACGCGTGATCGTGGTGATCGGCCATCACGGCACCAGGTAGATCAGGGTGAAGATCACGATCCACACGACGTCGACGAAATGCCAGTAGAGGCCGGCGACCTCCACCTTGATGCTGTCGGCCGCGCTCAGACGGCCTCGCAGATCGAGAACGAGCAGCACGAGCAGCCAGAGCACACCGAGGCTCACGTGGGCCCCATGGAAGCCGGTGAGCACGAAGAACGTGGAGCCGAAGAGGTTCTGCTGGAGCGTGAGGCCCTCGTGGACGAACGAGGTGAACTCGTAGGCCTGGAAGCCGAGGAAGATCAACCCGAAGAAGGCGGTCCCGGCCAGCCACAGCCGTGACTGGAAGTGATCGCCCCGCTGAACGGCGGCCAGCGCCAGGACCATGAGGAGACTCGACATGAGCAGATCGAATGTGCTGAGGCTCGTCACCGGGATGTTGAGGATCTCGTGAGGATGTGGCCCCACCACGCTGCGGCCCTTGTAGGCCATGTAGGTCGCGATCAGGGTGCCGAAGAACAGGCACTCCGACCCGATGAAGGTCCACATCCCGACTTTGCGGTGATCGATGCCGAGCCCGCCCACCTGATGCTCGTGCGCCGGATTGCGATGATGCTCGAGCGCGAAGCTGAGTACTCCGAGGAACGTGAGCAGGCCGCCGCCCACGACGAGTCCGACGTTGACCAGCGCGCCCACCGCGGCGACGAGGATGCCGAGGGCGGTCACGACGGGCCAATGCGACGGCGCCGGAAGATGGAAGTTCGCCGCGCCGGCGGGAGGCGGGGCCAGGGGCTTCCGGCCCGGGTTCTGCTTTTCTCTCCAGAACGTGTCGCGGCCGTAGACGGGAGGGATCGCGTCGAAGTTGTGGGGAGGCGGCGGGGATGAGGTCCGCCACTCGAGCGTTCGGCCGTTCCACGGATCGCCGGGCGCCGTGGCCGGCTGGCGCAGGCTGCGGACGGCGTTGATGGCGAAGAGCAGAATCGACAGGGCGATGCCGAAGGCCCCGACGGACGACACCAGATTCCACAGCTCCCAGCCGACACCGGCCGGGTAGGTGTAGATGCGACGAGGCATGCCGGCCGCGCCGAGATAGTGCTGGGGGAAGAACGTGAGATTGAACGCGACGAAGATGAGCCAGAACTGCAGACGGCCCAGGCGCTCGTCGAGCAGGCGGCCCGTGATCTTCGGCCACCAGTAGTAGGCGCCGGCGAAGAGGCCGAAGAGGCTGCCGCCGATCAGCACGTAGTGCAGGTGGGCGACGACGAAGTACGTGTCCGTCTGCTGCAGGTCGACGGGCGGTGACGCGTGCATCACGCCGCTGAGCCCGCCGATGGTGAAGGTGGCGATGAGACCGACGGCGAAGTGCAGCGCGGTCGTGCCGCGCAGGCGGCCGCCCCACAGCGTGGCCAGCCAGTTGAAGATTTTCACGCCGGTCGGGATGGAGATCAGCATGGTGGCGATCGAGAACGCCGAGTCGGCCACCGGCCCCATCCCGGTCGCGAACATGTGATGGCTCCACACACCGAAGCCGAAGAAGCCGATGAGGACGCCGGAGTAGATGACGACGGGCGCGCCGAACAGCGGCTTGCCGGCAAACGTCGGCAACACCTCGGAGACGATGCCGAACGCAGGCAGGATCAGGATGTAGACCTCGGGATGGCCGAAGATCCAGAAGAGGTGCTGCCACAGATGGAGATCGCCGCCGGCGGCCACGTTGTAGAAGTTCGTCCCGAAGAAGCGATCGAACATCAGGAAGATCAACCCGACGGTGATCGGCGGAAAGGCCAGGAGGACGAGGAACTGCACGATCAGCGTCATCCACGTGAACAGCGGCATGCGCATGAGCGTGAGGCCGGGGGCACGAAGGTCCAGGATGGTGACGATGAAGTTGACGGAGGCGATCAGCGAGGAGGCGCCCAGGATCTGCAGGCTCATCAACCAGAAATCGATGCTGGAGGACGGCGAGAACTCCCGCGTGGTGAGATTGGCGTAGCCGAACCAGCCGGCGTCGGGCGGCGTGCCGCAGAGAAAGCTGGCGTTCAGGAACAGGCCGCCGGCCAGGAAGATCCAGAACGAGAGCGCGTTCAGTCGCGGGAACGCGACGTCGCGCGCGCCGATCTGCAGCGGCACCAGGTAATTGAACAGGGCCGCGCTGAACGGCATGATCGCCAGGAACACCATGGTCGTGCCGTGCATGGTGAACAGCGCGTTGAACGTTTGGGCGCTCACCACATGCGCGTCGGGGCGCGCCAGCTGCAGGCGGATCAGCAGCGCCTCGATCCCCCCGAGGAGAAAGAAGCCGAACGCGCTGACGCCGTACATGATCCCGATGCGCTTGTGGTCCGTTGTTGTAACGAGTGCCGCGAGCCCGGCGAGTGGCAGGTGGCCTGTTCTGGGAGCGGAATGGCTGCGTCGATCTCTCCGACTGATCATGTCGAACAGCGCGGTCAACATCACTTCAAGCTCAGCAGGTAGGTGGCGACGGCACGGGCGTCGGCCTCGCTGAGGCCGAGGCTCGGCATCTTCACGCCAGGCTTGACGGCGTCTGGAGTACGCAGCCACGCCACGAGGTTCTCGGGCGTGTTGGGGAGCAGGCCGGCGGCGAGGGTGCGACGGCTGCCGAAGTGCGTGAGGTCGGGGCCGATCACGCCGGCCGACACGCCGCGGATGGTGTGGCAGCCAACGCAGGCCTTGCTCGCGTAGACGGTCTGGCCGGCGGCGGCATCACCCGCTGGGTCGACCGGCGGCGCCTTCTGCGCGGACACCCACCGTTCGAAGTCTTCCGGCCGCTGGACGATCACGCGCAGCCGCATGTTGGCGTGGGCGGCGCCGCAAAACTCGGCGCACTGCCCGAGATACTCTCCGGGCACCTCGGGCGTGAACGTGATCCGATTGTGGCGACCCGGGACCACGTCACGCTTGCCGCCGAGCGGTGGAACCCAGAACGAGTGGATCACGTCGGAGCCTTCGAGATTCAGCAGCACGGGCCGCCCGACCGGCAGGTGCAGCTCGTTGGCGGTGACGACGCCGAGCCCCGGATACTGGAACTCCCACCACCACTGCCAGCCGCGCACCACGACCTCGAGCGATCCCGGCGCGGCGCGCCCCTGCGTCCGGAAGATCACCTGGATGGTCGGGACGGCGATGATCAACAGGACGAGCGCGGGTGCGATCGTCCAGCTGATCTCGAGGAGTGAGTGGCCGCGCGTTTGTCGTGGCTCGGCCGCGCCGGGACGATCGCGATAGCGGATGAGGATGAAGCCGAGCAGGCCGAACACGACGAGCGCGATGATGGCTGCCGCCCACGTGATGATCGCGTAGACGCCGAGAATGGCGTGCGCCAGGTCCGAGCGGCCGACGAGGCTCGACTGCGGCGTGTCGAGCGCACAGCCGGCCGCGAGAGTCACGAAGGGAAGGAAGGGGACGAAGCGTGAGCACGAGCCGGCTCCGGCCTTCACGTCGCGGACCTTACCGCTGCGGCGCTACGACCGCAACCAAGTCCCCGCTCTAGACGCGGGCGAGCGCCAGCAGCGTATGAAGCAGGACGTTGGCGCCGCGCTCGATGGCGTCCCCGTCGCTCGTCTCGTCGACGCGATGACTGCGCCCGCCCTTCGACGGGATGAAGAGCATGCCCATGTCGGTGATCGCGGCCAGATTCTGCGCGTCATGACCCGCCGCCGAGTACAGCCGTTGGCTCGTGAACCCGAGCGCCCGGCAGGCGTCTTCGATGCTCGATTGCACGCGCGGCGCGGCCAGCGCGGGCGTGGTCGCCGACATCGGCACCACCTCGACGGCGATCTGCCGTTCGCGCGCGACCGCGTCGGCCAGCCCCCGGCACTCGTGCCACAGCCGTTCGAGGACCGTGGCGTCGGGATCGCGCATCTCGTGAACGATCTCGGTGCGCCCGGGGACGATGTTCGAGGCGTCCGGGTGGACGTGCACAACGCCGATGTTGGTCACGCTGCGGCGCGTGCCGTGCGTGACGACGTGCTCGCGCGCTCGGAGCGAGTAGTCGGCGGCGGCTAAGAAGGCATCGCGCCGCCGCTCCATCGGAGTCGTCCCCGCGTGATCGGCCTGGCCACGGAAGATGATGCGCGAGCGCCGGACGCCGACGATCGCCTCGACCACGCCGATCTGTACCGCCGCCTCTTCGAGTCGAGGGCCCTGCTCGATGTGCAGCTCGACGTACGCGGCCACCGAGCCCATGGGCGCCTTCGCTTCAGGAGCTCGCCGGGCGTCGAAGCCGGCGCGCGCCATCACGTCGACCAGGCGTTCGCCATCGACCGCGGCCATGTCCTCGACCTTGGCGCCGTCGAGCATGCCGCAGAACGCGCGCGAGCCGAAAAGGCTGCCGTAGCGGCCCTCCTCGTCGGTCCAGGCGGCGACGGCCAGAGGTCGCGCGGTTGACGTCCTGGTCTCGCTGAGAACTTCCAGACACTCGAGCCCCGCGATGACACCGAGTGCGCCGTCGAGCGTGCCTCCTTCGGGCACCGTGTCGATGTGGGACCCTGTCAGGACCGCGGGACGGTTGCCGGCGAGTGCGGTGGTGCCGAGGCCGCCGAAGGTGTTGCCCGCCGCGTCGACCCAGGTCACGAGGCCGGCTGCGCGCATCTCCTCGAGTAACCAAGCCCGAGCTTCCTCGTGTTGCTGGCTCCACGCTGGACGGGTGACGCCGCCACCAGGCAGACCTCCAAAATTGGACAGCGTGGCAAGGCGGCGCTGAAGCCGCTTCGACGACACCGAGAGCATGCGGGCGGCGAGTATAACCCTTGACTTATCTTTCAGGGGATACCTAGAATGAATCGCGGTTCAGTCGTTCTGGCTCACCTTCCAGGGAGGACGATTTGGACTTCTCTCTCTCTCCAGAGCAGGACGCGTTTCGCGAGCGGGTCCGGGCGTGGCTCAACGAGAACATTCCGCGCGACTGGTCTCGCCGAGTCATGGCGAGCGCGGAAGTTCCGCGGGCCGAGGCGTACCAATTCCTACGCGACTGGCAACGGAAGCTCTTCGAGGCCGGCTTCATCGGGCTGACCTGGCCCAAAGAGTATGGCGGGGGCGGCCTCACCTTCGTGGAAGAGTTGATCCTCCACGAGGAGATGGCCCTGGCCAAGTCACCCCAGGTCCTGAACATCCTCGGCGTCGGCATGGCGGGTCCCACGATCATCGCCTACGGCACCGAAGAGCAGAAGAAGCGGTACCCGGCGAAGATCCTCTCGTGTGAAGAGATCTGGTGTCAGGGCTACTCGGAGCCGAACGCCGGCTCCGACCTCGCGTCGCTCCAGACCCGCGCCGTCAAGGACGGCGAGTACTGGGTGATCAACGGGCAGAAGGTGTGGACGTCGCTGGCCCACATCGCCGACCGCATGATGTTGCTCGCGCGGACCGATACCGACGTCCCCAAGCACAAAGGGATCACGTACTTCCTGCTCGACATGCGACTGCCCGGCGTCACCGTGAAGCCTCTTCGTCAGATCACGGGCGATCCCGAGTTCAACGAGGTCTTCTTCGACAACGTGCGCGTTCACGAGTCGGAGATCCTGGGCGGTCTCAACAACGGCTGGCAGGTCGGCCTCACCACGCTGATGTACGAGCGGTTGGCCCTCGGCTTCGGGCTCCAGGTGCGCTTGCGCATCGCGCTCGATGGTCTCATCGAGTTGGCTCGGCGGATGGAGAAGGAAGGCCGCGTCCTCACCAAGGACCCGATCATGCGGCAGAAGATCGCTCAACTCTGGATCGACACCGAGTGCCTGAAGTACCTGGGCGCTCGCGCGATCACCCGACTGCTCAAGGGCGAGATCCCGGGGCCTGAAGCCTCCATCGGAAAGATGATCTGGGTGGAGACTCACCAGAAGCTCCAGGAGCTGGCCATGGAGATCGAAGGTCCCTACTCGCAGCTCGCGCGCGGGTCGGACTGGGCGGTCGAGGGCGGCGTCTGGCAGTACACGTTCCTCCGCTCGCGCGCCAACTCGATCGAGGGTGGCACCACCGAGGTCCAGAAGAACATCATCGGCGAGCGCATCCTCGGCCTGCCGAAAGGTTAGGAGACTTCGTCCATGGATTTCGGCTTCAGCCAAGAGCAGGAGATGCTTCGCGCCACCGCGCGGAAGTTCTTCGAGAACGAGTGCACCTCCACCGTCGTGCGGCAGCGGATGGAAGAGCCGGCGGGAGTGACCGACGATTTCTGGACCAAGCTGGCCGAGCAAGGCTGGCTCGGCCTCGTCCTTCCCGAGGAGTACGGTGGTGTCGGACTTGGCATCGTCGACCTGGTCGTGCTGATGGAGGAGATGGGCCGCGTCGTGATGCCTGGTCCGTTCATGGCAACGCTCCTCGGAGGCCTCGCGATCCTCGAGGCGGGCTCGGCTGACCAGAAGAAGGAGTGGTTGCCTCGCATCGCGAACGGTGACGCGAAGGCTACGCTCGCGTGGACGGAGCCCAGCGCGCGCTGGGACGCAGCCGGCGTCGCGGCGACGGCCAAGCCGGCCGGCGATGGCTTCATCCTCTCCGGCACCAAGCTCTTCGTGCTCGACGCGCATCTCGCCGACGTGACCGTCGTGGTCACGCGGACCGCGGAGAGCAAGACTGCCGAGCAGGGCCTTTCGCTCTTCCTCGTCCCGAAGGGCACGCCGGGCTTCGAGGCGAAGCTGCTGCCCACGATGGACCAGACGCGAAAGCTCTGCGAGGTGTCGCTGCGCGACGTGCGCGTGCCGAAGTCAGCGCTGCTCGGCCCCAAGGACGGAGCCTGGGCGCCGCTGAGCCGGCTGCTCGAGCGGGCGACCGTGGCCCTCTGCGCCGAGATGTGCGGTGGCGCCCAGAAGGTGCTCGAGATGACGACCGAATACGCGAAGATCCGCGTCGCGTTCGGCCGCCCCATCGGCTCCTATCAGGGCGTGAAGCATCGCGCCGCCGACATGCTCGTCGACGTGGAGAACGCGAAGTCACTGACCTACTACGCGGCGTGGGCCGTCGACGAGCAAGTGCCGGAGTCGGCGCTGGCGACGTCAATGGCGAAGGCCTACGCCTCCGACGCGTTCCGGAAAGTGTCGGCGGCCGGCATCCAGCTCCACGGCGGCATCGGCTTCACGTGGGAGCACGACCTGCACCTCTACTTCAAGCGCGCCAAGTCATCGGAGTTCACGTTCGGCGACGCCACGCATCACCGGGAGAAGGTCGCCCAGTTGATCAATCTATGAAATCGGGGGGAACGCGACGTTCCCCCCGAACCCCCCTGTGTTGCGCCTCGAGCGAGCCCGCGGCTCGCTCGCGCGTGGTACGCAGGTCCCCCCGA
>Ga0066710_100002188_pt1 | contig 15528 bp, 13 predicted proteins | sample GraSoiAngelo_159_FD_79666 | JGI IMG/M metagenome (GOLD analysis project Ga0066710, IMG submission 79666) | Grasslands soil microbial communities from the Angelo Coastal Reserve, California, USA - 14_1009_16_40cm | ecosystem: Environmental > Terrestrial > Soil > Grasslands | place: USA...
CGCTGGCGTTCCAAAGCGACACCACCCGCGTCGCCACCTTCATCACCGCGCACGATGGCGACGATCGGCCCTATCCGTTTATCGACGTTCCCGAGGGTCATCACACGCTTTCGCACCATCAGAACGACCAGGCGAAGAAGGAAAAAATCGCCAGGATCAACCATTTCCACATGGAGCAATTCGCCCGGTTCCTGAGCAAATTGAAATCCGTAAAGGAAGGCGACGGCACGCTGCTCGACAACTGCATGATTGTTTATGGCGGAGCCATCGGCGACGGCAACCGGCACAACCATGATAACCTCCCGATTCTTTTGGCCGGTCGCGGCGGAGGCACGGTTACACCGAGTCGCCACCTGAAGCTCGAGAAGGAAACGCCGATGACCAACCTCTACCTCTCCATGCTCGACCGCATGGGCGTTGCCGCCCAACGCGTCGGCGACAGCACAGGGAAGCTGGAGGAGGTCTAACCGTAGACTCGAACACTCTGCGCCAACTCGACGGTCGCTACGACTGGAGCGCGCCGGCGGTCTTCTCCGATTTGCCCATCACTTCGTGCCCGTGCCGCAGCATCCGTTCGGTCGTTTCCCAGCCGACGCAGGCGTCGGTGATGGAAATGCCGTGACGCAGATGCGCCGGTTGTTTTGGTATCGGCTGGTTGCCTTCCTCCAGGTAGCTTTCGACCATCAGGCCGATTAACGCCGTGTTTCCGGAACCGCGTTGGTGGATGACGCTCTTCCAGACCTCCTCCTGGCGCGCGTGTTGTTTGCCGGAGTTGGCGTGACTGCAATCCACCATCAGCACCGATGACAACCCGGCTTTCTTCAAGCTACCCACTGCGGCGGCGATGCTCTCAGGGTCGTAATTCGCCTGCAATCGCCCGCCCCGCAAAACGACATGGCCGTGCGGATTGCCCGTCGTACGGATGATGCTGGTGACGCCGTCCTGGTCGATGCCCAGAAAACTGTGCGGCGCACGGGCGGAGGTCATCGCATCAATGGCGATCTGCAGGCTGCCATCGGTCGCATTCTTGAACCCGACCGGCATCGAGAGACCGCTGGCCATTTCACGGTGCGTTTGCGATTCCGTCGTGCGCGCGCCGATGGCCACCCAGCTCACGAAGTCGGCGATGTATTGTGGCACAATCGGATCGAGAAACTCCGTCGCCGTCGGCAGGCCCATTCCGGTGATTTCCAGAAGCAGTCGCCGCGCCTTCTTCAAACCGTTTTCAATATCGTAGGAGCCGTCGAGATGCGGGTCATTGACCAACCCCTTCCAGCCGATGGTCGTGCGCGGCTTTTCGAAGTAAGCGCGCATAACGATGCAAAGCCGGTCCGCCAGTTCCTCGCGGAGACGGTTGAGCCTTTGCGCGTAGTCCAGCGCGCCGTCCACGTCGTGAATCGAGCAGGGGCCGACGATGACCAGGAGGCGCGCGTCTTCCCGGCTCAAAATCCGTTTCACAGCTTCGCGGCCCTCGATGACCGTCCGGTTCGCCGGTTCGGTCATGGGGAATTCGGACCTCAGCGCGCGGGGCGGAAGCAAACGGACGATTTCTTTTACGTGTAAATTCTGTGTCGGTTGCATCATAAACGGTCTTTGCCTCACCAACGTTTTTCAACCCGGTCGGGCGCGATGTCTCGATCACGCCGCAGTTGCAACGGGCCGGGGGCAACCCGCGCCATCCTGTCCGCCTCTAGTGTGCTGTTCACAAATGGGGTGGGCATTTGTGAACAGCACGCTAGCGAATCACCATCCCGGTCGGCGCCAACAGCCAGACCTTCGGCGGCCGGCCGGAAATACTTTCGCGCACCAGATTCAACGGAACAGACAGATCAAATCCGGCCGCGCGCAACCATTTCTTTGCGGTTGGGTCGAGCGAGCTTCGGATTTCATCCGTGGATTCGCCGAATAAATCGAACAGTTCAAAAAAACTCTTCTTCTGCGGACGATGAATGACCTGATAGCCCGGTTCAAGCGCGGCTTCATGCGCCACCGCCGCCAGCGCGTCGTCCAGTCCGCCGAGTTTGTCCACCAGACCCAGCTTTTGCGCCTGCGCACCGGACCAGACCCGGCCGCCGGCAATCGGCGACACCTGCTCGACCTTGAGCTTTCGCGAATCCGCCACCAGTTTCAGGAACTTGTCGTAGATGTCTTCCACCAGGCGCTGCATCCGTTCCTGTTCGGCGGACGTCCAGACGCGATCAATCCCCATCGCGCCGGCGGATTCATCCAGCTTCACGCTTTCGAGTTTCAGGCCGATTTTCTTCAGAAACGGTCCGAAACTCAACTTCAACGCAAACACGCCAATCGAGCCGGTGAGGGTTTCGGGCTCGGCATAGACCGGCCGGCCCACGCACGAAATCCAATAACCGCCCGACGCCGCCAGGCTGCCCATCGAAATCACGGTGGGCTTTTTCCGGGCCAGCTTTTCCAGCGCGGCGCGGATCGCTTCACTCGCGGTGGCCGAACCGCCGGGGGAATTGATGCGCGCCACCACGGCCTGCACCGTGTCGTCCGACGCCAGCTCTTCAATCGCCTTCACCGTCGGGCCGGACACCAGCATCTCCGGCATCTCCCGTTCCCCGTCGAGAATCTGGCCGTCGAGATGAAGCACGGCGACCGCCGGTTTGTTCGCGCGCTTCTCCTGCGCGCCCGCCATGATTTTGCCGATCAGCTCGAAAAAGGAGAGTTGCTTCGGTTTGGTCTTTTTCGGTTCCACCCAGGTCACGGCCTGTCCGATGAGTTTGGCCACGCTTTCACGCGACGTGCCGAACGGAACCACCTCATCGACCAGCTTCGCCTCCCGCGCCGCGGCGGGTGTGAACAGGCGGTCGGACTGAATTTTGCGGAACTGTTCGCGGTCCAGCTTGCGTCCCTCGCAAATCTGGTCAACCAGCGCGCCGTTCATCGCCCCGATCATTTCCGTGTAGTGCGCGCGGAGCTGCTGGCTCATTTCGGAGAGCGTGAACGGCTCGACCGCGCCCTTGAAATCGCCGGTCCGAACAAAACTGGCCCTGGCGCCGAGCAAATCCATCGCGTCCCGGAAATGCAGCGTCATGAGCGAGAGCGACGGCAAATCGAGGGAACCGAGGTCGGTCATGAAGATGGTGTCGCAGCCGCTGGCGATCGCGTAGTGAATCGTGCCGGCGTTTTCCAGCCACGCGAAGGTGCGCTTGTGGGCGCCGCGCAGCTTGTGAATGTGACGCGACAACTCCGAAAGCTGCGCCAGGTTCAGGCGGAGCGTCGGCGACGAGAGATCGAACAGGATGTGCTGAATCTGGTCGTTCCCGGCCAGTTCATCGATTTTTTCGCACAGGTCAAAAAAAGAACCCGGCCTTTCCAGCCCGCCCAGAAGCAGCGACATCGGGTCCATCTCCGGGGCGGAAGGATAATCGGCGTACGTTCCCTTCAGGATGAGAACACGAACAGCCGGTTTCCTGGCTTCGCTATGGGTCTGCGCCTCGCCGGCTTTGGCGCCCGGGTCCGCTTCGGCCGCCGGGAGCGCAACATTTTCGTGCAGGAACGCGATCAGAAAAAGCGCTGCGCTCGCCAACCCACGATCGAGCCAGCCGTTCCGCCAAAGGAGGACGTTCGTTTTCATGGGCCAAAGGTAGCTTGACCGTTCGCGCTCAACAAGGATTAGCGCACCGGCGCAATCCCGCCCTTTCCTGCGGCAGGAGGGAATTGAAAACCGGTCGGTTCTCGAATATTTTCCCGGCATGACTGAAACGGTTGAACCCGTTGTCCTGCCGGACATCGAAAAGAGAGAGCAGACCGGGACGCGGAATGACTTGGAACCGGGGTACCTGGTGATTTGCTGGGACGACCCCGTCAATCTGATGGACTACGTTACGCACGTGTTTCAGGTCGTCTTTGGCTGGCCCAGGCCGAAGGCGAAGTTTCACATGTTGCAGGTGCACAATCAGGGCAAGAGCGTGCTGGCGCGGGAAAGCATGGAACGGGCGGAACATTATGTGCACCAACTTCAAAGCTACAGCCTGCACGCCACCATGGAGCGCGACGCGTGAAACTCATCCAGCGCGACGGCGAGGACTTCGTGTTCCACATCAGCAAACGCGAGAAGCGTCTGCTGCTTGAGATGCTCAATCTTTACCCGCTGATCCCAACCGCCCATCATCGTGTCAGCAGAACCGCCAGCGCAAAGGAATTGGGCGAATGCCAGAAGCTGCTTGAAGAGGCGCTGGCCGAACGCAAGCGGGAGAACAAGCGGCAACTGGTGGCCATGCTGAACCAGGAGCGACGGTTTAAGGAAGCCGACGGCGGCTATCGCCTCGCGCTCGGCACCGTACAGATGGACTGGCTCCTCCAGGTGCTGAACGAGATTCGCGTGGGCAGTTGGGTCATCCTGGGCGAACCGGATGAGAAGCAGGGCAAGCCGGTCAAGCCGACCACCGAAAGCCTCCGACACTACGCTGCAATGGAGTTCTGCGGCCGCTTCCAGATGACACTGCTCGACGCATTTGAACGGCAAAAGTAACCCCGGCGCAAAACGATTGAACCAGACGCACCCGCACGTGCCAACTGTTCTCACCACGCGTCTATGGTTTCCGGATCCGCGCACCGCTCAGCGCGGGGGTGAATTTGACGGGCTGGTGGCCCTCGGGGGCGATTTGTCGGTGCCGCGCCTGCTGCTGGCCTATCGCAGCGGGATTTTCCCCTGGACCGACGACCCGATTACCTGGTGGTCGCCCGACCCGCGCGCGATTTTCGAGCTGGACCGGTTTCACCTTTCGGAAAGCCTGGCGCGCCTGGTTCGCAAAGGCACCTTTGAAATCACGTTCGACCGGGCGTTCCGCAAGGTGGTGGAAGCCTGCGCGGCGCCGGCTCCCGGGCGCGAAAGCACCTGGATCAGCCACGCCTTCATCGAAGCTTACATGCGACTGCACAAAAAAGGTCACGCGCACAGCGTTGAATGCTGGCGGGAAAAGCAACTCGCCGGCGGCATCTACGGCGTGTCCATCGGCGGGTTCTTCGCCGGCGAATCCATGTTCCACCGCGTCAGCAACGCGTCCAAGGCGGCGCTATACTGTTTGATCCAACACTTGCACAGCCGCGGCTTCGTGTTGTTCGACATTCAATTGACGACCCGCATCACAGAGCAACTCGGCGCGACCACGATTCCGCGCGAGGAATATTTGCAACGGCTTGCCCGGGCCGCCGAAATGGACTGCGCATTTCAATCCTCAGCCGAAGAACGATAAAAAGCTCAATGGAAGTCAAACGGAAAGCAATCCAATATGACGGCTCGACGTTTTAACGGTTCAACGACTCCCCTCACCCTCTCCCTGGGGAGAGGGAACCGCCGCCGCCAGGGGCGTGTTTCGCGCACACTGCATTGGCAAACTCCGTCGCGGGCATGGCCCCACGACGGCGGAGGATTCTCCCTCCCCCCAGGGAGAGGGCTGGGGTGAGGGGAAAGAAACCGTGGCCCATCCAACGTTCCCATGAGTCGTAAATGTGATTGCTTGGTTTATTAGCCCGGATGAGTTAATCAATCCACGTGACCGCGACCGAACAGAGCCTTTTGCAAGCGTTGATTGAACTGGAGCAAACGGCGCAGTCGATGCCCACGGCCCGTCCCCGGCCGGATCTGTTGCCGTTTTTTGCCCGGATTGACGAACTCACGCGGCAATTGCCGAAGGATACGGATCCGGCGCTGTTGCATTATTTGCAGAGGAAAAGTTATGAAAAAGCGCGGCGATGGCTGGAGGGCCGGGAGGCGGAAAACCATTCGGGAAACTGCCGGCATTAGATTCCGGCGGAGCGAGCGCCCTCGCGAGCCTACCCTTAAATCACGAACGAGTCTGCGGCTTTCCATGGACCGTCCCTTCGTCCTCGTCCTCCTGGCAACACATACGACGCCCGAACCGAGCCGCGGGACAGCGGGGGCTACTGTTGTTCGCGGCGCCGTAGGGCGCGTTCGATCTTCGTAGTCTCCGCTCGCAACAGCTCCTCTGTGGACCAGCCCCGCGCCTGGGCATACGCCGTGAGATCGAACAAGGCACGGCCGATCTCTGATTTTTTCGGCCCGCTTTTGCCTTTCCTGGGGACGGCCAGGCCGGCTTTGCGCGCTTTCTTCACCAGTTTCTCGGCGCGGAGCAGAGCAGGGAGATGTTTCGGGATGCCGTCGAGCGCAGAAGGCCGCGCGCGGCGCGTGCCGCGCTTCTCCGCTTTCTTGATTTTCTCCCAGTTCGCCCAGACCTGAGCGACATCTTTTACTTTCACGTCGCCGAACACATGCGGATGGCGGCGGATCAACTTCTCCGTGATGTGCCGCGCGACGTCGTCCAAATCGAACGCCCGGCGTTCTCGCGCCAATTGACAGTGAAAAACCACTTGGAGCAATAAATCGCCGAGTTCTTCCACCATCTCCGGATCGTCGCCGGCTTCGATGGCGTCCATCAGCTCATAAACTTCCTCGACCGCGTGGAAGCGGAGCGACATGTGGTCCTGCTCACGGTCCCAGGGGCAGCCGGTCGGCGAGCGCAGCCGGGCCATGACTTTCAGCAGGTCGTTGATCGAAGAGTTCTTTTTCATCACGGGGAGATCAAGCTCTTAGTGGTCTATTTCATAAATACGCATACGTGTGCGTATTTATGAAATAGACCACTTAACAACACGTATTCAGTCAGCCAGTTGAACCGCCCTCAGCCTTCTCCATAAACCGGAGCGACCGGTCCCCGGTCCGCAACGGCCACGAACCGTAAACTGCGTAGCAGCCGGCGTAAGGAGGCTCTGTCAATTTCGGATTTCAGATTTCGGATTTCGGAATTTGAACTGAGCCTTACGTCGGCTGCTACCGCTCAGCTCGCGAGCACGGAGGCGACCAGCACCTGGGTGACTGAGCGGAGAAAACGATAGTTGAGCGTCTGCGGTTTGTCTCCGGGCTGATGATAGAAGGGATTGCGGAATTCCGAGGTATCGGTCCACAGGATTGCCGGCATGTGGCGGTGCCAGAACGGCGCATGGTCGCTGCGCAAGAGGACCGGGAGAACCTTTTCCTGCGCCGACGTGACGCGCAGCCCGACCACGGGAAACCCTGGCAAATAGGTGCTCGCCTGAGCCAGGAGGGTGTCGAGCGTGCGATACGAACCGCGATTGGCCAATAGCGCGAGGAAATTGCCGCGGTCAGACACGCGAACGGGCAAACCGGGCGGGACACGCTGCGAGCCGGCCAGGTCAGAAGCGTAACCGACCATTTCCAAAACGTGCATGCAATTCGTCTTGACCTTGGAGGAATCAAGCCACTGGACGAAATCCTGGCTGCCAAGCATTCCGTCCTCTTCGCGGTTGAAGGAAACAAAGCCCACTGCCGGACGGCGCGAGGTTGAAGCGCAGACCTTCGCGCAGGACAGCATGGCGGCGACCGCGCTCGCGTTGTCGTCGGCGCCGGCGCAGCCGCCCACGCTGTCGTAATGGGCGCAGACCAGCACAAGCGGCCCGGACACCTCTTTCGCCAAAGCGACCACGTTCCACCACGGCCCCTGCAGTTGGACCTGGTAACCCCAGCTCTGGAACTGGGCTGCGATCCAGAGGGCGGTGTTCTTGTTTTCTTCGTGTTCGAGTTCGTAATGACGCGGGACCGCGAGTCGATCGACCCACTTGCGCAAGTCCTCCTCCATGATCGAGGTCAGGGTCAGGTTGACATGAACAACCGGTTTTTTTGCCAGCGCGCGCGAGGCTTGTCGGGTGGGCATTGCCGTTGGCACAGGGTTTAGAGGACAACCAGATTGTCGCGATGCACCACTTCCACGCGCTGAAGCCGGCGCGCCTTGATTTCGTTCGAGCCAAAATCAGCAATGCCCCGCGCGAATTCAGTGCCATCCAGATCGCAAATGCGCACCACTTCGCCGGCGGCGAACTCCCCTTCACAGCGCGCGATGCCGGGCGGCAGCAGGCTCCGGCCCTTTTCACGCAGCGCCTTTTTCGCCCCGTCATCCACAAACAGCGCCCCTTTGGGATGATGAAAGAAGGCGATCCAACGCTTGCGGCCTTTGAGCCGGGTCGCCTGGGGAATGAACAATGTTCCCTCGTCGCTGCCTGACAGGATTGCGTCGAGCACGTTTTTCTTTTTGCCGGACGCAATGACCAGGGGGATGCCGGAGCGCGTAACGACCTTTGCGGCGTGAATTTTTGAAGCCATCCCGCCCACGGCGATGGCGCTGTCGGTTCCGCCCGACAGTTTCTCGATCCGCTCGTCCACCTGTTCGATGATCGAGAGCGTCTTCGGGTTCGCTTTGCCGAAATTTTCGATCACGCCATTGACGGTCGTCAGGACCACCAGCAAATCGGCGGGCAACAGGCAGGCCACCAGCGCGGAAAGTTTGTCGTTGTCGCCGAATTTCAACTCGGTGAACGAGACGGCGTCGTTTTCGTTGACGATCGGGACCACGCCGCGGCTCAGCAACGTGACCAGGGTGTTGCGCGCATTGAGATGGCGCTCGTGGTGCTCCAAATCGTCGTGCGTGAGCAGGACCTGGGCGACCTTGAGGTCGAACTTCGAGAACAACTTTTCATACGTCGTCATCAATCGTGATTGGCCTACCGCGGCACAGGCCTGCAATTCCGCCGGTTCCGTCGGCCGCTTCTCATAGCCCAACGCGCCCATGCCGGCCCCGACGGCCCCGGAAGTCACCAGCGCCATTTCTTTGCCGGCTTTGCGCTGGGTCGCGATTTGCTCGACGAGTTGCTCCACCTGGGCGACGTCGAGCTGCTTGCGGCCGTCGGTGAGGACGCCGGTCCCCAGCTTCACGACGATGCGGCCGGCATTTTTAAGAAACTCGCGATGCACGGAGAGTTCGTAACAAATGCAATGCAGGGTGTCGAGGTGCGAAACACAAACCGCAAGGAATAGGGGTAGTGTCCTGATCTGCTTAAGGTGGGTGCGCCGCTGCCGCGGCGCACGGCGGCGCCGCAGCGCCGCCGCCACCAATTTAGGACACTACCGGAATAGGGCGTATCTTGACACTGCCACCAACGGGCCACCCGCAGGCGGAGCGCCGGTCTCCGTCCCGGCGGTTCCGGCGCAGGATCGGGCAATGCTGCCGGACCGGAGGCCGGCGCTCCGGGGGCAGTGTCAGGATGCGCCGTGATGGAGCGCCGGGTAACTTTGAACTTTGAACTTCAAACTTTGAACTTCATAGTCCGCCCCATGCGTGAAGCGACATTGAATTTCCTCAGAAAGCTCGTCAACACCCCCAGCCCCTCCGGCCACGAGGTGCGCGGCCAACGCGTCTGGCTCGATTACGTGAAGCCATTCGCCGACGAAACTTTTTCGGACGCCTACGGCAACTGCGTCGCCCTGCTGAACAAAGGCGGTTCGCCGCGGTTGATGCTGGCGGCGCACGCGGACGAAATCGCCATGACCGTCAACTACATCAACGACGAGGGCTTCATCTACGTCCGGAAGCTCGGCGGCATCGACGCGGCGATCACCAAGGCGCAGCGCGTCGTCATTCACACCCGCAATGGACCGGTGAAAGGCGTCGTTGGAAATGTGGCGCCGCACCTGGCCAAGCTGGACAAGCAGCGCAAACTGCCGCAGATCCACGATTTGTTCATCGACATCGGCGCCGGAGGTCGCAAGGAGGCGGAGAAACTGGTGCGCATCGGCGACCCGATTACGCTGGCCGACGAATTTGAGTTGCTGCGAAATGATCTGGCGGTGGCGCGCGCCTTTGACAATCGCATTGGCACCTTCGCCGTGGCCGAGGGGCTTCGGCGCTTGCACGAGTCCAAACGCAAGTTGAACGCGGAAATCTGCGCCGTCTCGAACATCATGGAGGAGGTGGGCCTGTTGGGCGCCCGGCAGATTGCGTACTCGCTCAAACCGGACCTGGCGCTGGTCGTGGACGTGACGCACGCGACGGATTACCCGACGGTGAACAAGCCGCAGCACGGCGACGTGAGAATCGGCAAGGGCCCGACGGTCACGCACGGCGCCTGCAATCATCCCGCGGTCGTCGCGCGCATCGAGGCGGTCGCCAAACAACTGAAAATCGACCTGCAACACGAAGCGATGTCGGCGACCAGCGGCACGGACACGGATGTGATATTCTGGACCCGCGGCGGGATTCCCAGCGCGCTCATCAGTCTGCCCAACCGCTACATGCACTCGCCGGTGGAGCTGGTGAGCTTGAAGGATCTGGAGAAGATTCCCGAACTCTTGAGCGGGTTCGCGTTGTCGCTCAAGCGCGGCGAGGAATTCAAAGTGAAGATTTAACCGCGCCGGGAAGATTCCGCCCCTGATGGCAGCCGGCCGCTACTTTTTCTTGAGCGGGTCCGTCCCCTCATCGACTGCTTTGGGGACTTCCTTTTCGGCAGGCCGAGTCACATCCTGGAGGACGTTGGTTCCCGGTTTCAGCAGGTCCTGGGAAAGGAATTTCACCTCTTTTTCGAGCTGGAGCCTGGCGATCAGCGGCTCCAGGTCTTTCCAGGACTTCACGTTCTTGACGGTTTCATTTTTATAACCGACGTAGATTTCCTCGTTGAGAGCCGGATTTTTTTCGCTGGTGAATTTCAACCGCCCGATGGCAAGCGTCAGTGTGTCAATACCCTCGAATTGCACTTTGGATTCCCGGGAAGTTGGCGAGGGCTTCTGTTTTTGCCGCTCCTGCAAAGCCCGCAGGTTGGTCTTACCGTCCTTGTTCTGGACGATGTGCAACTCGCCGAGGTTCAGTCGCACGAGGTTCAAGCGGACCTTCTTCGAGCGCAGGCCCTGCAGGTCGTATTGAACGCGCAGTTCGGGAATATCGATGAAAGTCGAGCCGCCGAATTCGGGCGGGTTGTATAATTTGAAATCCAACACGGCGACCGTGGGTGTTCTCAGACCGATTGAAAGCTTATCGACCTTCGCGTCGAGGCCGGTTTGCGCCCGGATTTGTCTTTCCGCCAGAGATTTCGCGATCGGATCCAGAAACAGAATAAGCACCAGCACAAGCAGAACCACAACCAGGATCACTCGGAACACCCATTTGAAGAATTTCTTCATGTTCGATTATTACCACGCGCATGGCGCAGAGGACAATCGCTAACTGGAACTTGACCGGTGGGGCGAGACTCCGTCGAGCCCTGGTCTCCCAACGACAGAAATCAGGGCTCGACGGAGTCTCGCCCCACCCGGTTCCTCGGCAGTTTCCCATCGAACAGCGAACGCCCAACCGTTGAATGTTGAACGTTGGATGTTGAACCTGGGCCCGGCTCCACTTCAAAGCGGAATGTCCTCCGGACGCACTTCCAGACATTCATCCTGGTCCTCCCAGACAAGCGCCGGATAAAATTCCAAAAACCTCGGCGCGATTTGCGCGCCCGCTTGCGCCAGCAAACGTTCGGCTTCCCGGGCGGCGTTGTCGTAGGCGCGGTCGTAGTCCCCTGCGCTCTTCCGCTGCCGGTCCTCCCAGTGCGCCACCGCGTGCACCGGCGCGTATTCCTCCGCCCACAATTTGACTATGGACTGAATCTCTGCGGAGATTTCTTCAAACGGCACTGCGGTGGCAGAGCAATTCTGGCAAACCAACCCCGATTCCAGAACGTCGCGCGTGAGCAACGGCAGCAAAGGAGCGCGGCAGCAAGGCGCTTCGAGGTAAGCCGCCGGCGGTGTCACCAGGCGTTTCAACCAGATTTGACGGTCGTGCGCGATCTGCGCGGCCAGCCGATACGCGCCCAGCAGCGGGTGCGACAACCGCCATGCGCGTCCTTCCAGTTGTCCCAACGTCTGCGCCAGCCAGCGCGCCAGAGTCAGATCATCGAAATCTTGAAACACCCGGCCGTATTCCTGCCAGAGCTTGTCCAGCGGTGATTCAGGGTCAATCGCCATCGCGCCAGAGCTTAGGTTCAATGTTTAAACTTCAAAGTTGAAAGTTGCTGTCCCTGTGTTCTGCCTTTTCCAGGCCGGCCTCGTTCCTCTATAAATCCTCTTGTGCCAAATTCGCCGTCCGCCAATCCGCTCGACGCGCCGTTGACAACGCTGCGGGGCGTCGGCCCCGAACGCGCCGCCCAACTCGCGCGGCTCAGAATTCACACCGTCGGCGATCTGTTGCTGCACCCGCCGCGCCGCCACGAAGACCGCCGGCATTTCTGTTCCATTGCCGAATTGCGGCTGGGCGAAGCCGCCGCGACGCGCGGCCGGATCATCGCGCAAGGCGTCAAACGCTGGCGCGGCGGCAGCAAGTCCGTGTTCGAGTTCATTCTCAGCGACGGCACCGGCCGCCTCCATTGCCGCTGGTGGAACCTGCCCTTCATGGAGAAATACTTCCAGCCTGGCGACGAGGTTTTGGTCCACGGCAAACTCAACTCGCTGAGACCGCGCACCCTCGACCATCCGGAAACCGAAACCGTCGAGCCCGGCGAGGAGAACTTCATTCACCTCAATCGGATCGTGCCGATTTATCCGCTCACCGAAGGCCTGCCGCAGCGATGGTTGCGGGCCCTCATTTGGCGGGCGCTCCAACAGTTCGAATCGCAAATGGCCCTTCAGCGCGATCAGACGCCCGCCCTCACCCCGGCTCTCTCCCCCAGGAGAGGGAGGCCCGCGCCAGCGGTTGGGGAATCCTCGGAGCTCAGTGACCCCGCTCAACGCGCTCGAAGTGAGTCCCCTCTCCATGAACCGCACCCCCTCACCCCATCCCTCTCCCCCATTGGGGGAGAGGGTGCCCGACTTGTCCGCCGTAGGCTTGACGAAGGTGGAAGGGCGGGTGAGGGGACGGTTCATGGTCCAAATGCATGCGAAAAGCGAAAGGGGGCTTCCCATGAACCGGGTGGGGCGAGACTCCCGTCGAGCCCTGATTTTCTGTCGTTGGGCGATCAGGGCTCGACGGAGTCTTCCCCCACCGTTCACGGTCCCGATGCATGGTCGAGGCGAAAGGGGGCTTCCCGTGAACCTCCTCCGATCCGCCCACGCGACCGGCTGGAGGCGGCTGAAGGCGGAACTCCAAACCTCCCGACGCGTGCCAACGCGATCCACATGCTTCATTTTCCAGAAACGATGCCCGACGTTGAAATCGCGCGGCAAAGACTTGCCCTCGATGAGTTCCTCGATCTGCAGTTTGAGATTCAGCGCCGGCGCAGAAAGCTGCAGGCGAACGCAAAAGGCCTGCCGTGCGCCGGCGACAACCGCTTCATCAAACCGTTTCTCAAACAACTCGGCTTTGCGCTCACCCAGGCTCAGACCAAAGTGCTGCGGGAAATCCGACGTGACCTGGCCGGAGCGCAGCCGATGCGCCGTTTGCTGCAAGGCGACGTGGGTGCGGGCAAAACCGTCGTGGCCGCCTGCAGCACGCTGATGGCGCTCGAAAGCGGTTTCAACGTCGCGCTGATGGCGCCCACCGAAATATTGGCCGAGCAGCATTTTCAAACGTTCAGCCGCTGGTTCAACCCATTGGAAATCCAGGTCGAACTGCGGACGGGCAGCCGGAGAACATCGAACACGGCACGTCGAACGTCGAACGTCGAAGAAAACCGTCCGGCTGATTCCGCGCTCCGCGCTCCGCGCTCCGCGCTGCTGACGATCGGCACGCATGCGTTGATTGAGTCCGGCTTCGCTCCGGACAACCTCGGCCTGGTCATCATCGATGAGCAGCACAAGTTCGGCGTGACGCAGCGCGAGAAGCTGGTGCGCAAAGGCCGTTACCCGCATCTGCTGGTGATGACCGCGACGCCGATCCCGCGCACCCTGGGCCTCACGCTCTACGGCGACCTCGACATTTCCGTGATCGACGAGGTTCCCGCCGGCCGCGGGCGCATCAAAACGTTCGTCCGCGCGTCAGACCGGTTGCCGAAGGTTTTCGAGTTCATTCGCGGCAAATTGAAGGAGGGCCGCCAGGCTTATGCGGTTTATCCGCGCGTCGAGGAATCCGACAACGACGAACTCAAAGCGGTCACAAAAGAGCGTGAAAAGCTGCGGAAGGAATTCGCGCCCTTCCAGGTCGGCCTGCTGCACGGACGGCTCAAACCGGAAGAAAAGGAGCGCGTGATGGCGGACTTTCGCGCCAACCGCATTCGCGTGCTGGTGGCGACTTCGGTGATTGAAGTGGGTGTGGACGTGCCGAACGCCACGGTGATGTTGATTGAAAACGCCGAGCGGTTCGGTCTGGCGCAATTGCATCAACTGCGCGGACGCATCGGGCGCGGCGCCCACCAATCCTGGTGCGTCCTGGTGGCCGACATTGAAACGCCGGAGGCGCGGCAACGGTTGAAGGTGCTCGAAGAAACCACCGACGGCTTCCGCATTGCCGAAGAAGACCTGAAGCAGCGCGGGCCCGGTGAGCTCCTGGGCCATCAGCAGAGCGGCCTGCCGCCGTTCCGCTTCGGGAACCTTGCCGCCGACCGCGAACTGATTGAGCGCGCGCGTGAACTGGTGAAACAATGGCCCGAAAAAACCTGAAAAAACCGCTTGGCGTATCAAGGTCGGCGGCTAAACTGGCGCCATGAAAAAGCTCATTACATATCTGTTCCTGGCGTTGGTCAGCGTCACGTTCTTCGTTGCGTGCAGCGATAGCGGGGATATGTCCTCACCGCCGGCAACGAATGCGCCTGCGGCGCCGAAGAAGTAACGGATATATTCGACGGTTTGACAGGCCCGGCGACCGCCCGGCCTGTTTGGCTTTTTGCGGCGGTGGCCTCCCGCCGCTTAATCTTCGGAGCTGTTCGCTTCCATGAAGCTTGCTTTTCCTGGGGCTCTGGCGCACGTTTCGTTTGTTATGAAAAATACAGTCCTGTTTTCGCTGCTTTTAGTCCTGGCCGTAGTTGGCTGCAGTAAAAAAGAGGCGAAACCCACCGCTTCGGCGACCAACGAGAATTACTCCAGCGGCAATCCGGTGACTGCGCCGGTCGATTACCTCGGCGCGATTGCCAAAGCCAAGAAAAGCTCGGAAAAGACCATCGACACCGTGGCGCTGAACCAGGCGGTGCAGCAATTCAACGTCACCGAGGGGCGCTATCCAAAAGACCTCAACGAACTCGTCACCGAAAAATACATGCCCCGCCTGCCCGAACCGCCTTACGGGATGAAGATTGTTTACGAGGCAAGCACCGGCACGGTAAAGGTCGTGCCGAAGTAGTCCCGGTAAGGTTTGCAGTCGGCCTTCCCATGAACCGTACCTCCGTAGCGGCGTCTCGGCGGTTTCATTTTTCACCGCGGAGGCGCGAAGACCGGAGAGAGGACTTGCGCTCGGAGCGTTCTCTGAGGGGGTCATACTCTGAAGGGGTAACCAAGAAAACCCGTCCCTAAAAGATCTCTCATGAATTGGCGCTGGGTGCCGACAGACGCTTCTTGACACTGCCCCGACTCGACTGGCACCGCGGAGCTCCGATCTCCGATCCGGCGCGTTTCGGGTGCTTTAGAATACCCGCCGGGTCGGAGACCGGCGCTCCGGGGGCAGTATCAAGATGCGCTCGTGCCGAGAGGGCGCCTCCATTTTCCTCTCGCCAAAGTTCATCGTTGCAGGCAAACACTTCCCCTTCATTTCGGATGAACGAGCAGATTGTCATTCTCGATTTCGGTTCCCAATACAC
>Ga0066710_100002189_pt1 | contig 15524 bp, 8 predicted proteins | sample GraSoiAngelo_159_FD_79666 | JGI IMG/M metagenome (GOLD analysis project Ga0066710, IMG submission 79666) | Grasslands soil microbial communities from the Angelo Coastal Reserve, California, USA - 14_1009_16_40cm | ecosystem: Environmental > Terrestrial > Soil > Grasslands | place: USA...
CGTGCGCTCGAGGATTCGCACGGGACCGAGGGAGCGCCGGCGGTCGTCGAGCCGCTCGTCTACCTCGATACGCCGGCGAACCGCGCGGCCGGGCCGCGCGCGTCAGCCGAGACGGAAGAAGAATCCGAGGTGCTGGCGTCCGCCGACGTGATACGCCGCGACGAGACGGCCGAGCCGCCGCCGCTCATCGACGTGCCGATCGTGGAGCCGATGCCGGAGCCGGTGCTGGAGCCGATCGCCAGGGCGGCCGAAGCCACGCCGGAACTGGTGCAGGTCAAGCCGCGCAAGCGCCCCGCGAAACTGCACGCCGTCGGCGCCGTGCTGCGGCTGATGCCGCTGGCGATCTGGGCGCGGCAGGAATCGTCCGACGCGCCGTCGCACAAGGTCGTCGAGCCGCAGGAGACGCCGCGCACCGCCGCCGAGGAACTGCGAGGCCTGATGGCCGGCCTTGCGGTCCCGCCGCAGGTCGCCGCCGTCAGCTACGCGCGCGGCGTGCGCATCCGCCGCGTCCGCGTGCCCGGGGGCAGGGAGCGCCGCCGCGGCGAAACGCCGGGACCGGTGATCCTCTCGCGCCGGCTGCTCGACGAGCAGCGACAGAACCAATAGACAACGGAACCGCCGAGCGGTACCTCTCTTGCCACTCGATCCGGCGCCGCGCGAAATCCTCAGTGAACGCGCGGGCGCCGGCGCATGGCTGCTGAAATCTGCGAACACGCGGCGTCCCCGCGTACGCAGCGCCTGCCACCCGACATCGTACCCGGCCGCGACGTGGTCGTTCGCGGCGAGCGGTGGCGGCTGACGGCGACGCTGCCCCACGAGGACTGCGTCGAGCTGCGCCTGCACACGGCCGACGGGGAGCGTGCGGTCCTCTGGCCCTTCGATCGCGTCACGCCGTGTGTTGTCCCGTCCGGACCGCGAGTCGTGCGCCCGCGGCGCTGGACCGCGTGGCTCGGCGGCCGCGTGTGCGACGCGCTCCGCGGATCGCTGCGGGTGGAATACGCGGATGGCGTGGACGTGCTCGCGTATCAACTCGAACCCGCGCTGGCGGTCGCGAGTGGACGTCTCCGGGTACTGCTCGCCGATGAAGTCGGCCTGGGCAAGACGATCCAGGCCGGGTGGATCGCGGCGGACGCGTTCGGCCGGAACCGCAACTGCCGGATGTTGATCGCGGTTCCCGCGGGGCTGCGCGAACAATGGACCGGCGAACTTCGTTCTCGCTTCGGCCTCACGGCGACGATGGCCGATGCCCGCTGGCTCCGTCGGTCGGCGGCCGACCTGCCGCCCGACGTGAATCCGTGGTCGCTTCCGGGCGTCTACGTCTGTTCGACTGATTTCCTGAAGCGCGCCGAGGTGCTGCCGGCGCTCGCGTCCGTCACCTGGGATCTCTTGATCGCCGACGAAGTACACGCGGCCGCCGCTCCGACGGATCGCCACGCCGCGCTCAACGCGTTGGGCGTGCGATCCCGCGCCGTCGTCCTGATTACAGCGACGCCGTACTCGGGGGACGCAGCGGCGTTCGAGTCGATCGTCCGAATCGGCGCTCTGGCAGACGACCGGCCGCCGCTGATGTTTCGCCGCTCGCGTCTCGACGTCGGCGACACGCGCCCACGTCGTCATCGCTTCACGCCCATTCGGCCTACCGCGGCCGAGCGGCGGCTGCACCGGCTCCTCACCCGCTATACACGCGAGGTCTGGCGCGAAGCAGGGCCGGACGCGGAGCGCGCGCGCCTCGCGATGATCGTGCTCCGCAAGCGCGCCCTGTCGTCCGCGGCGGCCGCGCTCGGTTCTCTGGAACGCCGTCTCGACCTGCTCGGGCGTCGCGGCCGCGTCGAATTTCAACTGCCGCTCTTTCCCGAGGACGAGATTCAGGACGATTCCGAGCCGGATGGCGTGCTCGGGACGCCAGGCCTTGCGGACGAGGCGCGCGAACAGCGGTGGCTTCGTGCGCTCATCGCCGCGGCACGCGACGTCGGGTCCGAATCGAAGCTGACGTTCCTTTCGCGGCTCTTGCGGCGCCTCGATGGCGAGGCGGCGATTATCTTCACGGAATACCGCGACACCCTGCGCCGGATCGCCGCGGAGATCGGCGCCGACCTGGTGCTCCATGGCGGTCTCTCGGCGGCCGACCGCACCGCCGTCGTCCGAACATTCAACGCGCACGGCGGTCTGCTGGCGGCGACCGACGCCGCAGCCGAGGGGTTGAACCTGCAGGCGCACTGTCGCATCGTCATCAGCTACGAGGTTCCCTGGAATCCCGCGCGGCTCGAGCAGCGCATCGGACGTGTGGACCGCCTCGGCCAGCGACGCGCCGTCCACGCGATGACATTCGTCGCGCGCGACACCGCCGAGGATCTGATCCTCGCCAACGTCGCCCGGCGGCTGACCCAGGTCGCGGGACGATTCGGCGTCAGCGATCGACTCGCGACGTTTCTCACCGAGACACGGGCGGCGCAGGCAATCATCGGCGGCCAAACGCCGATGGTGGAGGCCGACGGCGCCGCGATGCCGGCGAACGCGTTCGAACGGCCGGACGCGGCGTTGCGGACGCTTGCGTCCGCTGAGGCGCCGACCCTGCTCGCGCGACGGCGACCCACGCGCCCGCCATTTGATTCCGTCGGCCGCGATGCGCAGGTCATCTCCGCGATGGACGGGATCCGTTCAACGCTTCCGCCCGGCCTCGTCGTCCTCGTCGAGTGGAGCGCGACGACGAGCGCCGGCGAGACGCTGCGGCGCGAGGTACTCGCGGTGCACCTGCCCTTCACCGTACGCCGGCCGCGACGCGCGGCCGCGGCACGCGCGATTGTCGCCGCGGCGCTCGCGCAGCACGAACGGGCCATCGCCGCAGTCGTTGACGACCGGGCCCATGTGCTGGCGGTCGAAACACGCCGCCGTCAGCACGATGCGATCGAGGCGCGCGTCGCGCGGGAGCGCGCGCTGGCGCCGAAGGTCCACGTTGGCGCGGTTCAACCCGGACTGTTCGATCGCCACGTGCTCGCCGGAGCCGACGAGACGGCGCGGATGACAGCGCGGATCGAAGAGGAGCGAACGCTGCGGCTGGATTACCTCGCCGCATCCCGAAGTCTGCACGACAGCTGGCGAATCGCCGGCGTACTGATTGTGGGAGCGCGACGGTGAGAGGACTGTCGGGACCGTTGCTGTCGCTCGACACGCTTCGGACAGCCGGCATGGACGCATGCGTCGCGGCCGATCCGAGAATACCGACACAGCTTCGGACACTCATCGAGTCCGCAAGCGCCAGGCTGGGTCCGGCATCCGGCACGCGGCAGGTCGTCGACGTCCTGGTTGAGCCGCTGCTGCGTTTGCTCGGCTTCGACGTCGACGTGTGCGACGACTCCGCAGCAGCCATCGCGATGAAGCTTCTGGTCCGCGGACGGCCAGCTGCCGCGCTTCTCGTCACGCCGTGGGGACAGAACCAGGAGGCGATGTGGGGCGCCGCGGTGCGGCAGGCGGTGTCGCTCGGCGTTCGATGGGCATTCGTGGCCAACGGTCCGGTACTGCGGCTGCTCGACGCGGAGCGCACCTATTCGCGGCGCGCGTTCGACTGCGCGCTGGATCGTGCCGCCGCAGACGACGAGGCTCTCGCGGCGATGGCGACGGTTCTTCGCGCCGAGACGTTCGCCGCCGGCCTGGCGGATATCGTGGATGCCAGCGATCGGCACCGGATCGACGTCGGCGCGTCGCTGCAGGTCGGCGTCGAGCACGCGCTCGTGCGGCTCGTCTCGGGTCTGGGCGCCACGCGGCGTCGCCGTCCGCCCGCCGTGGACGCCGCGCTCGCGGATGCATTGACCGTCGTGTATCGGATTCTGTTCCTGCTGTTCGCCGAAGCGCGCGGGCTGGTGCCGCGCTGGCATCCTCTCTATCGAGACAGCTACACGATCGAAGCGCTGCGCCCGCGGATCGAGCGCGAGCCGCGGCCGCCGGGACTCTGGGCGTCCCTGCAGGCGATTTCGAGGCTCGCCCATCGCGGGTGCCGGGCCGGAACGCTGCGCGTGACGCCGTTCAACGGACGTCTCTTCGCGGCCGCGTCGGCTCCCCTCGCTGATTCCGCGGTCGTGGATGACCGGCTCGTGCGCGACGCGTTGCTCTCGTTGACGACGCGCGCCGGGCGCGAGAAGCGCGAGCGCATTTCATACGCGGATCTCGGCGTCGAGCAACTGGGCGCCGTGTACGAGCGCGTGCTGGATTATCAGCCGCGTGTCGAGGCGAACCGCGACGTCACGCTCACGCCAACCGGGCGGCGCAAGGCGACCGGCACGTTCTACACGCCACGCGGGATCACGGAGTACCTGGTGCGCCGGACACTCGCGCCGCTCATCCGCGACCGCTCGCCACAGGAGATCCTCGCGATCCGCGTGCTCGATCCGGCGATGGGGAGCGGCGCATTCCTCGTCGCCGCCTGCGCGTATCTGGCGCACGCGTACGAGCAGGCGCTGATCCGCGCGGCCGTCGTCGCCGCCGCGGACGTGAGCCCGCACGACCGCGCTGGATTCCGCCGGACGATCGCCCAGCGCTGTCTGTTCGGCGTCGATCTCAACGCGACGGCCGTGCAACTGTCGCGTCTCTCGCTGTGGCTCTCGACGCTCGCGGCGGATCGGCCGCTCACGTTTCTCGATCATCATTTGCGAACCGGCAACAGCCTGGTCGGTGCGTCGATCGACGACGTGCTGCGTCAGCCGCCGTCGCCGCGCGGCGGATCGCGCCCCCGGCTGGCGGCGCTGCCGCTCTTCGCGCTCGACGACCTGTCGCAGCGGGTCTCGCGCGCGGTCCGGCCGCGGCTGACGATGGCGACGGAACCCGACGACTCGGTTGACGTGGTCCGCCGCAAGGAGCGTGACGTCGCCGCGCTCGACGGTTCGGCAGGACCGCTCGCGGCGTGGCGGTCCTTGGCGGACTTGTGGTGCGCGCTGTGGTTCTGGCCGCGCGATCGACCGGCGCCGGATCGCCGTGCGTGGGCGGCACTGGCCGACGCGGCCGCAGGTCGGCCGTCAGACCTCCCGTCGCGAGTCCAGGCGGACTGGCTCGCGACCGCACGCGCCGTCGCCGGGCGCGAGCGGTTCTTCCACTGGTCGATGGAGTTTCCCGAGGTGTTCTTTGATGAAGACGGAGCGCCGCTGCGGCAGCCGGGCTTCGACGCCGTCATCGGCAATCCGCCGTGGGACGCTCTCCGGGGAGACGCCGGATCGACGGACGATCGGGCTGAGGCAAAAACGTCGGCTCACGCTCTGACAGCGTTCGCGCGGTCGTCCGGCTGCTTCGCATTGCAGGGCGATGGACATGGCAACCTGTATCAATTGTTCGCCGAACGGATGCTGCAGCTCGTTCGTCCCGGCGGACGGATCGGGATGCTCGCGCCGGCCGGCCTCGCGTCCGACTCCGGCTCTTCACCGCTGAGGACGGCGCTGCTCGAACGGTGCGGGATCGACGCCCTGCTCTCGTTCGAGAACCGGGAAGCCGTCTTCCCGATTCATCGCAGTCTGCGGTTCGTCGTGCTGACGGCGACCACGGAGGCCGCGCGGCCCGAAGTTCCATGTCGTCTCGGTCTGCGATCGCCATCGTGGCTCGATCGCGTTCCCGACGAGGGCGCTGTGCCGGACGCCGTTGTCCTGCCCGTGTCCCTGATTCGGCGGATCAGCGGGCCGGACCTGGCGATTCCGGCGCTCGAGACCGCCGCCGACCGCGACCTCGCCGCGCATCTCTTCTCGGCGGCGCCCGCGCTCGGCGACCCCCATGGGTGGGCCGTCAGGTTCGGCCGCGAGCTGAACGCGACGGACGATCGCGGCTGCTTCGGCTCGGCGGGCGCGCCGGTTCTCGAGGGAAAGCTGATCGAGCCGTTCGTCGTGCGCGTGGACCGTGCGCGCGCGCGCATCTCCGAGCGCGTCGCGGACCAGCTGCTTGGAGATCGGTGGCGGCACTCGCGCCTCGCGTATCGTGAAGTCGCCTCGTCGACGAATCGACTGACGTTGATCGCCGCGATCGTTCCCGCGGGCGCGGTCACCACGCACACGATCTTCTGCGCGAAAGAGCGGCTGGAAGAGGACGACCAGCAATTCCTCTGCGGCGTGTTCAACAGCTACGTCGCGAACTACCTCGTGCGGCTGCGCGTCGGCACGCACGTGACGGCCGGCATCATGCGACGGCTTCCCGTACCGACGCCCGAGCGATCGTCGGATGCGTTCCGCGCGATCGTGCAGCTCGCGAGACGCATTCAGCGCTCGCCGCTGGACGTCGATGCGACGGCCGCGCTGCAGGCCGCGGTTGCGCGGCTGTACGGTCTCGACGAACGCGCGTTCGCCTCCGTCCTCGGCACGTTTCCGCTGGTCGCGGCGCGGGAGAAAACGGCCGCGCTCGCCGCCTTTCGAGCCGCGAAGAATGGGATATAGTGGCTCGACTTCATGCCAAATTTCGGGTTCGCGATTGACCTCCGCAAATGCATCGGATGTCACGCGTGCACCATCGCCTGCAAGGCCGAACACCAGATTCCCGTCGGAGTCAATCGCTGCTGGGTCAAGAGCGTCGAGAGGGGCACGTTTCCCGACACGCGCCGCCTGTTCTTCCCGGTCCTCTGCAATCAATGCGTGGACGCGCCGTGCGTCCGCATCTGTCCGACGCACGCGCTCTACCGCCGTCGCGACGGCATCGTCGATCTGCACCCCGACCGGTGCATCGGCTGCCGCGCGTGCATGGAAGCGTGTCCGTACGATCAGTTGTTCATCGATCCCAACACGCGCACCGCGGAGAAGTGCAACTTCTGCGCGAACCGGGTGGAGAACCAGCTGCTGCCCGCGTGCGTCAGCGTGTGTCCGACGGGCTGCCGCATCTTCGGCGACCTGGACGATCCGGAGAGCGACGTCGCCCGGATCGTCGAACGCGACGCGTTCATGGTGCGCAAGCCCGAGAAGGGCACGGGGCCCAAGGTGTTCTACCTTGGCGCCGACGACAGCGTGATCCGGCCGGAAGCAGCCGCGCGGCCTTTCTATTACAAGGAAGGACAGGTGCACCTGCGGCCGCTCGGCGCGCCCGAACCGGATCCCGAGTCCCCCGGCGACCCGCGCGTCGACTACGACGTCCCCCACGGGAAACCGTGGGGAACGGACATGGTCCTCTACCTCTTTATGAAGGCGGTCGCGACGGGGGCGATGCTCGTCGCCGCGGCGTTCTGGCTGCTGGGATTCGCGGGACCGCTCGTCACGCTCGCCGCGCCGGCGCTGTCCATCATCTTCATCGGGCTGACAGCCGCGGTGCTCGTGATCGATCTGGAGCGGCCCGAGCGCTTCTTCTACATCCTGACGAAACCGAACTGGCGTTCGTGGATGGTGTGGGGCGCGTGGTTTCTCACGGCCCACGGCGTGCTGAGCGCGGCGTGGCTGGCAGCCGGTTGGTTCCATCTCGCCGCGGCGCTCGACGCGCTCGCGTGGCCGGTGCTGGGGGTCGCGCTCCTCGCGACGTCTTACACCGGGTTCCTCTTCGCGCAGGGGCTTGCGCGCGACTTGTGGCAGGGACCAACGGCGGCCGTGGATCTGATCGCGCAGTCGGGCATCGCCGGATCCGCGGCGCTGCTCGTGTGCGTGGCGTTCGGGATCGACGCGAGCGCAGGCTCGCTGCTCGCCGGCATCCTCTTCGCCTCGCTCGCCGCGCACCTCGTGATCCTCGTGTTCGAGAACGTGCTCGCGCCGAGCCCCACGCGTCACCACGAGCTGGCGGTGGCGACGATCCGTCGCGGCGCGTACTCAGGGGTGTTCTGGTGGGGCGCCATCGCCGCGGGCGGACTCCTGCCGCTTGCGCTCCTGGGTGCGGGCGCGGCCGGCGGCGCGATCGGCGTGCTCGTCACGGCGGCAGCCGTCCTCGCGCTGGCCGGAAGCGCCGCATGGGAGTACGTCTGGGTCGAGGCAGGGCAAAGTGTGCCTCTGAGTTGATGCTGAATGTTTAGATCCCATCCAGACCCTTCCGAGTGGGACAACTACGTGGACTTCGAGTCCACGAGCTGGCCGAAGAAGGATCGGCGGCGCTACTGGATCGTGCCGAGCATCTGCTTCAACTGCGAGTCGGCGTGCGGCATCATCGCGTACGTCGATCAGCAGACGCTCGACGTCCGGAAGATCGAAGGCAACCCGCTCCATCCCGGCAGCCGCGGCCGCACGTGTGCGAAGGGCGTCGTCACGCCCAATCAGCTGACCGACCCCGATCGCATCCTCCATCCCCTGAAGCGAACGGGCAAGCGCGGCGGCGGCCAGTGGGAGCGCGTCAGCTGGGAGGCGGCGCTCGACGACATCGGCGGCCGCATCCGCAAGGCCATCGTGGAAGGTCGCCGCCACGAGTTGATGTATCACGTCGGCCGGCCCGGCGAGGACGGCTACGCGAATCGCGTGCTCCAGTGCTGGGGCGTGGACGGCCACAACAGCCACACGAACGTGTGCTCCTCGTCGGCGCGGCTCGGACATTTTCTGTGGACCGGGGCGGACCGGCCGTCGCCGGATTATGCAAACGCCCGGACGATCCTGCTGCTGTCGTCGCACCTCGAGTCGGGCCACTATTTCAACCCGCACGCGCAGCGCATCGTCGACGCGCAGGCGGCCGGCGCGACGGTGATCACCGTCGACCCGCGCTTGTCGAACTCGTCGGCCAAAGCAAATCTCTGGCTGCCCGCGTACTCGGGGACGGAAGGCGCGCTGCTGCTCGCCTTCGCGCGCATTCTGCTCGAGGAAAACCTGTACGACCGCGAGTTCGTTCGCACGTGGGTCAACTGGCGCGAGTACTTGCGGGCGGAACGGCCGGAGCTGCCGGAGACCTTCGACAGCTTCATCGATGCGTTGAAGCAGCTCTACGGACAGTTCACGCCCGAGTACGCCGCGGAGGAAACCGGGGTCCCGGCGGCGCGGATCGTGGAAGCCGCACGCGCAATCGGCCTCGCCGGCAGCCGGTTCTCGGCGCACAGTTGGCGCGCGGCGGCGGCGGGCAACCTCTGGGGCTGGCAGATTACGCGCTGCCTGTACCTGCTCGTCGTCCTGACCGGGTCGCTCGGGACGATCGGCGGGATGAACCTTCACGTGACGAACAAGTTCGTTCCGAAACATCCCAACCCGCCGCCGGCGCCGGAATATTGGAACGAGCTGCTCTTCCCGCGCGAATTCCCGCTCGCGTTTTTCGAGATGAGTTTCCTGCTGCCGCACTTCCTCAAGGAAGGACGGGGGCGGCTCGACGTCTACTTCACGCGCGTGTACAACCCCGTGTGGACGAACCCGGACGGGTTCTCCTGGATGGAAGCGCTCCAGGATCCGGAGCAGATCGGCCTGCACGTTGCACTCTCGCCGACGTGGAGCGAAACGGCGTGGTTCGCGGACTACATCCTGCCGATGGGGCTGGGGACCGAGCGGCACGACACGATGAGCCAGGAGACGCACGCCGGCCAGTGGCTCGGCTTCCGCCAGCCCGTCGTCCGCGTCGCGCGCGAGAAGCGCGGCGATCGCGTGACCGCGACGTACGAAGCCAATCCGGGCGAAGTCTGGGAAGAGAGCGAGTTCTGGATCGCGCTGAGCTGGAAGATCGATCCGGACGGCGCCCTCGGCATCCGCCAGTACTTCGAGAGTCCGCAACGTCCCGGCCAGCCCATTACGATGGACGAGTACTACGGGTGGATGTTCGAGCACTCGGTGCCGGGACTGCCCGAGGCCGCGGCGCGCGAAGGCCTGACGCCACTCGCTTACATGCGGAAGTACGGCGTATTCCAGGTTTCCGATCGCGCGTACAGCCGCGGGCACGAGCGGCCGTTGAGCGACGATGAGCTGCGGGGGACGACGGTGTCGGCCGACGGCGAAACGGTGCTGCGCGAAGGCACGGCCGCCGGCGTGATCGCGGCGGGCGTCGCCCGCGCCGGGTTCAACACGCCGTCGCGCCGGCTCGAATTCTATTCGCCGACACTCTCGCGATGGGGGTGGCCCGAGCACGCGATCCCGCGTTACGTGCCCGGACACGTGTACTGGCGCGAGCTGAAGCGCGACGAAGGAGAATTCGATCTGCTGCCGAACTTTCGTCTGCCGACGTTGATCCACACGAGGTCGGCGGTCAAGTGGCTGTACGAGATCTCGCACGACAACCCGTTGTGGATCTCGACGGCGGACGCGCGCCGGCTCGGCGTGGCGACGGGGGATCTCGTCAAGGTCCGAACCCGCATCGGATCTTTCGTGACGCGCGCGTGGGTGACCGAAGGCATCCGGCCGGGCGTCCTCGGCGTCTCCCATCACCTCGGCCGGTGGCGGCTGCACGAAGAGATGGGCGGATCGCGCAGCGCCTCCTCGCTGGTGCGCATCGCGCGCGCCGGCGGCCGCTACACGATGAAGCAGGTGCACGGCGCGCAGCCCTTCGCGAGCGACGACCCCGACAGCGAGCGCGTGTGGTGGACCAACATCGGGGTGCATCAGAACCTGACCTTTCCGGTTCAGCCGGACCCGGTCAGCGGCATGCACTGCTGGCACCAGCGGGTTCGCCTCGAGAAGGCGGCGCCCGACGAGCGCTACGGGGACGTGGAGGTTGACACGGAGAAGGCCCACGCGGCGTATAAAGAATGGATGGAGCAGACGCGCCCGGCGCCGGGGCCCGACGGGCTTCGCCGCCCGCTCTGGTTCGATCGGCCGCTTCGGCCGGTGCCCGATGCCTACCGGCTGGCGCCGCGGCGCGAGGGTCAATGAACTATCGCGACCATCAGGCCCCGGTCTGGGTCATCTGGGCGCTCGTCGCCGCGTTCGGCGTGGTGCAGGCGGTCGCCTGGACGATTGCGGGCGCGATCCCAAGACGTCCCGGCGTGCTGGCGCAGGTCGTCGTCGCGTGGATCGTCATGCTGATCCTGGCGTCGCTGGCCACGCGGCGGATCGGCTCGCTCTCCGAACGGATCCGCGAACACGAGACGGCGCACCGCGCGACGCTGACCGAAATCGAACAGCTCCAGACGCAGAACGTCATGCTCGAGATCATCGCGCGCTCGGTGGATGTGCCGCTGGCGTTCCAGGCGCTCGCGCAGCGCCTCACGCGGCTCGTGCCGTGCGACCGCGTCGGCCTTGCGCTGCTCAGCGAAACCGGCCAGGAATTCCAGACGTACACGGCGCGCGTGCAGGAAGAGGAGCGCCGCGTGCGGCCGCGCCCGGAAGTCGTCTTCAAGTTGGACCGCACGGTGATCGGCAGCGTCGTTCGCTCGCGCGAGCCGTTTCTGGTCGGCGACATCAACGAGGTCGCGCCCGATTACCTCGACGCGAACGTCCTGCAGCAGGCGGGATTCGGGTCGGCCCTGATCATCCCGCTCGTCGCGAAGGGACGCGCGGTCGGGACGCTGAACCTCGTGTCGCGCGCGAAGCACGCGTTCGCGATGGCGCACGCCTCCGTCATCCAGCCGATCGCCGAGATCTTCGCCGTCGCCGTCGTCGCGCAGGAGCTGCAGCGCGCGCTCGTCAAGTACCGCACCATGGAAGCGATGGCGGAACAGACGCTGGCGGTGTCCACGGAGATCAACAGCGCGCTGCAGACGATCATCGGCCACTGCGATCTGCTGGAGCGCGGCTATCCCGATCCCAGCCTCCAGCGCGATCTCGCGACGGTCGTCCGCCAGGCGCAGCGCATCTCGGACCTGCTCGACAAGATGCGGCTCGCGGCGCACCAGCGCATGAAAGAGGTCGAAGCGGCCGTCAATCAGGCGGGCATCCCGTCGAGCCCCGAGGCGTTTGGAGACAGCGAACCTGCATAGGGAACCTTCGTTACCGCGTCAGCGCAAACAGCACCGATCCCGCCAGCACCGCCAGCACGAGCAGCGTCGTCGCGACGAAGAACCAGTCGCGCAGCTTCGCGTACTGAACGATCGATACGACCACGCGGCAGATTGGGGTCGCCATCAGGAGCACCAGGCCCGTCGTGAGCAGCAGGTGCTGAAGCAACGATGCGCGCCCGGCCAGGCTGAGGATCAGGCCGACGGCAAGACATGCCGTCGAGGACAGGACGCCGGCGAGGAGCAAGCGCCCGAGGAGGGCTTCCAGCCGACCGAGGTCCTGCTCGCTGGCCCTCACGCGAAGGCCCTCACGAAATACAGGCACGACACCGCGCCGAGGACAGCCGCCATCAGCAGCTTCAGCCATTTCGCGCGCGCGCGTCCGCCGAACCACAGGCCCGCGCGCGAGCCGGCGAGCACGCCGAGGACGGCGGCGGCGGCGAGCGGCGGGTTCACGTAGCCGCGCGCGTACTGAATCGGCGCGGAAGATACGGCGGTGACGCCGATCATCAGGGCGCTCGTGGCCGCCGCGGCGCGCATCGGCACGCCGCACCAGGCGTTCAGGATCGGAACCTTGAGAATCCCGCCGCCGACGCCCAGCGAGCCGGAGATAGCGCCCGCCACCAGCGCCGCGAACATTCCAAGCGGCAGCCGTTTCACGCGATACACGACTTCCCGTCCGCTCTCTTCATCGTAAAACCGGCCGCCGAGGCGACCCGCGTCGGCGCTTGCGTCGAGGACGTTGCGCCGCTCGAGCCGCGAGATCATGAGGACGGCGATCGCCGCCGTGCTCACCGCGAACATCGCGCTGAGCGCGTGATTCGAGAGCCGCTCGACGGTGATTCCCGCGATGAGTCCTCCGGCGGTGGATGCGACCTCGAGCAGCATGCCGAGCCGCAGGTTGATGAGCTGACGTCCCGCGGTTCCCGCCGACACCGCGCTCGACGTGGCGATCACCGTCATCAGGCTGATCGCGGCGGCGGTCTTGAAGTCGAGGCCGAGCGCGGCGTTGAGGAACGGAACGAGGAACACGCCCCCGCCGATGCCCAGCAGCGCGCCCAGCGAGCCCGCGACGGCTCCGGCGCCGATGACCGACGAGACGAGGGCGACGGATGCTATCATTCGGCCGGGCGGCGCGACGAATTGTACCCCACACAGGAGCGATGCGATGGCTGAGCCTCGCGAACAAGTGAGCGCCAGGCTTCGCGAGCGGCTCGACGCCGCGGTTGACGCGGGCGATCCGGTGAACGTGGCGCAGGAAGTCAAGCACGTCCTGCAGGACACGCTGCGCTGCGACGCGCTCTCGTTGCCCGACCGGTACCGCGGCACGCGCGCCGACACGTACGCGCGGCGGCTGCTCTATCGGGATCCGTCCGGGCGCTACACGATCGTCGTGATGGCGTGGGGCCCGGGCCAACGCACGGCGCTGCACGATCACGCCGGCATCTGGTGCGTCGAATGCGTCGTCGACGGGCAGATGGAAGTGACGCAGTACGATCTCGTGTCGAACTCCGAGGACCGTTACCAGTTCGCGGAGCGAACGCGGGTACACGCGGGCCGCGGAAGCGCGGGCTGCCTGATCCCGCCGTTCGAGTACCACGTGCTCTCGAACCTGGCCGAACAGCCGTCGATCACGATGCACGTGTACGGCGGCGAAATGGATCATTGCCACGTGTTCGAACCCGCCGGCGACGGATCGTACCGCCGCCACACGAAGGCGCTCGCGTACCACGATTAGTCTCCCGATCGCGAACCCCGAACCCGAACCGAACCGCGAACCCCGAACGATCGTCGATAATAGTGTCATCCCATGGATTCCCTGGCCGCCGGTCTCCGTCTCGCTCAGTACGAAATCCTCGAACCGCTCGGATCCGGAGGCATGGGCGAGGTGTATCGCGCGCGCGATGCGCGGCTCGGCCGCGAGGTCGCGATCAAGGTGATGGCCCAGCACATCGCCGCCGATCCGGAAATGCGCCACCGCTTCGAGACGGAGGCGCGCGCGGTCGCGGCGCTGTCGCATCCCAACATCATGGGCATCTTCGAGCTGGCGGTCGTTGACGGCGTGCCCGTCGCCGTCATGGAACTGCTCGAAGGGGAAACCGTCAGGACGCGCCTGAAGACCGGCGCGCTGCCGTGGCGTCAGGCGGTCGAGATCGCGGCGTCGGTCGCGGACGCGCTCGCCGCGGCGCACGCGAAAGGGATCGTCCATCGCGATCTGAAGCCCGAGAACCTGTTCCTCACCCGCGACGGCGTCGTGAAAGTCCTCGACTTCGGCCTCGCGCTGCGCCGGGTCGCGGAGGAAGCGGCCGTCGCCGCCTCCGCGGCCACGTACTCGCCGACGTCTCCGGGCGTCGTGCTCGGGACGTTCGGCTACCTGTCGCCCGAGCAGGCGCTCGGGCAGACCGTGGACGGCCGGAGCGACATCTTCTCGCTCGGCTGCGTGCTCTACGAGATGTTGAGCGGACGACGGCTGTTCGGCGGCAGCACGCCGCAGGAAGTGGTCGCGGGTTTGCTGCACGATTCGCTGCCCGAGCTGGCGGGGTTCGATCCGCTCGCGCCGGCGGAACTCCGTCCGATCCTCGTCCGCGCGGTGGCGCGGCAACCCGATCGGCGCTTCGAGTCGGCGCGCGATTTCGCGATGGCGCTGCGCGCGCTCCTGACCGGATCCGCGGCGCGATCGTCGGTTCGCAGCGGCGCGCGCGTCCGGGGGAAATCCCTCGCCGTGCTGCCGTTCGTCAACGCGGGCGCCGATCCGCAGTCCGAGTATCTGACCGACGGCATCACCGAGAGCATCATCAACAGCCTCTCGCAGCTCTCAGGGCTCCGCGTCGTCCCGCGCAGCCTCGCGTTCCGCTACAAGGGGCTGCAGGCGGACCCCGCGACGATCGGTCTTGCGCTCAACGCGCGCTCTCTGCTCACGGGACGCGTCGTCCAGCAGGGAGAGCACCTCAACATCCAGGCGGAGCTGGTTGACACGGTGACGGAAGCGCAGCTCTGGGGAGAACAGTTCCGCCAGAAGACGAGCGATCTCCTCGCAGTGCAGGAAGAGATTGCGTGGCAGATCTCCGAGGCCTTGCGGCTGAAACTCACCGGTGCGCAGAAGAAACGGCTGAAGAAACGCGCGACTGTCGATCCGGAGGCGTACCAGGAGTTCCTGCGCGGGCGGTACCACTGGAACACGTGGACGCCGGACGGGTTTACGAGAGCGCAGGCGCATTTCGATCGCGCGATCGCGATCGACCCGACGTACGCCGCGGCGTGGGCGGGACTCGGCGATACGTTTGGCGTCATGGCGTACTACGGCTTCGTGCCGCCCGCCGAGACATACCGGCGCGCGCGCGCCGCCGCGTTGAAGGCGATCGAGCTGGATCGCGATCTGGCGGACCCGCACGTCACGCTCGCGATCGAACAGCTCTTCAACGCCTGGAACTGGACGGAGGCGGAGCGCAGCTTCCGGAAGGCGGTCCGGCTGAATCCAAAGCTCGCCCAGGCGCAGTCGTTCTACGCCCTGCTCCACTCCACGCTGGGCCGACACGACGAAGCGGTCCGGCAGGCGCAGCTCGGCCGAAGCCTGGAGCCGCTCTCGCCGGTGATGAACATGAGCGTCGCGTGGGCGCTGCACTTCGCCGGACGGATGGACGAGACGATCCGCGAATGTCACGCGATCGAAGAGATCTCGCCGGGCAACCATGAAGCCGGCAATATGCTGATGGGCTGCTACGAGGCGACCGGCCGCTTCGACGAAGCGGCCGCAATC
>Ga0066710_100002190_pt1 | contig 15518 bp, 12 predicted proteins | sample GraSoiAngelo_159_FD_79666 | JGI IMG/M metagenome (GOLD analysis project Ga0066710, IMG submission 79666) | Grasslands soil microbial communities from the Angelo Coastal Reserve, California, USA - 14_1009_16_40cm | ecosystem: Environmental > Terrestrial > Soil > Grasslands | place: USA...
GCCAGACCGCTGGTCGCCTCGGGCTCGAAGCGACGGCGGGGCTGGCGCGGGTTGGGGTGAATGGCCTCGACCGGGAGATGCAGGAGCTCGGGCTGCCCTGCGCCCCCCATCAGCACCTCGAGACCGCGTCCCAGGCCGCGGCGCATCGTCACGCTAGCGTCGGTCGACAAGCTCCATCGCCACCTTCCAGTAGGCCTGCGCGCCGCTCGAGCGGCGGTCGTAGGAGATAACGGGCACACCGTGACTCGGCGCCTCCGCGAGACGGACCGAGCGCGGCACCGAGGACGCGAAGACGAGCGAGCCGAAGTGGCGCCGCACCTCGTGCTCGACCTCGGCTGCCAGGCGCGTGCGGCCGTCGACCATCGTCAACAGGATTCCCGCGACGGCGAGGCTGGGGTTCAGCCTCGCCTTGACGAGGTTGATCGATCCGAGCAGCTGCGTGAGCCCCTCGAGTGCGTAGTACTCGGCCTGCACCGGCACGATCACCCGGTCGGCAGCGGCGAGGGCGTTCACGGTCAACGGCCCGAAGGACGGCGGGCAGTCGAGAAACACGAACGAGTAGGCGTCGGTCGCCCCCGTGAGCGTCTCGGCGAGATACCGCTCCCCGCCCTCGCGGAGCGCCAGTTCGACGGCGGCTCCGGCCAGATCCGGCTTTGCCGGGACGAGATCCAGGTTGTGGAACGCGGTCGGCTTGGCAAGCTCGCGAAGCGGGATCCCGTCCAGCAGATCGTGGGTCGACGAGCCGTTGGCGCGCATCCCCAGGCCCGAGGTTGCGTTCGCCTGGGGGTCGAGGTCGATGAGCAGCGCGCGCTCCCCCGCCTCGGCGAGGCAGGCGGCGAGATTGACGGCGGTCGTCGTCTTGCCGACACCGCCCTTCTGGTTCGCAACCGCGTAGACGCGGGCTGGCACACGCCCAGGCTAGTCATGACGGCGGACACTTCCCGTGCGATGCTCGGGCGATGCGCGAACCTGCTCCGCCGAACTCCGCAGAAGGGCCGCACGCCCTCTGGCACGTCAGCGAGGAGCGGGATATCCGCCGGTTCGAGCCACGTCCGGGCAGCGACGGCACGCCCGTCGTCTGGGCGATCGACACCCGCCCCTCGGAGCCGGTTAGGCAAGCGGGCGCTTCGCCGCCATCCCCGGCCGGCGTGGAAACCCCAACGGCGTAGGCCCTTCCTTGCGCACGAGCAGGAACCCGGGCGGGCTTTCCTCCAGGCTCCCCGCCAGGCGCGCAGCGACCCTCGAGACCCTCTCCGCTTCGGCGCTGGGGCCGACCCAGAGAATCACCGCCCCGCCCGGTCGGACGAGCGGCAGGCAGAGCTCAGCTGCAACGGGCGGCGTGGCAAGCGCCTTGGCAACCGCAACGCCGAAAGCATCGGTCGGCTGTTCCTCGGCCCGGCCCCAGATCACGCGAAGGTTCGGGAGCTCGGGCTCCCAGCGCCGAAGGAACTCGCACTTGCGCCGCTGCGCCTCGAGCAACCTCACCTCACGGGTCGGCAGTGACGCCGCGAGAGGAATGCCGGGCGTGCCGCCACCCGACCCGACGTCGACGATCGGGCCCTCGAACGACTGCACGAGCCCGACCCCGCGGAGAGCGTCATCGAGCAGCATGCGGCGAGCCTCGTCCCGGTTGCGAAGCGCGGTGAGCCCGGGCGTCGCAACCACCGCCTCGAGCCACCGCTCGAGCAGCTCGGCGGGAGGCTTCACGGAGGTTGCGGGGCTAGAGCCGAGGCACGATCACGACGAAGCGGTTCGGCTCGCTGCCCTCGCTCGCCGTTTCGACCTCGGGGTCGTCCTTCAGGTACTCGTGGACGACCTTCCGCTCCACAGCCGTCATCGGCTCCAGTTCGACGCGCCTCCGCGTTCCGACGGCCTGCTCCGCGCTGCGGTGGGCGATCGCCCGCAGCGCCGACTCACGCCGCGAGCGGTAGCCGGCCGCGTCGACGACGATCCGCCGCTCACCGCCGCGACGGTGGGCGATCGCGTTGGCCAGATACTGCAGTGCGTCGATCGTCTGGCCGTGGCGCCCGATCAGGAGTCCGAGGTCGTTCCCGCCGAGCGTCGCCACGAGCGCCTCGTCCGTCTCCTCGACCGCCACGGTGCACGCCGCGCCCATGGCGATTGCAGCCCGTTCGAGAAACAGGCGTAGCCGCGTCGCCTCGTCCGCAGACTCCTCGTCGTCGGCGGACAGGACGGCTGCCTCGACTGCCTCGGTTGCCGCGACGACTCGCGCCGGTGTGTAGCCGACACCGAGGAGGCCGCGCTCACCTTCCGACACCACCTCGAAGCGCACCGCGTTGCGGTCGATTCCGGGATGGCGCCGTTCGAGCTCGCGAAGTGCAGCCCACTTCGCCTCGCCGACGGTCTCGCCGGTCCCTTCGACGACCACCTCGGTCATCGTCTGCGACCTCCGCCGCCGCGCTTGCGCTTGACGCGGCGCGGTGGGCCCGCTACGGCCGTGCCGCCGGTCTTGGGCGCCGCTTGCTTCGCAGGAACACCGTTGCCGGAGTCCGGCGCCTCCTGCGGGGCAGTACGCGAGCTTTTCTTCGGTGGCGGCTCGGGCTTGGGGATCAGCCGGCGGGTGATCACACCCTGGCCGGTCGTCCAGAGGTTCGTTGTCAACCAGTAGATCATCAGCCCGGACGGAAAGTTGATGAGGAAGGGGACGAACACGACGGGCAGGACCATCAGCATCCAGCGCTGGGCACCCTGCATGGTCGTCGACATGTACCAGGACGAGGAAAGTTGGCTGATCACGTAGATGACCAGCAGCAGCGGCCCCCAGCCGTGCCGCACCGGCTCGGTGATGTTGACGAGGTCGAGCCAGCGGAGCGTGCTGTGATCGCCTGTGGGCACGTGGCGCTCGAAGTGCCGCAGCACGAGGTATAGCGAGAAGAACACCGGAATCTGCGCGACCATCGGCAGACACGAGGCAGCAGGGTTGATCTTGTTCTCGCGGTAGAACTTCATCAGCTCTTCGTTCTGGCGCTGGCGGTCGTGCTTCCACTTCTGCTGGATCGCCTTCATCTCGGGCGCGTGCACCTGCAGGCTCTGCATCGAGTGGATCTGCCGGAGCATCAGCGGCACGAGGACCATGCGGACCAGGATGGTCAGCACGACGATCGACCACGCCCAGGGCAACCCCAGCGACCCGTGCAGCCAATCGAGAATCGACCGCAGGATGTGCTCGAGGGGCGTCAGCGGGCTGGCGACGTACGGCGTCATGCGTGCTCCGCCTCCCCCCGGCCGCCGAACAGCGTCTGCTGCTCGACGTAGTCGACGCCGCCGTGGCTCCAGGGGTTGCAGCGCAGGAGGCGCCAGCTTGCGAGAACGGCTCCCCTCAGGAGGCCCTGGCTCCGGAACGCGTCGATCGCGTACTGCGAGCAGCTCGGGTGGTACTTGCACGAACCGGGGGGAGTGAGGAGCCCGAAGCTCCACCGCCACGAGTAGACCAGCGCGACGCCCAGATACCTCACGCCGCCGCCTTTCCGAGCACTTCGGCGACCTGCTCGACCAGCCAGGCGTGGCCCCGCGTCTCGGCCGGCTCCGCGAGACCCTGCCGCGCGACCAGCACGTAGTCCCGGCCGGGCCTCGCGCGCTCCTGGAGCTCGTCCCAGGTCACCCGCAGCTGCCTCTTCACGCGGTTGCGGACGACCGCGTTCGGGCTCACCGTCTTCGGCACGGCGAGACCGAGACGCGGCTCGCCTTCCTCGTCGTCCTGACGCGGAAACCAGTGCAGCGTCAGGTAACGCGTCGAGACGGACCGCCCCTGACGGTAGACGGCGTCGAAATCCCGCGAGCGGGACAGCCGGTTCCGGCGCTGCACGAGACCGCGCCTGCTCAGGCGGAGAGCCGCTTGCGACCCTTCGCACGGCGGCGCTTGAGGATCGCGCGGCCCGCTCGGGTGGACATGCGCGCGCGGAAACCGTGCTTGCGCTTCCGCCGGCGGACGTTGGGCTGATACGTGCGTTTCACGTTCGGTCGGTCACCTGCTTGGCGAGAGGAGAAGAGTCGGGCACGCGTGCGGACGCGGCCGAGCGGGGAGTATAGACGACGCCTTTCGCCGGCCGAGTTTTCCACAAGTATCCCGTCGTCTAGCCATGTCGAAACCGCTGCACACAGGCATGGGACGTTGTCCGATCGAGCGGGGTCTCGCCCACTTTCCACAGGTGTGGAGAATGGTGTGGAGACACGTATTTTACCTGCAAACCGGCTGTTTTTGACGGGTTCCAGGGTCCGATCGGGTTCGTTGAGAGAGCCGTTCGACGCTGCTATGCTCGCGCACTTGTGGGTGAGTGAGAGGAGCCCTGAGCCGGGTGCAGGCAGCAACAGAGATGACCGCTGACCGCCTCTGGCAAGGGGTCTCCGGCAGGCTCAAGGACACTCTCAACGAGACGACCTTCCAGACCTGGTTCGGACAGGCGGAGGCAGGCGGCGTCGGTGACGGCGTCTTCACCGTCGTCGTACCCAACGACTTCACCCGCGAGTGGATCGAGGAGCACTTCCTCGCGTTCCTCCGGTCGGCGGCGAGCGAGGAGTACGGGGCCGAGCTTCGCGTGGCCTTCCGCGTGCGCGAGGAGAGCGCCGCGAGGACGGAGCCCATTCCCTTCGGCGAGGAGCGCGCGCAAACCGAGACGGTCGTCACCAACCCCAAGTACACCTTCGATCTCTTCGTCATCGGCTCCTCGAACCGGTTCGCGCACGCGGCCGCCCTCGCCGTCGCCGAGGCGCCTGCTCAGGCGTACAACCCGCTCTTTATCTACGGGGGGACGGGGCTCGGCAAAACGCACCTCCTGCAGGCGATCGGCGCCTACGTGACCCAGCACTCGCGCGGTATGACCTGCCGGTACGTGACGAGCGAGACGTTCGTCAACGACTTCATCAACTCGCTCCGCGACAAGCGCATCGAGGGCTTCAAGCAGCGGTACCGCACGTATGACGTCCTCCTCGTGGACGACATCCAGTTCTTCGAGGGCAAGGAGCGGATCCAGGAGGAGTTCTTCCACACGTTCAACGCGCTCTATGAGGCAGGGCGACAGATCGTGATCTCCTCCGATCGCCCGCCGACCGAGATCGCGACGCTCGAGGAGCGGCTGCGGTCGCGCTTCCAGTGGGGGCTGATCACGGACATCCAGCCTCCCGATCTCGAGACGCGCATCGCGATCCTCCGGAAGAAGGTCACTACCGACGCGATCGCGATCGCCGACCCCGAGGTGCTGACGTTCATCGCCAGCCGGGTCTCGACGAACATCCGCGAGCTCGAAGGCGCCCTCACGCGCGTGCTCGCGTTCTCGTCGCTCACCGGGCTACCGCTGACGGTCGAGCTCGCCGCCGAAGTGCTTCGCGATCTCTTCCCCCAGGGCGACGCCGTCCCGGCGGTGACGATCTCCAAGATCCAGGACGCGGTGTCGAGCTCCTTCGGGCTGACCGTCACCGAGCTCGTGAGCCCCCGTCGCTCGCAGGCAGTTGCCTATCCACGACAGGTGGCGATGTATCTCGCCCGCGAGCTGACGGACTCGTCGCTCCCGAAGATCGGAAAGGAGTTCGGGGGCCGCGACCACACGACGGTGATCCACGCGACCACGAAGATCACCCGGCTAATCGCTGAGGATAGAACTGTGTACAACCTCGTCCAGGACCTCACAGCGCGCATCAAGCAACTGCGGTGACCCTCATCCCACTCACCTCCGAGCACCGGCCCTGTGGGTCCAGCCTCGTTCACCCCCAGCCGGGACCAACACCAGAATCCCTGCTCGCACAAGGCATTTCTGCCATCTTCCCCGTCGTCCACACTCTCTATGACTACTACGAGGTTTCTTTAACTTCATGATGGAAATAGACATCTCCGCCGAGGTGGGTGTGGGTTCCGAGCTCCGCGTGAGCTGCGACCGCGAGGTGTTCGTGTCCCGTCTTGCCGTAGTCAGCCGTGCTGTGTCGACACGGAGCACGGTCCAGGTGCTCGCCGGCATTCGCCTCGTGGCCGGCGTCGGCGAGCTCGAGCTCGCGGCAACCGACATGGAGCTCTCGCTGCGAACCACTGTCCCGGCGACCGTGGCGAGTGAGGGCAGCGTTGTCGTGCCGGGCAAGCTGCTGTCCGACCTAGCGCGGCTGCTCCCGCCCGGCGAGGTCGCGTTGGAGGTCCAGGAGGCGTCGCTCAACGTGACGAGCGGCTCGTACGCGTCACGTCTGCACACCTACGCAGCGGAGGACTTCCCCCGGCTGCCGCCGTCGGATCTCTCGCTGACGACGCTTGCTGCGGCGCCCTTGCTCGAGACGATCGACCGTGTCTCGCGGTCGGCGTCTCGGGACGAGTCGCGGCCGGTGCTGACGGGAATTCTCGTCCGCTTCGAGGGGTCTGCGCTGACGATGGCCGCCACCGACTCGTACCGTCTCTCGATGAAGGAGACGGCATTGCCTCAGCCCGGACCCGATCTCGAGGCGATCATCCCGGCCCGGGCGCTTGCGGAGCTGCAACGCATCGCGGTCGGCGCAGAGACCGTGGATCTCGGAGTGCTCGAGAACCACGTCGTGTTCCACGCCGACGGCGTCTGGCTGACGACGCGCCGCATCGACGGGCAGTTCCCGAACGTCAAGCAGCTTATTCCGGACGCATTCGAGATCCAGCTCAAGCTCCCGCGCAGCGAGCTGCTCGAGGTTGTCCGCCGAGCCGCCGTCATGGCGCAACGCAATGCTCCGCTCCGACTCCGCTTCGCCGAGGGCGAGCTGACCGTCTCTGCGCAGAGCCAGGACGTCGGCGAGACGCGGGAGACGATACCTGCGCCCTATGCGGGTGAGCCGATCGAGATCGGCTTCAACGCCGACTTTCTCCGCGAAGGACTCGAGTCGGTCCCGACCGACGACATCGAGCTCAAGCTGATCAACCCGCTCCGACCGGGCCTGCTCACGGCCGAAGGTGAAGCCTTCTGGTACCTGATCATGCCCATCCGGCTCGCCGGCTGATCGTCCGCGAGCTCGCACTTCGCGACTTCCGCTCCTACGAGCAGCTCGAGCTCACCCTCGAGCCTGGGGTCGTGCTGGTGACAGGTGAGAACGGCGCCGGCAAGACGAACCTTCTCGAATCCCTGCACGTCGGCACGCAGGGCTTCTCACCGCGAAGCCGCATGGATGCGCAGCTGGTGCGCAACGGTGCGACGCGGTCGCGTATCCAGCTCGCCGGGGAGAGGGCGGGCGTGCCCACGACGGTCGAGGTCACGCTGGGGGCCCGGGAGACGAAGCAGGTCACGCTCAACGGCTCGCCGCTGCGGTCGGCGGAGTCCCTTCGCTCCGAGCTGGCGACACTCGTGTTCACACCCGACCGGCTGTCGGTCGTCAAGGGCGGGCCCGCTGTCCGGCGAGCCTATTTCGACCGTGCCATGGGCCGACTCTTGCCGGCCCGCGCGACCCTTCACGTCGAATACGGCGCGGCTGTCGGCCAGCGGAACGCCATGCTCCGGCGAATCGCTGCCGGGGTCTCGACGACCGAGGCGCTCGCTCCGTGGACGACACAGGTGGTGCGCCTCGGAACCGAGCTCGCAGAGTCGCGTGCGGAGGTCGTCGCCCTCCTCCTCGCCGGCTTCGCGGCGAGAGCCGCGGAGCTCGGGCTGGACGATGCGGCGCTGGAGTACGAGCCCGCCCAGCTGAGCGAGGAGGTGCTGCACGCTCGCGTCGATCGTGACCTCGAGCGCGGCACGACGGGAATCGGCCCCCACCTGGACGACATCGTCATTCGAGGAGGCTCGAGGGATCTGCGCAGCTTCGGCTCACAGGGTGAGCAGCGCGTGGCTGTTCTGGCGCTGCTGCTCGCCGAGGCGGGGCTTCTCCACGAACGCCGGTCGGTGCCCCCGCTGGTCCTGCTCGACGATGTCCTCTCCGAGCTCGACACGGGCCGCCGGCATGCGCTCGCGGCGCGGCTGTCGGAGCTGACGCAGGTCGTGGTCACGGCCACCGGGCCGGAGTTCCTGCCGGCCAAGCCGTCCCTTCGTCTTGCGGTCACGCCCGGCCGAGTGACAAGGGAGAGCGCCTCCTGATGGAGCGGCTCGGCGACGACGCTCGCCGCCTTCTGGCTGCAGCCGGGGCGGGCGGGACCTTCGAGCTGTCGGCAGTGATCGCCGTCTGGCGGGACTGCGTGGGGGAGGCGATCGCCCGCGCGGCGTGGCCCGGCCGGGTTTCCCGGGACGGGACGTTGCACGTGGCAACGGACTCGTCGGCGTGGGCGTTCGAGCTCGAACGCCTCGCGCCCGAGATCGCAGGGAGGCTGCGCGACGCTCTCGGCGACGGCGCCCCGCAGGCGCTGCGCTTCGCGCCGGGCAGAGTTCCGGAGCGCGATTTCGACCCGTCACTCGACCTTTCGGAGGCACCCGAGATCACCGCCGAGCTCCGCGTCGAAGGGGAGACAATAGCGGCCGCGATCGAAGATTCGGAGCTCCGCGGGCTTGTCGCCAGAGCTGCTGCTGCGAGCCTCGCACGGTCGGGCTCCGACCGCGGTTTCTGCTAAACTAACGGGAGCCCATTTTTGTGGAATTTGCAGGGCTTTTTTGATTGAAGGAGACGATACTTGCCGCGCACCAAGCCCACGTACACCGCAAAGGACATCACCGTTTTGGAGGGTCTCGAGCCGGTTCGGCTGCGACCCGGGATGTACATCGGCTCCACCGGTGCGCGTGGCCTTCACCACCTCATCTACGAGGTGGTCGACAACGCCGTCGACGAGGCCCTGGCGGGTCACAACGAACTCGTCGACGTCACCATCCACCCGGACGAGTCGGTCACCGTCAGGGACGCAGGCCGGGGCATTCCCGTCGACTTGGTCGAGGATCAGGACCTGCCTGCCCTCACCGTGGTGTTGACGAAGCTTCACGCCGGCGGCAAGTTCGGAGGCGAGGGGTACAAGGTGTCCGGCGGTCTGCACGGCGTCGGGGTCTCCGTGGTCAACGCGCTGTCGGAGTGGCTCGTCGCCACCGTATGTCGCGACGGCAAGACCTACCGCCAGGAGTTCGCGCGCGGCGTTCCAACGGGCGACATGGCGATCATCGGTGATTGTGCGCAGAGCGAGACCGGCACCACCATCTCGTTCCTCCCCGACCCTGAGGTCTTCGACGAAACGGAGTTTGCGGCCGCCACACTCGTGCAACGGCTTCGCGAGACGGCATTCCTGACGCGAGGACTGCGGATCGTCCTAAAGGACGAGCGCCCGGAGGGCAGGACCGTCGAGTTCCGGTACGAGGGCGGGATCAGCGACTTCGTCGGCTACATCAATTCGGGCAAGGACGCGATCCACAAGCATGTCGTCTACTTCGAGGGGGAGAACGACGACGGCGCCCTCGAGGTCGCGATGCAGTGGAACGCCTCCTACGTCGAGTCGGTGTTCACGTTCGCCAACAACATCAACACCACGGAGGGCGGCGCCCACCTCTCGGGGTTCCGGGCGGCGCTCACCGGGACGCTGAACAAATACGCGCGCGAGAAGGGCCTGCTCAAGGAGAAGGAGGAGAACCTCGAGGGCGAGGACGTCCGGGAGGGTCTGGCGGCAGTCGTCTCCGTGAAGTTGCGCAACCCTCAATTCGAGGGCCAGACGAAGACCAAGCTCGGCAACCCGCCGATCGAGAGTCTCGTCAAGACAGTCGTCAACCAGAAGCTGGCCGAGTTCCTCGAGGAGAACCCGACCGAGGCACGACAGATCATCACCAAGGCGGTCTCGGCAGCGCGTGCCCGTATGGCGGCCCGCAAGGCGCGTGAGCTGACGCGCAAGAGCGCGCTCGAGAACTCCTCGCTTCCGGGCAAGCTCGCCGACTGCACGCTCAAGGACCCCGATGCGTGCGAGCTCTTCATCGTCGAGGGTGATTCCGCAGGCGGGTCGGCGAAGCAGGCCCGCGACCGGACGTACCAGGCGATCCTCCCGCTCCGCGGGAAGATCATCAACAGCGAGAAGAACCGCATCAACAAGGTGCTGTCGAACACCGAGATCCAGGCCATGATCACCGCGATCGGTACCGGGTTCGGTGATGAGTTCGACATGGAGAAGCTCCGCTACGGACGCGTCGTCGTCATGACCGACGCCGACGTGGACGGGGCGCACATCCGGACGCTCGTACTCACGTTCCTGTACCGCACGATGCCGGCGCTCTTCGAGCAGGGCCACGTGTACATCGCCGTGCCACCGCTCTACAAGGTGAAGCTCGGCAACCAGGAGCTCTATTTCGAGAAGGACAACCAGCTCGAGGAGCTGCTCGTTCGTGACCGCGTCAAGAACATCCTCGTCTCTGGCCGCGATGGGAATGACGTGAGTCTCAGCGAGGCCAAGTACTGGAAGTTCGCAAGGGAGCTGGAGACACTCGACGCCTGGGCTGCGAAGCTCGACAGCGAGTTCCCCAACTCCGCTGCATTCGCGCTCGAGCACGGGCTGGTCGAGGCATCGGTGACGAGCTCGAAGGATGTCGAGGCGCTGATCGCTGGCTTGCCGGCCAACGGCTACGAGCTGAGTGTCGACGACCGCCTCGACGACCGGCTGCGGGTCAAGGTCGTCGAACGCGAGACGAGCTCGGCGACGTTCTTCGACCTGTCGGAGGCGATGCTCGACTCGCCGACGCTTGCATCGATGCGACGTGCGTTCTCGCGCGTCGCGGACGCCGCCGGCTTGCCGCCGTTCGATCTGACGCTCGGAAAACACACCGCTCGTGCGCATTCCTTCGGGGAGCTGCGCCGGGCGCTGGTCGAGCTCGCGAAGGAGGGAATCCAGATCAGCAGGTTCAAGGGTCTGGGCGAGATGAATCCCGAGCAGCTCTGGGAGACCACCATGGACCCGGCGAAGCGGATGCTGCTTCGGGTCGACGTCGACGACGCCGCGGCGGCGGATCAGGTGTTCACGATGCTGATGGGAGACGCGGTCGAGCCCCGACGCGAGTTCATCGAGCAAAACGCGCGGGAGGTGAAGTTCCTCGATGTCTGACGTCGTCGGCGAGCCGCTGGGAGCGGGGCGCGTCGAGCCCCGAGAGCTCGAGCAGGAGATGCGCTCGAGCTATCTCGACTACGCGATGAGTGTGATCGTCGGGCGGGCGCTGCCCGACGTCCGCGACGGGTTGAAACCGGTCCATCGCCGCGTCCTCTACACGATGCACGAGGACGGCTTGCAGCCCAACCGCCCGTACAAGAAGTCCGCCGCGACAGTCGGAACCGTGATGAGCCGGTACCACCCACACGGGGACTCGGCCATCTACGACACGCTTGCGCGACTCGCTCAGCCGTTCTCGATGCGGTATCCGCTGATCGACGGTCAGGGCAACTTCGGCTCGATCGACGACGACCCGCCGGCGGCGATGCGGTACACAGAGGCGCGGCTTTCGCGCCTTGCCACTGAGATGCTTCGCGACATCGACTCGGACACGGTCGATTTCGAGCCGAACTACGACGAGTCCCGGCGGCAACCCGTCGTGCTCCCCTCGCGCTTCCCGAACCTCCTCGTCAACGGCTCGACGGGGATCGCGGTGGGGATGGCGACGAACATGCCGCCGCATCAGCTAGGCGAATCGATCGACGCGATCGTGCAGCTGATCGACCGACCCGAGGCGAACGTCGAGGATCTGATGAAACACGTCAAGGGCCCGGACTTTCCGACCGGCGCGATCGTCGTCGGCCGCAGCGGGATCCGTGATGCCTACCGGACGGGCCGAGGTCGCGTCGTCATGCGCGCCCGCGCCCACATCGAAGAACTCCGTGGTGGGAAGACGGCGATCATCGTCACCGAGCTCCCGTACGGCGTCAAGAAGGGTGGGGACTCGGGGGTGATCGCCAAGATCGCGGACCTCGTTCGCGACAAGACGCTGACCGAGATATCCGACCTCGCCGACCATTCGGACAAAACCGGTATGCGGATCCAGATCGAGCTCAAGCGGGAAGCGGTGCCGCAGGTCGTGCTCAACAAGCTGTTCAAGCACACGTCGCTGCAGACGACGTTCGGGTACAACGCCGTCGCGCTCGTCGACGGCGTCCCGAAGACGCTCTCGCTGCTGGAGCTCGTGCGGCACTACCTGGACTACCAGTACGAGATCGTCGTCAGGCGTTCGAAGTACCAGCTTCGCCAGGCCGAGCGGCGCGCACACATCCTCGAGGGCTATCTGATCGCCCTCGACAATCTCGACGCGATCATCCAGCTCATCCGCGCCGCCGACGACACAGAGGATGCACGCGTCCAGCTGATGGAGCGCTATTCGCTGTCGGAGGAGCAGGCAGTGGCGATCCTCGATCTTCGCCTACGTGCTCTCACGGGGCTCGAGCGCAAACGGGTCGAGGACGAGTACAAGGATCTTCGCGAGCGGATCGATGAGCTCCGCACCATCCTCGGTGACCCCGCTCGGGTGAACGGTCTGATCCGCGAGGAGCTGCTCGAGATCAAGGAGATCTACGGCAAGGGCGACGACCGACGCACCGAGATCGTCGCGGGCGAGGATGCGCTCGAGCTCGAGGACATGATCGCGGAGGAGGACATGGTGATCGCGATCACCCGCTCCGGCTACATCAAGCGCCTCCCGGTGACGACGTATCGGGAGCAACGCCGGGGAGGCATCGGCGTCATGGGTATGGACATGAAGGAGGAGGACTACATCGAGCACCTCTTCGTGGCCTCGACGCACGACTTCCTGCTCTTCTTCACCACGGTCGGCAAGGTCTACCGGCTCAAGGTGCATGAGCTGCCGCTCGGCTCACGCCAGTCGAAGGGTCGCGCGATCGTCAATCTGCTGCCGTTCCGTCAGGGCGAGCAGGTGCGGGCGGTGATCGCGACGCGGAACTTCGAGGAAGCGCGGTACCTCCTCTTCGCCACCAAGCGGGGAGTCGTCAAGAAGAGCGAGTTCAAGGAATACAACACGCCGCTCAAGGCGGACGGGATCATTGCGATCGGCATGCGCGAGGACGACGAGCTCGTCGGCGTCCGGCTTTCGACCGGTGACGACGACGTGTTGATGGTGTCTCGCGGAGGCCAGGCGATCCGCTTCCACGAGAAGGACGTTCGCTCGATGGGAAGGCCCGCCTCCGGTGTCCAGGGGATGCGGCTGCGAGGCGACGACGAGGTGATCGAGGTCGACATCGCGAGGGACGACGCCGAGCTGCTCGTGGTGACCGAGAACGGCTGGGGCAAGCGGACGCGGGTGAGCGACTACCCCGTCAAGGGCCGCGGTGGGCTGGGCGTCCAGACTGCAAAGCTCGTCGAGGGCAAGGGAAAGCTGGCCGGCGCACATGTCGTGCGGGAAGGCATGCAGGTGATGCTGATCTCCGACGGCGGGACGGTGATCCGGATCCCGGTCGACGGCATCAAGCGCTCCGGGCGGGCGACGCAGGGCGTCATCGTGATGCGACCGCGTGAGGGCGAGAAGGTCTCGAGCCTCGCGCTCGTGGCCGCCGGCGACGACGAGGCGGACGACGACGGCGTGCCCGAGCCGGCTGTCGTTGTCGGGACTGGCTCGGCCGAAAGCGACGGGACCGGCGCGGCGGGAGACTCCTAGCCTGCACCCTTGCCCTCGATGAAGGGCTGCAGGAGGTCGACCGGGATCGGGAAGACGATGGTCGAGTTGTTGGCCGACCCGATCTCGAGCAGCGTCTGCAGGTAGCGCAGCTGCACGGTGATCGGCTCCTGGGCCATGATGTGCGCGGCGTCCTTCAGGCGCTCGGAGGCCTGGAACTCTCCCTCGGCGGCGATGACCTTGGCGCGCCGCTCGCGCTCTGCTTCGGCTTGCCGCGCCATTGCGCGCTGCATGCCCGAGGGGATCTCGACATCCTTGACCTCGACGACCGACACCTTGATTCCCCATGGCGATGTGGCCTCGTCGATGATTCCCTGCAGGATCTGGTTGATCTTGTCGCGCTCGGACAGGAGCTCGTCGAGCATGTGCTGGCCGAGCACGGAGCGGAGCGTGGTCTGGGCGATCTGCGAGGTCGCGACCATGAAGTTCTCGACCTGCACGATGGCGTTCTTGGGCTCGACGATCCGGAAGTACGCGACCGCGTTCACGCGAACTGGCACGTTGTCCTTCGTGATCACCTCCTGGGGAGGCACGTTCAACGTGATCGTTCGCAGGTCGACGCGGACCATCCGGTCGACGATCGGGATGAGGATGAACAGTCCTGGGCCCTTCGGCTCGGGCAAGAGGCGGCCGAGACGGAAGATGACGCCTCGCTCGTACTCGCGTGCGACCTTGACCGACGCAAAGAGGAAGAACAGGACGATCAGCAGGACGGCGACGATCGCGATGATCGCGGCGGACACGGGCTCAGCTCCCTTCGTCGTTGTGGGGTGATCCTACGACGAGCTCGAGGCCTTCATCGACCCGCTCGACCATAACGGTCTCGCCCGGGACGAGCGGGCGGTCGTCGTTCGAGCGTGCGTGCCAGAGCTCGCCGGAGACGAGCACGTAGCCGTCGTTGCGCACGACGCCCTGCTCCCCTACGACCCGGGCTGCTCCGACTGCCGACGGCAGGCGGCGGGCACGCACGACGCGTGAGAGCGCCAGCCCGATGAGAACGGTCAACGTTCCGGCGATCGCCAGGGTCACCGTCAGCGAGACCTTGTACGCCGGGCCGGCGGGATCGAACAGGATCAGCGAGCCGACGACGAAGAGCACGCCACCGCCGACTGCCAGCGCGCCGTGGCTCATGACGAACGGCTCGGCAGCGAAGAACGCGAATGCGAGCAGGAGCAGCGCGACTCCGGCAACGGAGACGGGAAGCACCTGCAGCCCGTAGAGCGCGAGGATGAGCGAGATCGCCCCCACCGTGCCCGGGAAGATCAGACCCGGGTGCCAGAGCTCGACCAGGATCCCGATCAATCCCAGGGAGAGCATCAGGTCGATCAGGTTGGGGTCGATGAGAAGGTTGCGGGCTCGCTGGAAGAAGGTCATGTGGACACGCTCGATCTGCGCGGCCGCGGTGTGCAGAACGAGTCCCTTCGGGACGGTGGCGCGGCCGTCGATCTGCTGCAGGAGCGCGGGGAGTGTCGGCGCGAGCGCGTCGACGACGTGGAGCTTCAGCGCGTCCCGGGCGCCATAGTTCGTCGCCTTGCGCACCATCTGCTCGGCCAGCGCGACGTTCCGGTGATGCTCACGGGCGAGCTCGCCGATGTAGGCGGCGGCGTCATTGACGATCTTGCGGCGGAGGTCCTTCGAGAAGTCCTGACCGTTCGTCGAGATCGGCGTGGAAGACCCGATGTTGGTCTGCGGCGCCATCGCGAGCAGATCGGCTGCCTGCCCGATCACCGCACCGGCCGAGTCTGCGCTCGAGCCAGATGGAGAGACGTACACCAGCACCGGGATCCGTGCTGCCAGCATGCCCTTGACGATCGACCGCATCGACGACGAGAGGCCGCCTGGCGTGTCCATCTCGATCACGACTGCCGCTGCGCGCTCGCGCTCGCCGCGATGGACGACGCCGAGGATGAAGTCCTTCGTCACCGGATTGACGTCCGAGTGGAACTCGGCCACGAGCACGCGCGGCGTCGCCGCCTGTCCGGAAGCCGCAAGGAGAAGCGCGGCGCC
>Ga0066710_100002191_pt1 | contig 15516 bp, 11 predicted proteins | sample GraSoiAngelo_159_FD_79666 | JGI IMG/M metagenome (GOLD analysis project Ga0066710, IMG submission 79666) | Grasslands soil microbial communities from the Angelo Coastal Reserve, California, USA - 14_1009_16_40cm | ecosystem: Environmental > Terrestrial > Soil > Grasslands | place: USA...
GCGGCGCAACGAGCAGCTCGACATGGGAATCGCGTGGACCGCTCATGAGCTTCGAGCACCGCTGATCGACGTGAAGGCGGTTCTCGAGTTCCTGTTGGCGGAGGATGCTGGGAGCCCGATCGGCGTCGCGATGTTGCGACGATCACTCCTCGAGCTCGAAGAGCTCGTTGGGACGACAGAGGGACTCTTGGGGTGGGCAGTAGGCGCACGCCCGCTTCGGCGCCGCATGGCGGACGTCATTCAAGTCATTTCACAGGCGATCCACGCGTGCGAACTGGGATGGGGCGAAGGGCGTATGCGCCTATCCGGACCGACACGCGCGATGGCCCGCATCGACCCGGTTCAGCTGCGGCGTGCGATCGAGAACATCCTCCGCAACGCATTGGCTTGCTCGGATCGGGACTCGGAGGTCGGGGTGTCGGTGGATGAGGGGGACGCCGTGATCACCGTGAGCGTGCGGGACCAGGGCCCAGGCATCCCTGAGGCGGAGCGGGACGGGATCTTCGATCCTTTCGTACGTGGATCGGCGGCTGCTTCTCGGTCAGGGGTCGGCGGCTTGGGCTTGTTCATCGCTCGGCGTGTGCTGGAAGCCCACGGAGGGAGGATATGGGTCGATTCGGATCCAACGCGGACAACGTTTCATTTACAAGTGCCGATCGAGATGGCGAGGGCTCGGCGCTCCGCGTCCTGATCGTCGACGACCACATGCTGTTCGCCGAGGCCATCAAGTCGGCGCTGGAGTCTACAGGCGTGGTCGTTGCCGGCATATCGGCGACAGCTGAAGACGCGGTGACGAGCGTGTTGCAGAAGCGTCCGGACCTGGTCCTGATGGATGTCGCTCTTCCCGACCAGAGCGGACTGCTCGCCGGAAGGCGAATCCTACAGGAATGGCCTGAGGCGAAGATTCTCGCGGTGACCGCTCTGGGCGAGCGTCACGTTGCCGAAGAGGCGCTCCGAATCGGGTTCAGAGGGTATCTGACTAAGCACACGCCTGTCGCGCAATTTGTGAATTCCGTCCGCGCCATCCTCGACGGACAACTCATTATGCCGCATCGGTTGGCATCGGTGAACCGCTACGCAGCGGGCGACGAGGACGTGGGGCTGCTTGCGGCTCAGCTCACGGCTCGGGAGCGGGAGGTGCTCGGCCTCTTGGTAAGGGGCGCGAGCGGGCTCGAGATCGCGGCGGAATTGAGTATCAGCCGAAACACCGTAAGGACTCACGTCCAAAGCATCTTGACCAAGCTGCAGGTCCATTCGCGTCTTGAGGCAGCGACGTTCGCCGCTCGTCACCACGTCGGCATGTAGGTCTTTTTCGGTCTTCAGGGGCGGAAGCGTCGCAAGGACTGTAGGTCGAATACGACAAGTGTCATGATCTGGTGTGGTCTCATCGCACGCCATCGGGAGCTTCTCCCGTTCCTCGTCTGGTCGTCGTAGTCGGCATACGTCATCAGGCGCGTGTGCTGACTACGGCCTCTGGGTAGCGTTCCCTGAGAAGCCATCTGCAGTAGGGAAGAGCGGGGAAAGGATGAGGGGCGAGGGCCGGGAATCCATCCGTGTACTGCTGGCAGATCAACACGCCCTGTTCAGGGAGGCTGTGCGAACGGTTTTCGACCGGGAGTCTGATCTCGAGGTTGTGGCTGAAGCGAGCAACGGGGTCGAGGCCATCGATCGAGCGGAGCGAGCACTTCCCCATGTGGCGGTCCTCGACGTCGACTTGCCGGTCAAAGACGGGTCTCGCACCACTTCGCTGATCAGGGAACGGATCCCGGACTGCCGGGTTCTCGTCTTGAGCCCTCAAGAGGACTTTCGTAAGCTTATCGAGGTGCTCGACGCTGGGGCTAACGGGTATCTGACGAAAGATGCTCCGCTGGCCGAGCTGATCCATGCAACCCGCGCCGTCTATCGAGGGGAGACCCTCGTTCCACCCAGAATGTTGGGGCCGCTTCTTACTTCCCTGCTCCGGCGCAAGAACGATCTCGACCATAGGTACCAGCGGATCTCGCGGCTCACGCCACGAGAACGGGAGGTTCTTGCTCTCCTCGCAGGAGGCGCCGACAATGAGGCAATCTCGCAGGCGCTCGTCATCAGCCCCCAGACGGCGAGGACCCACATCCAAAACATCCTCGGAAAGTTGGAAGCACACTCACGACTTGAGGCGGTTGCCTTCGTTCGCGGCGGGATCCTGGATGAGTTCGCGGATCTACGGGGCCGTGCGAGCGAACTTACCTACCTCTCCAGCTGACTCGGGCCGGTCGGCTTCATTACCGGCTACGTTGCTTCGGTAGCTGTCCAGCGGAGGGCATTTGACCTCGTTTCATCGGGGGCCAGGTTGGCTTGAGCCCTGGCGGTAACCCTCAAGCTGTGCCGGAACCCGATGTGCGCTGTCGCTCCCCTCTGAATCGGACTGTGGAGCCGCCGTCTCCTCATCGGGATGCTCCTCCTCGCCGGATGGCTGTGCCTTCCCACGGCCGGAAGATCGCCGCCGCTTCGCTCGCCGACCGGCCCGGGGAACGCGCTCGACTTCGCCATCAGGACCGTGCTGGGCCTCGCCGCTGGGCGATGGAGCGCTCGCCTCCTCGACCGGGAGCTCGTCCTCGCCGCTGGGCGATGGAGCGCTCGCCTCCTCGACCGGGAGCTCCTCCTCGCCGGCTGGCTGTGCCTTCCCGCGGCCGGAAGATCGGCGCCGCTTCGCTCTGCGGCCGGCCCGGGGAACGTGCTCGACTTCGCCATCAAGCCCGTGCAGGGCTTCGACCGGAAGGTCGGGATCGTGTTCTGGACTCGGATAAGACCCGTCGCCTTCCGCGCCGCTGGGCTGTGGAGCCGTCGTGACGTCGACGGCACGCTCTTCCCCCCCCGTGGACTGCGGAACGGACGTGTCGTGGGTGGGACGCTCCTCCTCGCCGGTCAACTGCACCCTCTCGCGGCCAGAAAACAAGCGTTCGTGCACACCCAACATCTGTCCGGTGATTCCCCAGGTGCGGCGGTAGCGTCGAGAGACTTCGACCCCGTTCAGTACACCTGCGGCTGGGACTCCGCCAGCTCTCTCGAGTTGCTCGCGGGCTAGGGTCACCTCCTCCCATCGGGTCTTCCGAGCATCCGCGACGAAGACCACGGCATCGACCAAGCGTGCGAGCACGAGTGTGTCGGGCACACCTAGGACCGCGGGGCTGTCCAGCAGCACGAAGTCGGCGTTGCGGCCGCATTCACCCAACAGATCTCGCATCCGCTCGCTCTGAAGGAGGTTAACGGGCTCGAGTTGGATCGACAGTGAGCCGGTAGGGATCAAGTGCATGTTCGGGATTGCGGTCGCTTGGATCACCTTCGACGCCGAAACCCCGTTGCTGAGAACCTGACTCAGCCCGAGCGAATCGCTCGTCGCAAAAAACCGGTGGAGGGCGGGTCGACGCAGATCGGCCGCAACGATGATCACCCGTCTCCCGATCTCGGCCAATCCGGCGCCGAGGTTCACGACCGTGGCCGTCTTACCCTCACCACTACCAGCACTCGTGATGAGAACAGTCTTCGTCTCGGATGACACGGTATTGAGCAGCCCCGTGCGGAGTCTCCTATATCCGTCGGCCGCGGGAGTTCGCCGTTCGCCGGCAACCACGAGCCTTGTCCGCTCCCGTCTATGCCATCCTGCCGTGGGGATGGAGGCGAGCACAGGAGCCCCCAAGCTCTCCTCGAGCTCTACCGGGGTTCGGACGACATCGCTGCTTCGTTCCCTGACCAGCGCGACGCCGACACCCAGCCCCAGACCGAGCAGGATCCCGATCGCTATGTCGAACTCGTGTCGAGGGCTGGCAGGAGATGTCGGGAGGTTCGCCGGATCGATCACCTCGCCGGGGTCGGTAGTGATCGTTTGCTGCGAGACCAGTTGGGTTTGCAGCTGCAGGCTCCTGCTATTGAGGAAGGCGAGCCTTGTCCTCCGGTTGGCAATTTCAGGAGAACCCTTTGGCAGCTCCTGGATCTGTGCCGAGACCGTCCGGATCTGCTGGCGAACCGTCTGAAGTTGGGTAAGGATGGTATCGGTACGTCGCTGGATCATGTCCAGGGCCTGCTGCTGCCGGTAGTTCAGATACGCATCGGCGAATGCCTTCGTCCCTTGCTGTGCCCGGACCGGATTCGGATCCGAGTACGAAACCGAGAGGACCTGAGTGCCCTGCGACATGGCGGCGAACACATTCTTGAGCATTTGCGGGAGCGCGGGGGCTGGGTTCATCAGTCCTCTCGCCACCTCCGCAACGGCCACCGACGTAGCAAGGTTGGTCTCGGTCTGGGCGCTGATGTCGGAAGGACGGATGACGTCGGTAATGTTGCTCAGCGCAGGTCGCACGAGAATCCTCGCCGTCGCCGTGTAGACGGGAGTGCGCGAGTAGGAGTAGAGGGCCGCTGCGCCGATCACCGGAAGGGCGATCGCAAGAATGAGCCATTTCCTCCGCAGTAGGATCGTGGTGAAATCCCGCATGTCCAAGGGGCCTTCAAGGCGAGCATCCTCTCTTCGCATCATTGTGTTCACCCCTGTCGTTTGCCATCCCGCGCGCGCTGTCCCTTGCGCGTTGCACGGTCCGCCTGTCTACAGGACCATCGCATCATGGTCCACCCCCCGGGGGTGAGCCGGGGGGATGGAACCGGCTCACTGGAAAGACGGATCTCGATGACGTTGCTCATCGCCCGAGACCGTGGCTGTGGGAACACCATCAGGCCGAGGTCTCGGCTGGTAGCCGATCCTCATCCAGAAGCTGGCTGTCGTTCATGCGCTCGAACGCTCTCACGGCCCGGACGACCATCTCGACCGCGCCGACGGGATCCATCCCCACTGCGGTCTCAGCAGCCAAGACAAGTCCGTGCACGCCGTCGAGCAGGGTGTTGGCGATGTCGTTCGCTTCGGCGATCGTGGGCACACGGCTCGTGACCATGGATTCGAGCAGGTTCGTTGCCACGTAGACGGGTCGGTTCCAGCGGTTCGCCCTCCGCACGATAGCTTTCTGATAGTAGGGAACGAACTCGAGCGGAATCTCTCGTGACAGATCGCCACGGTCGACGAGGACCGAATCGGCGGCTTCGACGATCTCGTCCATGTTCCGGACCCCCTGTCTGTTCTCGATCTTCGCGATGATGTGGCAACCCGAAGGCGCCAGGGCGCGGAGCAGGGCCAGGTCGTCGGCTGATCCTGTGAACGACATTGCATAGTGCTCGATCCCCAGCTGCGCGCCGATCTCGATTGCGGCTAGGTCCTTCTCGCTGAGGGCCGGCAGATCAGGCTTTCGATCGATGGATACGGCCTTGTTGGACCGGACACGCCCGGAGCCGACGACGACGGCGGTGGCACTCTGCTTGTCCACTTCGATGATCTGAAGAACGGCTCCATCGAAGTCGACGCCCATGACATCGCCAACCCGTAGAGCAGGGAACACCGTTGCCGGCCATAGGGTCAGCTCCCGGGACGTGCCGGGCGCATCTCCGCTGGTCAACCTGATGCGATGCCCTCTATCGAGGACGACTTCGCCGTCCACCAGGCCGCATCGGATCTGTGGGCCTTCGCTGTCCAGACAGATCGGAGTGGCGGAGTGCTGCTGAACGAACTCGATCGTGCTGGCCACGGCCTCAAGTGGTGTGTGCGACAGATTGATCCGGAAGAGATCGACCTGATGCCGATCCAGGCCTTCGATAACGCTTCGGACCAGTGATGCCGGCCCAAGCGTACAGAGGATCCTGATCTTCACCCCAGCGATCCTAGGGAGTCCGTCTGCTCTTCTCGTCGTGCATTCGATGTACCCCGAATCATGCAATTGCGGGAAGACGGTGCTCCCGAGCCGCTTTGAGAATGCCAACCACAGGCATCAACCGGCGGGGGTTCAATCATCCGCGGATTGAAGATCTACTAGCGCGAAGGGAGCCGGAACGCAATGGAGGGCAGCCAGAAGGAGAGAGCGAGCGTGACGTATCCGACGTATCCATGGTCATCCAAACGGGTACTGGTCACCGGTGGCGCTTCATTCATCGGCTCGACGCTCGTCGATGCGCTTCTCGACCGGACAGCTTCCGTCCGTATCGTCGACGACTTCTCAAGCGGGGGGATGCGGAACATCGAACACGCGACCGCGAACGGCTCGGTGCAGGTTCTTCGAGGCGATCTGCGAGACCCTGAGATAGCAGCCCAGTCTGTCGAGGGGATGGATGTCGTCTTCCATCTAGCCGCCGACCATGGGGGTCGAGGGTACGTCGACCTACACCAATACGCTTGCTCGACGAACCTTGCTCTCGATTCGCTTCTGTTCCACGCGGCTCTCCAGGCCGGGGTGGAAAAGATCGTCTACGCATCGTCTGGCTGTGTGTATCCGCTCTACTTACAAGCTGACCCGGACCAGATCCTGTACCTAACGGAAGATATGTTGGCCGCTCCCGGTTACCAGCCCGATGGGCTTTACGGGCTTGCCAAGCTCGCCGGGGAGCTGACGCTTCGCGCTCTGCACGCGGAACTCGGGTTGAAGACGGCCTCCTGTCGATACTTCACCGTTTACGGGCCGAGAGGCGTCGAGAACCATGCTGTGATCGCAATGATCGCACGGGCGTTCCTACGCCAGGATCCCTTCTACGTCTGGGGGAACGGAGAACAGATCCGCAACTGGACTTACGTCGACGACATCGTCCGGGGAACGATCCTTGCCGCGGAACGGATCGACGACGGCACAGCTGTGAACCTCGGCACCACGGAACGCGTTCGGGTCCTCGACGCCGTGAGCATGGTGTGCGAGCTGGCCGGCTACAGTCCCCAGATCGTCCTCCAGCCTGAAATGCCCACCGGTCCGATGAACCGGGTAGCCGACAGGTCGCTGGCCGAGGAACTCCTCGGATGGGAGCCGAATGTTCCGTTCGCCGAGGGTCTTCGACGCACGCTCGAGTGGTAGTTCTCCACCAAGGACGCCAGCCAGGTGTCCGCTACGTTCAGTCACATGCTGACCGGCAGGGGCACCGCGGTAGAAGAGCCGATTGGGGCCGGCGCCGCCGCTGGAGAATGAAGGAGGTTCCTCCTCTCGCTGAGGGGCCGAGTCCGCGATAGGCGTTCTTCCCCTAGGTGTACGGCAGCTGCGGTACGCATCGTCCTGGTGCCGTACGGATAATCCAGCGGGTGGGGGAGGACCCTTTCCCTTCGCCTCCGCAGAATCGCTGGAGACGCATGGGGATTGATAAGCAAACGTATCCGGGCGGGAAGGGGTTGGGCCAAGGTCTTGGGAACGCCTACGAATGTAACCGGCTGCGTTTCACCCTCACATCGAACTAGGTAGGTGACCAGATGCGAAAGCCTGCGACCGTTCGCCTACTTCCCCGGATCTTGATCATCGTAGTTGTTCCAGCGTCGTTACTCGTGGCTCCAGGCGTGGCGGAGGCGGGCACGACCTGTGGGACCTCGAGTGGGCACACCCTATGCGTAACCGTGCCCGACATTCCGCTTTCGGGTCCCACCCCAATCACGGTCACGAACAGCCCGAATAGCGGCACGGTGATCGCCAGCTGGATCGCCTCCGGCAAGCCCATCGTCAGCCTCATCCAGGACTTCGCGCCCTCGCCTCAGACGAACGATTACACGTTCGTCTGGCCGACCCAGAAATACCTGGACGCCTCCGGGGTGTTGCGGCTTCAGGCCGGTTCCACCGGGAGCACATCGGTCGACGTCCCGACGACCCTGTCCAATGGGAACGTCAGCGACTTCCAGCACTCGCCGAACGACTGGGCGAACTACCTTCCCGGGCCCTGGACCCTGTCGAGTGATCCGGTGATCGCCGCGGCCGGCGACGGGGCAAGCGACGAGCCCGCCGCGAACGACAACGCACAGAGCATCGCACTCTCAAATCCAAACCTGTTCCTCTACCTCGGGGACATATACGAGAACGGCACGTTCACCGAGAACCTGAACCATTACGGGCAGAACTCGATGGACGGCGGCGGCGGGACCCTGTGGGGTCAGATGGGCACCATCACCCAGCCCACGATCGCCGACCACGAGAAGCCGAACAGGGTGGCCTGGCAGGACCACTTCCATGGACGGCCGCTGTACACCTCGTTCGTGTTCGCGAACGTGCTGTTCCTCGATCTGGCTTCGCAAGTGGAATCGATGGCGCAGGGGAGCGCGCAGTACAACTACGTGAACGGCATCCTCACGAGTGGCACGAATCCGCCCCCACCCTGCATCGTCGCCTTTTGGCACAACCCTGCTCTAACCAAGGACACGATCAAGACGAGTCGATTGGCGATGTGGAAACTCCTAACCGACAACGGCGGTGACCTGGTCCTGAACGGGAACATGCATAGCATGACCCAGTACAAGCCGCTGAACGATCAGCTCCAGCTGCCGTCTGCCGGGCAGTCGACGATGGTACAGCTGATCAACGGTGCCGGAGGTCACGCCCTGGGCAACGCGTTCACGGGCGACCCCCGTGTCGAGTGGTCTCAGGGGAAGACGGCTGGAGCCATCTACATCACCCCGAACGGTGCGGGGAACGGCGGAACGCCCACCAGCCTCTCCTGGGCTTACAGGAACACAAACGGCAGCGCCCTCCACACCGGAACTCGGGCCTGTGGGGGCTCGGCGCCTCCGGCCCCCTCCATCACGGGCTTCTCACCGACCTCGGGGGAGGTGGGGTCGTCCGTCACGATCGACGGCTCGGGCTTTGCAGGAGCGACCGATGTGCAGTTCAGCGGGACGAGCGTGGGGTCGGGCAACTTCACGATCGACTCCGACACACAGATCACGGCCACCGTCCCGTCGGGCGCCAGCACGGGTCCCATCTCCATCACCGCACCGGGCGGCACCGCCACGAGCTCCGGTGACTTCACGGTGACGGTCCCGAGCGGGGTCCTCACCTTCACTCCCGACGAGGACACGTTCGTCCGAGCCGACTCGCCGAACGCCCACCCAGGCTCCAAGATCAGCATGTCGGTTGACGGCTCCCCTCTGAAAGACCTCCTGCTCAAGTTCACCGTCTCCGGTGTCGGTGCGAGCTCGATCATCAGTGCGAAGGTCCGGCTCTATTGCCTGGACGGTGCGACGCTGGGCGGAGACTTCCATCGGGTGGGGGACAATTCGTGGCAGGAGGAAACCGTCACCTGGAACACGGCGCCGACGGCAGATGCCGCCACGATCGCGTCCCTTGGACCCGTGACCGTCGGCGCGTGGTTCGAGGTTGACGTGAGCTCGCTCGTGACCGGCGATGGCACCTACAGCCTCAGGGTCACATCCGTATCGAGCAACGGCGCCGACTACTCGACTAAGGAGGGGACATCGGGATTCGCTCCTCAGCTCGTCGTCTCCCTCGCGTGACGGACTGACGAGGGACTTCAGCGTCGAGGGGACGGAGGGGCGAACGGACTTGTCCGCGCGCTAGCCGTAAGGACGAGGCGGATCGTGTTCGGCAGGGAAGAGCGAGGGACGATGGGCTGGTCCACCCCAGAGGAAGATATTCGCGCGACGCGGTCGGTCGAAACAACTCCGACCGACCTCATGACGCGGTTCGGGCGTGTTCCGATGAAGGCATGGATCGACCGTGAGTACGTCCGCTTCACGCTTGTACTCTTTGCCCTCCCCCCCACCTTGTGGCTGACTTGGCTCGTCCTCCACCGGGAACCGCTGCCCTTCGCCGATATGGGAACGGCGGCGTTGGTGACTGTCATCTACTGCGGCCTCGTGATCGTGGCGCTGCTGTCTGCTCACGGTCTGCCGCTGCTTTCGTTCCCGTCTTTGTTCCTCGGTGTCACTTTCCTGTTCACGTGCAGCCCGCTCATCCTGTACGAGCTGCAAGGCACCAACGCGTTTCGATTGTGGGAGTGGGTCGACACACCAAGCGTCCTCGTCGCGATGCCCGTGGTCATGCTGGCGTTCTCGTCGTTCCTGGTTGGGGCGCTCCTTCTTCCAACACGAGTCACGAACGTTCGCATGGTAGCGAGTGGCACGGGCCTCACCGTTGAGGCTCGTGTACTTCGGAAAGTGGGCTTCGCGATCTATGTGATCTCAGTCATGCTCATTGTGGCGTCCACGCTCACTGGAAATGCATTGACCTATGCGTTCGAGGGTGGCTACGGCGCATATCACGGCGCCAAGAGGGCCGGCCAGTTCACCCAGTTCATCGGGGTGTCCATGGCCCACCTGCTGCCGTGGTCGCTGCTGATCATGGCCGCGACCAGCAGGGATCGACGTTCTCGAGTTCGGGTCGTGCTGCTCTCGCTCCCTTTCCTCGTGATCATGCTCGCGGTCGGGGATCGAGGAGGTCCGATCGCGACGATGGCCGTCATCACTTCGGGACTGTACCTCGTGGGCGCCCGGATCGGCTGGTTGCGTTCTCTCGTTGTCGTTGCTTTGATCGCTTTCCTCATACCAACCATCCTCAACCTGCGGCAGCTGCCGATCTCACAGCTGTCGAGGACTGCGATCGCAAACGCTGCGACCAACCAGGTGGAAGCCACGCACACATTCCGAGAAGGTCCTATCGAAGGGTTCCTGGTCTCGATGTCGAGCTCCTATCAAACATTGATGGCGACGGTGATGGTGGTACCTCAAGAAGAGGGCTTCCATTACGGGAGCGATTACTTCGGCTCTCTCATAGTCGCAGTTCCCTTTCGCTCGGTCCTCCTCTCGTCCCTCGGGGATCAGATCCAGCGGCTTCCGCCAAGTCAGTGGGTCCTGCTGGTTTTGCACCCGGGACGGAATGCAGGCCCCGGATACCTGCAGGTGGCCGAGGCGTACCTGGAATTCGGCGCCATCGGAGTGGTCGGCCTCTACCTGATCCTTGGATGGGGATTGACTCGGCTGTGGAGGTTGATGTCTACGAGAGCAGCGGATCCCCGTGTGCTGGCCTTCACTCTGATCGTCATGATGGAGACGTTGTTATGGGTGAGAAACTCCTCAAGTCTCCTCGTACGAGCCCTTGCATGGGGATGGCTCTTGGTCTATGTGGTTCCCGCGATGCTCGCTAGGCGGAAACGATCTGCAAGACCGCGACGGGCCGAGCGGACCGCGATGCTCTATCAGAGAGCCGATGGGTGAGTCGGGCGGGCGGAGCTCGGTTCGGATCAGCCAGGTGGAGGCTGACGCGTCTCAATCGGGAGTTCCGCATCCAAAGAAGGTGCTGTTCGTATTTGGGAGCCTGGAGCGCGCTGGTGCGCAGTTGCGCACGCTCGAGGTCTGCCGTGAGCTGCGCCGAGGGCAGTCGATCGATTTTGATTTCTGTTGCCTCGATCTCGGTCCGAGTGGGAACGAGCTTCGCGAGGACGTCCAGAGATTGGGAGGCGCGACGCATTGCGTCTCCATCCGCTCTCCGCGCTTCGTGGTCGAGTTCTCGCGCCTCCTGCGACGTGGCCGGTACGATATCGTCCACAGCGAGCCTCAGTTTCTCAGCGGCATCGTCGTCTGGTTAGCCGCGTTACAGCGTGTGCCCGTCAGGATCGTTGCGATTCACAATTCGATCGGCGAGGCTGGACAGACAGCAAGCAACCCAATCGTTCGATCGGTGCTCTCGAGCCGCGTGTTCATGTGGGCGATGCGATCGCTCATGTCGCGATACGCCTCAAGCATCGTCGCTGTATCGCGAAGTGCCCTCGATAGCGTCCTGCCGTCTCGTTGGCAGTCCGCGTGCGATTGCAAGGTGATTTACAACGGAACGGACATCGCGGCCTTCCGGCAGCCGGAGGATCTATTGGGCGTCCGAGAGGAGTTCGGCTGGCCCGCCGACAGCCAGATCGTGGTGAACGTGGGACGTCTGTCGGCGCAGAAGAATCAGCGGGTAATCCTTGAGGCGATCCGACTCGTGCACGAGGAGGACAGCACCGTGCGATTGCTGCTCGTCGGCGGCGGTAAGCTCGATCGCGAAATCGGTGACCTCATCGACAGCTTGAAACTCCGCCATGTCTGTGCTGTGACGAACAACCGGGCGGATGTTCCGAGGTTGCTTCTCGCCTCGAACGTCTTCTTCTTCCCCTCGTTGTGGGAAGGTTTGCCCGGCGCCCCTATCGAAGCGCTCGCCGCCGGCCTCCCCATCGTGGCCAGCGACATCCCTCCGATCCGCGAGATCGCTCCATACTTTCCGGGCTCGATCCTGATCGCCTCCCCAGATGACGTTGGCAAGCACGTCGAACACGTCCGGCTAGCACTCCAAATGCCCAAGGATCGAGCTGGTGCGCAGAAGCGATTCGCCGAGACGCCGTTCCCTTTGCGCAAGGCGGTCGATGCGTATCGGTCTCTCTATGGGATGGATGGGTTCGACGAGCCTGCCGAGTACACCGTCCGCACACGCATGCGGAGTCGATCGGTTCCTCCTCGCCGGCTCGACGTTCCCCCCACGATGCGCAGAAGGCCTCATCGGCGCCGCCCATGACGCCGGTTGAATACATCACCAGCGTCGGATGAGCGCTCCGATGACGCCGAAGATCCTCTACACGTCGGCAGACGCTTCTCCTCAGAGCGGGGCGTTCCGGTGCCTGCTCGACATGGGCGGTGAGATCCACAACTGGGGATATAGGTCCGTCCTCGTCCTGTCGGAGGCCCCCACGGGCTTGTCCCTCCCCGGCGGTGTCGCCCCAATTCCGAGCTACGTTTTGCCACTCCCGCGCCCACGGCGGGGGCGTTCCGCTGGCCAGTACGGGCGAGACGTCGTCCAGAGCGCGCGCAGCGCCTTTCGACTGGCGCGCATCATCCGCCGCGAACGGGTTGCCCTCGTTCACGTCAACGAGATCCTCGATGTCTACGGTGGGATCGCGGCGCGAATGGCGCGGGTTCCATGTGTGTGGCACATCAGAGCAGATGTGTCGTCGTGGCCGTCACCACTCAGGATGGCGCTCCCACGCATCGTGGCCGCTCTCTCGAGCGAGATCGTTGCCGTGTCCGACTCGGTACGTGAGCAGGTGTTTCGACAGCAGGGCGTCGAGACGTCGAAGTTGTCCGTGATCCACGATGCGGGTCCGGACCCCAGCACTTTCCACGATGGCTTGGACGGCACCTCGGTTCGTGCGGAGCTCGGGGTCGAAGCGGACGCGTTCCTCGTCGTGTTGGTCTCGAAGTTGGTCGAGCCCAAGGGTCACGAGTTCCTCATCCGAGCCATCCCTCGGATTCTCCGCGCGTATCCGAAGACGCGATTCGCCATCGTGGGCGGAGAGCTGGAAGGTGCTCACCATCGGCGATACGCGGAGCGGCTCCGGCGCTTGCCTGCCGAACTGAACGTCCAGGATGGCGTGATCTTCACCGGTTTCCGCGACGATATCCCACAGGTCATGGCCGCGGCCGATGTGATCACGCACTGTTCGACCCATCCAGATCCCTTCCCTGGTGTCGTGCTGCAAGGCATGTCTTTGGGGAAGGCAGTCATAGCCACCAACATCGGCGGAGCCAGGGAACAGATCGACGACGGTGTCTCAGGCGTGCTTGTCCCTCCGGGGGACCCCGTTGCCCTCGCCGACGCGATCCTCTCGCTTTTGGAGGATCCGACCAAGCGCGCCTCCCTCGGACGGGCAGCCGTTGGCCGAGTGACCACCGCCTTCACCTCTGAGTCGTTCTATCGGCAACTCTCCGATGTGTACCGACGCCTGATCAACGCGTGACGTGGGCATGGGGGCGACGATCATCCGCATTGGAGATCCGGCAGGAAGGCGGGTTCCGCTGGGGTCACCCCGCCATGCGCTGCGCCGCTGGGTCTCCGGATACCCGTGGTTGTACCTTCCGCTGGCCCGCTGGAAGAACGCGCATTCGGTGCTTGGGGCTCACACCGAGCTCGTTCTTGACGGATTCACTCGTTCCGCCGGAACCTTCGCGGCAATCGCCTTCCAAATCGCACAGAACGACCACGTCCGGATGGCGCATCACATGCACGCGGCTGCGCCATTGATCGCAGCAGCACGGCGGGGGGTACCGACCCTGATCACGGTTCGGGAGCCGGAGCCCACGATCCTGTCCGCATTGATGCGCGAGCCACGCGTCGCCCCGAAACAATGGCTGAAGACCTATGCCGCCTTCTACGAGCGGATCCTACCCGTTCGGTTCGATGTCGTGGTTGCGAAGTTCGAGGAGGTGACCTCTGACTTCGGGGCCGTCACCCGGCGCCTGAACGAACGGTTCGCCACGCGCTTCAGGGAGTTCGATCACACCACGCAGAACGTCGAGGCCGTATTCGCTCTGATCGAGGAGCGAGCGGAAGGGCCCCCGTGGCAGCCCCTGTTCAACCAGTTCGTGTCGGGCCTCGTCAGCGCCGACGAGTACCGGGCGGCCACCCGACCACATCGCCAGGCGCTCGAGAGGCATGGCCCTCCCGTCCCGGAGTTACGGATCCAGCGCCCCTCGGCGAAGCGCGAGGCCGCGAAGGGCGAGGTCGTGCAACGGTATCAAGACCCAGCTCTAGCCGATCTACGGGCCAGAGCAGAGACGGCCTATCGCACGTTCGTCCGTTGATCACGAGCGTCGGGGAGGTGGACGCTGAAGCGACCGATGGCCCGGTCTGGGCCAGCATCCCACGTACTGTTGACCCCCTTGGTTCACCGTTCAGTTGACGTACGAGACATACGCTCGAGGCTGCGTGCCAGCCTGTTCTCACCCTCCTACCGTATTCGCCAGGCACCTGATGGTCACTCACGGCGAGACGGATTGGCGAATGAACGCGGATCAACAGGACCCCGAGCCGCACGAGACGGCTGAGCGACGGCCGCTCCTCATCGAAGTCATGGGTCCGGCCGCCGTCGGCAAGACCTCCCTCGTCCGGAGGCTTTGTTCGAAGGATGATCGGATACGCGCGGGCCTCGACGTTCCGAGGACAAGATGGTTCCCCCTTCTCGCGGGCAAGGTGGCGACCCTGCTTCCAGTTTGGGTTCTCAGGTACCGGCGTGATAGGTGGTTCACCTGGAATGAACTGAAGTCGATCGCGTTCTTGGATGCATGGTACCGGGCGTCACAAAGACAGACGTTCCCGGATGCATTGGCGACCGTGATTGACCACGGTCCCATCTACCGGTTGGCCCGCCTACGAGAGTTCGGCCCTGCGATCGTACGAAGTGAACCGTTCCAACGATGGTGGCGCGCGTCGCTTGAGGGGTGGCTGAACGCCTTGGATATCGTCGTATGGCTCGACGCACCCGATGCGATCCTGCTGAGACGAGTCGAGGAGCGGGGACACTGGTTCCTGAGTGACGATCGTCCAAACGCGGACAAGCGCGAGTTCCTGGCCCGCTATCGCAGAGCCTTCACGGAGACCTTCGGCATGGGAACTGGCAATGAGCCACGAGTCATCCGTCTGCGTTCGGACCAGTATTCCCTCACCGAGATGGCCGATGAAGTGCTGACCGCGCTTGGATCGGCTGAGGCATGGTCGGGATCGGAAGGGTCACACGAATGATCAAGGCCATCAAACGCACGCTGAAGTCGGCATCGAACGTTCATCGCCCAGACGGTCGTCCGAACGTCTTCCTGTATTCCACGCCGAGGAGCGGAAGTACGTGGCTCATGGAGCTGATCTGGAGTCAGCCCGGCTTCAAGACATGCAA
>Ga0066710_100002192_pt1 | contig 15516 bp, 13 predicted proteins | sample GraSoiAngelo_159_FD_79666 | JGI IMG/M metagenome (GOLD analysis project Ga0066710, IMG submission 79666) | Grasslands soil microbial communities from the Angelo Coastal Reserve, California, USA - 14_1009_16_40cm | ecosystem: Environmental > Terrestrial > Soil > Grasslands | place: USA...
AATTCAGGATGAGACGAAAGTTACGGATCCGGAGGAATTCTGAATGATCTGATCCAGCCGCGGAGCGGCGTCAGGACGTAGCCACGGCTGAAGGCCGTGGTTGAGTTGTACAGCTCGGCCAGCCGCGGAGCGGCGACAGAATCTTCCGCCGCTCCGCGGCTATTAGGCTCAATCTGATTTTATCAATCCGTCCGTTACCCCGCGTGAGCAGGAGATCTGAAATTAGTGATGTGATTCCCCGCCGCCCCGCCGCTACAGTTGGAGTTTCTTGTTTTGTGGAAAGTGACCCACTACCTGCTACTCTTGACGGTTAATGTGGGAGAGGAGGCCGTCACGGGCGAAGGTCATAGTTGCGTTCGCAGCGGTTTATTTGATCTGGGGTTCGACGTATCTAGCTATCCGATACGCCATTGAGACGATCCCGCCGTTTCTAATGGCGGCGGTGCGTTTCTTAACAGCCGGCTCGTTGCTCTGCTTGTGGGCGCGCTTGAGCGGATCGACGACGAGAAAGGAAGAATCCTGGGCGGCTGCGCTGATTGTGGGATTTCTGCTGTTCCTCGTGGGAAACGGAGGAGTCGTGCTGGCCGAGCAGTGGGTGCCCTCCGGCCTCGCCGCGTTGACGGTGTCCACAACCCCTTTCTGGATTGCCATGTTGGAATGGGCGGCGCCAGGCGGCAAGCGTCCGGGTGTTCAAGTTGTTCTTGGGATCCTGATCGGCTTTTGCGGAGTCACGCTGCTTGTGGATTTTGACGATCTTCGGCCCGGCGCGGCAGTGGATGCCAAAGGAGCCGGGCTTCTCCTGCTCTCATCACTCTCGTGGTCCGCGGGATCGCTCTATGCACGCCGTGTACATATCTCACTTTCTCCAATCATGGTCTCCGGTATGCAAATGCTGGGCGGCAGCATGTTCCTGACCGCTGCCAGTTGGATCGCCGGGGAGTTGCGCGGCTTCAATCCGGAGTCGATATCCATGTTCTCGCTTTTGGCGCTTGGGTATCTGACGATATTCGGCTCGATCGTCGCGTTCACCGCGTACAGCTGGCTGGTGAAGGCTAGCACTCCTTCACGCCTGGCTACCTATGCATATGTGAATCCAGCCGTCGCGGTGTTCCTCGGCTGGGCGGTGGCGGGCGAACCCATCACGCCACGAACGCTATTCGCCATGGCGCTTATTGTGACGGCTGTGATGGTGATTACGATCACAAAGCCGAAAATGGGGTAGTGGGTCCGAAAATTCTCCTTGCATGCCTTGGCGTGACTCACTAAGCTGTCGCGTATCACGGGGCGCAGAATATAATCAGGATATAAACGGATGACGGTCAAAGCCATTGCGGTCGTTTTAGCAGCCGCGAGCATGAGCGCAACTATGCTTTCCGCTGAAGCCGCGGCCTTGCGTGTCTGTGCAGATCCGGATTACCTGCCGTATTCGAATCGTGCCGGCGAAGGCTTTGAAAACAAAATTGCCGAAGCCGCTGCGAGGGCACTCGGTGAAACGTTGGAATACACGTGGGCCAGCACTCGCGGCCCGGGAGGTTTCCCCGAATTCCTGGCCCGTACGCTGGACGCGAATGAGTGCGATGTCGTGATGAATATTCCTTACGGGAGCCGGGAAGCGCTGACCACGCAGCCTTATTATGTCTCGTCCTATGTTTTTGTTTTTAAGAAGGTCAAGAACTACGACATCAGAAGCATGGATTCGGAGATCCTGAAGCGGATTAAGGTCGGTTTTGAAAGCGACACCCCGGCCGAAGACGGTCTGAAGATACGCGGTTTGCTTCTGGATGCGGTTGCTTTCGACGTGGGGAGTAATAGCGCGGAGTCACCCGTTGTTATGCTCGATGCGCTGCAGAACGAGCGAATCGACGTCCTCATCACATGGCAGCCGGCGATTGGCATTTTTTTGGAGCGACGTTCCGACCTGGAGGCTGTCGTGGTTCCGAATGCGCGGACGCGAGGCTCGCCGGAGCAATATGCATTCCCGATGTCTATGGGAGTCCGCCAGGGGAATGAATCGTTGCAAAAACGGCTTGAGGAAGTGATCGTCAAGCATCAAGCGGAACTCACATCGATTTTGACCCAGCACGGGGTAAGGTTGTACACGCCACAGTAGGACCTTATGAACAGAATCTGCGGCATCTTGAGCTTGCTCGTTATCTGGTTCATGGCGATATTCACGATGCAAGTTGCGTCTTTATCCGGAGAAGGATCGCAGGCCGGCCGCGAGCAGAAGTCCGAAATCGATAATGTCCCAAAACTGTTCGATGATAGCGACTGCCGGTCCTGTCACGCCAGCGACCGAAAGGTGGTCGGGCCTGCCTATCGCGATGTGGCCAAGAAATATGCGGGGCAGACCAACGCCGCGGAAGAACTCGCCCGGAGCATTCGACAAGGCGGGTCCGGTAACTGGGGCAATCTGGCGATGCCACCTCATCCGGATTTGAAGGACGCGCAACTTGCCGAAATGGTGCAGTGGATCCTCTCATTGAACAATGCCGAGCCTGATCGGCCACAAGAAGCTAAGGCAAAACAGTACACATATACGGTTAACGGCAAGACACTCCGTTTGGATTTTCCCCTGTTTGTCGAGGGCAATAACCAGTGGGTGACGAAGGATGCTTTCCGGGGTTATCAGCTTTACAACTCCTACTGCTATCGCTGCCATGGGCAAGATGCAACAGAGAGTGAGCTCGCACCCGATCTGAAGCGCTTCACGAGCGCAGCGGCTCAGCAGGAATTCTTGTCCGTGGTCATGGTAGGTAGAGAAGAGAAAGGTATGCCGAGTTGGGCAGGCTTCCTCAGCGAAGAAGACGTCCAGCAAATTTACAAGTACGTTAAAGGACGGAGTCTCGAGTTGATCCCGGTCGGCAGGCCCCGGTCGGAGTACGATTCTGAAAAGTGAGCGAGAAAATAAGAGTGTCGAAATTGTTTAGGAGGCCGGACATGACTTGGATGAAAAGGCATTGTTGGTTGGCAGTTGCCATCAGCGTCTACCTGACGATTCCTTGTACTTTCGCATCTGCCCAGGGAACGGCTGCAACTGCTGACCTGGAGAAGATGTCGCAGGATCCCAATCAGTGGGTGATGCCACTTGGAGATTATTCTGGGACCCGTCACAGCAAACTAAACCAGATCAGTGCGCAGAACGCCGCGAAACTGAAGGTTGCCTGGACCATGTCCACAGGCGCCCTGCGTGGGCATGAGGGCCAACCTCTCGTTGTTGGCAAGATGATGTATTTTCAGAGCGCTTTCCCTAATTATGTTTACGCCGTTGACCTCGACAACATCGGGAAGATGGTTTGGAAATTCGCTCCGCAGCAGGATAAGCTCGCGCCGTCTGTGGCCTGCTGCGACCTGGTGAACCGCGGCGTTGCGTATGCGAACGGAAAGATTCTGATGGTGTCGTTGGACGCAAAGGTCTACGCCCTCGACGCGAGGACGGGCAAGCAACTGTGGATGGCTCAAAATGGTGATCCGAAATTGGGACAAACGATGACCGGAGCTCCTTTGGTGGTTCGTGACAAAGTCATCGTTGGTATCTCAGGAGGAGAGTTTGGTGTCCGCGGCTACGTCAGCGCATTCAATATAGATACCGGAAAACTAGTCTGGCGCGCTTACAGTGTCGGTCCGGACGCCGAAATCCTGTTGGATCCGGCGAAGACTATTGATGGCGCAACCCAGAAACCCGTGGGCGCAAATTCCAGTGTGAAGAGTTGGGAAAATGAGGAGTGGAAACTCGGGGGCGGCACAACCTGGGGCTGGTACACGTATGATCCCCGGCTGAATTTGTTTTACTACGGCTCCGGAAACCCCGGAACGTGGAATCCCACGCAGCGTCCAGGCGACAACAAGTGGTCGATGACTCTCTTCGCCCGCAACCCGGATACTGGAGTGGCGGCGTGGGTCTACCAGATGACTCCGCATGACGGTTGGGATTACGACGGCATCAACGAGAGTGTACTCACGGAGAGCCAGATTGGCGGCAACACCGTTCCGACGCTCACCCATTTTGATCGCAATGGATTTGCCTATCTGCTCGACCGCCGCAACGGCAAACCTCTCGCAGCGAACAAATTCGATCCGACTGTCAACTGGGCCCAGCGAGTCGACCTGCAAACAGGCCGGCCAGTTGTAAACGCGGCCAAGATGACCAAAGCCGATACGAATACGAAAGATATTTGCCCCGCCGCTCAGGGCGCCAAGAACATGCAACCTGTATCGTACGATGCGAAGACCAAACTGTTCTATGCGGGCACCAACCACATCTGCATGGATTACCAGCCCTTCAGCGTGAAGTACAAGAGTGGCTTCCCATACGTCGGGGCGACCGTGTCCATGTTTCCAGCCGACAGAGGCGATGTGCGCGGAAGGTTGATCGCTTTTGATTCGGTAACCGGACAGACCAAGTGGGCGGTTAACGAAACGTTTCAAGTCTACAGCGGGACGCTGGTTACCGACGGCGGCGTGGTTTTCTATGGAACCTTGGACGGTTGGTTCAAGGCGGTCGATCAAGCGACGGGAAAGGTTCTCTATCAGTTCCATACGCCGTCGGGCATCATCAGTAATCCCATTACCTATATGCACAACGGCAAACAGTACATCGCCGTGCTTACAGGCGTGGGAGGTTGGGCGGCCATCGGGCTGGCGGAAGGCCTGACGCAGGGAACGGAAGGACTCGGCGCCGTCGGTCTTACACGTTCGCTGGGCGACTTCACGAACCTTGGGGGCACGCTGATGGTGTTCTCACTGGAGTAGCTCGTTAAGGAACAGTTTGCGAAGGCCGCATCCAAAGGTTCTTGATTGCGGCCTTCTTGTGTCTTTGTGCCTTTGTGTTTCAACACAAAAGAGGAGGAAAACCATGAGGCGCGAAAATCGTTTTATGCAGCAATGCGGCTGGTGTCTGTTCTCTGCGGTCCTGCTTGTCACGATGGCGGCAAGCGCCCCGGCGCAGGAAAGCAACAAGACGAAGAAATTTCTGACAAAGCCGCTGGTAATTGAAGACCAGGGCAGTTTCTTTATCGGTGGCGTGCCGAAGGTCACGAATTACGCTACGGTACCCGCGCCAAACAATCCTGCGCAAGCCAATTCTCCGAACCAGATCACGATCGGCCAGATGTATGTGCAGTTCCAGATACCCGCACGCAGGAAGCAGAAGATGCCGCCGGTGATCATGGTGCACGGGTCCACTCACACGGGAGCGTGTTTGGAATCGACGCCCGACGGTCGTGAGGGTTGGGCGCCGTACTTTGTGCGTCACGGGATCTCCACCTACGTCGTCGATCAAGCAGGACGCGGGCGATCCGGCTTCGACGAGTCCGTCATCCATGAAGCATTAGCTATGATTGAACACGGTGACATCGAGAATGGGGCGGCCCGGATTCCCAGCTTTGGCAGAATCACCGATAATGGGGCCTGGACGGCATGGTTCGGGCATCTTACTCCGGCAGGTTCGACCATTCTTACAGGCACCCTGATACGGCATGGCGACCCGGGCGATCCACCGGCCGATGACGCGAACCACCGCGATACCTACTTTCCTGCCTTCCCGATCGGGACCGCGGATCCAAACGTGGTCTCACGTGCGGGCGCCATCGCTCAGCCGCCCGCAGGACCCAACAACTACTATGCCCTCGAGTATTACAAGCAGTTGGTTCCCAACGCGGAGGTCACCTTGCCGGGCTCCTTTTGCGCCACCTGCGAACCGAGCATGCTCTCTGCCGCCAATACCTGGACTCCACAAGATTTGGCCTTGCTGGTCGAGAAGCTCGGTGGTGCCATTGTCGCAACACACTCGCAATCGGGCATCATGGGGCATCATATGGTCCGCCTATTGAAAGAGAGGGGGCATTTGGATTTGCTGAAGGGTTTGATTACGATCGAGGGGTCTTGCTCTCTACCCAACAGCGGACTAAAAGCGGAGGACTTCGATAGTATTCCATACATGGCCGTCAAGGGAGACTACACGGCCCTGAGTGACGTGTGCAAAACCACGGTTGATGCTATCAATGGCAGACGCGCCGCTGGCCAGGGAACTGCGAAGGCCGAGTATGTGAAGCTAGACGAATTGGGGAACCCGATCTTCGACGGTACCACCCACATGATGATGCTGGGCACGAACAACCTTGAAGTCGCGGACGTCATCCTGAACTGGGTTGATGAGAACGTGCCTCCGAAAGCTAAAAACGGGAAGAGTAAGAAATAGGAGCGGAGTTCGAACCCTATTTTTTTTTGGCCGGGCAAGTGTATAATCCAGCACCGCTGGACAAAATCGGTATCCTGTCAACATTTCAAACATCCAAGAATTTGAAAGGAGTCACATGGCACAAGTTCGTTTAGATGACGCACGAAGAGTGATCGCGGCTGCCGAGAAGAAAGCCGCGGAAATCGGGCAACCGATGAACATTGCGGTTGCCGATGAAGGCGGCAACATCGTCGCTCATGTCCGCATGGACGGAGCTTGGATTGGCAGCATCGATATTTCTCAAAAGAAAGCCTACACTTCGCGGGCTTTCGATATTTCGACGAAAGATCTGGCTACGCATTCTCAGTCCGGCGGACAGTTCTTCGGGATCCATGCCTCCAATAACGGTAAGATCATGATCTTTGCCGGAGGCATTCCGCTGAAGAAAGAGGGAAAAGTCGTGGGCGCGATTGGCGTCAGCGGCGGATCCGGAGAACAGGACCATGCCGTGGCCGCGGCGGGCGCCGCAGCGTTTTAGTTTGTAGTCGCGGGCCTTGGCCCGCGCAACACGCAATACGCAATTTGAAAGGAGAAACAAAATGCCAATGAACAGAGGTGTCGCTTACATGGGACCGGGAAAAGTGGAGGTGAAATCCATCGACTTCCCGAAGTTAAAAATGCCCGCAAGCGAAAGCAATCCGTTCGGCGGAAAGGATGCCCCTCACGGAGTGATTCTTAAAGTGGTGACCACCAATATTTGCGGATCCGATCAACACATGGTCCGAGGCCGAACCACGGCGCCGGTGGGACTTATTCTTGGCCATGAAATTACGGGGGAGGTTATCGAGAAGGGGAATGACGTCGAGACGGTGAATGTGGGCGACCTGGTGAGCGTCCCCTTCAATATCGCCTGCGGCCGCTGCCGCAACTGCCGTGAAGGCAAGACCGGTATCTGCCTCACCGTGAATCCGGCGCGGCCGGGCGCGGCGTACGGCTATGTGGACATGGGTGGATGGGTTGGCGGTCAGGCCGAATACGTGCTTGTTCCCTATGCGGATTTCAACCTTCTTAAATTCCCCAACAAAGAAAAAGCCATGGCGAAGATCAAGGACCTGACGCTTCTGTCCGACATCTTCCCGACCGGGTATCACGGCGCATACAGCGCGGGGGTGACCACCGGCAGCACCGTCTATGTCGCCGGCGCCGGCCCGGTAGGTCTGGCATGCGCGGCTTCCTGCCATTTGCTGGGCGCTGCGGTCGTCATGGTTGGCGACATGATTCCGGAACGGTTGAGACAGGCAGAGAGTTTTGGCTGCGTGCCGATCGATCTTAAGAAAGACGCATCGCTGGCCGATCAGATCGCCCAGGTGATCGGTGTGCCCGAAGTCGATGCGGCGGTGGATTGCGTCGGGTTCGAAGCCCGCGGACATGGACACGACGCCACCGTCGAGAAGCCCGCAACCGTGTTGAATTCGGTCATGGAAATTACACGCGCTGGCGGCGCCATCGGCATCCCGGGCCTCTATGTCACAGGCGATCCGGGCGGCGTGGATGCCAACGCGAAGATCGGCAATCTCGGCATTCGCATCGGACTGGGTTGGGCTAAATCGCATTCCTTCACAACCGGCCAGTGCCCGGTGCTGCGCTACAACCGCCAACTGATGCAAGCCATCCTGTACGACAGGGTGCAGATTGCGAAAGCGGTGAACGCGACGCTCATCTCTCTGGACGAAGCGCCAGCCGGATACAAGGACTTCGACAAAGGCGCAGCGAAGAAATTCGTGATGGATCCTCACGGTCTTGCCCGGAAGGCTGCCGCGTAGTTTAAACACAAAGACACAAAGGCACAAAGCCACAAAGAAAGCCCGCAGCAATAGATGTTGCTGCGGGCTTTCTTTGTGGCTTTGTGCCTTTGTGTCTTTGTGTTTAAACAATCATAGGAACCCGATCGCCCGGCCTCCCAATCCAACCCCGAGCCAGAGCGTCACCGAGATCATCGCAACCAGCTTGCTCAATAGTTGGTTGAACTGATCCCTCTTGACCACATACCGGTAGATCGTGAAGTGAAAAGCGATGGCGCTGAACAGGAATAGCATTTTGAACCGAAAAGGTTCACTCGCGTAGCACTTCATGGCTTCCGAGAGAAAAAGCATAAATCCCGATGCCAGGATCACCGTCAGGCTCCACAAGGTCCACGGCCTCAGATCTCGCTCCACCTGTGTAACCGGCTGACTCCGCATGACGAGACCGCAGAGACGCAGGTTCATGATCAGCACGGCGCCGAATAATAACGTGAGGGCGAAAAGGTGAAACGTTTCGATGACAGGAAAGTACAGGCGCGATCCGCGTATGACGTTACCCAACCAGGTCTGATCAGCCCATTGGAAAAAAGGCAAAAGAGCGTGCATCATATATCCGGCCTCGCTAGAACAAATTGTATGCCGTCGCGCGTCCCGCGCCGATAACGAGGGTCCATGTAATCAGAGACATTAATCCCGCAATCTGGACTCTTCGCGGCGGAAGCGGAGCCTTATCCCAGTCTTCGATACTGCGTTTGGTGGTGAATTCGAAAATCATGGCATTCACGCCTGCAAGAACAAGAGCCAAAACTTTAAGACGAAAGAATCCGCTGACGTAACACTTTTCGGCTTCCGACCAAAACAGCAGAATTCCGGTTACAAACATGAGGACGAAACCGATCAAGGCAAACGGCATGATCTGCTTGTGAACCTGTGAAATCGGCTGATGCCGCATACTCAGGCCGAGTAAACGGAAGTCAAACCAAACCAGCACACCGACCGATAAGGAGAGAGCCAGCACGTGAGTCGTTTCGACAATAGGAAAAAGCCAGATCGATTCGCGTATACCGGTGCCGATGTCACTGACTTGCAGCCAGTGGATGATTGCGGGGACTTCTTGCATGTAGGAGACCTCTTGATTCTAAACATGTATCGCCCACCGCGCACGATACTACATCTTAGGACTACCGTGTCAATGGTTGGACCTGGAATACAGACTTCCTCTTAAACACAAAGACACAAAGGCACAAAGCCACAAAGAAAGGCCGCATAAATAACTTTCAAAAGCGGCCTTTCTTTGTGTCTTTGTGTCTTTGTGTCTTTGTGTTCTGTCCCGTCATTCACCTGAAGAGTTTCTGAATTCTTCGTCAGGGACTTGCTCGGCCGCACCGATCCCACTAGACTCGTGAAGGTTACGCAAAGGGGCAAAGGGGAACTTATGGCGAAATGGGTCTGGATCTGTGTGCTGATTGCCGGGTTTGCTGCTATGTCCGTCTGGTCGAATGTCTATGTTTCTCAAGCGCCGGCTGCTGGCGAAATCAATTCGCCGGCAGGCGCCGGAAGCGGGGAGCCACATCTTTCTGTGGCACCTGACGGTCGCGTTTTTCTAAGCTGGCTCGAACAGGCCAGTCCGAGAGGGCACGTGCTGCGCTTTTCGGTTCGCGGAAAGCAGGGCTGGTCCATGGCTCGGACGGTTGCGCGTGGAAGCAACTGGTTCGTGAACGCCGCGGATTTTCCATCGCTCATCGTCATGCCGGACGGATCGCTCGCCGCGCACTGGCTGACGATGATCTCACCGGAAAGCGAGGCTTACAATATCAACATCGTGTTCTCGCGTGACGGCGGTGCAAACTGGACGAAACCGATCGCTCCTCATCGTGATGGAACAAAGCGCCAACACGGATTTGTTTCCATGTTTCCAGCTCCGGATGGCCGGCTGGGTGCGATTTGGTTGGATGGAAGAAAGATGAAGGATGAAGAGACCGGTGACATGTCCTTGATGTACACCACAATTGGGCCCGACGGCCGTCCCGGCACGGAGACGACGCTCGATGGGCGCACCTGCGAATGTTGCCAGACCTCTGCAACGGTAACTCCGGATGGCTTGCTTGCCGTCTACCGCGACCGTTCAGATAAGGAAATCCGCGATATCTCCATCGTGCGATACACCAATGGCCGCTGGTTGCCGCCCGAGCCATTAACCAAGGACGGTTGGGAGATCGATGGTTGTCCCATCAATGGTCCGGCGATTTCCTCCAGCGGGTCGAGCGTCGCTGTGGCCTGGTTTACAGCGGCTGATGACAAGCCGCGAGTCAGTGTGCTCATGTCGAGGGACTCGGGCAAGACTTTCGCCAAACCCATCCGCATCGACGACGGAAATCCCGCCGGCCGTGTGGATGTGGTGAGCCTGCCCTCGGGTGGGGCTGTTGCGAGTTGGATCGAACGCTCACGTCAAGGCGTGCAGGTCCGGCTACGCCAGATTGGCTCGAGCGGAACTCCGGGCCCCTCAATGACTGTGTCTGGAACTTCCGGGGCGACATCCGGCGGATTTCCGCGAATGGCGCGTTCCGGAAATGATGTCGTGATTGCCTGGACCGACGCGGGAGAGAAGCCACGCGTGCGGACCGCCGTCCTGAGCGTGCAGTAGGAGTGAAGAGTTTCAAAATTTGAAGAAGAAGTGCGTATCCTTGTCGTTGAAGATGAACAGAAAGTCGCCAATGCGCTCAAGCAAGGCCTGGAAGATGAGCGCTACGAGGTCGTCCTCGCGCACACGGGCGAAGACGCATTCTTTCGCGTCAATACCGAGAAATTCGACCTCATTCTTCTCGACCTGATGCTGCCCGGGCGTGACGGCCTTCAGATCCTGACAAGCCTTCGGAAGCGTGGCATGGAGACGCCGGTTCTGCTGCTGACGGCGCGCGACACGCTGGAAGATCGCGTGGCCGGCCTGAACAGCGGCGCCGATGACTACCTGGTCAAGCCCTTCGCGTTCGCCGAATTGCTGGCCCGGATTCGTGCCCTGCTTCGCCGCGGGCGTCCGGCGGATTCTCTTCGTCTTGGCGTGGGTGACCTCGATATGGATCTGGTGACCAGGAAAGTCACTCGGGGTGGTCGAACTGTCGAGCTGACCGTTCGGGAGTTCGAGCTTCTCGAGTATCTACTGCGGCACGAGAGTCAGGTCGTGCTGCGTGACACGCTGGCTCGCGAAGTCTGGAAGGAAACGGCCCGGGGGACGCCATTGAATAATGTGATCGATGTGCACATCGCGAGGCTTCGCAGAAAAGTCGACCTCGATCAGCCTGTCAAATTGATCCACACCGTGCGAGGCGTGGGATTTATGCTGCATGAGGGGGAACCATGAAACAGTGGCTTCGTCCGCGGAGTGTGCGCGTCCGGTTGGCGCTCTGGTTTGTGGGCGTTATGGTCGTTGTGCTTGCGGTATATGCTGCGGCCGTCTTCCAATTGGTCCGCGACAATATCTCCAGCGGACTCGACGAGCGGCTTCGGGATGATTTCGACTGGGCCTCCGACATGCTGGCTCAGCGTCCTGACGGCACGATTGCTCCCTATGACGAAACCGGAGAAGGCGATAGCCCGTGGTTACAGGTCTGGAGTCTGAATGGAGATCTTCTGTATGACACTCCCGCCGCACGGCGCAGCCCAGTCCCCCACAGCGACCGGCTAGCGGTTCAAGCCGACGAACGGATCGTTACCGTGCCTGAAGTAACGCCTCCATATCGTGTTCTGAGTGGTCCATCAAGGATCGGCGGTAGACCCGTCGTCGTCCAGGTCGCCAGATCGGAAATGCTGATCGTGCAGGACATGCATCAACTCTTGCTCGTGCTGTTACTCGGTCTGCCGGTCGGCGTCGCGGCTGCTGGGCTTGGAGGCTACTCGCTTGCGCGGCGCGCGCTGTCGCCTGTCGAGCGAATGGCGGAACGAGCCCGTTCGATTACGGCCGAGCGTCTGAAGGATCGGCTCCCTGTGGACAATCCGGACGATGAACTCGGACGGCTCGCGACCGTGTTCAACGAAACCCTCACCAGGCTGGAGCTGTCCTTCGAGCAGATGCGCCGTTTCACCGCTGACGCTTCACATGAGTTGCGAACGCCGTTGACCGCCATTCGAAGCGTGGGCGAAGTCGGCCTGCGCGGGAGACGCGACGAAGAAACCTATCGTGAAATCATCGGCAGCATGCTGGAGGAAGCGGATCGTTTAGCGCGCCTTGTCGATCGGCTTTTGACGCTGTCTAAAGCCGATACCGGGCAGGCCAGCCTCTCGGTCGACATCGTTGATCTTTGCGACCTCGCCGATCGTGTCGCCGGGCAGCTGGATGTGCTCGCGGAGGAAAAACAGCAGTCCATTCAAATCGTGCGTGATGCAGCGCCGCGTTGTAACGGCGATCCGCTTGTGCTCCGGCAAGCCCTGCTGAATCTCGTCGACAACGCGATCAAGTACAGTCCCGTTGGAGGCCGGATCACGATCCGGATCGCCCAATCGCCGGCTGAAGCAACGATCGACGTTTGCGACACGGGTCCGGGAATCCCCGCGGAGCTTCAGTCGCGCATCTTTGATCGCTTCTATCGCGTGGATAAGTCCCGTTCCCGCGAAAATGGTGGAACAGGACTCGGCTTGTCCATCGCCAAATGGGCCGTCGAAGTCAATGGCGGCCGTCTGACGCTGGAAAAGACCAACGAGGCGGGCAGCACGTTCCGAATTACATTGCCTCAGGATTCACCGGCCCCGATGATGAAAGCTCCCCTCCTCAATGCATGAGACCGCCGCTACAGTAAGCACACTAAACTCGGCCGCTTTGTAGTGCCTTGTGAGGGACTTTGAGACCGGGACGAAAATGACGCTTGGATTTTTGGGACGATTTCAGCCGCGCCATTCGCGGAGTTGCTTGGAGGCTGTCGTGGTCTGGTTCCGTAAGTGGATGATTCTCACCCATCGGTGGCTGGGCATTGTATTGAGTTTGTTGTTTGTGGGGTGGTTTGCCTCCGGCATTGCCATGATCTACACGGGAGGCATGCCCTCGCTTGGCCGGGAAGAGCGCCTCGAAAAATTGCCCGCACTGGACCTGTCGCAAGTGCGAGTGACTGCTTCCGGCGCAGCTCAGACAGCAGAGTTGGGCGGACCGCCGGCAGGAGTCATCCTGCTGAATGTCATGGATCGCCCCGCTTACCGTTTTCTCGGAAGAGAACAGGCAACCGTTTTTGCCGATACAGGTGAGATCCTGGAGGAAGTCGGCCAGGCGGAAGCGTTAACCATCGCAAGCCGGTTCATGAACCTGCAGAAGGAAAGACTTCATTACGCGGGCCTGCTCACAGAACCGGATCAGTGGACCATTACCGAGCGGCACCAGTTGCCGATGCACAAAATTACCGTCGACGACGGCGCTCGCACCGAGTTGTATGTCTCGGAGCAATCCGCCGAGGTCGGGCTTCAAACCACACGCGGCAGCCGCGCCTTGGCCTGGGTAGCCGCCATTCCGCACTGGCTGTACTTGACCCCGCTGAGGGTCCGGGGTGAACTTTGGACCCGAGTGGTGATCTGGACTTCCGGAGCGGGAGCAATATTGGCAGCGCTCGGAATCGTCCTTGGGATGATTCAGTTCTCAGCGAACAAGCCCCATATCCCCTATGCCGGCTGGATGCGCTGGCACTACATTACCGGGGTGATCTTCGGTCTTTTCACACTGACCTGGGTGTTTAGCGGTCTTCTATCGATGGAACCGTGGAACTGGGCATCCGGCGGCGGATCGGGCGCTGGAATGCGTCAGGCATTCACGGGAGGCGCTCTCGACTTGTCAAGCTTCCCGGCCGTGGACAAGGTGGCGTGGGATCACATGCTGCCGGGTCGGGAGATCAAGGAAATCGAGTTTCTTTGGATTCAGGGCGAGGCCTACTACGCAGTGCGCGGCGTGGAACCGAGGCCGGTCCTGGTTTCAGCCCATCCGCTGCAAATTCGGCGGGAGCCGTTCTCCATGGAATCCCTGATGCAACGCGTAAAGCAGGGCAACCCGGATGTTGCCATCGCGGAATCTCAGGTCCTCGCTAACTACGATTCGTACTACTACGCGCGAGGCCAGGAAAGGCCTCTACCTGTTCTTCGCGTCAAGTTTGCGGATCCGCACGGTACGTGGTTTTACATCGATCCAAAGATGAGCCAGGTGGTCGCTCGGTTCACTCACCGTCAACGCGTGGAGCGCTGGATATACCACGGCTTGCACAGCCTGGACTTTTCTTTTTGGTACTACAACCGGCCTCTCTGGGACATCGGCATGATCGTGCTGAGCTTGGGGGGCCTCACGTCGAGCGGCATCGGGCTGTATATCGGACTCAAGCGTGTGCTGCGCCATGTGAGGCGATTCGCGAGAAACCTGGCGCCCGTGCCTGCCGGCAAATCCAACCGCGTCGGCCCTGGTTCTCCAAAGTAAACTGCCTCGACCAGGGCGCTCGACGAACGCCCGGAAATCTTCGATTCCGTGTAGCGGCGGTCATAGGAGCTGTGAATAAATTGGAATCAAGCGTTATCCCCTCCTTGCATCACCGCAAGGAGGGGTGGCTGCGTCATCGAGAAAATTTCGCGCAGCCACCGAAGCTGACGCAGCCGGGGTGGTTTTCCTTTTGTTCTCATCGGAAAACCACCCCGGCCTCGCGATTTAGCGGAGGCTTCGCAATAATTTTTTTGATCGCTCGGCCACCCCTCCTTGCGGTGATGCAAGGAGGGGAATCGCCCCTATTCCAATTTTTTTACAGCTTCATAGACCGCCGCTACAGTCGGAGTTGCTATGGAAGCTTGGGCCTTTCAAACGGCTTCGGCTCTGGGGTGAGACTCTTCAGAAACGCGATTAGCTGTTGTCTTTCTTCCGGCCGGAGCATCTTGGGTTTCAATTTCTCGTCGATATTGGGATTTCGATTTCGAATCCCGCCTTTGAGCATGAAGTCCACCGCCTCTTCCAGCGTATTGGTGCGGCCGTCGTGGAAATAGGGCGCGGTGTCGGTGATGCTTCGCACGGTCGGGGTTTTGAAAGCCCCCATCATCTTTTGCGCCTCAGGGTCGGTGGTTCCCTTTTGTTTCGCGGCGTCCGCCAGGATCTTTCCGCGGCCGGGGTCTGGATTGGGTTTGTCGTAACCCACGCCGACATTGTGATAGAGCGTGTCGGTATACAGCGGCGGAAGGTGGCACAGCGTGCAGTTGGCCTTATCGGTCTGGCTAAACACGTCGAACCCCTTGACGGCGTCTTCAGAAACAGCCGACTTGTCGCCCCTTTCGTATTTGTCCCACGGCGCGTTCTCGGACCGGAGGGCTCGTACGAACGTCGCAAGTGCCTTCGCGATGCGATCCGGATTCGGTGGTCCACCCATGCTCTTTGTGAAGGCGGTCTTGTATGCTTCGATCCCATTCAATGTGATCGCAACCTGTTCCGGATCACCGCCCATCTGACCCCTCCAGGCGGCGAGCACCTGGCCTTCAAGCGTTGCCGCGCGTCCGTCCCAGTACCATTCTTTGTAGAAGCCAACATTGATCAGGGTC
>Ga0066710_100002193_pt1 | contig 15515 bp, 15 predicted proteins | sample GraSoiAngelo_159_FD_79666 | JGI IMG/M metagenome (GOLD analysis project Ga0066710, IMG submission 79666) | Grasslands soil microbial communities from the Angelo Coastal Reserve, California, USA - 14_1009_16_40cm | ecosystem: Environmental > Terrestrial > Soil > Grasslands | place: USA...
GCGTGCGCGGTGCGCACGCTTCAGCGCCTCCTCGTCGCCGTCGCCGCCGACGACGTGGACGTAGACGGCTGCTCCCTCCGGCGGACCCACGCGCACGGCGTCCGCGCTGCCGCCGCGGATGAGTTCGCGGCGCAGGACGTCGGCGAGCACGCCGCCGACGCCGATCGGACGCGTGTCCTTCGCCGTGGTCGACACCTCCTTGAGCAGGCCGCGGACCACGCCGATCCGGACCGGAAGGGCCATCAACGGCGACGCGACACGCGTGCGCCGCGCCCGCGGGCGTGGATCGCCAGCAGCACGCCCATCGCGCAGAGGTTCGCGATCATCGACGAGCCGCCGACGCTGACGAACGGGAGCGGGATGCCGGTGATCGGCGCGATCCCCATCGTCATGCCGACGTTCACGAAGATCTGGAAGAGCAGCGCGAAGACGATCCCGCCCGCCACGACCGCGGAGAACAGGTCTCGCGCGACGGTGACGATCCGCAGTCCGCGCCAGACGATCAGCAAGTAGAGGCCGAGCAGCAGCGATCCACCCACGAAGCCGCGCTGCTCGCTGTACGACGCGAACACGAAGTCGGTCGCGTGCTCGGGCAGGAAATTGAGGTTCGTCTGCGTCGAGCCCTCCGGCCCGCGACCGTGGAACTGACCCGCCGCGACTGCGACGATCGACTGGTTGATGTTGTACGTCGAGCCCGCCGGATCGCTCGTCGGATGCGTGAAGCCCGTCAAACGATCCTGCTGGTACGGCTTCAGCACGTGGACGCCCACGGCGGGCAGGAGCCAGAGGATCCCGACGATGCCGACGAGCGTGACCGCACCCGAGAGCGCGAGATGCGTCCAGCGCGTTCCGGCGACGAAGAGCACCGCGACCAGCGCCGCCATGTAGACGAGCGCGGTGCCGATGTCGGGCTGGAGGAAGACGAGGCCGATCGGAATCGCCGCGAGGCCGATCGTCGTCAGCAGCGTGTTCGCCTCCTGGACGCGCCGCCCGCGCTCGGCGATGAATCCCGCGAGCGCGACGACGAACAGGAGCTTGCCGAACTCGGACGGCTGGAGCTTGAAGAAGCCGAGGTCGACCCAGCGCTTCGATCCCCGCACCGCCTGCCCCTGCAGGTAGACGAGCACGATCGCGGCGATCGTACCGCCGAAGATCCATCGCCAGGAGCGGCGATAGAGGTCCGGGTCGACGAGCGCCGCGACGATCAGGCCGACCGCTCCGGCACCCGCGTACACGGCCTGGCGGTACAGGTAGTAGTGCGCGTTGAACGCGACGTCGTGGCGCGTGATCCCCTCGATCGCCCAGAGGCCGGTCGCCACAACGCCGCCGACGGCGAGGAGGAGGATCCAGTCGATCTGGCGGACGACGTCGGCGAGCGGAAGCCCTTCGCGCCGCACGCCGGCCTTTTTCGAGCCGCTGTACTCGAGGACGGCCATCAGTCTGAGTGGATCGGCCCCGTCGTCGCGGCCTTCGTGTGGAAGTACTGCTCGAAGACCTTCAGCGCCGCGGGCGCCGCCGCGGTGCCGCCGTGGCCGCCGTTCTCGATCACGGCGCACACCACGAGCGTCGGATTATCGAACGGCCCGAAGCCGCACCACCACGACTGGTTCTTCAGGAGCCCGGTCGGATAGCCGGGGAGATGGATGATCTTCTCCGCGGTGCCGGTCTTGCCGGCGATCGGGATGGGAAAGCTCCCGAACACCGGATACGAGGTTCCGAACGGCAGATGCGTCGCCTCGTAGAGGCCCTGGCGGACGATGTCGAGTGCCGCTGCGTCGACGCCGACCTTCTGCGGCGCGGGCGCGGACGGAACGGGTACGACCGTGCCGTTCTGGTTCTCGATGTCGAAGAGCAGGTGCGGCGTGACGAGCCGGCCGCCGTTCGCGAGCAGCGCATAGAAGCGCGCCATCTGCAGCGGCGTCACGAGCAGGTCCTTCTGCCCGATCGCGAGCTGAATCGAGTCGCCCGGCTTCCAGAGGCGGTCGACCTGCCAGCAGCACGGATCCGTCTTCTTCGTATACGTCCGCTTCCGCCAGGACGGCCACGGGAGCAAGCCGCTCGCCTCCGGGCCGAGGTCCACACCCGTGCGCGAGCCGAAGCCGAAGCGGCTCGCCCAGCGCTGCAGCGGAGAACCGCGGTCGGCCGGCAGCGCCCAGAACTGGTCGCCGAGCGCATAGAAGTATGTGTCGCAGGAGTACGCGAGCGCCGTCGGCATGTCCATGGCCCGGTCGATGAACGGATCCCAGTTGTGGAAGACCTGCTTCTTGACGTTGCGGTCGTTCGGCGACGTGTACGAGCCGGTGCACGGCAGGTACGCGTACGGTGAGACGAGGTGCTCCTGCATCGCCGCGAGCGCCGTGATGGGCTTGAACGTCGAGCCGGGCGGATACGTGCCGGCGAGCGCGCGGTCGAGCGACGGGAAATTCTTCTGCTCCGCGGTCTTCTTCGTCAGTCCCTGGTCGGCGAGGCCGCGGTTGGTCACGCGTCCCGCGAACACCGACGGCTTGTAGGTCGGAGACGAGGCCATCGCCACGATCGCGCCGTTGCGCGGGTCGAGCGCGACGATCGCGCCGCCGCGCGCGGCCCACTCGCCGTCCGCCCGCGCGAGCCGGATCCCGTAGTTCAGCGCGCTCTCGGCGGCCTTCTGGGTGTTCAGGTCGAGCGTGAGCCGCAGCGCCTGTCCCGGCTGCGACGGCCTCGTCAGCGTCAGATCGCTGCGGGCGCGGCCGAGCGAGTCGACGCGGAGCTGCGCGAGCCCGGCCTTGCCGCGCAGCCAGCTGTCGTACGACGACTCGACTCCCGCCTGGCCGATCTCGTCGCCGAGGAGGTAGCCCTTCTTCGTGTCGTGTCTCAGCTGCGGCGACGAGATCTCGCCGACGTAGCCGAGCACCTGCGCGGCGACAGACCGGTACGGATAATGGCGTATGTACGTCTGCGCGATCTGCACACCGGGGAACTCGCCGCGGTGCTCGGCGAGGTAGTGGATCTGGTCCTCGCGCGCGGCCGCCTTGACCGTCACGGGTGTGAGCGGGTCGTTGGCGCGCTTCTTGATCGCCGCAGCGATCTGATAGAGCGGTACCTGCGAGATCCGCGACAGGCGCTTCAGCTCGCGGTACCGGTCCGCGTAGATCTTCGGCAGGTCGGACGGCCAGATCTCGATCCCGGTCGCGGCGGCGTTCGTTACGAGCGGCGTCCGGTTGCGGTCGAGGATCGGCCCGCGTGGGGCCTGCAGACGGACGGTCCGCAGTTGGTTGTTCTCAGCGGTCTTCAGGTAATGCGTGCCCTGAAGGACCTCGAGCGCCCAGAGCCGGAGGAAGAGCGCGGCGAACACGGCGAGCGTGACCACGCCGAGGATCCCGACCCGCAAGGCGAGCCCCGGGGTCAGCCGGTACGGCTCGACGACGTTCGCGCTCGGCGGCAGGAAGCTCCGGCCGGCCGCCGGCCGTCGCGTGGTCGTACTAGCCAAGCAGCCGGACCTCCTGTGGACGGTCGGCCCAGTCGAGCGGGCGCAGCAGCCGGCGCGCGAGGGCGTAGACGGGCGCTGTGAGGATCAGGTTGAGCGCGATGGACGGCCAGACGTCCGTCATCACCGTGCCGGCCGGCGCGTGCTCGCCGAGCATGAAGTGGACGAGCAGCGCGCCGAGCGCATAGAGGAGCGTGACGACGGCGACCGAGAGGAACGGGGCGTGGCCGCGCTCGCGTCCGGTCGTCTCGCCGTAGCGCCCGATCCAGTAGCCGGCGACCGTCAGCAGCAGCGATGTGAGCCCGAGCATCTGCAGGTTCGCCGTGTCCACGATCAGCCCGGCGAAAAACCCGCCGACCGCGCCGACCGTCGTCCCGCGGAGCAGCGCGACGGCAACCAGCGTCACGAGCAGGAGGTCCGGCGTCCCTTCGAGGATGTGCGTCCCCGCGAGGATCGACACCTGGACGATCGCCACGACGAAGAGGAGAACGGCGACCTTGACGCCGTCGAGCACCCGTTCGGGCGTCACGGGATCACCGGCACCGGCTTCGACGTGACGAGCGCCGCGACCGAGTCCACCGACGAGAAGTCGACGTACGGCTGGACCTGCACCTGCTTGTAGAGATCGGTGTCGTTCTGGTGCCAGCCGCTGATGAAGCCGATCGGGATCCCACGCGGATAGAGATCGGGATAGCGCGCGTTGCGCGTCCCGGCGGTCACGATGATGTCGCCGTTGCCGACGCTGCGGTCCTTCGTGACGCGGTCGAGCATCAGCGTGTTTCCCGCTCCGTGCTGGAGCAGTCCCGTCACGCCCGTGCTCTCGTCGTAGGCGGTGACCGCGCTGTCGGGATCCGTCAGCAACGTGACGAGGCTCGTCCGCGACGCGACGCGCGTCACTTCCCCGACGAGGTTGCCGTCGACGGAGACGACCGGCGTGTGCAACCGGACGCCCGAGGCCGAGCCGGCGGCGATCGCGACCTCCTGCTGGAACGGCCCGCCGGGGAACGAGATCACGCGTGCGTTCACCGGACGGTAGTCGGCAGGGAACTGTGCGCTGTCCTGGTACCGGAGCATCGCGCGGAACCGCGCGGCGTCGTGTGCGGCATTCACGTTCGCGATCATCTGCTGCCGCAGCCGGTCGAGCTCCGCGCGGAGTTTCTTGTTCTCGTCCTTCGCCGAGACGAGGCCGCCGAAGTACCCGTAGACGTCACGGAAAGGCCGAGCGACGCGCTCCGCCGCGACCTGGAACGGCCGGAGCACCGTCGCGCCGACGTCCTGCGCTCGGTGGAGGGCGCCGTGATCGGCCTCGCGCACGGAGACGGTGATCAGCGCAAGCGAGACGAGGACGAGCGCAGCGAGCACGGCCCTGCGCCGGAAGACATTGCGGCTACGGGAGGGATACGGCGGGGCGGCGGACCGCTGGACCGAGCCGGCCAGGACCGCCGCGCGTGCGGTGCGGTTGCGAGGCACGAGCGAGGCCTTAGGTTACCGCGTCGTGCGGCTCCCCACGACCGTAGGTCTGGATTCGGGCGTGTCGACCGGTCATTTCAGACGGACACGCAGCAGAGCCGCGTGTCCTGAGGCGGCGCCGCAAGCGGCGCCTAGTACCGACGGCCGTTCCGGCTTCGCGCCCGGGCCTTGTTCGAGCGGTGGATCGCCTCGAATTCCTCCAGGCTGCGGCCCGAGCCGACGGCCACGCAGGTCAGCGGCGACTCGGCCAGGTGGACCGGCATCTGGGTCTCGTGGCGGAGCCGCTCGTCGAGGCCGCTCAGGAGGCTGCCGCCGCCGGCGAGGACGATCCCGCGGTCCATGATGTCCGCCGCGAGCTCGGGCGGCGTCTTGTCCAGAGTCGACTTGATCGCCTCGATGATCTGCGTCACCGGCTCGTCGAGGGCGCGGCGCACCTCCTCGGAGGCGAGCACGACCGTCTTCGGGAGGCCGGTGAGCATGTCGCGGCCGCGGACCTCGGCCTGGATCTCCTCGCGCATGTCCCAGGCGGAGCCGACCTCGAGCTTGATCTCCTCCGCCGTCTGCTGGCCGACGAGGAGCTTGTAGTCCCGCTTGATGTGATTGATGATCGCCTCGTCCATCTCGTCGCCGCCGACGCGGAGGGACTGGCTGACGACGATGCCGCCGAGCGAGATGACGGCGACCTCTGTCGTGCCGCCGCCGATGTCCACGATCATGTTCCCGGTCGGCTCGGCGACGGGCAGGCCAGCGCCGATCGCGGCCGCCATCGGCTCCTCGATCAGGTACGCCTGGCGCGCGCCGGCGGAGAGGGTTGCCTCCTCGACAGCTCGCTTCTCGACGCCGGTGACGCCGCTCGGGACGCAGACGACGACGCGCGGGTGCGCAAAGCGATGCTGGTGCACCTTCTGGATGAAGTGGCGGAGCATCTGCTCGGTGACGTCGAAGTCGGCGATCACGCCGTCCTTGAGCGGGCGGATCGCCTGGATCGTCCCCGGGGTGCGGCCGAGCATCCGCTTGGCCTCGACGCCGACCGCGTGGACCTCGCCTGAGCGCTGGTCGATCGCGACGACGGACGGCTCGGAGAGCACGATCCCTCGTCCGCGCACGTACACGAGCGTGTTGGCAGTGCCGAGGTCGACGGCCATGTCCCGTCCGCCGAACCCCGTCATCGAGGAGAAAAGTCCCACGGCCGTCGGGAGTCTACTCGTCGGCCCGGAGAATCCCGCAGCTCGAAAGGTTTAACAGCTTCTTAACGGGGTGAGCAGGGAATGCTGTCGATTCTCGCTACGTTGAGATCACTGAACCCAAGGGAGACGGAGTAGACGAGATGGTCAACGCAATCATCAGCATCACGGGCTTCGGCGTTGCCGCAGTCCTCTCGCGGGGCGCGATGGCGACCGCCGCGCGGGCGCTCGCCGAGCGCGGCCGCGCCGCCGGCCTCCGCTAGCACTTTTCGCTAGCCAAAGCCGTACACGCCGGGGAAGCGGTCCGCGAGGATGCGGACGAGCAGCGCGGCCGGGAGACCGACGACGTTGAGATAGTCGCCCTCGATCCGCTCGACGAGGCCCGCGCCTCTGCCCTGGATCGCGTAGGCGCCGGCACGTTCTGCCCACTCGCCGGACGCGACGTACGTGCCGAGGTCGCGCGGCGTCAGCTTCCGGACGGTGACGAACGTCGTGTCGGCGTCGACGTGCTCCCACCCCGGCGTGACGAGGCAGAGGCCGGAGATGACGGCGTGGGTCTGCCCGGAAAGCGCCTCGAGCATCCCCTCCGCCTCGGTCGCGTCGGCAGGCTTGCCGTAGATGTATCCGCCGAGCACCACCGCGGTGTCGATGCCGAGCACCGGGCGCTCGCCGTCGCCGGCGACGACCGAGCGCGCCTTCCCCTGCGCGTGCTCCTGCACGACCGCGAGTGCGTCTGCCTCGGGCGGATCGGCCTCGTCGTAGCGTGGCGGAACCACCTCGAACGGGATGCCGAGCTGCGTGAGGATGGCGCGACGCTGCGGCGACGTCGACGCCAGCAGGATCGGCGGTGCGGGCGGCTGGCTCATCGCTTCCGCGCCACCCAGAGATCCTCGGCCGGCCACTGCCGCCCCCAGTCGCCGGTAACGAGGTCCTCGTAGGCAGCGTCGCGCATCTCCTCGGGCGCGTACAGCTCGTGCAGCGCCTCGATCTCGAGGCCGTTCGCGCGCAGAACCTCGATCCACTCGCCGTGTGTCGGGTGGTATTCGACGCTGTCCTCGCCGGGCCACTCGAGGCGGCGGATGCTGCGCTGCGGGCGCTGCAGCTCTTCGAGCGCGAAGCCGGTGTCTGGGAGGCAGAGCGTGATGAGCACGGAGTTCGTCAGGAAGACGAGCCGGCCGCCGGGGCGCAGCAGCCGCGCCGCCTCGGCGACCCACCGCTCGGGCACCGCCCACAGCGAGGCGCCGTACTCCGAGACGGCGAGATCGAACGACGCATCTGCGAGCGGCACCGACTCGGCTGGGGCCTCGAGCAGCGGGAACTCGATCCCGGTCTCGGCCTGCAGGCGCCGCGCGGTCGCGAGCTGCGCCGGTGTCGGATCGACGCCGACGGGCCGCGCCCCGCGCTTGGCGAACCACGCGGAGATGTACGCGGTCCCGCAGCCGAGCTCGACGACGTCGAGGCCGCGCACGTCGCCGAGCGCGCCGACCTCGCGGTCCGGAACGCCGAACACGCCCCACGTCACTTCGTCGCGCGCCCACTGCGCGGCGGCGCGCGCTCCGTAGCCGTCCGCGTTCCTCGCCGCCCAGTATGCGACGTTCCGCGCGACCGACTCGGGAAGCTCAGACGATCTCATCGGCGGAGAACCAGAGCGCGATCTCCCGCTCCGCGGACTCCGGCGAGTCGGATCCGTGTACGAGATTGTCCGGCATCGAGAGCGCGAAGTCGCCGCGGATCGTTCCGGGTTCGGCATTGGCCGGGTTCGTCGCGCCGATTGTCTTGCGCATCGTCGCGATCGCCCCCTCCCCCTCGACGACGAGCGCCCAGGTCGGCGCCGAGGTGATGAATCGGACGAGCTCGTCGAAGAAGGGCTTCTCGCCGTGCTCCGCGTAGTGCTGCTCGCCGAGGTCGCGCTTCACCTTCAGCAGCTTTCCCGCGCGTACGGCGAAGCCGCGCCGCTCGATCCGCGCGAGGATCTCGCCGGCCAGCGCACGCTCCACGGCGTCGGGCTTGATGAGGATCAGCGTCCGCTCGACGGCCATGGCCGCGGGAGTGTAGTTCCAGTTATTCGGCCGTGCGGCGGCGGCGGCTCTCGAGCCGCGGAAACTCGCCGACCGCAGCGGGCTCGACCGGCGTCTCGCAATACGGGCACACCTGCCACAGCGCTTCGAGCGGAGCTTTGCAGGTGACGCACGCCTGCTTGAGCTTCGTCGTGCAGATCGGGCAGATGAGGAACGTCGAGTCGACCTCTGACCGGCAGACCGGACAGTGGAGGTCGCGCTTCGCGAGCCGCTCCTCCATCGCCTTGATCTCGAGCTCGCGCTCGCGCACGTCGTCGAGGTACTCCGGGGGCCGGAAGAGCATGTAGATGAAGACGCCGAGGAAGGGGACGAGGATCCCGAGCATCACGCCGACCGCGACGAGCCATGGATCCTCGACCCGCCGGCGGGCGTCCTTGTAGATCCACCAGACCGTTGCGAGCCAGAAGACGGCCGCGAAGAAGAAGAGCAGGTTCCGGATCACGAGCCAGGTGCCCGAGCTGAAGAAGTCGTGCACGCCGCCGAAGGTCGAAGCCGTGATCACAGGATCATCCTTCCTACTAAGTACCCAACGAGAAACGCCCCGCCGACGATCGCCACGAGGACGAACGCGGCGAAGAGGAACACGCTCAGCCTGTCGCGGACGTTCGCCATCGTACGTTTTCTTCCTTGTACAGGTCAGCCAGGAGGTACAGGGAGCCGGTGACGAGGACGGCGCCCTCGGTGCCCGCGAGCTCCCTGGCCCGGCGGACGGCCTCCTCCGGAGCCTGTACGGCTTGTACTAGCCAGCTGTACGGCTTAGCCAAGCTAGCTAAGCGCGACACGCCGAGCGCGCGCCCGCTCGAGGACTCGGTCGCCACGAAATGGTCGCCCAGGACGGACAGGGCCTCCAGCATCAGCTCAGGGCGCTTGTCCTCGAGGATCGAGGCCACGACGACGTAGCGCCGGTCGGGCAGGCGCGGGAGGAGCCAGCCGATTCCGGCCATATTGTGGGCGCCGTCCCAGATCTCGAGCGGTGCCTCGCCTCGCCGCTCGAGCCGGCCGGGGAGCGCCACCGACTCCGCCGCGTGCGGATCGACCGCCCGGCCGAGGAACGACTCCGCGGCCGCCATCGCCAGCGCGAGGTTCGAGCGGGCCGCGACGACGACCGCTCCCGCCCCCTCCGAGCGGGCGAGCGGCTCCCACTCCGGCTCGCCGAGGACGACCGTCGCGCCGGGCCGGATCACGGCGAGCTTCTCCGCGGCGATCGCCTCGCGCGTGTCGCCCAAGACGTCCATGTGGTCGAGCGCGACGCTCGTCAGGACGACGACGCGCGAGTCGAGGACGTTCGTCGCGTCATGGCGGCCGCCGAGCCCGGCCTCGACCACGGCAGCGTCGACACGGGCTGCCGCGAACTCGGCGAGCGCGGCAGCCGTCAACACCTCGAACTGCGTCGCTCCGACTCGCGCGGCGGAGCCGCGCACGCGCCGGACCGCGCGCTCGAAGTCGGCCTCCATCCCGCCGACGTGGATCCGCTCGCCCCAGCTGCTGACATGCGGCGACACGTAGGAGCCCACCCGCAACCCGGCGTCCGCGAGTAGCGCGTCGATCATCCGCGTCGTCGTCGACTTTCCGTTCGTGCCGACGACGTGAACGGCGGGATAGTCCAGCTGCGGATCGCCGAGCTCGCGCAGCAGCGCGTGGATCCGCTCGAGTCCGAAGCCGTCCGCCGGCCACGGGCTGAGTCCCTCGACCCAATCAGTCGCGGATGGCATCGAGCTCGCGCCGGAACCGCTCGAGCTTCTCGCGCTCGGCCTGCACGACCTCGGCCGGGGCCTTCGCCGTGAACCGCTCGTTCGCGAGCATCCCCTCGGCGCGCCGGATCTCTCCCTCGAGCCGCGCGATCTCGGCGGCCGCGTCGCCGTTCGCCTTCTGCCGCTCGGGTCGCACGACCGCGTCGAAGATCCGCTTCTCGTCGCCCCCGAGCGGCGTGAGCACCCCGCTGCGCCGAAACCGCTCGGCCGCCTCCTGCGCACGGAGCAGCGCATTCGCGTCAGCGACATAGAGCTCGGCCGGCGGCGGCCAGTTCGCGGCGATCAGCCGTGTGTCCCGCGCAGGCAGCTGCGTCCAGATCTCCTCGGTCACGTGCGGGATCACCGGATGCAGAAGCCGCAGCAGCAGCGAGAGCGCCTCGAGTGCGGTCGCCTTCGCATCCGCGTCGCCCTCGTACAGGCGCGGCTTGATCGCCTCGGCGTACCAGTCGCAGAAGTCGTCGAAGGTCAGGTGGTAAAGCCGGTCGACCGCGTGCGCGAAGTCGTAGGCGGCGAGATCCCGCTCGACCTCGGCGCGCGTCGCGTCGATGCGCGCGAGGATCCACCGCTCCTCGACGTCGCGCGGCCGCGCCTCAGGCTCGACGTCGGACGTCTGGGAGAGGATCAGACGCGACACGTTCCAGAGCTTGTTCGCGAGCCTGCGACCCTCCTCGATCGGTCCGGTCGAGAAACGCACGTCCTGCGTCGACGACATCTTCGCGAGTCCGTAGCGGGTCGCGTCGGCGCCGTGCGCCTCGATCACGTCCATCGGGTCGACGCCGTTGCCGAGGCTCTTCGACATCCGCCGTCCGTCGGGCGCGAGCACGGTCGAGTGGATGATCACGTCGTGGAACGGGACGTCGCCCATCAGCTCGAGCCCGGCCATCAGCATCCGGGCGACCCAGAGGAAGATGATCTCGCGGGCGGTCGAGTTGACGTCGCCCGGATAGAACGCGCGGAGCTCGGGAGTCTCCTCCGGCCAGCCGAGCGTCGCGAACGGCCAGAGCGCAGACGAGAACCAGGTGTCGAGAACGTCGGGGTCGCGGGTGAGCTCGTGCGAGCCGCACACGCGGCAGGCGGACGGGATCGTCTCGGCCACGGTGACGTGTCCGTTCACGCAGTACCAGACCGGTAGCTGGTGCCCCCACCAGAGCTGCCGCGAGATGTTCCACGGCCGGATCGCGTTCAGCCAGTCGAGCGCGACGCGCCCGTGGACGGACGGGTGCAAGCGGACGCGGCCGTCCTCGATCGCGCGGATCGCCGGCTGCGCGAGTTCGGTCATGTCGCACCACCACTGCAGCGAGATCAGCGGTTGGACGCGGGTTCCGGACCGCTCGCAGTGGCCGACGGAGTGACGGTAGCTCTCTCGCTTCTCGAGCTGGTCGTGCTCGCGCAGCCATTCGACGACGACGTCGGCGGCCTCGTCCTCGGTCAGCCCCTCGAAGCCGGGCGCGGTCATCCGCCCGTCGAAGCCGATCACCGTCAACTCCGGCAGCTTGTGCGTGCGGCCGATCTCGAAGTCGACAGGATCGTGGCCGGGCGTGATCTTCAGGGCGCCGGTCCCGAACTCCGGGTCGACGCGCTCGTCGGCGACGATCGGAACGCGCCGCTCGACGACGGGGACGATCGCCTGCTTGCCGACGACGCGCGCGTACCGCTGGTCGTCCGGATGGACGGCGACGGCCACGTCCGCGAGGATCGTCGCCGGCCGCGCGGTCGCGATCGTCACCGAGCCGGTGCCGTCGGCGAGCGGATACCGCGCGTACGTCAACGACTCGTCGAGCTCGCGGTACTCGACCTCGAGGTCCGAGATCGACGTCTGGCAGTCGGTGCACCAGTTGATGATGCGGTTGTCGCGGAAGAGCCAGCCGCGCTCGTGCAGATGCACGAAGAAGCGCATCACCGCGTGGACGTACTCGTCGTCCATCGTGAACCGCTCGCGCGCGTAGTCGAGCGAGCAGCCGAGCCGCCGGAACTGAGCCATGATCTCGCCGCCGTACTGGCGCAGCCACCCCCACACGCGCTCGACGAACAGCTCGCGGCCGAGCTCGTGCCGGCTCGTCCCCTCCTCGCGCAGCGCCTTCTCGACGACGGCCTGCGTCGCGATCCCCGCATGGTCGAAGCCGGGTTGCCAGAGCGTGTTGAACCCGCGCATCCGGTGCCAGCGGATGAGGATGTCCTGCAGCGTCCCGTTCAGCGCATGGCCCATGTGCAGCCGGCCGGTGACGTTCGGCGGCGGCACGGCGATCACGTAGCTCGGCGCGTCCGAGTATGGGTCGGCGCCGTAGAGACCTTCCTCCTCCCAGATGCGCGCCCAGCGCTCCTCGACGCCCTCCGGCTTGTAGAGCGGATCCATGCCCCGATCGTAGCGTCGGTGCTGGTGCTAGTCCCGGACCGGCTCAGCCGCGAGCTCGGGCGCCGGCGCGACGACCGGGCTCCGGAGGCTGAGCGGCCGCAGCGGCGCGAACCGGAACGGCGAGCAGCGGATCGCCACGAGCGTGACGATCGAGGCGACGAGGACGTACGCCGCCGAGTCGTTGATGACCAGCGAGGCGCACGCCGCGGCAATCACGGCGAGCAGCACGTCCCGGCGGCCGGGCGTCTGGCGCCCGCGGAGCGTCAGGATCGCCGCAACGACGAAGCAGAGGAAGAACGGCCCGACGAACTCCCACTGGTGGATCGCGGGCGAGTACGCGAGCGGGATCCGGTTCCGCGCCACGTCGAGCAGCCCGCCCAGCCCGTGCGAGAACGCGCTCGTCATGTGGTTCGGCCGACTCTGCCCCTGGTCGACCCAGAAGAGCGCGAGCACGGCAACGGCGCCGACGCCAAGTGACGTCAGCAGTCCCTTGCGCGGCAGCCTGCCGATCCGGCTGCCGAGGACGGCGAGCGAGACCGCGAGTACGCCCGCCCCGCCCGCGTCGGCGCCGAGGCTGTTCTCGGCAACCGCGACGAAGGCGAGCGCGGCGACGACGAGGTAGCCGACGATCCCGAATCGCCGCCCGGCGAGGGCGGCGCCCGCGAGAACGGGGCCGAGCAGCAGCGTCTCCACCTGGTTGCCGATTCCGAAGAAGCGCGAGTTCTGCGTCGGCCCGAGCGGGTTGATCGACGCAGAGGTTGGATCGACCGCCATCGCGATGAGGTAGGCGACGAGGACGGCGCCGAAGACGACGAGCAGCCGTTCCTCGGAGCTGCAGATCCGCTCGAGCACGAGGCCGCCGAGGACGATCGAAAGGCAGAAGACGACGACGAGGACCGGAATGCTGGTCGGACCGAGGAAGCCGAGGCCGAGGCTGCCGAGCAGCGCGGCCGGCAGGGCGGGCAGCGCTGCCCGCGGCCGCAGGATCGCGAGGAAGCCGACGAGCACCGCGATCGCGATCAGCGATGGAAGCTTCAGTTGATTGTTCGCCGTGATGCGGGCATCGAGCCGCTGCACCGTCTGCGCGGCGTTTGCGGCATGCGTGTAGCGGAGGTCGCGGGCCGGCCGCTGCAGCGCCGTCGGCGCGATGTCCTGGATCGCGACGAGACCGGGGATGCGTGTCGCCTTCGAGACGAGCAGCGAGTGCGGCTCGTAGCCGCGCCCGACGACGGCGACGTAGTAGCGCTTGTCGTTCGACAGCGGCCGCCCCTTGGGCGGCAGCGCCAGGATGATCGCCGGGCGACCGGTCGGGAAGCCGGTCACGGCGTCCGCGCCGATCAGCGGCGGGCCCGAGGGGACGCCGCCGAGACGCGCGTTCTCGACCTCGCCGCGGACGAGTGCGGCGAGCGCCTGACGCAGGTTCGTCGTCGGCCCGATGCCCGGCACGAGCAAGCCGACCGAGCCACGCCCGGCGAGGCGCTCGAGCTGTGTGGGCGTGATCCGCGGGACGATCAGCACGCGCATCGGCTGCTGCGGCGGCACGGTGCGCGCCGCTGCGGCTGGTGCGAATCCGGACGCGGCGGCGAGGGCCGCGACGGCGACGAGCGCAGGTCGGAGGATCGGATGTCGGGGGCGGACTCGCATCGGTTGGGAACCCGGCAGACACCCCCCTGCGAGCGGGCCGCCGACTCTGGGCGATTATGTCGGTTCGCGGGTCTGCTGCGAAGCGGAACCGAAGCGCGGATTGCCTAGCGCGAGGTCCATCCGAGATCCATCACGAGCGGTGCGCCGGTGACGGACCGGCCCGCGGGTCCGAGCAGCCACGCTGCGGTCTCGGCGACCTCCTCGGGCTCGAGCAGCCGCTTCACGGCCTGCGGCGCGAGGAGGACGTCCTCGAGCACCCGTGCCTCGGGCAGTCCGTGCGCCTTCGCCTGGTCGGCGATCTGCGCCTCGACCAGTGCGGTGCGGACGTACGCAGGGCAGATCGCGCTCGCAGAGATCCCCACGTCGGCTCCCTCGAGCGCGAGTACCTTGACGAGGCCGAGCAGGCCGTGCTTCGCGGCCACGTAGCCGGCCTTGTACGGCGACGCGACGAGCCCGTGGACGGACGCGACGGCGAGGAAGCGCCCGTCGCCGCTCGCTCGGAGCGCGTCCCACGCGTACTTCGCGAGCAGGAACGGGCTCGTCAGCAGGAGCGCGACGAGCCGGTCCCACTGCTCCTCGGGGAACTCCGGGACGGGCGCGACATGCTGGAAGCCCGCGTTCGCGACGACGGCGTCGAGCCGGCCAAAGCGGGTGACCGCGGCGTCGACGACGGCGCGGTTGCCCTCGCGGGTCGTGAGATCGCCGTCCTCGACGTCGACCGCGTGCACGTCCCAGCCGTCCCCGGCGAGCCGGTCGGCGATCGCGCGTCCGATCCCGCGGCCTGCCCCCGTAACGAGTGCGACGCGATTCATCCCCAGCGCACGACGCTGGCGGCCCATGTGTACCCCGTCCCCGCGGCGAGCAGGAGGACGAGGTCGCCGTCGCGGACGTCCCCGGACCGGACCGCGCGGTCCAGCGCGAAGAGCGGGTCGACGCCGCTCATGTGACCGGTGTCGTCGAGGTACGCGGCACGCTCGACGCCGAGCGCCTCCACGAGCGCGCGATGCATCGACGGCTTCATGTGGATCCCGCAGAGGTAGTCGACGTCGGCGAGGCCGGCGCCGCTCCGGTCGAGCGCTCCCTCGGCCGCGCGGACGAAGTTCGCGAGGCTGACACGGTCGAGCCCCTGCTTCATCGACGCCGGGTCGGAGACGTCGAGGAAGCGGTAGCCGCCGTTCGGGCTGACGCTGCCGCCGGCCGGCACCTTCACCTGCAGCGAGAACGAGCCGTCGGTGATCCCGTGGCAGCCGAGCAACGCGTTGCGGCCCCCGTCCTTGACGAGCAGACCCGCCACGGCGCCGTCGCCGAAGTTGAACATGAAGCGCGAGCGCTCGTTCGCGTAGTCGAGGAGGTACGACTCGCGGCAGGCGGCGACGACGAGCACGGTACGCAGCTCGTCCTCCGCGAGGAGCATGTCGCGGGCAACCCGCAGCGCGACCGGCGTCCCGCAGGAGACGTTGTCGTACTCGACGGCGTACGCGTTGTCGCACCCGAGCCGGTGCGCGATCCACGGCGCCGCCTGCCAGACGGCGTAGTCCTTCCACGTCGACCCGAAGTACATGACCACATCGA
>Ga0066710_100002194_pt1 | contig 15514 bp, 13 predicted proteins | sample GraSoiAngelo_159_FD_79666 | JGI IMG/M metagenome (GOLD analysis project Ga0066710, IMG submission 79666) | Grasslands soil microbial communities from the Angelo Coastal Reserve, California, USA - 14_1009_16_40cm | ecosystem: Environmental > Terrestrial > Soil > Grasslands | place: USA...
GGATTGCAAAGCATCCATTGTACCACGCCTGTTGCCGTGTTGTATTTATTCAAGCCATATCCTTCCATCATGGCGCGGTGCCCTTCATAGTTTTGCAGTTGTGCCTTTGCTATATATTCCTTAATTGAAGAAGATTTGCCATAACGTTCATTCAACGCAGTGTCAAAAATTTTTGTATTGCCAAATTGCATGGTGCCGCAATGATAAAGCCACGTGCCGTTAGTGTACCAGAAAGAATCCTTAGGAATGAATTTGATAAGGCTCTCATAAGGGGGAATGGAGGGACCGGGAGATATCTCCGTAGCGAAGCTCCATGCGCCGCCATATTTATCCGGATCGTTTTCCCAATAAGCAGGAGGCACCCAATCGTAAGGTCCGTTCATTTTTACACCGCTATACCCCGATACTTTGGATTTACTCGCGTCGGCTGTACTAATAAGAGGATTGGGCCATTTTAAATAACTTTCTATGGAGAGGTAATCTTTTTCAACAGTGGAATCTCTCGGAGGCATGTCGCTGCCGTTAAGCCAGACCATGACGCAAGCTTTGTTTCTTAGCCAATACATCACGCTGCTATCTGACGCCATCGCTACTTTTCTTTCCGCACCATTCCAGTTCTCGGGATATTGCCAGGCACCACAGCACATCCATCCCGTCATCACAAGCAAACCATACTCATCGCAGAGATCGTAAAAGCCGTCATCTTCCAATTTACCCTCGGAGCGAACAATATTCATGTTCATGTCCCGAACCAATTTTATTTCCTGCTCCTCCCTTTTTTTTGAATGCCTTTGGAAAATATCCGGCGACCAGGCTGCACCGCGAAGCATAATAGGTTTGCCATTGATGATAAATTCTCTTGACGCATTGTTAATGAATTTTGACGTGATCTCACGAATGCCAAAATTTTCTGAGATCGTGTTACTCACTTTGCCGTCTACTACCGAAGAAATTTCAATTCTGCTCAACTGCGGCTTACCGTACTGCCATGGCCACCAAATACGAGGATTCCTGATATTAAGTTGGGGAAACTCAGCAGGAGCAAAACTCACTTGCTTTTTCTCCTTAGGAGCCAGGCGGATCTTTTGCTCAAATTGAATATCGCCGTTGATCTTTCCTTTCACCACGGCATCTTTTTCTTTATCAGTATAGTTGATCACTTCAGCATCTACCTGTAGATGGGCAACCTCCAGAGACCGCAGATCAAATTTTGTTGTCACAAGCGGATATCTAACACCAACCTGGTCGTAGGTTTTTATCTCCACATCGTTTACAATGCCACCGTTGTAATCCGGTGGGTAATGGATCCAGTCCGCATAATCAATGGCGAGGTCTCCATCTCTTTTGTTTGGATCAAAAGGCCGGAGTATTTCAATCGCCAAAACGTTTTTCCCCTCATATTTTATCTGCCTTGTCACATCGAGATCAATAATCCGGAAAGGGCCTTTGATGTATGTGGAGTCTGCAATCAAGACCCCATTCAGCCAAAGGTTTGCCTTGTAATTGATACCATGCAATTTCAGGATAACATTTTTATTCTTCTCCGAAGCAGGCAGTTCAAATTCTTTTCTGAACCACCAGGTGTGATCCAACCTGTTGTCTGCAAGCTTTTCAAAATTTTTCGCGTAGAAAGGATCAAAATGATACTCGTTGTTCGCAAGTAAACCGGCAATAATTGTTGAGGGCACGGTTATCTTATACCAGTTCTGTGCGGAAAAATCACTCTGGGATACTTGTGCGCCAGTTGCTTTGTCTGTGAGTGACGATTGCATTCTCCAGTCGTCATGCAGGAGCATTCGAAAACTCTCCGACCTTTCCTGGCTAAACAACTGTTGGGCAACTATGGTAACCAACAAGAAGAAAAAAAGTTTTTTCATAAAGCGAGGTTTAATCAGGCCATTTCTTTTTTCCTAAACAGTTCAATTGTTTTGTTTGTGATAATGGGTTTGGCCCAAAAGCCGACGCTCAGAATGTAGCCCATTGTCAAATAAAGAAAGAGCATCCCATTCCGCAGTCCCAGGTGATCACCCAGCCATCCAATAATGAGGGGAACAATGGCACCGCCAATGATGCCTGTTACGATAATTCCCGAGAAGGAACCATGGTGTTCATTGACCGAATTCAGAGCCAGCGAAAAAATAATAGGATACATTACCGAGGCAAAAAATCCGATCCAGGGAAATGCGATCAGTGAAATTTTTGCCGAACCAAAGAGTGCCACACTTAAAAATATGAGAGCAAGAACCGTAAAGATGATCAAAACTTTTCTGCTGTCCATTATCTTCAATAAAAGTAAACCCAGAACGCCGCCTGCGGTCATAAGGCCCCAGAAGTAAGCAACGGCCTTCGCACCTGTGGTCTGAGGATCATAACCATGATACGTAGATAAAAACTGCGACATCCAGTTAGCAGTTCCCTGCTCAGTACCTACATAGCAGATCATGGCAATAAAAAATAAGATCACCACGCGTTTTTTGAAAAGCATGATATGCGTTTCGATAGGCCCGGCTTTCTCTTCACCCGTTAATTCAACTTTTGGAAACCTGGATACAGCGATCACAATAATCATTAAAATTGAAATAACCGCGAACAACCAATACAGGGAGATCCAGGGCAAGTTTGATGGAACAACTGAACGAAAAATGGCCAGCGATCTGTTACCGGTGTCTTTCAAATTCAAGACGATATACGAATACACCAACGGGCTTAAAAATGACGCGCCGCCAAATATCAATTGCGCCAGCACAGAATTGAATGCATAGTGCTCTTCGCCACCCGCCGTTCGTAACAGGGGATTGATGACAACCTGGACCATGGCGAAGCCGCAGCCGATTATAAAAAGAGACAACACTGCGGTGAGATAATTAGGGAACAGGGCCAATAGTAAGGAGCCCACAAAAGCGATGACGAAGGAAACCACCATCATCTTTTTCTCATTGTATTTTTCAATAAGCATGCCTGAAGGAATTGACATCACACCGTAGGCGATGAAAAATGCAAAAGGCAACAGAGCCACCAGCGTCAGGCTGAGATTGAACCCGCTGATCATATCAGGCACAAGCGGGCCAATGACGTTTGTAACAAAAGAAATGACAAAGAACGTAAGCATGATGAGTGCTACGATATAGTAACTGCGTTTCATGGTTTCGACAATGGCAAGTAAAAATTAGAGACACAAGTTAAAAGAAAGCTTTTTAAAATGATGCATCATTTTATTTTTATCACCGGCCAGATCGTTAACTTAGTTCTCCCAACGATTCCCCAACTATATTGAACAAATGATCGCCGTATGAATAAAAAAATCATATCTCCATCTATTATTGTCATTGTTTGCTTCTTTAGTCTCCACATTGTTGCACAACAAAATGCCCTTATGGCAAAGGAGAAACAAGAAGGCTGGCAGCTACTTTTTAATGGAAAGGATCTGCAAGGCTGGCATTCGTATCTGGAAAAGAAACCAGGCAAGGCCTGGCAGATTCAAAACGGAACTATATTTCTGAATAAAAATAGCAAGAGCGTTTACGCCGATTTTGCCGACCTGGTGACGGACGACGAATTTGAAAATTTTGATTTTAAGGTGGAATGGAAAATGGAGCCATGCGCCAACAGCGGCGTGATGTTTTATGTGCATGAGTCTTCGGAATTCAAAGACACTTACGAATCGGGGCCTGAAATGCAGATAGCTGACCTCGCCTGCAATGATGATGGCCGAATATTAAAATGCAGGGCTGGCGATCTGTATGATCTCATTCCTTCCGATACCGAATGGGTGAATGTGGCGCCTCAATGGAATAAATATGAAATAATTTCAAACAAAGGACATCTTATCTTCATTCAAAACGGGCATAAGATTGTTGAAACGGATATGTGGGATGATCACTGGCGTGACATGATCAAGAACAGTAAGTTCATCCAGTGGCCTGGCTTTGGAACTTTTCGCAAGGGGCATATTTCTTTTCAGGGTACGGAGACGGGAAAATTGTGGTACAGGAATATCAAGATCAGGAAGCTGTGAGGCGAAGGCCCGCTCTAATTACCAAATCCGATCCCGATAGCTATCGGGACGACATCCGAAATTCAATATTCGGATTTGCCAAAAATAGCTCACACTTAATTATGCTGTCATGGAAAAAGATGTAAATGCAACTTCTGGAAAAAAAATTACCCGGAGCGAGTTTATTAAAAATACAGCCCTGGCAACCGCCGGATTTTATATTGTACCGAGGCATGTATTGGGCAAGGGCTTCGTGGCTCCCAGTGACAAACTTTATATCGCTGCCGTCGGCTGCGGTGGAGAGGGCGAAAATGATATCCATCATTATGCCAACACTCCCAAAAAAAATGCGGTCATTGCATTTCTCTGCGACGTTGACGATCGCATGGCCGCGCCCCGCCGCAAAGAATTTCCAAAAGCAGGATTTTATTACGACTGGCGCCAAATGTTTGAAAAGGAACATAAAAATTTTGATGCTGTATCGGTTGCTATACCCGATCACAACCATGCCATTGTGGGATTGAGTGCAATGCAACTCCGCAAACATTTATATCTTCAAAAACCATTGACGCACGATATTTACGAGGCACGCATTCTCACGCAGGCTGCCGGAAAGTATAGAGTGGTGACGCAGATGGGCGACCAGGGTGCATCATGCGAAGGCATGCGCACAATGAGAGAATGGTTCGAAGCAGGATTGATTGGTGATATACATACCGTATACAACTGGACCAATCGCCCGGTCTGGCCACAGGGGATACCATGGCCCAAAGAACATCCACCTGTTCCAAAAGAACTGAAATGGGACCTTTGGTTGGGTACAGCGCAATACACTGATTACATTGATAACCTGGTTCCATTTAACTGGCGGGGTTGGTGGCGCTTTGGCACAGGAGCCCTCGGCGACATGGCCTGTCATATCATTGGCCCATCGTTCAAATTATTGCAACTGGGTTATCCTACCGAAGTCAGTTGCAGTGCAACAACGGTTTACTCGGGCATTTTTAAAGAAGCCGATTATCCCGAAAGCATTCCCCCATCGAGCATACTTCGTTATAAATTCAAATTGAAGGATGGACGTGATCTGAAATTATATTGGATGGATGGCGGTATAGTGCCTGATCGTCCCGATGAACTCGATCCGGATGTCAACATGAATGAAGCCTTAGCCGATGTACCTGAAGAGAACGATTTTGAGGGAGGGAGTTTGTTTATTGGAACCAAGGGAAAAGTTTCCTGCGGATGGGGTGGAAGTCATCCCCGATTGCTACCACTCTCGTTGAATAAGGATGTAAATGTTCCGAAAAAATATCCGCGAATTGCAGGTGACATGGATGGTCATTGGTGGCAATGGATCGACGCATGTATTGCGGGTTATGGAAACGCTGAAGTGGATTCTCCTTTTGAAGGCTATGCGGGCCCGTTAACGGAAACCGTTTTAATGGGCAATTTATTATTGCGCAGTTTCACTCTTCGTAAAAAAATAAAAAGAAAAGACCCGGTGTATGGAGAGGTGGAAGATTTTGAAACTCCGGGCAGGTACGTTGCTTATAAATGGGATGGCGAAAATATGCGAATAACAAATTATGAAGCGGCCAATCAATTTGTGAAAAGAGAATACAGAAAAGGTTGGGGAGAGTTAAAGTTATAAAATTTATTTACCTCATAGCAAGCCATCCCGGGCTTGCCCATACCGTGCCGCGGGTATTGAAATCGCAATTGTTAGTTGTATCTTCCTTATCCTCCTTTCACCAAAACTTTAAAATATGGAAGCCATCACGCAAACAAAAACGCAGGAAATCCTTAATCATCATCTGACGGCTTTTATTGAAACCGATACGGATGAAATCATGAAAGATTTCACAGAAGTATCAGAATTATTGACAGCCGAGGGAGCCTTGAAAGGCCTGAGCGCGATTCGTTCTTTTTTTGAAGAGGCTTTTAAAATACTACCAAAGGGTTGTACTCTTGAAATCAAGCAAGTCATTACAAGAGATAGTATGGCCTATATCGCTTGGACTGCGGACTCTTCTTTTGTAAGTATCCCTCTTGGTGCAGATACGTTCATCATGGAAAATGATAAAATAATGTATCAAAACGTGGCTGCTCATATTGTTCCTAAACAGTAGAACGAATCACAACCTCCATCCAAGCGAAATACCGTGCGCACCACGGAATGCTTCTAGAGCTAATGAGAATGGCAGGATGGCATCCTCTATTTCTTTTTTAAAAATGCTAAGGTTTGGTTTGCGAATTCTGTCGTGCCGGCGGCGGAGCCATGATTACCGGGGACAGTTACAAATATTGAGTGCGGTATCAATTTCTGAAGATCCTGCGCTTTGCCGTTATCTTCATCTTTATCGCCACAGATAATCAAGACCTTTTGTTTGATTTTTCCTAACGCTTCTTTAGACGTGGAGGGTTGTTCTTTCTGTTGGTAAGCTAGTGCCAGCCTGTCCAAACCTGCCGTCGTGATGCGTTTTCTGAAATCATCATATCCTTTTACTGTATCGTACATTAAAGCTTCATAAATCCCGATGCGTCGAGGCCACATTGGATTAGTGAAATCTGCACCCATTCCGCCCATCACTGCCCTCGTGATATTTTTATCCATCACGAGCAATCTTGCCAAAATGATCGAGCCACGAGAATATCCAACTGCCTGGTATTTTTTTATGCCAAGATATTTTAATAGCCCCATGAGATCTTTTGTCTCTGCATCATTAGCATATGCTTCCGATTCGTGTGGTTTGTCCGACAACCCATTGCCCCTTAGGTCAGCAATGATCACTTTGAACCCGCTTGCAACAAGACTGTCATAAACAGGTTTCGTTTTCCAATCGCTACCCTTGCCCGTAAATCCGTGGATCAACAATACTGGTTTGCCCTTTCCTTTTACTTCGTACCAGATCTTCACTTTATCAAATGAAGAAAAAAATCCTGACGAATCGCTTTGTGCATGGACCGGCAGGTACAAAACCAGTGTGACAATTGTCACCAGAGCAAGTATTATAACGCGACGCATAAGTATAGTTTAGTAGTTATTCCCTCTTCAAATATTTTCTTTCACGATTTCCTCCAGCAATCTTTTCAGTTCTGGGTTTCTTTGTAATCCAGATATGTAATCTTCTTCGGCGCCACTGGCCTTGATCTCAAAAAGATCTTTTAACATCGTTTTTAATTTCTTGTTCCTTCTCAGTTTTTCTTCGCGACTGAGAAGAAGGACGCACCAATTCTTTAGAATGAATTTCAACTCTTCTTCCTGGTAATTTTTTATCTGCAGCAGCTTAACCAGTTTTGTAAATAAGACCCCTTCAGCCAATTTCCGGTCATTATTCCATTGTTCCTTTAATATTCTTGCATAAACCAGGCTTATATCAGTTGCATCAAACGTCACCGCCGTTTTTTTTAGCACAATTTCCATTCGTGAGTCCGCCAGTTTTTCCAAAATGGCGGTCGGCGTCCGATAGCCTTTCGTCGATTTTATTTTCGAGGCTTCTGTTTCCGATATTTGTTTTTGTTGTTGCCGAATGGGACGAAACCCTGCATGATAGTAGGTCCAGAAAGCCCCTGACTTGATGCCATCGCTGTTGTCTTTTCCGATCTGGTACGGATCGACGGTAAAGCGATTCAGATGGTAAACTGTACCGTGCAGTTTTAATACCTGCTGAAAAATATATTGCGATTCACCTCCGCGATAAGCGGGAAAAATATTGAGACCGATGCGCCCGCTATCAAATAAGATCCATGAACCCGCATAAGCGACAGGCAGTCCATTTTTGAAAACCACGTATCCCATGTAACTATCGATGGGATGTCTTCGCTCGGGAATCATACCCATCAACGCAATCGAGAGACCACGGGGCAATCGGTAATAAGTTACCAGTGGAACAACGGTAAAACTGATGGGATCGATTTCGCGCAGATGACGTACCAATATCATTCTTCCGCATTCTATGACACGCTCGGCTTGGCTTTCGGTGAGAACAACCTTTGTTGCTTTTATATCATTCGATTTCAGAACTGACTTCTTCCTGACGAGAGAATGATGATAGTAGGGAGTAATTAAAGATGGAGGCAAGCTTAAATGTGAAGAGAAATTAATTTCCACATTGATCCCGATCGCTGACCAAAGCTCATCCTTGACCTCAGGACGAGTATCCGACTCATCGAAAATAGCAATGAGTTTGTCCAGCATGTCTTTCCCTTTTTTGAACTTGAGCCATGACTTCCAATCAGAGTTGCCATCCTGCAATATTTCTGATTCTACTTTTGGCATCACCGCCGACAGAATAGATTGGATCGTTCCCTCATCAGCCTCAAAGGAGCTGAGCGAAACGTCATTGGGATATTTTTTTCTAAGCCATTTTACAATTTCAAAACCAAACGCGGCGCAAAGCCTTGTGTTGGTAATGCCGGAATTAAATAGCCTTGTTTTTATGTTTTCATGCGATTGAATGTAGCCTTCTAACTGTTCCAATGCCAGCGAAGCAAGCTGGTAAACAGACCGGTTATCGGGATAGGCAAGAAGGAAAAGTAAGTTCTCGTACCACAATTGTATCGCCTTTTTAGTTTTGAGTTTTCCCTTGCTGAGCGTCGTCAGCAAATTCAATTTTTGTGTCGTTATTTTTTCTCCATACTGATTGCGTAAGGAAAACAATTGAGATAGCAGTTCGTCCGTTTTATTCATTCGTGGTTTTGATTTGCTATTGATGCCATTACAAGACGAAAATAAATCTATTTATCTTCCCTTTGCGTTGACGAGTGCATAGCACCGTGTAAACCTGGCAACAATTATTTTCTCTTGTACAATTGCCGTTTTGAAATTAACTTCGGTAAGCAGGATTACTGACTGTAACTTTCCATTGAAAAATGAATCGTTGTATTTCATCCAAATTGTTTTAAACAATTTCTATGGCTGAAATAAATTTATCGGGAACAAAATATCGATTCGGCAAAACTTATCGAAAGGATGCCTGGTGGGCATATCCCCTATTTGTTTTCCTGGCTCTTAGCCTATTTGTGGTATACGTGACTTGGGCGGCCTGGCAGGGAAAAAATTATTGGTATGGCCCTTATCTTTCGCCACTCTATTCTCCCGAGCTTTTTGGACCTTCGCCGCATCGCTGGATTGGACCGCAACCGACATGGTGGCCCAGTATGATTCGATTCTCGCCAGCGCTCTTTGTACTATGGGCACCGGGTTTGTTCCGATTGACTTGTTATTATTATCGCGGCGCATATTATAAAGCATTCTGGGCTGATCCTCCTTCCTGCACGGTCTCAGAACCAAGGAAAAAGTATTGGGGTGAAAATTCTTTTCCACTGATCATACAAAATATTCACCGTTATTTTCTTTACGTGGCGCTTTTCTTTATTCTGTTTCTAAGTTATGACGTATGGAAGGCCCTGTGGTTCACTGATACATCCGGGAATAAAAGTTTTGGCATTGGCATCGGTACATTGGTGTTAGCCGTGAATGTGGTGTTGCTTAGCGGCTACACATTCGGATGTCATTCACTGCGCCACCTGGTAGGTGGATTTATCGATCGTCTCTCTGGCTCGCCTGTTCGCCGGAGGGCGTACATCTGTGTGAGTTGTCTTAACCGACGTCACATGTTGTGGGCCTGGATGAGTTTATTCTGGGTAATGTTTTCTGATGTGTATATACGACTGTGCGCGATTGGAGTCTGGAGCGATTGGAGAATTCTTTAGTGAATATTGTGAGTGGTGAGTAGTGAGTAGCGAGTAGGAATGATGAATGAGCCGGGAGAATGATCCAACTCACACCTGACAACTCACAACTCACAATTCACAACTGACAATTGACAATTAAAAAAATGCCGTCCTACGATACTCATAATTACGATGTGCTTGTGATCGGTGCCGGTGGTGCCGGTCTTCGTGCAGCCATCGAAGCTTCAGCCGCTGGTGTTTCAGTCGGCCTTATTTGCAAATCTCTTCTTGGCAAAGCTCACACTGTAATGGCAGAAGGAGGAATTGCGGCAGCTCTCGCTAATGTTGATGAGAGGGATAACTGGAAAGTGCATTTTGCAGATACGATGCGGGGCGGCCAGTACCTGAACAATTGGCGCATGGCCGAACTTCACGCGAAAGAAGCTCCTGACCGTGTAAAAGAACTGGAAGCATGGGGAGCACTGTTCGACAGGACAAAAGATGGATTAATACTTCAACGAAATTTTGGTGGCCACAAATATCCGCGGCTTGCTCACGTTGGCGACAGAACAGGTTTGGAAATGATACGCACTCTGCAGGATCATGGCATTCACCTCGGCATTGAAGTGCACATGGAGTGCACCATCACTTCGCTCCTTATGGGTGGCGACCGTGTTACCGGCGCGTTCGGATATGAGAGAGAAAAGGGCCGATTCAAAATTTTTAAATCAAATGCGATCGTACTCGCGACGGGTGGTGTTGGCCGCGCTTATAAAATCACGAGCAATAGCTGGGAATACACAGGTGACGGCATGTCGCTGGCTTATCATGCCGGTGCTGAACTCATTGACATGGAGTTTTTGCAGTTTCATCCTACTGGAATGATATGGCCACCCAGTGTGCAGGGAATTCTCGTTACCGAAGGGGTTAGAGGAGAGGGTGGAATATTGCTCAATAAAAATGGAGAGCGGTTTATGTTTAGCGATATTCCGGAATTGTATCGGAACCAGACGGCAGACAACGAAGAAGAAGGCTGGCGATACACGCAGGGAGATCGCAATGCGAGAAGACCGCCGGAATTACTTACCCGGGATCATGTGGCAAGATGCATTGTTCGCCAGATAAAAGAAGGTAAGGGTAGTCCACACAATGGGGTCTTTCTCGATATCTCATGGATAAAAAATAAAATTCCACACGCGGCAGAGCATATCAAAAAAAAATTACCGAGCATGTATCACCAGTTTAAAAAACTGGCAGATATTGACATTACCATGGAACCGATGGAAGTCGGGCCTACTACTCATTATATGATGGGGGGCATTCGCGTGGATGCTGATACGCAGATGTCAACCATTCCGGGCCTTTTTGCCGCAGGTGAATGCGCTGCAGGCCTACATGGATCAAATCGCCTGGGTGGTAATTCTCTTTCAGATCTGCTGGTTTTCGGAAAAAGAGCAGGAGAATATGCGGCAAAGTTTTCAAAAGAAAATAAAGGAGGCCATTTGAATGAAGAAGAAATTGCAAGCGCCGCAAAAAACGCACTTGAACCCTTTGAGAGAAACGAAGGAGAAAGCCCTTTTCAGATTCAATACGATCTCCAGGAGATGATGCAGGAGTTGGTTGGGATCGTGCGTCATGAAGAAGAATTATGGAGAGCCGTTGAACATTTAAAAATGCTGCACGACCGCGCAGCCAGGGTGAAAATTGTTGGTAACAGGGAATATAATCCCGGTTGGCACACTGCTCTTGATCTCCAGCATTTGCTTACCATATCAGCGGCGATCACTATAGCAGCCATTGAGAGAAAGGAAAGTCGCGGCGCGCATTTTAGAGAAGACTATCCTCAAAAGGATGAACAGAGCGGGAAATTTAATTTGGTTATAAAAAAGAATGCTGATGGTGAAATGAAATTAAGAAGAGAGCCCATTAAAGAGGTCAGGACAGATCTCCAGCAAATCATTGAAGAAATGAAATAAATTATGGCAATAGCGACATTCCAGATATTACGCGGCGATGCCAGCAACACGAGAGTTGAAAGTTACTCTATTGAAGTGTCGGAAGGAATGGTGGTGTTGGATGCCGTACATGCCATCCAGGCAACGCAGGCAAACGATCTTGCTGTGCGCTGGAACTGTAAGGCCGGTAAATGCGGCTCCTGCTCTGCCGAGATCAACGGCATGCCGAAATTGATGTGCATGACACGACTCAGTGATCTGCCACTGGACAAGCCCGTGCTGCTCCAGCCCATGAAGGCCTTCCCTTTGATCAAGGACCTGGTGACCGATGTATCATGGAATTTTGCAGTGAAGAAAAAGATCAAAAAATTCAAGCCGCGCAAACCCGATAACCCCGACGGAACCTGGAGAATGGCACAGGAAGATATTGACCGCGTGCAGGAATTTCGTAAATGCATTGAGTGCTTCCTTTGCCAGGACGTTTGTCATGTGCTGCGCGAACACCAACTGCATGATCAATTTATTGGCCCCCGATACCTCGTTTATACGGCTGCACTCGAAATGCACCCGCTCGATGTGGAAGATCGTTTGGAAGATCTGAAAAAGGAAGATGGGATTGGCTATTGCAATATCACAAAATGCTGCACAAAAGTTTGCCCTGAGGACATTACCATTACGGACAATGCGATTATCCCGCTTAAAGAAAGAGTTGTTGACAGATTCTATGATCCATTAAAAAAACTGTTTAGGATCTTCAGGTTCAAAAAATAAATCGAACAATATTCTTCTTATACCTGATTAGTCCATATCCGGTTTTTGTTGTAGCTTATTTATAATTAAATGCCATGTTATGTTTCAATTAAAACCAATTTCCAGAGAGAGTATCCCGGTGGCACTTGAAAAAGCAGAAAGATATCGCTTGCTGAATGAGCCCTGGTTGGCTGAAAGTATTTGCCTGGATATACTCGAAGCAGAACCAGAAAATACAAAAGCCATTGTGATCTTGCTTTTAGCTCTTACTGATGAATTCGGGAGATCATCTCTGGCCGATATAAACAAGGCGCGCCAGCTTTTGTCTCGTCTTCCTGAATATGAACAGCACTACTACGCCGGCCTCATTTGTGAGCGGCAGGGGAAATCCGTTCTTAACAGGCATACGCCTCACAGCGATTTTACAGCGTATGAGTGGCTGATGGATGCTATGGAGTATTACGAGAAAGCAGAGGCGATTCGTCCCGCAGGAAATGATGATGCTATTCTTCGATGGAATACGTGTGCCCGACTGATCATGCATCACAACCTGAAGCCAAGCACTGAAAAGTACATTGAGCAACCGCTGGAATAATTTGAATGGAACCTCACTGATCATTTACTTGTCTAAATAACCATAGTGCTCCCTGATAGCCCGGTCGAATCTTGTCCAATCCATACGGAAAGGTTTTTTAGCATTGCCGGGCCACCATTCCAACGCCCCCTTTGATATGGTAATGGTCCCGAATTTTTCCTGATCACTGAACACTTCAAATATTACATCTGTTTTCCCGAGTTCTCTTTTCGGCAGGTTGACGAATACATTGTGTTTTGGCATATCAGGTTTTTGAATGGTGATGTAAAGTTGAAAAAAATAAATGGTTACTAATAGTATTTACTCAGTTGGCATGAATCCCACAAGGAATAAATATTTCTTAGCGATTTTTCTTTTTGCTGAATAGATATAGCAATAAGGTTATCGCAACTACTCCCACCGAACCATAGATAATATAACTTAATGGCATTCCAAATAGTTAAAAGTGAAAGTATTGAATTTACTGCGCCTAGGTCACAAAAATGTCTTTTCCGTCAACGACAAATAGAGAAATTAGCCTTCCGCCATTTTCTTTAACCGCTCGAAAAGATTGTGACAGCAGCATTGGATATTATCGTTACATTTTTATTGACAATCGATTTATTTACCAAAACCAAAAATATGAGACAGTTACATGCTATTGGAGTGAAGATGCAACTTTTATTGATCACATTTATTTCTTCAACGGTGATTGCTCAACCGATCACTACTCCGAGGACGCCAAGCCCCGCTGCTTCTGTGGTGCAAACAATCGGTATATCCACTGTCACAGTCAAATATTCGAGGCCCTCAGTAAAAGGCCGTGAAATATGGGGCCAGCTTGTACCCTATGGATGGAACGTGCAAAACTTCGGCAACGGTAATTCGGCACCCTGGCGTGCAGGAGCAAATGAAAATACGACCATTAAATTTTCGCACGACGCAAAAGTAGAAGGCAAACCCGTGCCCGCAGGTGAATACGGGTTATTCTTCGTCATAAACCAGGACAAGACTGGTGAATTGATATTATCGAAGGACAACAGATCGTGGGGAAGCTTTTTTTATGAACCGGATCATGATTTGTTACGCGCCAGGATACAACTGCGTGAAATACCTCTTACGGAAATGCTAACGTATGATTTTATCGATAACACAAAAAACTCATCGGAGCTTGTGTTGAACTGGGAGAAAAAACAATTCCCTGTAAAGATTGAATTCGACGTAGACAATATTGTTTTGGCAAATGCCGCTGAAGAGCTGAAAGGTTCGACGGGATTTAACTGGCAGGGATATGCCAGCGCCGCTAATTACACGCTGCAAAACAAAATAAATTATGAGCAGGGGCTGAAATGGATCGACCAGGCGATAGCCATCAACAATTCTTTTTCTACGCTAAGTGTGAAATCAAATATTTTAAGGACGATGGGTAAAACAGATGAAGCTGATAAGATCCTGAATGATGCCATTGCTATTGCTAACGAAGGTGAATTGAATATATACGGCTACCAGATGCTAAATGCCGGTCAGCATAACAAGGCCATCGAAATTTTAACTCTCAATACAAAACGCTTTCCAAAAAGCGCAAATTGTTTTGACAGTCTTGGCGAAGCCTTTGCGACAAAAGGCGACAAGAAAAATGCAATTCTGAATTTCAAAAAATCGCTGACCATGAACCCACCGGCCAATGTAAAAGCAAACTCAGAGAAGTTTCTAAAACAATTAGGTGCTCTATAATTTTGATAAACTTAAGCTATCGAATAACTCAATATTAATTTACTAACTGTCACCCGTCCCGATAGCCATCGGGATGGTCCGGGAGTCTTTTAAAAAAATCGATCCCCAACGGTCGGTTTACAGCCGAAGGCAGGGCATGAGTCAATTCTTGCCCTGCCTAAGATATTTTTTTACCTCGGGTGCTACTTTAGTACCCAGCAATTCCATCGAATGCAATACTTTATTATGAGGCATCGCGCCCAGGCTCATCTGCGCCAGGAAGCGTGTATGGCCAAACAATTGGTGCTGGTACAATATTTTATCGATCACTTGTTGTGGGCTTCCCACCAGCAACGCGCCGTGGGTTTCGGTCGATGCATCAAACTGTTCCCTTGAGCCCGGTGGCCAACCCCTTTCTCTTCCAATTCGATTCATGACCTCAGAATAGGGAGGATAGAATTCGTCTCTTGCCTGTTGTGCCTCGTCGGCAATATAGGTATGTGAGTTAATGCCCAATTCCATTTCATTGATACTATGCCCACTCTTTGTGTACACGTCACGATAGAGTTGCACATAAGGAGCGAAACGTGCAGGCAATCCGCCGATGATAGCAAGAGCCATCGGCAATCCATGTTCAGCGGCACGAATTACCGATTCAGGTGTGCCACCGACACCGATCCATATTGGAATTTCTTTTTGATAAGGCCGCGGATATACTCCGCGTTTGTTGACTGTTTGCGTGTATTTTCCCTCCCATGAAAAAATTTCCTCTTTGTTCAATTGTAAAAGCATTTCGAGTTTCTCGGAAAACAAGTCATCATAATCTTCAAGGTTGTAACCAAACAATGGAAA
>Ga0066710_100002196_pt1 | contig 15508 bp, 7 predicted proteins | sample GraSoiAngelo_159_FD_79666 | JGI IMG/M metagenome (GOLD analysis project Ga0066710, IMG submission 79666) | Grasslands soil microbial communities from the Angelo Coastal Reserve, California, USA - 14_1009_16_40cm | ecosystem: Environmental > Terrestrial > Soil > Grasslands | place: USA...
AGTCCGGGTCGCTCTGACCCAGAAGAATAGATTCATAACGGAGAAATGAGCTGGTCGGGTCTTGCCGCTTCCAGTGCGCCAACCGCCTGATTGCCTCGGCTGTGCGTTGAGTGACGCGCAGCAGCGCAACCTCCATGCCTCCTGCACGAACCAGTTCAGGACGATTACTCACGACTTCCCGGATCATGCTCAGCGCTTTGGGGCGGTCTCCTCCTCTTGCCTCCAAGGCGGCCAACATCATCATTGCGGGCGCGTGATAACTTCCGGACTGCTGCGCGAATTCCCATTGGGTTCGCGCCCCTCTAACATCTCCCTCGGCTACCAGCGCCAATCCCAGGTAGTACGCGGTTTCATGGTCGCTATTTACCCACGCCAGTGCCTTGGATAGATGCTGCGTCGCAAGATCGTACTGGTTGAGAATAACTTCAAGTCGGCCCGCCGCTTGGTTTAGAGCAATGTTGTTCGGAGACCGAGCTATTCCCTCTTGGTAAGTTTTGAGTGCAACTAACAGTTTGCCGTTGCTTTCCTGGTCAGTGCCGACCGCGAGGAAGTCGCCTGCGTTTCGATTGGCATCGGCTGGGTATTCATGCGAAGGCTGTTCGCCGGTTTGAACCTTGTCATGACTGACGAAGTCGTACTTGCCTTCGGTATGCCGCAACAGCACTTTGCCGGCCTGATCTTTTATTTCGATCGTGTACGTTGCCCTTGCAGGAAGGCCACTAAACGCCTTCCGGAAGGCCTCACCCGGCGAAAGTGCAGCATGCGCGGATGCGACTTCCCGCGTGCCGTCGAGAATACTTAGCGCTGCATCCGGCAGCACCCGAGTTACATTGATTGCGGCTTCGACCGCCACTCTCTCTGCGGCCTCGCTCTGGCGACTGAGGTTGACTACGGCGTCCGGATTTGCTCGAGAAACCCCACCGAGTTTGCGAATCGGAATCCAGTATTCAGTGAAGGATCGGGTTTCTTGCGGATCCAGAAATCCGTAAGTCTCTTGATCTCGGAACAGGCCAGCCTGGATCTCCACGTACGCGCTGTTGTTGTCCGACAAGGCGGTACGCCAGTCCAGACCATCTTCGTCACTGCTCCAGGACCAAATCTTCTTCGCAGGAAGATCCAGAGGCGACGAATAATGCACGACTCCCGAATCAGTATGCGGATGATACACGGCCATGTACGGCTCCCGGCTGCCGTAACTGAAGTGCGACACCGGACCATACTTGTGATTGCCGACAATACTCTGGTCGACGCCGGCAGCATTTACTGGCCAGGTATCGATATCAGCGAATCCATGCGCAGCCGTGAATTCCATGGGATACAAGATATGGCTGTCGTCCCAGACCTGGACACCAGCGTTCGCCCACCAATAGAAACGGTGACGGGTGTCGCTACGGTTATAGAGCGTGGTTTTCTGTTCGAGGCAGGCTCGGCCCGGGCGCAACGTGAGTTGGACACGCCACTGCATGCCATAGGGCCGGTCGATGTTGCCGACCCAGACCGAAGCGCTGCCGTCAGGTTCGCGGCTGGTGGCGAAGTCGACTGGCGAGACCGTCATCCAATTGTGCGAAACCGGAAAATTAAACTCAACTCCCAGCGCCGCCCACATGCCGCGATATGCAATGCGCGCAAACTTGATAGTTGGATTCGCATAAAACATCGATGCGCCATTGATCTTGTCAGTGCAGGTGTAGAGATGGCCTCCAAGATCGGGCAGCACGCTGCACTTGAGGTATTCATTTTCCAGATTGAGCGTTCGCCACTTTCGCGGGATGCGCCGGTCCACCAGACTGTGACGCAAGGTGTAGGGATAATTGAAGAACGTGCCAGTGTTAAAAAAATCGAATGGTGGATTCGGGTCAGGAAGTCCTTCGTCCGAGGTCGGAATGGTCATCGAGTCTTCCCAGACTCGCACCGGGGTTGTTGACGTGCCCTCGGATCCGGCCCAGACCAAGCCGCAGGATGAGAGCACCCAGCCAAACAAGGCTATGGAAGCGGCTTTTCGGGCCTGGGCCAACGATCTTGCTGCTTCACGCAAGCTTTCCCATGAACATGGTGACGAGTTCACAGCTGCGAGATCCCCTACGCCCATTTGCCTTTGCCCTCGACTATCGTGATGTAGCGGTCGATTGGCAGGTCGGTGAATCGTTCTATTGCACCACTGGGCTGCGGCCATTTTATTTCCAGCGAGTCAATCCTCGGTCGTTTGCCAATGCCGAGCACTATACGCGGATCATGCGAGGACAAGAAACTGCCCCCTCCAACTTTCGTTCTGCTTCTTTTCAAGTCCGCGGCCTGATATGTGATGCGCGCACCCACGCCGTCAGGATTCGATTTTTTCCCCACGAGCTTCACTCCCAGCCAATGGTTTTGATTTCCTATGTTGTTTCGCAACAGAACTGGGGCGGAGTCATTAACAGCTACCAGGACATCGATCCCACCGTCGTTGTTGAAGTCTCCAATGGCCATTCCACGGGCTGAGAGAGGCCTTGCGAATACTGGCCCGCTCTGTGCACTGACATTCTGGAAGGTCTTCCCCGTGTTGTGGAAGAGCATCAGCGGCTCCTGATACTTGACCTGGCTGTGCAAGTTCTCGATGAGGTCGTCCGGATTCCCATTGGCGAGAAACAGATCAAGATTGCCGTCATTGTCATAGTCGAAGAACTTCAGCCCCCAGCCGCTCATCAGCCGGGTGGCGGCGCCAATACTAGTCGGTCCTGCCTGATCATCGAATGTTTCGTCGTGGTTGTTCTGATAGATCGCGAACATCTCACGGTCTATGTTCGCGACGAACAAGTCCATCCACCCATCTTCGTTGAAGTCGGCGGAATCCACGCCCATGCCGGAGCGAGCTCGGCCGTCTGCGCTGTAGGCAACGCCCGCGTAGGTCGCAGTTTCTTCGAACTTGCCGTTGCCCCGATTCATGAAGAGAAAGTTCGGCACGGTGTCATTGCCAACAAACAGGTCGAGACGGCCATCGTTGTTGACGTCAGTTGCGACTACGCCCCACGCCTTACCAAGAGCATTGGCGATGCCTGATGCCTTGCTGACATCGGTGAATGTTCCGTCGCCATTATTGTGAAACAGCCAGCTCGGCATGGGCTTGTAGAGGCGCGGAATGCAGTAGCCGTGTTTACCTTCTTCTCCGGGACCACAGGATTTGTTGATGGACTTGGAAAACTCCACAAATTGGCAGACAAACAAATCAAGCCGGCCATCGTTGTCGTAATCAAACCAGACAGCGCTGGATGACCATCCTGGAGCGGCCACGCCGGCTTTTTCGGTTACATCTGTGAAGGTGCCGTCACCATTGTTGTGGTAGAGGATGCTTCTGCCATATTGCGTAACGTAAAGGTCAGGGAAGCCATCACCGTCGCAATCACCAACGGCAACGCCCTGGCCGTATCTCCCCGCTGCTACTCCGGCTTTCTCGGTAACATCGGTGAAGGTGCCGTCGCGATTATTCCGATAGAGCGCATTCCGCAACGGCGGGTTGGGGTCATAGAAATCGCACTTCCCGCTGTTGACCAGGTAGATGTCCATCCACCCGTCGTTGTCGTAATCGAGGAAGGCACAGCCTGCTCCGGTGGTTTCAGGTAGGTATCTCGCGGTGGATTTGCCGGCGGAATGCACCCACGTGATGCCACTCATTTTCGGTGGGATCTCTTCAAACGGGTAAATCGGATCGGGCAGCGCGCGCACAAGACTCGACAGTCCGCCGACAGCGAACACTCCTGCAATTCCCCCAAGGAAGTGGCGTCGGGAAAACCCGTAGCGGCTATTGATTTGCTGTGAACGCGGAGAACGCATCAATTCATTTCGATTAGTTGGGATTTTGCGGTTCAGCGGCTTGCTGATCTTGTCCTGCCCCGCCCTTCTGCGTCATTTGACGGTGAATGGCAAATTCCTTGTCTGCATCCTGCTTGCGGCCGGCGCGGGTCAAAGCCGTCGCAAGATTATAGTGCGCGCCCGGATTCTGGGGCTCGAGCTTGACGGCCGTCTCAAGAGGGGGGATCGCTTCAGCAAATCGCTTAGCTGAGAGTAACGCGCTGCCCAACCCTAGAAATGCATCCCCGAAGCCGGCATCCAGCTCGGCCGCGCGAGAGAAATGTTTTATGGCGTCGGGCCATTGACTCTCCTGGCGTGCCAGTTCTCCCAGCACATATTCAGCGCCTGCGTTTGAATGGTCAATTTCAAGTTCCGCACGGAATTCTTTTTTCGCATCTTCCGCGGCCGTCGGGCCGGGATTGGGCTTCGAGAGCAGCAGCCGACCAAGTAGAAAATGAATGCCAGGCAGGTGCGGATTCTGTTGTAGAACGAACTTATACTCCTTCTCCGCCGCATCCCATTTTCCCTGTGCTTCGAGCGCTTCCGCGTTGAGCTTATGCGCTTCCGCGGAGTTCGGCGCGGTCATTGCCAGTTGCTGCGCGGCCCTGGTCGACAGATCCGAATAGGTGTGGACCGAAAGAGAGAGAATCTCTGGATCGTTGGGAAATTCGTGGTTCAGCAGGCGCAGGAAATCGATCCCCGCGTCGGTTTGATTGAGCAACATCGCGCAGCGCACACCGGCAAATGCTACCGTGCGCTTCAATGCTTTCTCGGCGAGGCGCTGGGATGCCCTCTTCAGTGCCGGGACCGCCTCTTCGCAATGACCTGTTTGGGCAAGTTCTATCGCCCGCTGCGCGCTGGACGTCAGGTCACTGGAGGGTGTTTGCTTGGTCGCCTGCCCGAACACCCCGGCAACAGTCACGAGGATTAATAATAGCAGAGCCGGATACCGAGATCGAAACATAAGAAAAGGGGCAGATGTTGGAAAACATCTGCCCCATGATACCAGGTAGCTCAGTAATAAAGCTTGAGCGCAAGCTGGATGACTCGCGGATCTTGTGCGCTGCCCACAATCCCCATATTCGTCCCGCAGCAGGCAGAGCCGGGTGCATTGAGATTCACGTGATTGAAGGCATTGAGAAAGTCGCCGCGCAACTGCAGCTTCACTCTTTCTGAGAGCAGGAAATTCTTCTGCAAGCTCAAATCGATATCCGCATAGCCGGGGCCGCGGACAGGTCCCTGCGCCGGACAATTCCCGAAGACATTGGCAGGATCTGTGTACGGTGCGTCATCGAACCACTTGTAGCCGATGAAATCTCCGGAACTGGGGTCGAACGCTGGTTTCCGCCCGAAGGTTTTGCCGGCTCCAGCTCCGCAATCCGGGCGTAATCCACGGCTGCCTGTTCCAGCAGAGTCGCCGTTGGCGAAATTGAAGTCATAGAGCGCCAATGGAAAACCTGAGTGTATCGAAACGATTGGATTGATGGACCAACCGCCGGCGATGGCATTGACTACGCCGTTCGCTCCATTCCCCCAGCGTTTTCCGCGGCCGAAGGGAATTTCGTAGACCGCGTATGCCGACAGTACATTCCGGGCATCGAAAAAACACTCAGCCCAGTCGGCCTTTGGATCATAAAGGTTCTGATAGTAAGGATTGGCAGGATTAGCTTGCGCTCCCCAGTTGCCGTAGTATCCGCTGTTGTCGGTGCGGCACCGCGAGAAAGTATACGCTACCTGGTACTGCAAACCGTTCGTGAAGCGCTTCTGTAGAACCGCTTGCAGTGCGTGATAGTTGGAGCTTCCAGTGGAGGCAGTACCCGAGATCTGCGAAATGTCGGACTGGAACGCAGGATTTCCAGAGAAGTAAATGCTCGGGCAAGTGAATTCTTGCCCCGCAACAGTAGGATCGCAGACAGCGCCGTTCGTGTTTAAGCGCCTCTGCAAGGAAGGGGTAGGCACCATTTCGTGTATGCGATCTTGGCCCACATAGCCCGCCTGCAGGGTCAACGAGTTCGACAGCAACTGCTGCCACGTGCCATTCCACTGATATGTGATCGCCGGTTGCACATGAGGATCCCAGACGCGAACGAGAGATGCCGCGAAGGGGTCACTCGGGGACCCGACAGGCACGATGCCGTCTTCCGTCTTGTAGCCATTTGGAGGAACTGGTACACCGCTAAACGCTACTCGGGTTTCCGCCGGCGTAAATGGCGGATTGATGGGTAGCCGCAAGTTTCTTCCCGTGCGCTCGAGATAACAAGACACGCTGAACGCGCCGCGGCTCACTGATTTCCCACCGAGCATTCCCGGCGTCCAGGCGAAGCCAAGACGCGGCTGGAAATCCCGGCCGCCGTAGGTGCCGTTGTAGAGTCCGGGACTCCCCTTCCTGCATGTCGTGGGAGCTGTACCCAGGTTCACCTTAGAACAGTCCGGCGCGATCAATTCCCCCGTGAACAGGTCGAAATTGTCCTGCAGATTGTTCTTTTCTACCCACGGAGTGTGGGCTTCATAACGCAATCCGAGATTCAGCGTCAGGCGCTCGGTGGCTCTCCAGTCATCCTGAATGTAAGCACCGAAAATGTTCGCCCGTTGGCCCCATTCGCCGCCGGCGATGCCCCGCCCATACTCTCCCGGTAGTCCAAGATAAAAATCTGCGCCACCGTAACCGCCCGCCGGTGAAGAAGCGGTAGGATCGTTGGACGCAAAGGCGCCGGTGAATGTGATATTTCCCAACGCACCGCTGTTGCCGGTGTAAAAGGTGTTGATGCGGTCGCGCCAGAACTCGAACCCCGTGTGGAAGACGTGACGGCCCCGTGTGACTACTACTGCATCGGATACCTGAATCACGGCATCCTGAAATTTCTGCTGTACTCCACTGCTGCCAACATTAGTAAGGACTCCGCTGCCAGTGTTGAACTGCAAGAAGAGGAGCCCGGGCGCGCCATTGTTCGCATTTGCTATCCCGAGGTCCGTCCCCAGGGTGGCGGCAGAATTGTCGAACGCGGTTCCGTTGTGCAGGCGCACATGGTTAACCCCAACGCGAACATCGTTCAGTAAAGTTGGACCGAACATGTGACTCCAGTCCACGCCTATGTTCTCAATCGGAGCATCGGAGAAACCATTCCCTGTAAGCACAAACGAATTGATGGTGGGATTGTGCTGCTTGGCATGGGAATAGCGGCCAAAAATATGGTCCTTGGAGGTCGCATTGAAGTCAATCTTTATGTCGTACTGATTGGTATTGACTACGCCTACTGAAGTGTAGGACGCATTGTTCTGTAGTCCGGAACTAACCGGATTGGGATAGAGCGAGGAGGAGAATAGATTCTGCGCCACAGAGTCAATTGGTTCGGTGATCACGTTATTGGCGAACGCGGGATTGCCCGAAACAAACGGATCATGAAGCTGGTGAGCAGGATTGTTGCAAATGCCGCCGGTGAATCCTTCCGGACAAATGTCGCCAAAATCCCCTGCGCGCTCCGCGGCCGTAAAGACGCTGATCTGATTTGTCGTTGAGGGATGGTCAAATCGCTGCGCCTGATAATCAAAGAAGAAGAACAACTTATTCTTGACGATCGGCCCACCAATCGTGCCGCCGAACATGTTCCAGCGAAGCTTATTCTTGGGTATCTGCTTGTCGGAGCCCAGAAAACCGTGCTCCCAGTTGTTGGCATTCAACACGTCATTGCGGAAATATTCCCACAAGTCTCCGTGGAAGCCGTTGGTGCCGGACTTGATCGTGGTGTTGACGATGCCGCCCTGGTAGTTGCCGAACTCGGCGGGCGCGTTCTGGGTGATGAGGTTGAATTCCTCAATGGCATCCGGGGCCGGAGTGTAACCCAGCAGGTTATCCGAGACCTGATTGTTATCCACGCCATCCAGAACGAAATTGTTGGCCTGTTCACGGTTTCCGTTGATGTACGGTCTACCGCCGCTCGCCGTATTGTCTCCATTGTTAAAACTCGACGGGTTGGGCGTGACCGATCCAGGCGCCAGCAGCGTCAATTGAACATAATTGCGCGTCGCCAGAGGCAGGCGGTCGTTCGTTGTAGCATCGATGACGGTGTCGACCTGGGTACTCTCCGTCTTCAGGATCGGCGCCGCGGTCGAGACCTCGACGGTCTCCGTTACCTGGCCGACCTTCATTTGAATATCGATACGCGCCGTCTGGTTGAGCACTAAGGTGAAGGCGGGATGCACTGACGTCTGAAATCCCGGCGCTGATACTTTCACTGTGAAGGTGCCAACTGGAATACGGTTGACGTTGTACGCGCCCGTGTCATTGGTTTGTCCTTGGTACGCCGTGCCTCGTTCTGTGTCGGTGGCGGTGACGGTCGCGCCCTTGATCGGCGCTCCGCTGGGATCCGTTACCGTGCCGACGATAGCGGCCGTTACTTCCTGGCTCCAGGCAGACTGAACAGCGCCCATGAGCGCCATCAACACGAACAACACGCAGCAAAACGCAATTGACCGTCGTCCACGCATCACAGAACCTCCTCTGGACTTTTCCGAACGAAGCATAATAGATTCACGCTAGTGGGACCATGCTATATAGCACATCAATCACCGAGGTCAAGAAAAAAATGCAGACAGGCCAAAAAACATTTCGAAGAGCCTCAGGCGAGCCGCAAAGGAACTATTCCGTCCCTGGCCCATGCCTATGAAAAACAGTAATCAACCTAGGAGGGCTTCAAATCTACATATAACGATTGTTGAACACTTCGGTGCTCGATCCTGATTCCCTCAAGGTGACGGTGGACCTACACAAAATTCTCAGTACTTTAATATTTGAGCTCTATAGCACTTTGTAGTATGGTGCCATCGGAGTATTCATGCGACAAGTGCGCCGAAACGGGCTCCCAGCCTACCAGAGAATTCAAGGAGCGATCCTGAAACGGGTCGAATCCGGCCAGTTGAAACCTGGCGACGCGGTCGACTCGGAGCGGGAACTGGCGAGGATTCATCGCGTTAGCCTCATGACTGCCCGCCATGCGTTAACCGCACTCGAGCGCGAAGGGATGGTCGTACGTCGGCGCGGGTCGGGTACGTTCATAGCCCCGCCCAAAATCCATTTCAACAAACTGATGAGTTACACCGAACAAATGGCGGGCCGGAGTCTAGGGGCTTCGTCGAAGTTGCTTTCTCTCGGCGTGATCGACAACGAGCAGGAAATTGCGGCGCGTCTGGCTCTGCCGGCCGCAAGCCGACTGATTAAGCTGGAACGGCTAAGGCTGGGTGCGAGTGAACCGTTCGCGGTCGAGACCTGTTACCTATCAGCTGAGGATTTTGCCGGCCTGACGAACGCACCGTTGGACCGGGTCTCGCTTTTTTCCATCCTGGAGCACGATTACGGACTCGAAATCGCACACGCCGACGAAGAAATCGACGCTACTACCGCCGACCCCTACACCGCGCGACTCCTGAGCGTTGCCCACGGCGCGCCAGTCCTCCGAATTCGGCAAGTGATCTACTCCACCAAGGGCAAGGCCACGCTTTATGTGCTGGGTCTCTACCGATCGGACAGGCACACCCTATTGATCCGGAGGTTCCGCTAGTGCAGAAGCCTTTGGACGTGCTGGGGTTAGTGTATGATCTCAAACAACGATCTCAAGCAAAGGGGGATCTGCGAGGCTCATCTAATGCTGCAACGCATGTTCCGAAAAATTCGGACAGGAAGCGTGACGGTGGCTGGGCTCTTACTTTGTCTTACAGCACTGCCTGCTAATACCACGCCGGCACGTTTGCGTAAGGCAGCACCGGACTTTACTCTTAGCGACTCTAAAGGTGCCTCTGTCAGATTGTCCGATTACAAAGGCAGGGTAGTCTTGCTTGATTTCTGGGCCACGTGGTGCCATGGCTGCAATATTGAGATTCCGTGGTACATGGAGTTCCAGCAGAAGTACAAGGACAAAGGACTGGCTGTCATCGGTGTTGCCATGGATGACGACGGTTGGAAGTCAGTGAGACCGTTTTTCGACGAGAAAAAGATCAACTACATGATCGTAGTCGGGAACGAGGGCCTGGCAAAGGAATATGGAGTTAATGCGCTGCCAGTAACCCTGCTTATTGACCGTAACGGCAAGATTGCAGAGTCACACGCGGGCATGGTCGACAAGAAATCTTTTGAGAAGGACATCCGGACGCTACTTCAAAGTACAAAGAGTGCTCACAAGTAGGTCCGGCCAGCCGATCGACTCCTCTAAATTCTGTTGTGACCTGCGTCGTCTAGCGCGGAATGGAATCTGCCGCGGTTTTGTGAGTGAACTGCTGGGTTTGTAGCTGATCTTTCCCTTCCTCGATCAGGTAAAACTTATCGGCCTCGACATTGCGGAAAGCCTGCTGTTGCCCGCTGGGCCAGGCTATCTCCACGATTTCTGCCCGCTTCGCCTTGCCCAGGCCGAAATTTGGGCGCAGCTCGCTTTGTGAAAGATAGCTGCCTCCTCCTGCAATCTCGCGAATTTGCGAGGCCGTCCCGGCAACGACGCGGATTCGGGCCCCCATCGCGTCCCGATTACTCTTCGTTCCTACCAACCTGAAATTGAGGAAGTGGTTGCCATTGCCCCCACTATTGTGCAGGAGAAGCGGCGAATCTCCGTTGTTTGCTACCGCTACGTCCATGAATCCGTCGTTATCGAAATCGGCAAAAGCGACCCCGCGACCCACGTAGGGAGTTCCAAAGCCGGTACCTGACAGCTTGCCGACTTCAGCGAACTTGGCGTTTCCTTCGTTGTGAAACAGAGAGTTGATCTGCTTGTAATGAGTTCCCGGCGTGGCCTGCTCTACTTCGGGATAGACATGTCCGTTGGCAATGAAAATATCGAGCCAGCCATCGTTGTCATAATCGAAAAAGCCTCCACCGAAACTGAGCACATCTCGCGTCGGCCGGGTGATGCCGGCTTGGTCGCTGACCTCGTCAAGGAATCCTTTGCCGTCGTTGTGCCAGAGGTGGTCTGAGGACCGTTGAAAATCTGAAATGTAAAGATCAAGACGGCCATCGTTGTCATAGTCGCCCAGGGAGATGCACATCGCGGCCATGACTCTCCCTTGGGCGGTTACCGCCATCCCGCTGACAAGTCCTGTCTCCTTGAACGTGCCGTTATGCTCATTGTGGTAGAGATAAGCATTCAGGCCGTCATTGGCAACGAACAAATCCGGCCAGCCGTCATTGTCGTAGTCGGCGGCCTGCACCGATAGATTTTTACCTTCGGGTTGATAAATTTTCGCGGCTTTGGTTACGTTGGTGAACGTGCCGTCGTGATTGTTGTGATACAAGGCGTCCGGACTGCCACGGTACTCGCTCGGAGCGCAACTGCTGAGCACATCACCCAACTGGCAGTAACGTTTGTCCCCCAGCGCGACATAGCTCCCGACATACAGATCGAGCCAGCCATCGCGGTCAAAATCAAAAAATGTGGCTCCTGAATGAAACGCACCAGATTCATTACCGGCAACGCCAGCCTTTTCTGTAACGTCGGTGAATGTTCCATTCCCATTATTGCGATACAAGACATTGCGACCATATTGAGTCACAAAAAGATCGGGAAAACCGTCGTTGTCGAAGTCTCCCCATACACAACCGAGCCCGTATCCGGTTCCAGGCACGCCGGCTTTTTCTGTGACATCGGTGAATGTTCCGTCACGGTTGTTGCGATATAGCGCATTGCTGACGTAAAGTCCTCGATTGTAGAGATCGCGTCCGTTGACGAAATAAATATCCTGCCAGCCATCACCATCGAAGTCGGCGACGCAGACTCCCGGACCAAACTCCTCACGATTAATCGAGATGCCATTATTCCCTTTGAAGTGCACGAACTTGATACCAGCTGAGGCAGTTATATTTGTGAACTGGATCGGACTTGGTCGTGCATCTTGTGCGTAGAGCTCCGAGATGAAGCTCGAAGTCTTAACCATCAAGACGAGCAGCAGCGTTCGGACAAAACGTTGGCTGACTGGCAAGGGCCGATAGCGCTGATCTCTACTTTGATTCAGGGGCATTCTGGCTACTCGGTGCTTCTCAACTATTTCGACGGCATAACTGGAAGCACGAGCGCAGAAGGATGCTGCGCGTCGTGAAGAATTGTGTTGGTGGCGGCGACAAAGGTGCGCGCGAATTTGATTTCTTCGCCCGTATTGAGATTGCGATCGAAGCGAGGGAAATTACTACTGGAAATCTCAAGGCGCAACGAGTGACCGCGGAGAAATGCGTTGCTCGTAGCCCACAGATCGATGGAGATCTCATAAATCTGTCCAGGGTTGATCAGAGTGGCATGCTGGGGGGAGGCACGGTAGCGCATGCGAAGGATGCCTTCAGTAAGATTTTGCGCGAACCCGTCGGGCCCGACATCGACGAGCTTCGCAGTGAAGTCGGTATCCACGGCAGAGGACTTGACGAAGAGATCGGCAGTAACAGGGCCAGTCACTTCTAAGTCGCGTGCCAGCGGGGCAGTGGAGTAAACCAACACGTCGTCGCGATTTTCGACCGAACGCTGGTCGCGCGGGCCAGGCTCCATGTGTTTGGCGTCGCAGCACAGTGGGCCGCCGACGGTGGGCGCAGGATTTGCGGGATTGTAAACGTAGCTGTCAGAAGGCTCGGACTTCGGTGCGGATGCGGCGAGAGAGCCATCACCACGTAGGGAATTCGCTTTGCCCCCTGAGCGCAGAAAATATTTCGTAGCCTGGGCTTGTGGCGGAGGCCAATCGTCTTCCTGGCGGTATTCATTCACGCCCATCATGAAGAGCTTAACCGGCTGGTCAGTGGCGAATTGGTTCCGGATGTCTTTGAAGAGAAAATCGTACCAATCGAGGATGACGTCGGTGTACGCGTTTTCGGTGGCATGAGGACCGAAGTCGACATCGCCGATGCGGCGACCGAAACCGGCGTGGCCGCCGATTTCGATCAGCAGATGCTGCTTGGTTCGTGCCGCCTCGCTGGCTCCGTGGGCTTTGGCGCCCATGTAGTTGCGCAGAGTGCCACCGTTAAAGATGTCATACCAGCCACCGACCTGGAGCATGGGCACCGCAATGCTTGAAAAATGTTCTTCGATGGACCATTGCTTCCAGTAATCGTCGTAATCGGGATGCGACAGCCAATCGAGATAGTAGGGCGCAATAGCAGCCGTGAGCTGTGCGTCGGCAGGCAACTGCCCGAAATTGAAGACGGGATAGTTAGCGAGCGGAAGTGTGGACGTGCCGACGAGCGCGTTAGTATTTTCGCCAATCAGGCGCTGGAGGGTATTCTGCGCGAGCTGGGACGTCCAGTTCTGATCGAACCATTGCTCGAAAGCGCCGCCTTGGTAGGTCCAATTCTCGTGGTAATTGCTAGCCGTCACGTTGGGTGCGATCCCCGCCAGGTGGGGCGGCTGGGCAATGGCGGCGAGCATTTGCGTCGCCCCCACATACGAGCCCCCCATCATGCCGACTTTGCCATCGGAATAAGGGAGCGTGGCAGCCCATTCGACGGTATCGAAGCCGTCGGCTTGCTCGTGCTTGAAGGGATACCATTCCCCTTCCGAGGTGTACCGGCCGCGTACGTCCTGGATGATGACGACATAGCCGCGCGGGACTATCTTGAATACAGGTGAGACCGCCCAACCGACGCTCTTGTTGTAGGGCGTGCGCATTAGGATGACAGGAAACTTGTCTGAGGATTTCGGGCGATAAATGTCGGCGTAAAGCGTAATACCATCGCGCATCTTCAGCGGGACATCGTGCTCAATGACGATGTCGATGGACATGGAGACCGGCACGGCTTGGGCGTCCAGTGCCTGCGGCGAGCAGAGGAACGCTATGCCCAGGGCGAATCCGAATACCGAAAGCGAAGCCATACTACTTTGTCTCATGCCTCAGGCCTCCTGCCTCGATATGGCTGATGGAAGTCGCCGCACACCGCGCACGCAAGGAGAAATCCAAAATGACGTTGGATGTTTTTCCAATCTAGTGCTGAGTATACAGACGCGACAGAACTGATACGAGCCGTTGGACGAACGTCGCAATCATCGGCGTCGGAATGTATGTCGACCCACGAGGTTGGTCTCAAACAAAAAACAGCCCGCAAGTTGTTGAACCTGCGGGCCGTCCGGCGGGCTGTTTGGGATTGACCAAGAGGTGGTCACTCTACGTGGCCTCTAAGGCAACTCCGGGTCCTAATTGAAGCCCTGACCGACCTGCGTCTGGTGCGTTCAATCGTTATTCACCGGTAGTGTGCGGGCTGTAGCTTCCGGCGCCGTTCATTCATCGCTGCGCCCGAAGCCCCGCTTAGAGCAACCAGCTCTAAGTCTCAGCCACCTCACCTGGTCTTTGGGTACGTCTACTACTGCCATCAGAACTTGTCATCAGACCACCTCCTTTCCGGTGTAAGCGCAGAATAGTACGGAACCTGCGTCGCCGTCAATCGCTGGAAAACTGTGTACCGCGCCCGACAACAAGTTTCGCCGCCTTACTGCGTCTCCTTCGAGAACGGCGTCCAGCGCAGGCCGACCGAGATCGTCCGGTTGTAATATTCGCGCTGGATGGCAAAATGCTCAGCACCAACGTAGAAGCCGAAGACTTCGTTATTGAGGTTGAGCATGGAGACGACCGCCTGGAGTCCGTGGCTGCGCGGGATCCAATAGCTAACCTGCGCATCCACCTGAGTGTGCGGATAGAGATACGTGTCTCCACCCGGATCCTTGCCGTTCCTGCCTGCGTAGGACCAGATGTAGCCGTCGTTGTGGGTGAGACCCATGCGGGCCGATATGCCTTTCTTATCGTAGGTCACGTCGAAGTTCGAATTATTCGGCGCAGTGCGGACCAGTGTTGGGTGGTCGGTACGGTCAAAGTCTGCTGGAAAACTAGCCTGAGAGGTTGTGTAGCTGTAATTAGCCTGTACGCCCATGCCATTTAGCGCGCCGGGCAAAAATGACAGCCGTTGTTGCCAGGCCGCCTCAAAACCCAGGATGTGTGCGCTGGGACCATTTACCAAAGTGGCAGTGGCATTGGGCGTGCCCTGGTTGAGCGTCACTGCGTAGATCGGATCAGTCAGTGCCTTATAAAAAAATCCGCCCTGAATCAGACCCAAGGGCTTGAGATAGTGCTCCAGCAATACGTCAAAATTCTGCGCGTGCGTTGGTTTGAGGTTGGGATTGCCCTTGGAAAATTCAGGAACTGACGACGGGTCGTCAATAAAGTACGGAGCAATATCGCCGAAGTTAGGCCGCGCGATGCCCATCCCATAGGACCCGCGCAGAATCGTGTCGGAACAGAAACGATATTGTGCTTGCACGCTGGGAAAAGCATTCACGTAGCTGTTCGAGGACGTCTGCGGGATGGCAGGAGGCACAAAATTTCCCTCAGAATCGAAGTTGAGCTTGTTGGCGAGCAGAGAATCATGTGTCGCTTCAATGCGCACGCCCGCTTGCAGCCTCAGTTTTCCGAAGCTGATCGTATTCATCGCGTAACCTGCCCAGATCCGCTCGCCAATGTCAAAGGCGTTCTGGAGGTTGTACGTAGTTGCAGGACTCGTCCCCGCTGCTTGCACAGCAGCCAGTACCTTCTTGAAATCCGTGACTGGCCCGTAGGTATAGTTTCCGAAATAGTAGTGGTCATCCCTGAAATTGCTCAAAAAATCGCTGGCCGGCTGGCCGCCTGCCCCGTTGTAAAATTCTCTGTCGTAACGTTGGGTTTTCGCGGCATCCCAGCCTTTGAA
>Ga0066710_100002198_pt1 | contig 15506 bp, 13 predicted proteins | sample GraSoiAngelo_159_FD_79666 | JGI IMG/M metagenome (GOLD analysis project Ga0066710, IMG submission 79666) | Grasslands soil microbial communities from the Angelo Coastal Reserve, California, USA - 14_1009_16_40cm | ecosystem: Environmental > Terrestrial > Soil > Grasslands | place: USA...
GACGTCCTGCGGCTCGCACTACCGCGCGGGCGCCGGGTGCGTGGCGGCCCAGTGCTTCGCGATGTCCAGACGCCGCGTGAACCACACATTCTTGTGGTGGCTCATGTAGTCGAGCGCGCGCTCCAGCCCGGCGGCCCGCGACGGGTGCCCGATGAGCCGCAGGTGCAGCCCGAGCGACATCATCTTGGGCTGCGTCCGGCCCTCACGGTACAGCACGTCGAAGCCGTCCTTCACGAACGTGAAGTAGTCGTCGGCGGTGAAGAAGCCGCCGCGACCGAATTTCGAGTCGTTGGTGGTGAGGCTGTAGGGCACCACCAGATGCGGGCGCTCGTTCACGCGCACCCAGTACGGGAGCTCGTCGTTGTACGCGTCGGAGTCGTACAGGAAGCCGCCCTCTTCGACCAGGAGGCGCCGCGTATTCACGCTGGGCCCGGAGCGGCAGTACCAGCCGAGCGGCCGCTCGCCGACCGTCTTCGTCAGGGACTCGATGGCCATCCGGATGTGCGAGCGCTCCTGGTCCTCCGTGAGCTCCCAGTGCTTGATCCATCGCCAGCCGTGCGAGCAGACGTCGAAGCCGGCCTCGCGGATGGCGGTGGCAACGGCCGGGTTGCGCTCGAGGGCCAGCGCGCAGCCGAACACGGTCAGCGGCAATCCGCGCTCCTTGAAGATCCGCAAGACGCGCCAGAAGCCCACCCGGCTGCCGAACTCGAACAACCCCTCGGCCGCCAGGTCGCGGCCCGTGACGCCGGAGTCGGCGACTCCGGCTTCCGTCAGCGTGGCCTCCGAGAACCCGTCGTCCTGCGCGTTGTACTCCGAGCCTTCTTCGTAGTTCACGACGAAGTTCACGGCGATCCGCGCCTCGCCGGGCCAGTGCGCGTGGGGAGGGCTGCCGCCGTAACCGATGAGATCGCGCGGGGTGGGCGTGGGCATGGGCCCGATCATACACGGCGGTCAGTAGAGATGGCAGGCCACCATGTGGCCGGCGGCGATCTCCTTGGGCGACGGCTCGGTCTCCGAGCACTGCCGCATCGCGAAGGGGCAGCGGGGATGGAAGCGGCACCCTGACGGCGGATTGATGGGCGAGGGGACCTCGCCGCTCAGGATGATCTCCTCGCGTGCGATGTCCGGGTGCGCCGGCAGCGCAGCGGAGAACAGGGCCTTGGTGTAGGGATGGAGCGGGCTCGTGAACAGCTCCTTGGTCGGGGCCTTCTCTACGATCTGGCCCAGGTACATGACCGCGACCTCGTGGGCCATGTAGCGGGTCGTCGCCAGATGGTGGGCGATCAGCAGGAAGCTCACGTCGTACTGCCGCTGGAGATCGACCAGGAGATTCATGATCTGCGCGCGGATCGACACGTCGAGGGCGGAGACCGGCTCGTCGAGCACGATGAGCTTCGGCCTCGACACCAGCGCGCTGGCGACCGCGATCCGCTGGCGTTGTCCCCCGCTGAATTCGTGCGGGTAGAGATCGGCCTGCTGCGGCCGCAGGCCGACCGCGCTCAGGATCTCGGCGACGCGCTCCTTGATCTCGTGCGACGAGGCCAGCCCGTTGATCACGAGCGGCTCGGCCACGATCTCCCGCACCCGCATGCGCGGGCTGAGGGACGACCACGGATCCTGAAAGACCGCCTGCACCTTCGCCCGGTACTGCTTGAGCGCCTCACCGCCGAGCGTGTGGACGTCCTCGCCGTCGACGGTCACGGTGCCGGCGGTCGGGCGCTCCAGTCTCAGAATCAGCTTGGCGGTCGTCGTCTTGCCGCAGCCGGACTCGCCGACGAGGGCCAGCGTCTGGCCCTGCCCGACGGAGAAGGCGATGCCGTCCACGGCCTTGACCCAGCCGACGACCTTCGTCCACAGAAGGCCCTCGGTCACCGGGAAGTGCTTCGTCAGCTCGTCGACGCGGAGAACGGGCGCGGCGTCCATTCCTTCTCCAGCCTCCAGCAGTCGGCGGTGTGGCCCTCGCCGACGGAAAACGCGCGGGGATACTCGTGCCGACAGCGGTCGTCGGCGTGCGGGCACCGGGCGGCAAACCGGCATCCCTCCGGCAGATCCCACAGCGCCGGCGGCTGGCCGGCGATCGAGTACAGCCGCGCGACGTCCTCGTCCATGCTGGGCACGGAGCTCAGCAGGGCCTGGGTGTAGGGATGGGACGGACGGTTGAAGATGTCGCGGACCGGGCCGCTCTCCACGGCGCGGCCGGCGTACATCACGATAACCCGGTCGCACATCTTGGCCACGATGCCGAAGTCGTGCGTGATGAAGATCAGCGCGAGGTTCGTCGCCTGCTGGATCTCGCGCAGCAGGCGCAGGTACTGCGCCTGGATGGTCACGTCGAGCGAGGTCGTCGGCTCGTCGGCGATCAGCACCTTCGGCTCGCAGGAGATCGCGATGGCGCCGACGACGCGCTGCTTCATGCCGCCGCTGATCTGGTGCGGATAGTCCGCCACGCGACGCTCGGGGGCGGCGACCCGCACCTGCTTGAGGCCTTCGATCGCCCGCCGCACCAGCGAGCCGCGGCCGTCCTTGTGATGGATCTGGATCGCCTCGATCAGCTGGTTGCCGATCGTGAACACCGGGTTGAGGGACGTCTGCGGGTCCTGGAGGATCATCGAGATGCGCCGGCCCCGGACCGCGCGCATCTCGCGCTCGCTCTTCGCGAGCAGGTCCTCGCCGGCGAGGCGGATCGATCCCTTGACGATCCGCGCCGCCGGGCGAGGCACCAGCCGCAGCAGCGAGAGGGCGGTCATGGTCTTGCCGGACCCAGACTCGCCGACGATGCCGAGCGTCTCACCCTGTCGGAGCGAAAAGCTCACCCCGTCGACGGCCTTCACCACCCCCCACCGGGTGAAGCAGTAGGTGTGAAGGTCGTCGACTTCGAGGATGACGTCGCCGACCGGTCGCGACACCTACTTCACTTCGCCGGCTTGATCAGATTGAAGTGCGTCGACCGTCCGGCCGCCAGGCCGGGGTAGACCCACTCGCCGATCACCTTCGGGTCCGCGACGACCTCGTTGGCGAACCAGAACAGCGGGATGTCGGCGAACTCCTCGAACAGGTGATCGGCGATCGCGCGCGCGATGCGCTGCCGCTCCGCGGGATTCACGGTCTTGGTGAGGAGCTCGTACTGCTTGTCGATGAACTCGTTCTCGTAGTGGTGGTTCGGACTCTTGCTGTAGTAGCTCGTGCGGATCCACTCCTCGGCCGGCCGCCAGGAGATGATGTTGGGCCAGATGCAGCACTGGATCACTTTCTTCCTGAACATCTCGCGGACCTTGGCCCAGTCGAGCACCTCGATCTCGGTCTCGACGCCGATGTCCTTGTAGTAGATGCCCAGCGCCTCGGCCACCTGCGGTCCCTCCGACTCGCCGGGCTCGGTGAAGGCGAGGATCTTGAACTTCAGCTGGCCGGGGGCGTACCCCGCTTCCTTCAGGAGCGCCTTGGCCTTGGCCGGGTTGTAGCCGTACATCCGGTCGAACCGGCTCTGCCACTCGACGCTGTAGCCTTCTGACTTATCGGACCAGCCGGTCACGTACGTCATCGTGCCCTTGCCGGCGAAGACCGTGTTCAGCAGCTCCTTGCGGTTGATGGCCATGTTGAGGGCCTGCCGCACCGGCTTCTTCGTCCACGCCACGTCGGGCTTGAACGCCGGATCGTTCGGCAAGTAGTACTGGCCGCCCAGGTACACGGTCATCCAGTCCACCGGGAACGACGACGAGAAGATCTTCATGCCCTTCTTCAGGGCGTCCTTCTGCAGCTCACGGGGCAGGTCGGCGACGTGGGCCTCCCCGGACAGGAGCAGCGCCAGCCGGGTCGACTCCTCGCGCGCGAGGCGGAACACGAGCTCCTTGAACGCCGGCTTCTCGCCCTTCCAGTGGTTGTCGATCCGCTCGAAGCTGATGGAGAGGCCGGGCTGCCGTCCGACGTACCGGTAGGAGCCGGTGCCGGCCGGGCGCTTCTCGAATCCCTCCTGGCCCTCCTTGTCCCACTGCGCCTTGCTGACGATACGGAGGTCGCCGGCGCGGGACGCCGCGTACGGCATGACGGTAGTCGGCCGCTTGAAGTGGAACACGACCTGGTAGTCGTTGACGACCTCGACCTTCTCGACCTGGCGCCAGAACCCGGTCAGCGTCGCGGTCGCTTCAGGACGCAGCATCAGCGAGTGCGAGTGCACGACGTCCTTGGCGGTGAAGGGGCCGAATCCATTGTGGAACTGGACGCCCTTGCGCAGCATGAAGGTCCACTGCTTGAAGTCGGGGCTGTTGGACCACTTCTCGGCCAGCCGCGGCGCGTACTCGCCGGTCTTCGGATCGACGTCGAGCAGCGTCTCGAGGAACGGGTCGTACTGGAGGTGATCGGGACGAGGGATGACCCAGAACCGGTTGCCCTCGTCGAAGCCGGCGGAGGCGAAGACCAGCTTCTGGACCTTCGCGTCCTGAGCCAATCCCCGCGACGGCGCGGTCCCGAGCGTCATCGCCAGGGCCAGCAGCAGCCCGAGGACGACAAAGATAAGGGAGCGTCGCATCGCCACCTCCTCTTAGAGTTGTCGGAGCTTGGGATCCAGGTGATCGCGGAGCCAATCACCCAACAAGTTCAACGAGAGCACGGTCAACATGATGGCCAGACCGGGGAACATCGAGACCCACCACGCCGTGACGATCAGCTCACGCCCGTCCGCGATCATGAGACCCCAGGCGGGCATGGGACGGGGCAGGCCGGCGCCCAGGAAGCTCAGGGCCGATTCGAGCAGGATCACGTACCCCACCTGCAGCGTGGCGAGCACGAGCAGCGAGTTGACGACGTTGGGGAAGATGTACCGCGTCATGATCCGCACGTGCGAGGCGCCGGCCACCCGCGCCCGCGCGATGAAGTCGCGCTCCTTGATGGTCAGCGTCTCGCCGCGGACGAGCCGGGCGTACCGCGCCCACAAGAGGACCACGAGGACCGTGATCACCGTGCCGAAGCTCGGGCCGACCGCCGCGACCAGGACCAGCGCTAACAAGATCGTCGGTAAGGACAGCGAGATGTCGACCAGCCGCATCAGCACCGAGTCCACCCGGCCGCCGAAGTAGCCCGACGTCAACCCCAGCGCGGTGCCGAGGGTGCCGCCGACGAAGATCGCGACCAGCGAGACCATCAGGGAGACCCGCGCCCCGTGGATCATCCGGCTCAGGATGTCGCGCCCGAGCTTGTCAGTGCCCAGCGGGTGTTCGATCGAGCCGCCCTGCTGCCACGCCGGCGCCCGCAGCCGCTTGGCGAGCGACCCTTTGAGCGGGTCGTACGGCGCGACGTACGGCGCGAATACGGCGGGGATCACCAGAAAAAGCATGAGGATCGACAGCGATACCACGGGATAACGTTTGACCTGGCGCAGCGCATGCGCCACTCGGGGCGCCGCGTACCACGGAAGCGCTCTCGCTGTCACGGTCGCCATTGACCGTCCTCCCTATTGATAGCGAATGCGGGGGTCGAGATAGGCGTAGAGAATGTCGACGAGCAAGTTCGTGAGAATGAAGATTCCCGCGAACACGATCACGACCGCCTGGACCACCTGAAAGTCTCGAGCTCGCACGGCGTCGACCACGAGCAGTCCGGTCCCGGGCCAGGAGAACACGCTCTCCGTCACCACCGAGCCCGTCATCAGGACGCCTGCGATGATCGCGAAGAAGGTCAGGGGCGCGATGGCGGCGTTGCGCAGGCAGTGCTTCCAGATCACCTTCCACTCCGAGAGCCCCTTGATGCGGCTCAGCTTCACGAACTCGCTGTCCAGCACGTCCAGCATCGACGAGCGCACCAGCCGCATGATCGCGGCGACCTGGAACCAGCCGAGCGTGATGGCGGGCAGGATCATGTACTGGAACCCGCCCTTGCCCGAGGTTGGAAACCAGCCGAGGTTGACCGCGAAGATCCACATCAGCACGATGCCCAGCCAGAACGCGGGCAGCGACTGGCCGAGCAGCGCGATCACCTTCGCCACGGAGTCCCAGACGGTGCCCTTCATGACCGCGGACAGGACGCCGACCGGCAACGCGATGACCACGCTGATGAGCAAGGCAAACCCGGCCAGCTGGAGCGTCGCCGGCAAGCGCTCCCAGACGAGGCTCATGGCCGAGTGGCCGTGCCACTTCCAGGAGTTCCCGAAATCACCCTGGACGGCCTTGCCGAGGAAGATCGCGTACTGGACGTAGACTGGCTTGTCGAGGCCCCAGTGCTTCCTGACCCGCTCGTAGTCCTCGGGACCGGCTTCGAGCGGCAGCATCACGTCCAGCGGGTTGCCCGTGACGCGCACGAGCGTGAACACGATGAGGCTCATGACCCAGATGGCCAGCAAGCTCTGCAGAGCCCGCTTCGCGATAAACCGCTGCATGAGCTCCTCCCGCACCAGGGACTTCGATCGTCTGGAGTACGTCCGGCCGTCCGCCCCCGATCAAAGCGCAGGCAGGGCCGCGGGGCGTCGCGCGTGACGATACCGTAGGGTGACGGCGTTCGCAAGTGGCGCGGCCCGGTCGGGGTCGAGCGGGGGCGGCCGACGCCGAGCGCCGGCGCGCGCGATTGATCTACAATGCACGCGATGGCGCCGGGCTTGATCCTCTCGTCCGATTCTCATGTGTTCGAGCCGCCGGATTTGTGGAAGACCCGCATCGACGCCCCGTTTCGCGCCCGGGCGCCCCGGATGGAGCGCATCGACGGGGCCGATCAGCTCGTGGTCGAGGCCGACCAGGTCATCTCCGGCATCGGGCTGATCTCGAACGCCGGCGCACGGTTCGAGGCGCCCGAGACGATCTCGGGCCAGGGGCGCTTCGACGACGTGCCGCGAGGAGGGTACGACCCCGACCAGCACCTGAAGGACATGGAGCTCGACGGGGTGGCGGGGGAGGTGCTCTATCCGTCGCAGGGCCTCTTCTACTTCCGCGTGGCCGACACGCCGCTGATGTCGGCGATCTTCCGCGCCTACAACGACTGGCTCGCCGACTTTTGCCGTGCCGATCGCGCGCGACTCAAGGGCATCGCGATGGTCAACCTGGACGACGTCCAGGAGGGCATCCGCGAGCTGGAGCGGGCCGCCCGCCTGGGCCTCGCCGGCGCGATGATCACCGAGTACCCACTCGAGCACCGACGCTACGACCAGCCCGAGTACGAGCCGTTCTGGGCCGCCGCCGAGGCGCTCGACATGCCGCTGAGCCTGCACACCGCCACGCGACGCCAGGGCAAGATCCGCGGCGCCGGCGAGAAGACGCTGCGTGACGCCAGCAGCCGCGCGACGAAGGCGTTCTATCCGGCGCTGTCGATGTGCGACATGATCTTCTCGGGCGTCTTCGAGCGCCATCCGCGGCTCAGGCTGGCGATCGTGGAGTTCGAGCTGTCGTGGGCGCCTCACGTGCTCGCGGCGATGGACTACACGTACCGGGAGCGCCACGGCGAGGCGATCTATCGGTTCAAGGACGGCATGCGCCCGAGCGACTTCTTCCATCGCAACGTCGTGCTGAGCTTCCAGGAGGACGCGGTCGGGATCCGGCTGCGCGACATCATCGGCGTGGACAACATGATGTGGGGCTCCGACTATCCCCACAGTGAGTCCACGTTCCCCCGGTCTCGGCGGATCCTGGCCGAGATCCTGTCCGGGGTGCCGGACGTCGAGCAGGCGAAGATCGTCGGCGGCAACACGGCGCGCCTCTACCGCTTCGACGTGCCGCGGCCGGCCAGTCATGCTTGAGGAGCCGACCTCCCTCCGGATCGACGACCCCGGCGTGCGGTCGCTGTTCACCGAGGCCGCGCGCTTCCAGTCGTGGCTCGACGTCGAAGCGGCGCTCGCCCAAGCGCAGGCCGAGCTCGGGATCATCCCCGAGCGCGCCGCCCGCGAGATCGTTCGCAAGGCCCACCTGAAGTACCTCGACCTCGCGGCCGTGCGCGCCGGCCTGGCGAAGACCGGTCATCCGCTGGTGCCGCTGGTGTGGGCGCTGGACCGCGCCTGCGAGGGTGACGCGGGTGGCTACGTGCACTGGGGCGCGACGACTCAGAACGTCACGCAGACCGGGCTGCTCCTCCAGGTGCGCCGGGCCCATGACATCTTCCTGCACCAGCTCGCGACGATCCTCACCACGCTCGCCGACCTGGCCGAGCGGACCAAGGACGTCCTGCTGCCGGGGCGCACCCACGGCCAGCACGCGGTGCCGGCGACGTTTGGCTTCAAGGTGGCGGTGTGGATCGACGAGCTCGGCCGCCACGTCGAGCGGTTGCACGGCTGCGAGGGGCGCGTATTCGTGACGATGCTCGGCGGCGGCGCCGGGACGCTCGCGTCGCTGGGTGAAGGCGGGCTGGCGACGCAGGCGAAGATGGCGGCCCGCCTCGGGATGCGCCCGATGACGGTGCCCGCGCGCACCATCGGCGATCACGAGGCCGAATACGTGACGCTGCTGGGCATGCTCGCCGCCACCGGCAGCAAGATCGGACACGAGATCTTCACGCTGATGAAGCAGGAGTTCGGCGAGCTCGAGGAGCCGGTGCCGCCCGGCACGGTGGGCAGCAGCACCATGCCCCAGAAGCGTAATCCCAAGCTCTCGCAAGACATCATCGCCGCCGCGGCGCAGATCCGCGCCCTGGTGCCGCTGGCGCTGGAGGCGATGCAGACGGAGCACGAGGCCGACCGGACCACCAGCATCATGATGAGCCGGGCGCTGACGCAGGCGTGCGAGCTCACCGGCGATCTGCTGCAGCGGTTGATGGTGCTGCTGGACGGCCTGCAGGTGTTCCCCGGGCGCATGCGAGAGAACCTCGACCTGTCGGGCGGCCTCATCATGGCCGAGGCGCTCATGCTCGAGCTCGGCCGGCAGATTGGCCGGCAGCGCGCCCACGACGCGGTCTACGACGCGGCGCAGGCCGCGGTGACCCAGGCGCGCCCGTTCCGCGAAACCCTGGCCGAGGAGCCTCACGTGAGCGCCGGGCTCACGGCGCCGCAGGTCGATGCGCTGCTCGACCCGGCGCGCTACACCGGGCTCTGCCGTCAGTTCGCCGAGCGCGGCGCCGCGATGGCCCGCGAGATCGCCGCGGCCATCGTCAAGCCCGGGACGCCTCGAGCGCCTCGTGCACCTTCGCCGTGAGGCTCTGCCGCGTGAACGGCTTCTGAAGGAACGTCCGAGCTGCCTCGAGCACGCCGTAGTGGAGCATCGCGCCGTCGGCGTAGCCGGATATGTAGAGGACGGGCAGGTTCGGTCGGGACGCCTTGAGGCGCTCGAAGAGCTGGGGGCCGTTCATCTCGGGCATCACGACGTCGGCGATCACGAGGTGGATGGTCCCCGGATGCCGGGCGGACGCCTGGAGCGCCTCGTCGGGGTGCTGGGCCACCAGGACCGTGTAGCCCTCGGAGGCGAGGATCTCGCTCGCAAGCCCGCGAATCTCCTCGTCGTCGTCCACGATCAGGATCGTCTCCGCCTCGCGCGTCGTTCCGGTGGTCGTCGGCTCGCGTGACGCGGGCGCCGTCGCGTCGTCCACGCGCGGCAGATAGATCCTGAACGTCGTGCCGCGGCCCGGCTCGCTGTACACCCCGATGTGCCCGTTGCTCTGCTTGACGATGCCGTAGACGGTCGAGAGCCCCAGGCCGGTACCCTTACCCGGCTCCTTGGTCGTGAAGAACGGCTCGAAGACCCGCGCCTGGGTCTCACGGTCCATGCCGATGCCGGTGTCGCTCACCACGAGCATCACGTAGGCTCCCGACTTGACCTCCGGATGGGTCCGCGCGTAGGTGTCGTCCAGGTCGGCGTTCGTCACCTCGATCGTCAGCCGTCCGCCTCGTGGCATCGCGTCGCGCGCGTTGACCACGAGGTTCATGATCACCTGCTCGATCTGCGTCGGATCGGCGGTGACCCTTCCCACGTCGCGGGCCGCGATCGTCGCGATCACGATGTCCTCCGGGATCGTCCGCTCCAGCAGGGTGCGCATTCGCTCGACCACCTCGGAGAGGTCGAGCATCTGCACCTTGAGCATCTGCTTACGCCCGAACGCCAGGAGCTGCCGCGTCAGCATCTCCGCCCGGCCCGACGCGCCGATGATCGTGTCGAGATCACGCTGCGCCGATCCACCGGCCGCCAGCCGCTCCAGGGCGAAGCGGGCGCGGCCCGCGATGATCGTGAGCAGGTTGTTGAAGTCGTGCGCGATCCCGCCGGCCAGGCGGCCCACCGCCTCCATCTTCTGGGCCTGGCGCAGCTCGTCCTCGAGCAGCCTCCGCTCGGTGATGTCGCGGACGAAGCCAGTGAACATCGGCGGGCCGTCGGAGGGCAGGCGGGTGATCGTGAGCTCGATGGGGAACTCGGTGCCATCCGCACGCAAGCCGGGCATCTCGAGCCGCCGGCCCAGGACCGGCCCTTCGCCCGTCGCCAGGTAGCGCGCGAGGCCTTCGCGGTGCCGCTCGCGGAGCGCGGGTGGAATGATGAGCGTCGCCATCTCCCGACCCATCACGTCGGCTCGCCGATAGCCGAACACGCGCTCGGCGGCGGCGTTGAACTCGGTGATGCGCCCACGGTGGTCGATCGTGATGATGCAGTCGAGCGCCGCTTCCAGCGTCGCCGCCTTGCGGGCTTCGCTCTCGCGCATCCGGGCGTCGGCGCGGTTGAGCGACACGGCGCTGACCCACGCCAGGGTGCCGAAGACGGCCATGATCACCGTGACCAGCAGTGAGAGACCGAATTCCGTCGCGTAGACGCCGGCTCGCTCACCGCGCAGAGTGAACCACCCCAGCACCAGGGGCACGCCGAGCACGGCCGGCAGAAAGCGGCGAGCCATGCGCCCGCCCGCCCCGTCGCTCGTCAGGGCCGCCATGATGCCGTGCTCCGACCGCGCCAACATGATCCCGGCAGCGAGCAGCGTGAGCGCGAGGGCCGTGTGTATGGCCATCTGCGGGTAGGAGCTGATCCCGTACAGCGGCTCGACGCCGTAGAGGTATCCGACGACCGCGACGAGCGCCACTGCCCCGCCCGTCAGGGCGAGCTGGGAGGCGAGTCCGGAGCATCGCGCCACATCGAGCAGGAGCAATGCCGAGCCGAGCAGGACGAAGGTCAGCGCGGTGTTGATTCCCATGCGTCCCGGCGAGGAAGGGGGAACCGTCGAGGGCGTGTCCGCGAACAGGAGCTCGTCGATACCGAGATTCAGGTCGGTCACGTACTCGGCGAGGGTGAGCAGCCCAACCAGCGCGACCGTCACGGCGAGGATCCGCGCAACGAGTCGCCCGCGCGGACCGACCGCGGATCGCGCGAGCAGCGCGAGCGCGATGCCCGCGAGGGACAGGCCGGTTGCGGTGTTCGCCTTCGTGGTCGAGAACCCGGGCAGGACGCTCTTCAGGAGCCCGACGTCGAACACCCAGCCGACCAGCACGACCGCGCCGATCGCGGCGACCGCGAGGCCGGTGCCCAAACCGATGGACCGGAGCACCGCGGCGAGGGGGCGCGCGGTCACGAGCGAGAGCCCATCGTCGCCATGGTCACTCGCCGCATCTACACCGCCGTATACCCGCCGTCGATGAGCAGGTCGCTGCCGGTCATGAACGCGGAGGCGTCGCCGGCCAGGTAGACGGCGGCGCGCGCGATCTCCTCGGGCTGGCCGAGCCGGCCGAGCAGGTGCTTGGGCCCCATCATCCGGCGCGCCTCGTCCATGTCCTTCCAGCGGTGGAGCATGCGCCGCGTCTCGATCGCCCCGGGCGAGATCGTGTTGGCGCGAATCCCCTGCGCCGCGTGGTCGGCCGCGAGCACCTTGGCGAGCTGGATCAGCGCCCCCTTGGTGGCGCAGTAGGCCGCTCGCCCGGGCGAGGCGACGCGGCCGAGCTGCGAGGCGATGAGGATCACGCTGCCGCCGCCGCGCGCGATCATCGCCGGGACAGCGGCCTTGACCATCAGGAACGCGCCGGTGAGGTTGATCCGGATCACGCGATCCCGGGCCGCCTCGTCCATTTCCAGGACCGTGGCGGTCCGGTCACTGCCGGCGGCCCCGTAAAGCAGGACGTCGAGCCCGCCGAACCGCGTGACGGTCGCCGCGACAGCAGCGCGACAGCTCTCGCCGTCGGTGACGTCCAGACGGACGGGCAGCGCCTGCCCGCCGCCCTTCTCGATGTCGGCCCGCAGTGGTCTTGGCGCCGCCCTCCTCGACGTCGGCGCAAGCGACCCGGGCGCCCGCCGCCGCGAAGGCGAGCGCGGTCGCGCGCCCGATGCCGTTGGCGGCGCCGACCACGACGGCGGTCTTCTTGTCGAGCGTGAACGTCGGATCGATCATCGCGACCTCTCCCTATCGCCGCACCTCGGCCGGCGGGGCCCCAGCCCCGCGAGGGCCTTCGGCGCGTCCTACCCGTCGGGCCGTTGGAAGTGAGGAAGCCCGGTGTGGGCGGTGAGGCCCCCGTCCACGACGAAGGCGGCGCCGGTGATGAACGAGGCCTCGGCGGACGCCAGGAACAGCACGGTGCTCGCGACCTCGTCGGCCTTGCCGACGCGGCCGATCGGATGCGCCGCGGCGTGGGCGTGCCGGAGCTCGTCGGCGCGCTCCCGGCCGAGGATCTGGATGCCTCGGGTGTCGATGGCGCCGGGGCACACGCAATTGATCCTGATGCCGTGCCGGGCGTTCTCCAGCGCGGCGGAGCGGGTCAGGTTGATGACCCCCGCCTTCGCGGCGTTGTAGGACGAGAGCCCGTAGTCGCCGCCCATGCCCGAGATCGACGCGGTGTTGACGACGACCCCCTTGCGCTGGGCACGCATGATCGGCAGGCAGTGCTTCAGGCCGAGGAACACGCTGGTGAGGGTGACGGCGATCACGCGGTTCCAGCTCTGGAGGGAGATCTCGTCGAGCGGCGCCGGCTCCGCCAGGCCGGCGTTGTTGACCATGACGTCGACCCGGCCGAACGTGTCGAGGGCCCGCTGCAGCGTGCGCTGCACCGCCTCCGGCTCGGACGCGTCCATCTTGATGGCGGCGGCACGCCCGCCGCTCGTCGCGATCGCCGACGCGACGGCCTCCGCGCGCGTGCCGCTCAGATCGGCGACCACGACCGCCGCGCCCTCGCCGGCGAGGCGCCGCGCGGTGGCGGCGCCGATTCCAGAGCCGCCCGCGGTAACGATCGCGACCTGGCCCGCGAATCGGCCGGACATGATGTGCTCGCGCTCAGGCCGAGAGGATCCGCTCGCCGACGATGTAGCGCTTGTTGAACGTGTACGGCCGCACCTCCGGCTTCCAGCGCCCGATGTCCGAGGTGTCGTTCCAGAGCTTCGACATCGGCAAGCTCGTGTTTTCGACCTCGTAGGCGCAGAGGTAGCGCGGCTCGCCGGCGGCGGTCGTGCGGTAGCGCACGGCGTTGACCGCCCCCGGCAGCTTGAGCAGGAGCGGCAGGTGCTCGTTGTCGTAGAGGTCGTTGAAGAGGGCTTCGCGGTGGGACTCGACGTCCATCATGACCCAGAAGACGTATGGGGTCTTCCCGGTGAGGGCGGCGCTGCCGCCGACCCACTCGTATCTGGTCAGATGGCGGTTCATGGTGTGCGGGCGCACCACCGACGGCCATCGCCCCGCCTCGCCGGCGGCCTTCCAGGCGCCGCTGTCGAGGACGTTCAGCCCGTCGAGCTCGTAGGCGGCGAGATAGCGCGGCTCGGTCGGGGAGGGTTGCCGGTAGCGGCTGGCCCGGCGCACGCCGGGTACCGCGCGGAGATTGGGGACGTGCTCGCGCTCGTAGACCTCGTTGAAGATCGCGTCGTGATCGTGAGCCACGTCCATCCGGACCAGGAACAGCGCGTGATTGCCCATGTCAATCCTCCCTCCAGCGCGCTAGCATAGCCCACCCATGCCGACCGGCAAGCGGTTCATCATCGTGTTCGTGGTAGACGGGCTCCGGCCCGACGCCATTACGGCGGAGAACACGCCAACGCTCTTTCGCTTGAAGACCGAGGGCGTGGAGTTCACGAACAGTCACGCCGTGTTCCCGACGGTGACCCGGGTCAACGCCGCCGCGCTCGGGACCGGAACGCAGCCCGGCACCAACGGCATCCTGGGCAACCAGATGTACGTCTCGGCGGTCGATCCGCGGCGCGCCTTCGACACCGGCGACTACCGCAACCTGCTCGCCCTCGATCGCGCCACCGGCGGCCGCCTCGTGCTCGTGGGCACGCTCGCCGAGCGCCTGGCGGCGCAGGGGCTGCGGCTCGCGGCGGTCAGCTCGGGCTCGACGGGCAGCGCGCTGCTGACCAATCCCCGGGCGGTCGCCGGCGTCGGCGTGCTGATCAACGGGTACTTCGATCCCGGCCGCGTGGTGGCCTGGCCCGCGCACGTGAGCGAGGCGGTGCTCGCCAAGTTCGGGCCGGCGCCGGCGAAGACGGGCGGTGACCGCTACGACGCGGCGGTCACGTGGACCCAGCGCGTCCTGCGCGAGTACGTCGTTCCCGAGCTCCAACCGACCGTCGTGATCAACTGGCTCACCGAGCCCGATCACAGTCAGCATCACCTGGGCGTGGGCGCGCCGTCCACGCGCGAGGCGCTCCGGAACGACGACCGTGAGATCGAGCGCGTGCTGGCGACCCTCGACGACCTCGGCCTGACGGGATCGACCGACGTGTTCGTCGTGTCCGACCACGGCTTCACCACCAACACGGCCGGCGTCGACGTCGCTCGCGCGCTGATCGACGACGGCCTCAAGGCCGCGCCCGACTCCCGCGACGTGGTGCTCGCCAGCAGCGGGCAGGCGGTCGCGTTGCACGTCGAGGGGCACGACGCCGCACGGATCGCCCGTATCGCTCGGTTCGTCCAGTCGCGCGACTGGGGCGGGGTGCTCTTCGCGGCGGGCCGCGCGCCCGAGGACCCGCACGGCGTCGTCGATGGCACCTTCTCGCTCGAGCTCATTCACATCGCCAACGGCGAGCGCGGCCCCGATCTGCTGGTGACGTTTCCGTGGAGCTCGACGCCGAATGGCTTCGGCGTGCGGGGCAGCGATCTGGCCAACGTCAGCCGGGGCGGCGCGCCGCTCGCGAGCGACCACGGCAGCATGAGCCCGTGGAACGTGCGGAACACGTTCCTGGCGTGGGGCGTGGACTTCAAGAAGCGCGCGGTGATCGAGGTGCCGGCGGGCAACGTGGACGTGACCCCGACGATCCTCGCCCTGCTGGGGATCGCGGAGGGCGACGGCCTCGACGGCCGCGTCCTCGCCGAAGCGCTCGCGGGCGGGGGAGACGAAGCACAGGTCGCCGTCGACACGCGTGTCCACACCGTGGAGGCCCACGCGTACGCCGCGGCCCTCCAGGTGTCGGTCGTCCACGGGCATCGCTATGTGGACAAGAGCTGGCGAGTAGCGAGATAGAGGCGCGCCACGGCTTCGCCGGGGCGTGCCGAACGTGTGGGGGTAGGGGGCCATGTCGGGGCCCCCGTAGTCGCGAGACAGAGGCGCGCCACGGCTTCGCCGGGGCGTGCCGAACGTGTGGGGGTATGGGGGCCATGTCGGGGCCCCCATGAACATAGGAGGACATATGGACTTCGGCGCGGCGATCTTCTTCACCGACTAC
>Ga0066710_100002199_pt1 | contig 15503 bp, 17 predicted proteins | sample GraSoiAngelo_159_FD_79666 | JGI IMG/M metagenome (GOLD analysis project Ga0066710, IMG submission 79666) | Grasslands soil microbial communities from the Angelo Coastal Reserve, California, USA - 14_1009_16_40cm | ecosystem: Environmental > Terrestrial > Soil > Grasslands | place: USA...
AGGCCCTCGAAATCCTCGGGAATGTTCCGAATATCGTCGATCTTCTCGAGCTGATCCGGTCGCATTACTATCACCCGGAATTTCACGGATCGTTTTCCATCAAGGACGTGCTCCCGGCCTTGATCGACGACCTCGACTACGACGACCTGGAAATCCAGGAAGGAAGTCAGGCCGCGACCGCGTTCGTGGAGATGCTCGATCCGGAGACCCGCGGGCCCCGGAGACTGGAGCTCGAGCGTGCGCTCCGCGCCTATTGCGCCCGCGATACCGAAGCGATGGTGAGGCTCTTTCTGAGGCTCAGGGAGGATGAATGAGAGGGAAAGGCGGGAAAGGGAGGACCGGAGCTCTCGCGGCCGCGATGATGCTGACGCTCGTGCTCGGGGCGGGTGCCCCCGGTGCGTGCCGGGCAGCGAAGGAGCGCCTGCCGCTCCCCGGGAAGGTCTACACGTGGAGCTTTCAGGCCGACACGCTCGGCCAGAAGCCGGCCCACTCGGTCGCCTTCGGCGGGAGCTGGCAGGTGGTCGAGGATTCCACGCGTCCGGCGCACGCGGCCGTCCTCGAATACACGCCGCCCGACGCGCCGCGCGCGGCGGTCGATTCATTGATCGCAAGCACTGTTCCGGCGCCGCGGTTCCTGTCACAGACCGAGAACGATGACGGCATCTCCTTCCATTATCTGAATTTCACGCGGCCCATGCTGGGCGACCTGGACGCCTCGGTCCGCTTTCGGATCCGGTCGGGGGAGATCGATCCCTCGGCGGGGCTTCTCTTCCAGATGGACCCCAAGGGCACGAGCGGCTACCTGGTCCGCGTCAGCGGAAAGACCGGCGAGCTCGCGTTTCATTACCTGCTCTACGGCAGGAGGCGCGACGTCAAGTACGCGAAGATCCCTCCGCTCGAAGCGGGCATGTGGCACACCATCGCGATCACGCGTCGGAAGACCCAGCTCAAGGTTTTCTACGACGGGAAAGATGTTCTGTCGGTGAGGGACGACCGGTACTCGAAGGGGACGGTCGGCGTGTGGACGGAGGACGATACGCTGGTGGACTTCGCGGATTTGACCGTCACGTCGCGTTGACGAGCCGGTTCAGGAGTGGGGCGCGCCGTCGCAGCCGTGCATGACTCGGGTGCCGGTGAGTACCGCGAGATCGCGCGCGAGCAGTCGTACGCGCCCCGCCTTCCATGACGTGGTCAGAGCTGACGGCCATCCTTGGCCGTTCCTCTCTTCAACCATACAGATGCATTCCCGTGTGAAGTGATTCGAATTTAAGGCTTTGCCCCGGGGCCGCCCGTCTCTTCCCGGACCGGCCTTCCTACCGACGCGAGCCCGCCTGAACCGTGCTCGCGACCTCGCTCAGGTACGCGGCGGCCGAGCGAGCGCCCCCCAGGAAGCAGTCGATCGGAAAATGCTCGTTCGGGGCGTGGAGGTTGTCTTCCGGCAGCCCGAAGCCCATCAGAACGCACGGCGCGCCCGTGATTTCGACCAGGGGCGCCACGATCGGAATGGAGCCGCCCATGGCGATCGCGATCGCGGGCTTTCCGAACCCGGTCTCGAGCGCGCGCAGTCCGGCCTGGACGAAGGGGTTTCCGATCTCGGCCCGGAAAGGCCGGCCCGCCCCGAACTTCCGGAACTCCACGGTGGCCATGTCCCCGACCAGCTCCCGGACATAGCGCTCGAACAACTGGTAGATCCGCTCCGGATCCTGGTTATGGACAAGGCGCATGCTGATCTTGGCCTTCACCCAGGAGCCGGTCACCGTCTTGAAGCCCTCGCCCGTGTAGCCTCCGAAGACCCCGTTCACCTGGAGCGTGGGGCGGATGCTGCCGGATTCGAGGGTGGTGTAGCCCTCCTCGCGGAAGAGCTTCTTCACGCCGATCGATCTTGCCTTCGCGGCATCGTCCCACGGGACCGCGCCGAGCGCCTTCCGGTCCTCGGGACTCACGTCGAGCACGTCGTCATAGAAACCGGGCACCAGGACGCGTCCGGTCTTGAAGTCCTTGAGGTTCTGGAGCACCCACCGCAGCACGTCGACGGGCTCATAGAGCATCCCGCCCCACTCTCCCGAGTGCTTGTCCACGGCCGGCCCCTTGATCGTGATCTCGGCGGTCTGGATTCCGCGGAGTCCTACCGTGATCGCGGGGTGGTCCCTGTCCGGAAAATGCGAGTCGGAGACCACGAAGACATCGGACTTGAGCTTGTCCTTGTGCTTGGGCGCGACCTCCGCCATGGCCTCGCCGTCGTATTCCTCGTCGCTCTCGATGATGAATTTCACGTTCACGGGCAGGCCGCCCCCGCCCTGGATCACCGCCTCCACGCCCGCGATCTGCGCGAAATGCTGCCCCTTGTTGTCGTCCGCGCCACGCGCCCAGATCGCGCCCTCCTTGATCCGGGGCTCAAAGGGCGGGTGCTCCCAGAGCTCGATCGGATCCACGGGTTGGACGTCCACGTGCCCGTAGATCAGCACGGTCGGCGCGCCCGGATCGACGATACGCTCCGCGAAGAGGCCCGCGTGAGCGCGGGTGGGCCAAACCTGGGTCTCGAATCCCATCGACTCGAGCTTCTTCTTGTCGAATTCCAGCGCGGACGCTACGTCCTTGTCGTTCTCCTTGTGCGCGCTGATGCTCGGAATGCGGAGGAACTGAATCAGCTCGTCGATGTAACGCTTCTCGTGGCTCTTGATGTAGTCGAACGCGGCGCTCAAATTCATCGTGGCTCCCGGCGCGCGGCCTTGCGGAATGGGTCGGTGATCCAGAACGGGGTCTTGCGAGCGATGTTAGGGGCTCAAGGCCCAAAGTTCAATTGCCCCAACTTCATGGGGGAAAACCCCCAATCCCCTTTCTTTTAGGCGGTTAACCAGTGGACATTTCGAGCCCCTTATCGTATTCTAAATGGCACTGCCGATTCGTATTGTCATCTTGGCCGGAGGCAGCGAATACTTCTGGCCTGAAATTTGCCGCTAAGACCCGTGGGGGGTCAAGTACTCCCGCTCATGTTTTCCTTCACGAGCGAGCCGATCTCCCTTTGGTCTTTGATGTGCCCTCCCACCGTCCCGGCGGAAATGCCGCCATCGGACCGAGGAAGGGTGAGTACGTAGCACGGCTTTAGGGAGGGTTGATATCACATGCTCCAGTTCGCGAAGAAGTTCATCCGGGACGAGCGGGGTGAGGACCTCATGGAGTACGGCCTTCTGGTCGCGTTCGTGGCCACGATCGCCCTCGCCGTGATCATCACGGATCCCCTCGGCTTCGGCAGCGCGATTCAGGATGCGTACCAGCGCGCGGTGGATGCACTGAACCAGGCATAGTTCCAACAACCCTCCCGGTCGTGACGCCCGCGCCATGATCCATGGCGCGGCGCACGCCGGACTCGGGGGACGGGAACAATCAACAAGGACGAAACACTCAACAAGCTCTGAGGGAGGGTACATCGATGCTCAGGTTCGCGAGAGGACTCATCAGAGACGAGCGCGGCGAGGACTTGATGGAGTACGGGTTGCTCGTGGCGTTCATCGCAACGATTGCCTTGGCAGTAATCATCACCGATCCACTCGGCTTTGGCACCGCGATCCAGGATGCATACCAGCGCGCGGTGGACGTACTGAACCAAGCGTAAGAGCGCAAGGCGGTACAACCAGCAGTGGTTTCCACGCATTGGATTGCCGGCGGCGCGGTTCTCCTCTGTGGGGCGGCGGCATGGTGTGATCTGCGCTATCGCAGGATCCCCAATGTCATAACCTTCCCGGCAGTGGTGGTCGCGCTATGCCTGCACGCCGCGACCCACGCCGGAACGGGTCTTCTCCTCTCCCTCGCGGGCATGCTGGTCGCGGCGGCGCTCGTGCTGCCCGGCTACGCGCTCGGTTTCACCGGCGCGGGAGACGTGAAGCTTCTCGCGGCGGTCGGAGCGCTTCTCGCGTTCCCGGCCGCTCTATTCGCGGCGCTCCTCTCTCTGATCTTCGGCGGTGTCTTGAGCCTCTTGATTTCCGTCTGGCGCCGCAACCTGTCCGGCCTTCTCCTGAATACCTGGGGCATGGGGCGGTGGCTCCTGATCCGCTCGACGGGCGCTCCCGCGCCGGCCCCGGCCACGTCATCGAAAGGCGTCCCGCTCGGGGTCGCCATCGCGATCGCCACGCTCGTGGTCGTTTTCAGCCCCTGGCCCGGAGTTGGACGATGAATAAGATTCGTGCTCCCAAGAAGCGGCTGCGCCCGGACTCGGGCGAAGCTTTGGTCGAAATGGCACTGGTTCTGCCGATATTGATCGTGCTTTCCATGGGGATGCTGGATTTCGGGCGCGCGTTCCACGCGAAGAGCCTGCTGGATCAGGCCGCGCGGGAAGGCGCTCGGATGGCGGTCATCCCGAAAACGAATGTCGCGGACGTGCTGTTGAGAGTCGACACGGTTCTCCGCTCTGGAGGGATTACAACCGCGCCGCCGGCGACGGTGTCGCCGGTTGACCCGGCCACGAACATGTTGACCGTGACCGTCACCTACACCTTCCAGTTTGTGACACCAGGTGTTTTCCAGCTCGTCGGCGCCGGTTTCGGCAACACCATCGTGATGACCGCACAGTCGAGCATGCGTTTCGAAGATGGGAAGTGATTGAGGGCGCAAGCGGGCAGCTCATGAAGGAGGTCGTGTTTCTATGTCGCGGTCCAAAACTGTTCTAGGAGTAGCCATCTTCATGGGGGCCCTTGCCGCGGTGGCCGGCTATGCCGGGCTGCGTGCCATGGCCCGGCAGGTCATCACCAACACCTCGAAGCAGTTCGTGCCTGTCGTCGTGAGCGCCACGGATCTCACCTTCGGGACCAAGCTGGACAAGGCCCAGCTCAGGATCGCGAAGTACCCAAAGGAGAGCGTTCCCTCCGGCGCTTTCTCCGACATCGACTCCGTCGCGGGGCAGACCACGAAGATCTTCCTCTCGGCCAGGGAGCCTGTGACCGCGACGAAGCTCTCCTCGCGCGGCGGCGGGCTCTCGATGCTGGTCCGCAAGGGGCTCCGAGCCACGAGTCTCGAGGTGAACCAGGTCTCGGGAGTGAGCGGGTTCGTGCTCCCGGGGGACCGGGTGGACGTGCTTTGTACGGTGGACGGAAGAGGCATGAAAGAGGAGGCGACGACGCGCACCATCCTCCAGAACTCCGAGGTTCTGGCCTCGGGCCAGAAGACCACCCAGCAGGACAACAAGCCGATCACCGTGCAGGCGGTGACGATTCTCGTGGATCCCGCCGGCGCGGAGAAGCTGGCCCTGGGACTTCACGAGGGCAAGCTGCATCTCGTGCTGCGCAATCCCGAGGACGCCGACACCACGAGGGTCGCCTCCCTCGATACGCACCAGATGCTCGGGAACGAGGCGCCCAAGGTGGTCGCGGCCGCACGACCACACTCGCGCGGCAAAGCCGCGCCGCCTAAGGAGGACCCGCCGGCGCGCCCGGTGGCCCAGGCCCGTCCGACGAAGCCTACGGTGCGCATCATCCGCGATTCGAAGGTGAGTGAAGTGCCGGCTCTGAAAGATTCCGTGCAGTGACCCCCAATCCGAGGAGCGCTGGATTGACCCCGACAATCCGTTCCGAGAGAAACCTCCTGAGCGCGATTCGATGCGCGGCGCTCCTGCTGCTCCTCATGCCTCTATCCGGCCGTGCCCAGGCGATCGATCTGACACAGGCAGGGCCCTCCCTGGACGTGGGGGTTGGACAGTCCATCGTGCTGGAGATGAACGAGGACGTGAGCACGGTCTCGATCGCGGACCCAAAGATCGCCGATGCCGCCGTGGGGTCCGCGAGAACCGTCGTGGTAACCGGGAAAGCGTCCGGCGTCACGACTCTGGTCGTCTGGGAGGAGGGTGGTCATCACACCCTCTACCGCGTGACCTCGACGGACTCGAACGCCAGCAAGCAGGTGCTGCTCCAGTGCAAGGTGGCGGAGCTGAACGAGCAGCGTTTGAAGGAGTTCGGCCTGGACTGGATTGCCTCGGGCGCCTCGGACAAGCTGGAGGGGGTTCTCTCCGGAGGCCTTTTCGTGACCAAGGTCGAGACGCCCTTCAATCCCTTGATCCTCGGGCCGACCACGGATGGGTTCGCCACGTACCGGAGAGACGACGGGAGCCTCACATTGCTCTCAACCCTTCGCGCCATGGAGCAGAAGGGGGCGGCGCGCACCCTCGCGAGCCCGACCCTGGTCGCGTTGAGCGGCGACAGCGCCTCGTTCCTGGCCGGGGGCGAGTTCCCGGTTCCGATCGCGAAGTCCTCCACCGAGCAGGGCATCCAGGTCACGATCGACTGGAAGGAATTCGGGGTGAGGCTCCGCTTCATCCCGACCGTGCTCGACAGCAATCGGATCAGGCTTTTCGTCGCTCCGGAAGTCAGCGCCCCCGACAACACGCACGCCGTGCTGCTGAACGGCTACGTGGTCCCGGGTCTCGTGACGCGCCGCATCAGCACGACGGTGGAGATGCGGGACGGCGAGGTCCTGGTCATCGGAGGCGTGAAGCAGCGAGAGGTCAAGAAAACGACCTCGAAATTCCCCATCCTGGGGGACATCCCGCTCGTGAGCCTCTTGTTCAAGCACTCGAAGACCGAGACATTGGACCGGGATTTGGTGATCGTAGTATCGCCCCAGATCGTGCGCCAGCTTGCGCGCACATTCCCCAAGAATCTGCCGGGCGAGGAGCGTGAAGGAGGTCGTTAGGCATGACACCGCGGAAGGACAACAGCAAACACGACCGAGGAGTCGCGATGGTTTACGTCGCGGTATTCCTTCTCTCGTCGATCTGGCTGGTTTCCCTGGCCGTCGACATGGGGAAGCTCATGACGACGAAGACGGAGCTCCAGAAGGCGGCCGACGCGGCCGCGCTGGCGGGGGCGTCGGCCATCGATCCGGCGACCGGCAAGCTGACGCAGGCCACGGCCCGGGCCCGCGCGGCAGCCGCCGCCAGCGCCAACACCGCGCTTCAAGAGAGGGCGGTGTCGGTGAACATCGATCCCGACAACGACGTCAGCTTTCCGGGAGTGAGAAAGGTGAAGGTGACCGTGCACCGGGAGGCTTCGACCGGGAACCCGATGACCACCATCTTCGCGCGAACTCTCGGGATCACGTCGCTCGACGTGAAGGCCGATGCCACGGCGGAGGCCGCGCCCCTCACCACGGACTGCAACGGGGTTCTGCCCTTTGCGCCCGTCAATAATACGCTGGGTGGTTTCTCGGGGGCCTGCGGGAGCCGGGACACGCTCAAGACGGGTAGCGCGACGAAGGGGGAATTTCACCTGCTCTCATTCGCCGTCTGCGACAAGGGCCCTTGCCAGGGGAAGGGTGGCAACGGCGGGGCTACCCTCCGGTGTATGATAGAAAATGGCTACTACTGCTGCGTCAAGATCGGCGATACATGGTCCGCCACGGTGACGAAGCCGGGCAACAACGTAGGACCCGTGCGCGACGGCCTCCAGGTGAGGTGGGACTCGGACACTGACAAGAGGTCTACCATCTGCTACCAGCAGTACACCGGTAACCTGAGGCGCGTCCTGCCGGTGCCGATCGTCAAGACCTTCGTCGGCCTGAATGGGAGGACCGAGGTCCAGATCACTGGATTCGCCGGCTTCTTCTTGCTGAGCCGGCCCACCGGCCAAGGCCAGAATCTGGTGGTCATCGGTCAGTTCATCGATTACATCGCGCCCGGTGTCGCGGAAGACGACGGCGATCCGCCGCCGAACTCGCTCTACACCGTGCGCCTGATCGAATAAGGAACGGATTCTATGTTTGATTCCGATGTGAGCCATGGAGGGAACGGCAAGCCCGGCGGGAAGGAGAGCGACGGGCAGCCGATCACGTTGCTTCTGATTCTGAGCGGCGACAAGGACCACGACGGCGCGCGGGCGGCGCTCGAGGGTCTGCCCGGCGTCGAGGTCGTTGGCGAGCGGTCCGAGCTTCGAAGCGGCCTCCTGCTCGCGCGCCAGCTTCGTCCGCGGGTCGTGCTCCTCGATCTACCGGACGCTTATGAGGATGCTCTGAGCGCGGCGGGCAGCTTCAAGCTGGACGCGCCCGACATCGCGCTCTTTCTCATGTCCAATACCCTCGATCCTCAGGTGCTCCTGAAGGCGATCCGCGCCGGGGCGCAAGAGGTCTTGAAGAAGCCCCTGGACAAGGTGCTTTTACAAGAAGCGGTCGAGCGCGTTTCGCGGAGCGGCGCCGCACGTTCCGCTGGGGAAACCCGGGCGCGCTCGATCATTACTGTGTTCGGCCCGAAGGGCGGCGTCGGGACTTCCACCATCGCGGCGAACCTGGCCGTGAGTCTCAGGGTGCACTACGACGTGTCGGTCGCCCTGGCGGATTTCGACCATGCTTCAGGGGACGCGGCGAACCTCCTGGGGCTCAAGGCCGAGCATTCGATCGCGGATATGGTTCGCGCCCAGCGCATCGACTCGCCCACGGTGCACATGAATCTGCTGCATCACCACAGCGGCACCTCGGTCCTGGCGCAGCCGGAGGATCTGCACAACCTCGAGATCGTCTCTCCGGCGCAGGCGGCCGGCACCGTCGATGCCCTGTCCTCCTCCTTCGAGGTCGTGGTCATCGACGCCCCGCACACCTTCGACGAGGTGTCGCTGGAGCTCTTCGACCGGAGCACCTCGATTCTCGTCGTCCTGGAGCTGAGCGTGCCCGGGATCCGGGCCACGCGCCGCGCACTGGACGTGTTCGAACGGCTCCATTACACGGCGGTACCGGAGCGCGTGAAGCTGATCGTGAACCGGTATTCGAGGAGCCGCGGGCTCATCTCGCTCGACCAGCTCGCCGAGGCGCTTCAGGCCCGGGCGTACCACACGATCGAGAACGACTACCAGCGCATCTTCACGTCCGTGAACGCGGGCCGTCCGCTCTGTCTGGACGACCCGGACGCGCCCGCCGCGCGTGACATCGTCGCGCTCGCGGGGAAGCTGATCAACCGAGAGGCACCGGGAGCGTCTCCCCCCCCACGTAAAGGATTCTTCGGAAGGATGGCACATCGATGAGCTTGAGAGACCGCTTGCGCCGCGGGCCGGTCGCGGGGCCTGTCGCCGCTCCTGAATACACGACCCAGTCGGCGGGGAAGAACGGCGCTCTGCAAGATGAGTACCAAGAGCTGAAGCGCAGGCTTCACCGTGACCTCATCTCCAAGCTCAACTTCGCCTCCCTCGAGGACATGGACGACGGGCAGCGCCGCGACCAGGTGGAGTCCCTGGGGAGAAAGCTTCTCTCCGAGGCCAGCCTCAAGATGACGCGGGCCGATGAGGAGCGGCTGATCCAGGATCTCCTTCACGACACCTTCGACCTGGGGCCCATCACGCCCTACCTCCTGGACGAAGAGATCTCGGACATCCTCGTGAACACGCACCGGCAGGTCTACGTCGAGCGGCTCGGAAAGCTCGAGCTGACGCAGGCGCAGTTCCGCGACGAGGCGCACCTGAGGCTCATCATCGACCGCATCATCTCGCGCGTGGGACGCCGCCTCGACGAGTCCAGCCCGCTCGTGGACGCGCGTCTGGCCGACGGCTCGCGCGTGAACGCCATCATTCCTCCCGTGGCTCTGGATGGACCGATCCTCTCGATCCGCCGCTTCCGGAAGCGCGCTCTCTCCATCGAGAATCTTCTCGAGCTGGGCTCCGTTTCCGAGCCCATGGCGCACCTCCTCCGCGGCATCGTGCGGGCGCGAATCAACTGCCTGATCACGGGCGGCACCGGTTCCGGCAAGACCACGCTCCTCAACATCCTTTCGCGCTACATCCCGGAGGGAGAGCGCATCGTCACGATCGAGGACTCGGCGGAGCTCATGCTCCAGCAGCCGCACGTGGTCCGGCTCGAGACGCGCCCTCCGAACATCGAAGGCAAGGGCACCATCACGCAGCGCGAGCTGGTGCGGAACGCGCTGCGTATGAGGCCCGACCGGATCGTGGTCGGCGAGGTTCGTGGAGACGAGGTGCTGGACATGCTCCAGGCCATGAACACGGGACATGACGGATCGCTGACCACCCTCCACGCGAACGGTCCCCGCGACGCGCTCCACCGCCTGGAAAACCTCGTGCTCATGGCGGGGCACAGTCTTCCGGACAAGGCGATCCGGGAGCAGATCGCCTCGGCGCTCGAGGTCGTGATCCACGTCTCGCGCATGCCGGACGGAAGCCGCAAGGTGCTGGGCGTCGAGGAGATCGTAGGCATGGAAGGCTCGGTCGTGACCATGCAGGAGATCTTCCGGTTTACGCGCACCGGGACCGGTCAGGGAGGTCTCATCGTGGGCCGCTATGAAGCGACCGGGGTCGTGCCGCACTTCGCGGATCGCGTGGAGCAGGCGGGCACGGACCTGGGTGGGATCTTCCAGAGGACGTCGCTCCGATGATCTACATCGTCGTCTCAGTGCTCATCTTCATCGCAACGATCGCGCTCTACGCCGCCCTCGTTCTGAGGAGACGCGAGAAGAGCACCCAGCTCCTCAGGGAGCGGATCGGCGTGCCCCCGCAGCCCGAGGAAGCATGGGTTCCTTTGCAAGTACAGCGCGACGAGCGACTGAGCGCCATCCCTCTCATGGACCGGGTCCTTCGCGGCCTGTCGATCGCGCGCAGGCTGGAACTTCTGCTCTATCAGGCCGGCATGTCCATCCGCGTGGGATCCTTCCTCCTGCTCCTGGCCGTTTTCGGCATGGTGGGGTATCTGGTCGGCGTCGGCGTGTTCCATCACGTGCTGCATGGCGCCGTGCTCCTGTCCGCTCTTGGCTTCGCGCCTTTCCTCTTTGTGTCGTACAGGAAGTCGATTCGCCAGCGGCAGTTCGCCGAGGAGTTTCCGGACGCTCTCGATCTGCTTGTGAGCGCCTTGCGCGCCGGGATTTCCTTCTCCGCCGCGCTCCAGATCGTGGCCGACGAGTCTCCCGAGCCGATCCGCTCGGAATTCGCGATCGTGGTCGAGGAGCAGGCGCTGGGCGTGGATCTACGCGATGCTCTGTCGAACATGGCGAATCGCGTGGACTCGCTGGATCTCAAGTTCTTCGTCACGGCGGTCGTGCTGCAGCGCGCCGCGGGCGGTAATCTGACCGAGGTTCTCGACAATACGGGGAAACTCATCCGCGACCGGTTCCGGATCCTGGGAGACATCAAGACCTTCACCTCGGCGGGCCGTCTCACCGGAGTCGTTCTGAGCGCGCTGCCCGCGGGGATGTGCGTGTTCATGATCATGGTCGCGCCCGATTACTTTCACAAGATGTGGGACCATCCCATGGGTCGTACCATTCTCGGCCTCGCGTTTTTCCTCCAGCTCCTCGGGTGGCTGACCATCCGGAAGATCGTGAACATAAAGGTCTAACGACATGCTCGTAATCTCGACAATTCTCTTCGCGATCGCCTTCGGCACCGGTCTCCTCGCCCTCTACCAGATCCTCGTGCGCGACCGCGACCCGGTCGTCACCCGGCTTCGGGATTTGCGCGCGCGCGCGCTGGCTTCTCGGCCCGAAGCCAAGGAAGAACGGCCGCCGTTCTTCGCGGAGCTTCTGGCCTCGATCGGAGGCTTCCTTCCGACGGGCGAGAGCACGGAGAGCCTTCGCTCGGGCCTCGAGCGTGCAGGCATACGGGCTTCTCGTGCCGAACTGGTGTTCTTGGGCACGAAACTGGCCCTCGCGGTTACCCTGGGGGTCGGCTGGCTCTCCGTCAATTACGCTCTTGCCCGCCCGATCGGCTCCACGCTGCTCCAGGGGGGGATCGCGGCCGCGCTCGGCTTCTATCTCCCGACCCTGTGGCTCTACATGAAGGGTGAGGCGCGGAAAACGCAGATACAGACCGCGCTCCCGGACGCGCTCGATCTTCTCGTGGTATGCATGGAGGCCGGACTGGGCTTGAACGCCGGACTCGAGCGCGTAGGGGAGGAAGTGGCGATCGCCAGCCCCGCGCTGAGCGACGAGCTCCTGCTCTCGAATCAGGAAATCCGCACGGGCCTCGCCCGTTCCGACGCGCTGCGGCGGTTCGCCCGCCGCACGGGCGTTGAAGACATATACGCGCTCACCGCCATGCTCATCCAGGCGGACAAGCTGGGGACGAGCATCGCCCAATCGCTCCGCTCACACGCCGAATCCATGCGCACGAAGCGGAAGCAAAGGGCCGAGCAGTCCGCGCGCAAGGCGGGAATCAAGCTCGCGTTTCCGCTCGTGTTCATGATCTTTCCAGCGCTTCTGATCGTAATCCTGGGCCCCGCAGTCATTCAGCTGATGCAGGCCATCGCCGCCCAGAACGCATCGCACTGAGAGAGTGCAGCACACGCGAAGGGAGGTGACGGTTCATGCTTCTGAAGATCATCCTGTGGGGCGCGGTGGTGGCGTTGGGTCTGCTTTGGTTGAGCCGCCGGGCCGCGAACAGGCGCACGCGTAAGTAGTTCAAGTCGGGGACAGGGCCCCTGGGGCGGAGCGATTCGTCGCTCCGCCCTTTTGTTTGGAATACACCCGGTCCGGGGGGCGTAGTACAGTGCGCGTCGAATGGGTGAGAAGAAGAAGCCCGACCGCACCGCGGTTCCCGACGCCGAGATCGTGCAGCTCGTGCTGGGCGGCGAGATCGACGCCTTCGACGAGCTTGTACGCCGCACGCGGCGCCCCGCCTATCGCCTGGCGCGAAGGATCACGCGCAACCACGAGGATGCCGACGACGTGGTGCAGGACAGCTACGTCAAGGGGTACCGGGCGCTCGCGCGACTCGACCCGAGCCGGGCCTTCGGGCCCTGGTTCCTCACGATCGTCGCCCGCTCCGCGCTGAGCCAGATTCGCCAGCGCGCGCGGCGCGCCACGGTGCCGCTGGACGAGGCGGGAGCCGATGGAACGACCCTCGCCGAGCGCATTCCGGATGCCCCCATGGACACGGCCGCGATGCAGCGTCTGATGGACGCGGAAGAGGCCCTGGCGAAGCTCTCCGACGAGCAGCGCGCGGTTCTGGCGCTGCGGGTGGACGGGGACCTTCCGTACGGGGAGATCGCGAGCGCGCTCGAAATTCCGGTGGGCACCGTCATGTCCCGGCTCGCCCGGGCTCGCGAGGCGCTGCTCGAGGAAGTGGAGAAATTGAGAGCCGAGAGGTTACGCCGATCGCCATGAAAGACGATTCCCTGCATCCGCCATCCGAAGACCTCTTCGCCTTCCGCGACGGCGAGCTCTCCCCCGAGAAGCGGGCGATCATCGAGGCCCATGTCATGGGCTGCAGCGTGTGCCGCTCCTTCATCGACCAGGTCTCCTCCCTGGAGGCCGAGCTTCGGCAGTCTCCGGACCGCGCTCCGGCCGGTTATCTCGATAGCCTGCAAGAGAAGGTCCGCGCGCGGATCGCCGTGGCGGCTTCGGAGGCGGCCGGCGTGGGAGCGCCGGCTGTGGGTGCCCCGGAGGGACGCGAACGCCGCCGGGCAGCGGTCGGATTGCGTGAGCGCCGCCGCGACGATGCCGGATCGAGGCGCGACCGGGGCCGCGTGAAGGAAGCGCCGGTTCTTCCCTGGGCCGCGGTTCTCTCCACCGCGAGCGCCGCCGCGGCCGTCCTGGTGGTCGTCGCGATCCTGATCAAGCAGGGGCCCTACCAACGGATGATCATGCCGAAGGCTTCAAAGGCTGTGAGCCCGAGCGCCGGCGGAGGGGCGAAGCAGGAGGGCGGTGAGACCGGGGAGCGCGGCGCGCCGGCCGGTACCGCGGGCAACGAGGCCAGGGCCTCTGGCGCGCCGGGGAAGAAGGTCGCGGCGGGCGCCCTCGCTCCCGGAAAGGACGCGGGTGTGGCGGCGCGCGAGAAATCGGCGGCGCAGGCGGAGGGGTCCGCGGCGGACCAGGGGGCGCTGAAACCCAATGTCGCTCCAACGGAGCAGAGCCTCACCCGCGAGGAATCTCCGGAAATCCGGGCGGAGCTGAAGCAACAGCCGCAGGCCTCCGCCGCTCCGCGGGCGCCCGCGATCGAGCCCCAGGCCCTGGCGCCCGGCTACGCGGCCGTGCTTTCGCGCTTCGGCCTGCCGCCTCTCTGGGACGGCGCGAGCGTCTCGCCCGAGGCGCTCGCGAATGCCGAGCCGGAGCTCCGCTCGCTCTATGTCTCGGGGGGAGCGGGAAACGACTCCGCGCGCGTGCGGCTCTATCTGGCCGAAGCCGTTCGCCTCCGCTACGCGCCCGGGGATTCGACGCTCTACGACGAGATCCAGCGCCACTACCGCCGCGCGATCGATCTCGCGGGTCCAGACGCGGAGACCGCGCGCGTCGCCGAGGAAAGGCTCCGCACGCTCGAGAGGTGACGCCGCGCCGCGGCCCGCCCCGCGCCAACCCTCGCTACTGAATCAACCGCCGTTTCATCAGCTTGAGCCCGAGCGCGGTGAGCACCACCGCGAGCACCGTCACGTAAAGAGCGCTCAGGAGGAAGGGGCCGCGGGTCCATCCGAGGACCGCCGCGCGCACGAGATAGGAAACGTGGGTCAGGGGGAGGCACCACGCGATCATGAGCGCCCACTTGGGCAGGATGGTCACGGGGAAGAAGGTCCCGCTGAACATGAACATCGGCATGATCATGAGGAACATCGGCAGGTTGAAGGAGGAGATATTCTTGGTGACCGATGTGACCACGAGCCCCAGCGCCGAGAACATCACCCCCGCGACCACCGAGACCGGAATCACCCACAGCCCCGACGGCCACGAGACGAGCCCGAGCAGGGATAGCATGCCGAGCATGATGCTGCACGCGATCACGGCTTTGGTCGCGCCCCAGAGGAGCTCGCCCAGGATCACGTCCTCGACCAAGAGCGGGGTCGCGAGGATGGCGTCGAAGGTGCGCTGGTAGTACATGCGGACGAACGACGAGTACGTCGTCTCGAAGTAGCTCCAGAACATGATGGCGACCGCGACGATCCCGGGCGCCATGAACCGGAGATACGTCAGCTCCCGCCCCTCGTACTGGACCTTGTGGATCAACGAGCCGAGTCCGAATCCGAACGCGAAGACGTAGAGAATCGGCTCCGAGAGCGGCGGCAGGAACTCGGTCTTCCAGTTCGTCAGGTAGACGTCCATATCCCGCTGCCAGACGCGGAAGGACCGGAGCGACACGTTCCGTAGTATGTCGCGCAGCGCGTTCAATCCCGGAGCGCCCTCCCCGTCAGCTTCAAGAACACGTCCTCGAGGGTCGCGCGCCGGATGAGCCTCTCTTGCTGTGGGAACCGCAGATCGAACAGCCGCTCCACGTGGTCCGACTCCTCGGGATAAAAGTAGAGACGGTCCCCGACCTCCTCCAGACGTCCCGGCAGCGCGCGCAGGAACCGGACGAAGTCATCCCCATAGTTCCAGGCCTCCACCACGGTCCGTCCCACCTCGTGCTCCACCAGCCCGGAGGGCGCTCCCTCGAGGAGAATCTTCCCGCCGTCCATCACGATCACTCGATCGCAGAGCTGCGAGGCCTCCTCCATGTAGTGCGTCGTGAGGAGAACCGTCGTTCCATGGGAGCGGAGACCGCGGATGCGATCCCAGATCGCGTGCCGCGCCTGCGGGTCGAGGCCCGTCGTGGGCTCGGCCAGGA
>Ga0066710_100002200_pt1 | contig 15499 bp, 14 predicted proteins | sample GraSoiAngelo_159_FD_79666 | JGI IMG/M metagenome (GOLD analysis project Ga0066710, IMG submission 79666) | Grasslands soil microbial communities from the Angelo Coastal Reserve, California, USA - 14_1009_16_40cm | ecosystem: Environmental > Terrestrial > Soil > Grasslands | place: USA...
CACCAGGCGTCTTCAGCATCGCTGGTGACGTTGCTCACCGCGCTCTACTTCAAGGCGCTGCGTTCCGGAGACGCCGTCGCGGTGAAGGCCCACGCCGCGCCCGCGTTCTACGCGATCCAGTACTTGCGCGGGCGCCTCGACGCGAGCGCGCTGCGTGACCTGCGCGTGTTCGGCGGCCTCCAGGCGTATCCGAGCCGGCGCAAGAACCCCGGGGTCGTCGACATCTCCACGGGCTCGATGGGGCTCGGGGCCGTCCAGGCCACCTTCGGGGCTCTGGCCGCGCAGTACGTCGCGGACCATGGCGGGGTGCGCTCGCCAGAGCGCATCGTAGTCATGGTCGGCGACGCCGAGCTGGACGAGGGCAACGTCTGGGAAGCCCTCGCTGAAGAGATGTTTGGACGACTCCGCAACGTCGTGTGGATCGTGGACATCAACCGCCAGAGCCTGGATCGGATCGTCCCCGACGTTCGCCGACACCAGGTGCCCGCGGCGTTCGCCGCGTTCGGCTGGCGCGTGATCGATCTGCGCTGGGGCCGGCGGGCGACGGCCATGTTCGGGCGGCGCGGAGGCGTTCGGCTGCGCAGTCGTCTGGAGGAGATGCCCTACGGCCAGTATCAACGCCTGATTCGACTGCCCGCGCCGTCGGTGCGCAAGGCGCTCGTCGACCCGGCCCTCGATCGCATGCTCGGTGACGTCTCCGACGAGGAGCTCGCGGCGATCGTTGCCGATGTCGGTGGCCACGACCTTAGAGCCGTGCTCGACGCGTTAGCCGAGGCCGACCACGAGCGCGAGCGACCGGTCGTGATCCTCGCTCACACGATCAAGGGGTGGGGGTTGCCGCTCGCGGCCGATCCGCTGAATCACACCGCATTGCTCACGACAAACCAGATCGAAGAGTTGCGGGCCGCCCACGGTGTGACGGCCGGCGAGGAGTGGGCGGGCTTTGCTCCGGGCAGCGATGAGGCCCGGTGGATCAGCGCGCTTCCGCCACTCTTCTCGTCACCATCGCCGGCGCGGCCGCCCGAAGTCCCCGAGGCGATCGACGAGCAATATCCGGAGGTGACGTCGACGCAGGAGGCCTTCGGCCGTGTGCTCGGCACGCTGGCCCGCCGGTCCGCCGGCGATGCGATCGTCACCGTGTCGGCCGACGTGGCCGTGACGACGCACCTGGCCGGATGGATCAACCGCAAGGGCCTGTATTTCCCCGAGACGCGCCCGAACTTCTTCGCCGACGTCGCTCAGGCCGTGCAGTGGCGCGAGTCGCCCGAGGGCCAGCACATCGAGCTGGGGATCGCCGAGCACAACCTCTTCCTGCTACTGGGTGCGCTGGGCCTCGCGCACGAGCTGTCGGGACGAACCCTCCTGCCCATCGGCACGCTCTATGATCCGTTCGTCAATCGCGGACTCGACGCGCTCTACCACGCGCTCTACGCCGGCGGCCGCTTCGTCGTCGTCGCCACGCCGTCCGGCGTCACGCTGTCGCCGGAAGGCGGCGCTCACCAGTCGGTCATCACGCCGAGCGTCGGCGTGGCGTTGCCCGGCATCGCGTACTACGAGCCCGCCTTCGGCCGCGAGGTCGAGTGGATCTTGCTCGCTGGCCTGCGCCAGATCGCGCAGCGCGAGGGCGACAGCCTCTATTTGAGGCTCTCGACCCGTCCGATCGACCAGCGCCTGGCGCCGGAGGCGAGCGCCGAATATCGCGCCGACGTGCTGCGCGGCGGCTACCGTCTCGTGGACGGGCGCGAGGAGCCTGGCTGGGACGCCGAGGACAACGCGGTGAGCCTCTTCGCCACCGGGGTGATGGTGGCCGATGCCGTGGCCGCGGCGCGGCGGCTTCGCGAGCACGGAGTCTTCGCCAGTGTCTTCGCCGTCACCAGCCCCGACCGCCTGTATCGGGGTCTGCGCGAGAGGGAACCCCATCTGTTGCGTCTCGTCGGAGCCGACGAGGAGAACGTGCCCGTCGTGTCGGTCCTGGACGGCCATTCCCATGCCCTGGCCTTCATCGGCTCGGCCCTCGGCGTGCCGCAAATCGCCCTGGGTGTCGATGACTTCGGCCAGTCGGGAGCGCGCCAGGACCTCTACCGCCACTACGGTATCGACGCCTCGGCCATCGCGCGGGGGGCCCGGCGCCTCCTGGGGGACTCGAGCGCCTGACTGGTCCGCATATGCGGACCACCTTTGCCAGGCCAGGGGCCCGGCCCGAGTGATATCCCCAGGTAGTGGGATCTGTCCGCCTCGGATACGAACTAGCCGTCCGGGCCGCTCTGGCGACCCTCGTCTTCGTCCTCGATCAGTTCATAGGCCTCAGCACCGGCCGCAGCCTCATTCCCGGCGTTTGCCTCGTCGCGGCCGCCCTGAACCTGCCGTATTACTGGCTCGGCCGCCGCGATCAAGGGTCCCGCGGTCAGGCGTATCTGCGCATGTTGCTCGACATCGTGATGATCACCGTCGTGTTCGGGGACCTCGGCGGCGTGGACGCAGCCGCGCTGCTCGCCGTGTACGCGATCGTCCCGCTCTACTACGGGCTCGCGTTCTCGAGCACCTCGGCCCTGGTCGCCACCGAGGCCTCGACCGCCTGCTTTATTCTCCTGGTCGCGCTGCAAGGCTCGGGATGGGTGTCGCGGCCGCCGATCACGTCGACGAGCACGAGCACCGCCAACCTGGCCGCGTTCAACTTGCTCGCGCTCAACGTCGTCGGCATCCTCACCTTCATCCTGTCTGAAGCCCACCGGCGTGGCGACCAGCGTCAGGCCGCCGTCATTCGAGAGCTGGAGCGCGCCAACGAGCAGGCGCAGCTCCTGAACAGCGAGATCCAGCGCGCGTCTCTGCAGCGCGTGCTGGGCGAGGTCGTGGCCGGCGTCACTCATGACCTCGGCAACGTGCTGAGCGTCGCCTCCGGATACCTGGGGCTCGCCCGCAAGAAGGCCGTGCTCATGGAAGAGCTCGATGCCCACCTGGCCCACGTGGAAGCGAGCTTCGAGAGCGCGATGCGGATCATCCGCCACACGCTCCAGACCGCGCGCCAGCCGGCCGTGGATCCCGAGCTGGTGTCCGTGTCCGAGATGGCTCGAGCGGTGCTGGAGCTCAAGGCGTACGACCTGCGGCGGGACGCCATTGCGGTCTACGTCGATTTCCCCGCGGAGTTCCCGAAGGTCCTCTGCCGTCCGTTCCAGCTCCAGCAGATCTTGCTCAACCTCGTGACGAACGCTCAGGAGGCGTTGCGCGAGGTCGAGGGCCCTCGGGAGATTGGCGTGGTCGGCGTCCTGGCCAGCGGCCGAATCGTCGCGGCCGTGACCGACACCGGCCCCGGAATTCCGACCGACGGGCTCGCGCGAGTCTTCGAGCCCTTCTACACCACGAAGCAGGAGGGCCGGGGCCTGGGCCTCGCCATTACCGCCGAGCTGGTTCGCATACTCAACGGCGACATCGTCGTCGAGAACCGCAGCACGGGCGGCGCCGCCTTCCGTATTCGACTTCCGATCGCGTCCGAGGCCTCGCCCGCGTCCTGACCGTTCGCAGGTATAATCCGAGCACCATGGCAGGCCTCGACGGCGTGCGAAAACTCCAGCTCCGCCGCGAGCTTGAGGCGGTCGTCGGACGCGGCGCCGTGCTCAGCGACCCCGAAGAGCTGCTCGTCTACGAGTCCGACGGGCTCACGCTGTTCCGCGCGCTCGCCGACTTCGTCGTCTTTCCGACCTCGGCCGACCACGTGAGCGCGATCGTCGCGCTCGCCAACCGCGAGGGCCTGCCGTTCGTCGCGCGTGGCGCCGGAACCGGGCTCTCCGGAGGTTGCTTGCCCGCCGAGGGCGGCATCGTGATCTCGCTGATGCGCATGAACCGCATCCTCGAGGTCGACTACGACAACCAGATCGCGGTCGTCGAGCCCGGCCTGGTGAACCTGCATCTGTCGTGGGCCGTGGGGCCGCACGGGTACTACTACGCGCCCGACCCGTCGAGCCAGCAGGCGTGCACCATCGGCGGCAACATCGCCAACAACTCGGGCGGGCCCCACACGCTGAAGTACGGCGTGACCACCAACCACGTGCTCGGGCTCGAGGTCGTCATGCCCGACGGCGAGATCGTCTGGATCGGCGGCAAGACGCGCGAGAGCTTCGGTTACGACCTGGCCGGCGTCTTCGTGGGCTCCGAAGGCACCTTCGGCATCGCCACCAAGATCTGCGTGCGCATCCTCAAGAAGCCCCAGGCGGTCAAGACCGTGCTCGGCGTCTTCGATCGCGTCGAGCAGGCGTCGGCCGCCGTCTCCGCGATCATCGCGCGCGGTCTGGTGCCCGCGGCTGTCGAGATGATCGATCAGCTCACCATCGGGGCGGTCGAGGACGCGTTCGGCTGCGGGTATCCGCGCGACGCAGCCGCCGCTCTCCTGGTGGAGCTGGATGGGCTCGCGGTCGGTATGGACACGCAGGCCACGCGGATCGTCGAGGCCTGTCGCGATTCCGGCGCCCGCGAGGTGCGCACCGCACGCGACGAGGCGGAGCGCCAGCTCCTCTGGAAGGGCCGGAAGTCGGCCTTCGGAGCCTACGGCCGCGTCTCGCCCGCGTACATGGTGATGGACGGCGTGATCCCGCGGACCAAGCTCCCGTACGTCCTGTCGCGCGTGAACGAGATCGTGGCGACCCACGGTCTGCGTGTGGGCAACGTCTTCCACGCCGGTGACGGCAATCTCCACCCCAACATCCTCTACGACCCGCGCAAGCCGGGCGAGGAGGCGCGGGTGGTGGAGGCGGGCGCCCAGATCATGCGGCTCTGCGCCGAGGTCGGAGGCTCGATCTCGGGCGAGCACGGCATTGGTCTCGAGAAAGCGGACTTCATGCCGTTCATCTTCTCGGCCGCGGATCTGGAATTCATGCGCCGGCTCAAGCACGCCTTCAACCCGACGGGCCGTTGCAATCCCGGCAAGGTCTTTCCGACGCGAAAGTCGTGCGGTGAGGCCGGGCCGGTCGCGTACAAACCTCATCCCATCGAAGAAAAGGGACTCGCCCAGCGCTTCTAGCGCGGGCGAGGGAATCGCCCGTGGACATCGCCGTTCTCGACAAGCTGCGCGCTGTCGTCGGCCCCGCCAACGTCCTCGGCGGCGTGGACCTCGGCCCGTACGTCGTCGAGGGCCGCACGCCTGAAGCCGCGCTCTTTCCCGGTTCGGTCGACGAAGTTCGCGCGGTCGTCGAGATCGCCGCCGGAGCCGGCGTCCCCGTCGTTCCCTGGGGTGGAGGCACCGCCGCCGCCGTCGGCACGCCAGCCTCGCGCGCCGGACTGGTCCTCGGGTTGAGCCGCCTGTCCCGACTGCTCGAGCACGAGCCGGGTGACCTGACCGTGACGCTCGAAGCCGGCATGACGATGGCAGCACTTCAGTCGGCGTTGCGGGCGCGCGGTCAATGGCTCTCGCTCGATCCGCCGGATGCCGAGCGGGCGACGATCGGAGGCGTCATTGCCGCCAACGCGTCGGGGCCGCGCCGACATCTCTACGGGACGGCGCGGGATCTCCTGATCGGCGTGACGGTCATCACCGGTGAGGGCGTCGTGGTGCGCGGGGGCGGGAAGGTCGTCAAGAACGTCGCCGGCTATGACCTGCCGAAGCTCTTCGTCGGCTCTCACGGAACGCTGGGCGTCATCGTCGGCGTCACCGTCAAGCTCCGCCCGCTGCCCGACGAGGAGCGACTGGTTGCCATCGCGTTCGATCGCTCGAAGGATGCGGGGGCGGCCGCGCGCGCCGTGATGGCGTCCGATCTGATTCCGAGCGCGCTCGAGCTGGTCGACGCCGAGGCTTCCCGGCCACTCAGGCTGGCCGTCGGCCCCGGCGGATGCGCGCTGATCGTCGGCTTCGACGGCGTCGCCGACCAGGTCGAGTGGCAGTGCACCGAGGTCGGTCGCATCACGAGGCCGCTCGGTGGCCATGACGTGCAACCGCTCCCGGCCGCGACGTGGACCCGGCTCGCTTCGGCTGCGCGGGACGCGTTCGATTCGCCGGCCGCCGTCATGAGGCTCGTCGTCCTGCCCGCCGCGGTCGTGGAGGCGATGGAGCAGGGCGCCAGCGCCGCCCGGCAACGCGGGCTGGGCAGCGCGTGGAGCTGTCACGCCGGCGTCGGCGTCGTCACCGCGGTGCTCGCCTCGCGTGGGGCCCCGCCTGAACCGGGCCCGATCGCGAGCGTCCTTCAGGACTGGCGGGCCCTGGCGCGAGCCGGAGGTGGCCACGCGACACTGGATTGGGCTCCGCTCGCCGTGAAGGCCGCGGTCCCGGTGTGGGATGATGCCGGCGCCGCGGGCCGGATCATGCAGCGACTCAAGGCGAGCCTCGATCCCCACAACATCCTGAACCCGGGCCGATTCGTGGCCGGGATCTGAGCGAATGGCACATACGACGTCCGAGACGCCGACCGTCCCCGGGCCTCTGAAGCTCCACGGCCTGAGCGTCGAAGGCGTGAACCAGTGTGTGCACTGCGGCCTCTGCCTGGCGTACTGCCCGACGTTCTCCGAGCTGGGCACGGAGATGGACTCGCCGCGCGGGCGCATCTTTCTCATCAAGTCGCTGGCCGAGGGCCGCGTCGCGCTCACCGATTCGGTCGTCGAGCACCTGTCGCTGTGTCTGGACTGCCGAGCGTGCGAGACCGTGTGCCCTGCCGGTGTGCCCTATGGACGGCTGATCGAGGCGGCCAAGGCCGAGATCGAGCATCAGCGCCCGGGCGGTTTCGTGCGGCGCGCGTTCCGTGGGCTGAACTTCGGGCTGCTCCTCGGCAATCCCCGCGTGCTGAAGATGGCCGCCGCGAGCCTCAGGATGTATCAGGCGTCGGGCCTTCAGACTCTCGTTCGCAAGAGCGGACTGGTGCGGCTGCTGCCGGGAACGCTCCCGTCGTGGGAGGCGCTGTTGCCACCGCTGCCGGCTGCCGCCGACCGCCGGCCGCTTCCACCTCTCATTGCTGCCGAGGGCGCTCGGCGCGCGCGCGTTGCTTTGCTCAGTGGCTGCGTGCAGTCGATCGTCTTCGGCGCCCACAACCGCGCGACCGCGCGTGTGCTGAGTCGAAACGGCTGCGAGGTGGTCGTGCCCGAAGGGCAGGGATGCTGCGGCGCGCTCAACGCCCACGGGGGTGATCACGCGCGGGCAGTCGACATGGCGAAGCGCACGATCGAAGTGTTCGAACGCCAGCGCGTCGATGCGATCATCGTGAACACGTCGGGCTGCGGCGCTCACATGAAGGCTTACGGCACGTTGCTCGCGGATGATCCCGTCTGGGCCGAGCGCGCGCGCCGGTTCTCGGCGTCGGTGCAGGACGTCGCCGAGTTTCTCGCGCGCGAGCCGCTGCGCGGTCCGTTGAGCTCCGTGGCGATGACCGTCACGTATCACGATCCCTGCCACGTCGTGCACGGCCAGAAGATCCGGACTCAACCGCGCGCGCTCCTCGCCCAGATTCCGGGACTGAAGCTCGTGGACCTCAAGGAGTCGGACTGGTGCTGCGGCTCGGCCGGCATCTACAACCTGACGCAGCCCGAGATGGCGACGCGCCTGCTGCATCGCAAGGTGCAGAACCTCGTGGCCACCGGGGCGGAGGCCGTGGTGACCGCCAACCCGGGGTGTATTCTTCAAATCGAGGCCGGGCTTCGCGCCCACGGCACGAAGATTCCGGTCTTCCATCTCGTCGAATTACTGGACAGGGCGTACCGATGAGCGATGCGGCCGCGACTCCCCGCGAACACAAGGCGACGGCGCCGCGTTCCGTCGGCTGCTTCGTGCTGACGATCTCGGACACGAAGACGCCGGAGACGGATACGAGCGGGAACGTCATCCGTGAGCTGCTGAACGCGGGCGGGCACGCGGTCATTGGATCGAGCATCGTGCGTGACGAGCCGGCCGACGTCCAGCGGGTGGTCCGCGGGGCGTGTGCCGACCCGAAGGTCCAGGCCGTGATCCTCACCGGCGGAACCGGTATCACCTCGCGCGATTCCACGTTCGAGGCGGTGGAAGCGCTGCTCGACAAGCGCCTGCCGGGCTTCGGCGAGCTGTTCCGGATGCTGTCCTACACGGAGGTTGGCGCCGCCGCCATGCTCTCGCGGGCTCAGATGGGCGTGCGCGATCGCCGCATCGTCGTCTCGCTGCCTGGATCGCCGAACGCGTGCCGCCTTGCCCTCGAGAAGCTGCTGGTTCCGGAGCTTGGTCACCTTGTGCGGGAAGTCAGCCGCTAAGCCCGCGCTCGTCCTGGCGCTGCTCATGCTGGCCCAGCTCGGCGGCACCGCGCAGCCGAACCGCGCCATCAACCAGCTCGAGCGCGCGGTCCGCCAACCCCTGCCGACGTTGCCACCGGCCACGGCGCCTCGCGCCGACCAGACGTGGGTGCCCGACCGCTATTTTCCGGCCCCCGGGGGCGGTACCACCTACGTGCCTGGCCACTGGGAGCGCCAGATCAACAGCCAGGAGTATTACGCGCCTTCCCTCCCCGCCTGTACGTCGGCCGGGCAGTGCGTGACGACGCCTGCCGGCGTGCGACCGCAGCCTCCCGAGACCCGCCAGTCGCCCTGACGCTCGTGGCTCGCCGGTCACGGCGGCCCAACAGCGTATACTCGATTAACGGGTTGTTATCGAGGAGGATGCTCCATGCGAGGTTGCGGGTCTCGAGCGTTCGTGGCGGTGTTGGCGCTGGTCGGGGTTCTGATCGGAGGGGCCGGGCCCGTCCTCCCCGCCGATACTCCGGCCGATCGAGCGCTTGATGTCCCGCCGGAGCTGGCTCGGTTCAACGACCTGCTCGCCGACCTCGCCCAACGCCTGAAGCCGGCGATCGTTCACGTGCGCGTACGGCGGGAGACGCCGCCCGCCGAGGAGGGCCAGGAGCCGCAGGAGCGTCGCGCGAGCGGTTCCGGGTTCATCATCGACCCCGAGGGCGTGATCGTGACCAACGCGCATGTCGTGGAAGACGTCACCAGTGCTCAGGTGCGGCTGTTCGACGGGCGACGCTTCACCGGCAAGGTCATCGGACGCGATACCAGGGTCGACCTCGCGCTGCTCAAGCTCGACGGCGTCAAGGGGTTGCCCACGCTGGCCATGGCCGACTCCAACCGGGTTCGCGTCGGCGAGTTCGTGCTCGCGCTCGGGCATCCGTTCGGTCTCGAGCACACCGTCTCGTTCGGGATCGTGAGCCGCAAGGGTGCTCCGCTCACGGTGGCCGCGCCTGGCTTCGACTTCATCCAGACCGACGCCGCGATCAACCCCGGCAATTCCGGCGGCCCGCTCGTGAACATGGCGGGCCAGGTCATCGGGGTCAACAGCATGGCCGCCCGGAACGGCTCCATCGGCTTCGCCATCCCCTCGAACGTCGTGAAGATGCTGACGCCGCAGTTGATCGCCAAGGGTGAAGTCGAGTGGGGCTGGCTCGGCGTGAGCATCACCGAGGTCGGTGACGACGACGTGCCGCGGCTCAAGCTGCGCGATTCACGCGGGGTCTTGATCCGCTCCGTGATGCCGGGCGAGCCGGCCGATCAGGGCGGTGTCAGGCCGAACGACGTCATCGTCGCGCTCGACGGCGCGCAGCTCGAAGGCCCGCGCGACCTCCAGCGCGTGGTCGCGTCCTCACCGGTGGGCAAGAAGATCCGCGTGACGGTGCTGCGGAACGGCCAGGAGCAGCAGCTCGACGTCACGATCGGGCGTTACAAGGCGGCCGAAGAGCGGAAGTAGTCGATCGGCGCGTCGCGCGCGCACGGAATTACGCGCGAGCGCGGGGCTCCAGCAGCGCCGCCAGCGTGACCCTGGCCCACGGCTCCTCCAGCGTCGGCACCGGCCGGTACGCGATGGCGTGGGTGATTCGCATCGCGCCCTCCCAGTCGGCCGCGGCGTCTTCCAGCACCTCGTCGACCGCGAGCAGGAAATACACGAGCCCGAATGGCTCGCCTCCTTCGACGGGCAGTGGGCCGTCGAGCGCGCGCAGCTTCACGTACACGATCGTGTCGGGCTCCACGACGATCAACGTGGCGGTCCCGCGCTCGACCAGATTGCGCGCGCTGCGGCTCCCGGCCTGGATGACGAGGCCGACCGCGCTCGCGTCGTAGGCGCGGACCTCCAGATAGCTCACCAGCATCGGGTGGGGCCTTCCGGCCTCGTCCACCGTCACGAACGGCATCCCGATCCCGAGCCGGCGTTCGAGATCGCGCTGAGAAAAGCGCTCGACCAGCGCCGGGGTGAGTCGTGAGCCTCGGCTGACCGTCATTGCGCCTCTGACGGGTCGGAGGCGACGGTAGCCAGCGCGGCGCGCCCGAAGAGCGCGCGCCGGCGGTCGATCACGGCGCGCCGCCGACGATCGTCACGGCAATACGATGGGCTCGTCGACGAAGACCGTGTACTTGCGGGGCTTCATGGCCGCGTGGGCGGGATCGACGTACACGATGGACGACTGGCCGCGGATGCTGCGGGGCAGGATGGACACGCGGATGAAGCTCGTGGGCTCGGTGGCCGAGGCGATCGCGTACACCGGCTCGACGCCACTCTCGAACCACGCGTCGCCTGGCTTCATGACGCGCCCGTGGGCCTGTCCGACCCGCACCTCGAGCTCTCCGGCGATGAGACGGCGAATGCCGCCGCCCTTGTGGCCGTGGGGCAGCGCTTCGCCTCCCGGCCCGAAATCGACGCGATCGCAGCGCATCAGGTATTCGCCGGCGTCGTCGAGAGCGAGAGCGTGAGAAAGCGCCGCGCGCGTGTCGCCGGCCGGCGTATCTCCGCGCTCCAGCTCGTAGCGCAGGATCATCGCGCCCCCCGGCCCGGCCTCGAGCTCACATTCGCTCGTGCCGTGCCAGGCGTGATCCCCCTCGACGGCCACGCGGCCGTGACCGGTTGTTACGAAGACGTCGCCGGTCAGGGCGTACACGACACGCGGCGTTGCCGCGAGGCTGAGGCGGGTGGCATTCAGCAGACGGTCTTCAAAGAGACGAAGTGTGTAGGCACCCATCGGGTGCCTGGATTCTAGTACCCGCGGCGGCGGTCGACCACCTCGCGCAACGGTTGACCGGCCGCGAAGCGCCGGAGGTTGTCGACCCACAGCTCGGCGACCGCCTCGTCCCGTTCGGGGTGCAGGCCTCCCACGTGCGGAAAGACGACGATGTTCTCCGTAGTCCAGAAGGGTGACGTCGCCGACAGGGGCTCTTCGCGGAACACGTCGAGCACGGCGCCGGCGATACGCCTGGTGGCCACCGCCTCGACCAGGTCGGCGTCGACCACGAGATCGCCGCGCGCGAAGTTGAGCAGCCACGCGCTCGGTTTCATGAGCGCGAGCGTGTGCTTGTTGACGATCCCGCGCGTCTCGGTCGTCGAGGGCAGGAGCAGGAGGACGTAGTCGGACTCGGCGAGCACGCTCCCGATGCCGTCGGGGCCGAGCACGCGGTCGACGTGAGCCATCGCCGCCGCGTCGCGCTTGGTGCCGATCACGCGGATGTCGAGCCCAGCGGCCTTGCGGGCAACTTCGGCCCCGATCGCGCCGAGCCCGAGAATGCCGAGCGTCTTGCCGGCCAGCGTGTCGTTGACGCGGCGGCGCCAGCGCGACTCTCGCTGGTCGAGCACGATGCCGGGAATCTGCTTGGCCACCATGAACAGCGCGGTGAGGATGTGCTCCGGCATCGAGAGACGATGCGTGCCGCGCGCGCACGTGAGCACGGCGAATGGCGGCAGGTCGGGCGAGGCGAGCCACTGCTCGCATCCGCCGGTGAGCGACTGGATCCACCGGAGCCTGGGCGCCCGCGTGGCCAATCCTGGGAGCGGCTTCCAGGCGAGCAGAGCCTCGGCGCGGCCGAGCAGCGTGTCACCGGGATCCTGAGCCGGGGGCGCGGCGACCAGCTCGAACGTGGAGGCGAGGCCTGCCGTCTCGGCGGCGCGCACGTACGGCGCCGGCATGTCCGTGCAAAGGAGGACGGTGCGCGTCGCGGTCAGCCGGCGTGTCCGGCGGACGCGGTCTCGCACGCCGCGCCGCCGGTCATGTGGATCGAGAGGTCCTTGATGGTCGGCGAGCTGCCGCAGAGCGGGCAGTTCGGGTCGCGGCGCAGCTTCACCTCGCGGAAGCGCATCCCGAGCGCATCGTAGGTGAGGAGGCGGCCGACGAGCGGCTCGCCGATGCCGAGCAGCACCTTCACGGCTTCCGTCGCCTGGATCGTTCCGATCACGCCTGGGAGCACGCCCAGGACCCCGGCCTCGCTTCAGGAGGGGACGAGGCCCGGCGGCGGGGGCGTCGGGTAGAGGCAGCGGTAGCACGGGCCTTCGTTGGGCGCGAACACCGTCGCCATGCCCTCGAACTGGAAGATCGAGCCGTGGATGTTGGTCTTGCCCGCCAGGTAGCAGGCGTCGTTCATCAGGTAGCGCGTCTCGAAGTTGTCCGAGCCATCGACGATGAGATCGTAGTCCTTGATGGTGTCCATCACGTTGTCGACGGTGATGCGCGTGGGCAGCGGAATGATCGTCACGTCGGGGTTGAGCGCCTTGAGCGTGCGCGTGGCCGACTCGACCTTGGGCTTCCCGATGTCGGCGGTCGTGTGCAGGATCTGGCGCTGGAGGTTCGTCACGTCCACCACGTCGCCGTCCATCACGCCGAGCGTGCCGACGCCGGCCGCGGCCAGGTAATAGGCCGTCGGCGAGCCGAGGCCGCCGGCGCCGATCAGCAGCACCTTGGAGCGCAGCAGACGGCGCTGGCCCTTCTCGCCCACCTGGGCCAGGAGGAAGTGGCGGCTGTAGCGCTGATACTGGTCCTCGCTCAGCGGCACGTCGCGCACGACGGGCAGGCCCGATTGCGTCCACTTCTGATAGCCGCCGCCGAGGTTGATCACGTTCTGGTAGCCCAGCTCCTGCAGCGACTTGGCGGCCAGCACCGAGCGCAGCCCGGTCTGGCAATAGAGGACGATCGGTGTCGTCGAATCGGGCGCGACGGTCGGGATGCGGAACTCGAGGAAGCCCCGACTGATGTTGGTGGCGGCCTCGATGTGGCCGTCGCGATATTCGTCGGGGTCTCGCACGTCGATGACGACGGGCGGCTCCGGGGATTTCAGCCGGCGCACGAGGTCGGCCGGGCCTTCTTCGGGGACGGCCTGACGCGCTTCGGTAATGACCTGCTTCAACGTCTTCATCGCCGCAATGTTACCCTGCTATACTCGCAAAAATCCACATGAAGGGCATCATCCTCGCCGGCGGTTCCGGGACCCGGCTCTATCCATTGACGATCGCGATGTCCAAGCAATTGGTCCCGATTTACAACAAGCCGATGATCTATTACCCGCTCTCTACTCTGATGCTCGCCGGCATCCGGGAGATTCTCGTCATCACGACGCCGGCCGACCAGGAAGCGTTCCGCCGGCTGCTCGGCAACGGCAAGCATCTCGGCATTCACATCGACTACGCCATCCAGCCGAGCCCCGACGGCCTGGCTCAGGCGTTCCTCATCGGCCGCGAGTTCATCGGCAAGGATTCGGTCGCGCTCGCGCTCGGCGACAACATCTTCTACGGCCACGGCCTGCCCGACTCTTTGCGCCGCGCCGTGCGGCAATCCACCGGCGCCACCGTGTTCGCGTACTGGGTGCGCGATCCCGAGCGCTACGGCGTCGTCGAGTTCGACCGCGACGGTCGCGCCGTCGGGCTCGAGGAAAAGCCGGCCAAGCCGCGCTCCTCGTGGGCGGTGACCGGACTCTACTTCTACGACAATGACGTCGCCGGCATCGCGGCCGGTCTCCGGCCGTCGGCGCGGGGCGAGCTCGAGATCACCGACGTCAACCGGACGTACCTCGCCGCCGGCACGCTGCACGTCGAGCGCCTCGGTCGCGGTATCGCCTGGCTCGACACCGGCACCCACGAAGCGTTGCTGCAAGCCTCGACGTTCATCCAGACGATCGAGGAGCGACAGGGGCTGATGGTCGCCTGCGTGGAAGAGATCGCCTACAAGATGGGTTACATCACGGGCGAGGACGTCCTGCGCATCGCCGGTCCGATGCAGAAGAACCTCTACGGACAGTATCTCGTCCGCCTCCTCGAGCCCGAGCCATGATCTGGTACTCTCGCCGGAGAGCCGTGTCCGCATGGATCTGAGCCCCGAAGCCAAGCGCGCGTTCCAGCTCCAGTCCTACACGGCGGGACCGTCGATCGACGGCGTCGAGATCGCCGACCTCAAGCGCTTCCACGACGACGGCGGCAACTTCACCGAGCTGCTCCGCCTCGGCGACGGCCGCGCCGAAGCGTTCCGGGATTTCACCGTGCGCCAGGTCAACTACAGCGAGGTCGCGCCGGGCGTGATCAAGGCGTTCCACATTCATGGCCGGCAGACCGACGTCTGGTACGTGCCGCCGGCCGATCGCATGCTCATCGTCCTGCTCGACGTGCGGAAGGGCGCGCGGAGCGAAGGCGCCCGCATGCGCCTGATGCTGGGCAACGGCGCCTCGCGGCTCCTTCGCATTCCGCCGGGTGTGGCCCACGGGCTGCGCAACCTCGGTGCGACCACCGGCCGCATCATCTACTTCACCGACCTGCACTTCTCGGCGGAGCCGTCGCAATGCGACGAGGGCCGCCTGCCGTGGGACTTCGCCGGCACGGATGTCTGGGAAGCCACGAAGGGCTAGCGAGTGAAGCTGGTCGTCACCGGCGGCGCCGGCTTCATCGGCTCCAACTTCATCCGCCACGTCCTCGCCACCCACGCCGAGGACTCGGTCGTCAACCTCGACAAGCTGACCTACGCGGGGAACCTGAAGAATCTCGCCGACGTGGCCGACTCCCCGCGCTACCGCTTCGTGCCGGGCGACGTGTGCGACGGCAAGCTCGTGCGCGACGTGGTGCGCGGCGCCGACGCCGTCGTGAATTTCGCCGCGGAATCGCACGTCGATCGCTCGCTGGTCGAGCCGGACGCGTTCCTGCGCACCGACGTGTTCGGCGTGTTCACGCTGCTGGAGGCGGTGCGCGAGCTGAAGATCCCGCGCTTCGTGCACATCTCGACCGACGAGGTGTACGGCAGTCTCGCCACCGGCTCGGCCCGCGAGAGCGATCCGCTGCGGCCGTCGAACCCGTACTCGGCGTCGAAGGCGGGCGGCGATCTGCTCGCGCTCGCGTACTGGCAGACGCACCGCGTGCCGGTCATCATCACGCGCTCGTCCAACAACTTCGGCCCGTATCAGTACCCGGAGAAGGTCATCCCGCTGTTCGTCACCAACGCCCTCGACGACCAGCCGCTCCCGCTCTACGGCGACGGCAAGAACGTGCGGGACTGGCTCTACGTCCTCGACAACTGCGCGGCCCTCGATCTGGTCCTGCGCAAGGGCCGCGACGGCGAGATCTACAACGTCGGCGGCGGCCACGAGGTGGAGAACGTGGTCCTCACGCGGGACATCCTGCGCCTGACCGGAAAACCGGAGACGCTGATCCACCCGGTGAAGGACCGGCCCGGCCACGACCGCCGCTACTCGCTCGACGCCAAGAAGGTGCGGCAGCTCGGCTGGGCGCCGAAGCATCCCTTCGGCAAGGCGCTGGAGGCGACCGTGACGTGGTATCGCG
>Ga0066710_100002202_pt1 | contig 15492 bp, 9 predicted proteins | sample GraSoiAngelo_159_FD_79666 | JGI IMG/M metagenome (GOLD analysis project Ga0066710, IMG submission 79666) | Grasslands soil microbial communities from the Angelo Coastal Reserve, California, USA - 14_1009_16_40cm | ecosystem: Environmental > Terrestrial > Soil > Grasslands | place: USA...
CAGCTCGCGGTACTCCTCGTTCGCGTTGCCGCCGGGATAGTCCACGCTGAAGCCGCCGATGTCGTTCGTCCAGTACGGCAGGCCCGAGAGCGAGTAGGAAAGGCCCGCCGGGATCTGCGCCCGCAGGACCTCCCACCGCCCGACGGTGTCCCCCGACCAGGCGATGGCGCCGTAGCGCTGGTTGCCGGCCCAGGTGGAGCGGGTAAGGATCGCGACCCGGCGGTCGGGCGCGGCCCGGCGCAGCTCCTCGTAGAGCCCGCCGGTGTGAACGAGGGGGTAGGCGTTGAGGACGCGGGAACCGGGCCCGAGCGCGGTCGGGTTGATGATCTCGGCCTGCTCCCCGGGCGTCGGGTCGTCGATGAGGTTGGGCTCGTCGGCGTCGATCCACCAGCCGTCGAAGCCCTTCGCGAAGAGCGCGTCCTTCATCTGGCGCCAGAAGAGCGCGCGGGCTTCGGGGTTGAACGCGTCGTAGAAAGAGAACTCGTCGCCGAGCCAGTCCTTGATCCCCCGGTCCAGGGTGTAGGGGTAGAGAAATCCCGCCTGCCGCATCTCGTCGAAGTGCACGGTGCCCCGGTCGAACTTGGGCCAGACCGAGATCGGCACGCGCGCGTCCAGCCGGTGAGCCTCGTCGACCATGCCCTTCGGGTCGGGGAACCGGGTGGGATCGAACTCGTGCGAGCCCCATTGCGTGTCGCGCCAGTAGCGCCAGTCCTGGACGATCACGTCGAGCGGGAACCGGCGCCGCCGGAACTCGCGCACCGTGTCGAGAAGCTCGGCCGCGCTGTGGTAGCGCTCGCGGCTCTGCCAATAGCCGTAAGCCCACTTCGGGAGGAGCGGCGCGCGGCCGGTCATGCGGCGATAGCCTGCGATCACGTCGTCCAGGCTCGCTCCGCGGATGAAGGAGTAGTCGATTCCTTCCGCGGAGGCGGACCAGACGCGCGTGGGACGACCGGCGGGCCGCGGCGGCAGCCAGCGCAAGTCGAACGGACCGTTGGCGTCGCCCCGCCGCCACTCGATCTTCAGGCGGTAACGACGGCCCGCCTCGAGCGGTAGCCGTCCCGTCTCGTCCGCGCGCACGAACAGGCTCCAGTAATTGATGAGGAGCGCGTCGTCGAGCCAGAGCCGCACGTCGTTGAGCGCGCGATGGCTGTAGAGAGTGTGCTCTCCGGTCGCGGCGGGGAGGAGATACCCGGTCCACCTCACTCCCCGCACCTTCGGCGCGATCTCCGCCGGAAGCGCGGCCGCATCGGGCCGCCCCGTGGCCGGCGCGCCCAGCGGCTCGCGCATCTCGCGGTCGGAGAAGTACGCGGCGGTGAGGCCGCCGGGACGGCCGCTGTCGTCGACGAGGCTGTCGCCCGGGACGGGCACGACGTCCTCGGGCGAGCCGAACCGCAGGTGCGAAGGGTTGTCCCACAGCACGCCCCACCCGCGGCTGCTCACGATCATCGGAATGACGATCTCGCGGTTGTGCTGCCAGAGATCGAGGTCTCGGCCGCGCAGGTCGAGGAGCCGGTCCTGGTGTTGGCCGAGCCCGTAGAGCCCCTCGTCCGGGCTCGGCTCGAAGGCCTGGCTCACCTCGTACGTCGGCTCACCCTGGAGCGTGACGCGACGGAACGTCTTGCCGCCGCTCGCGGGCTCGCGCAGCAGCGGCCGGCCGTCGGCGTCTTCGAAGGAAACCTGGCCCGTAGCGAGGCCCACCCGGCCGCGCAGCCGGGCCGTCGACAGCACGACCGAGCGTTCATCGGCGCTCACGTCGAAGCGCGGCGGCACGCATCGCGCCACCACCGCCAGGCTCGGCCGCGACGGCTCGGGCGCGCCGTCGGCCCAGGCCTTCACCCGCACGATCCCGTCGGCGCAGGCCCGGAGCCGGACATGAACTCCGGCCGCGTCCACCGCGACGCCATCGGGCAGTCGTTGCCACTGCGGGCGGGGATCGGCGGACGCACCGAGCACCACCGCCGCCGCCACCACGAGCGCACGCTTCATCGTCGGCCATTCTATCGACTGTCGACCGTTGGCCGTTGGCCGTTGACGGCCGTGTTACCTTGCGCCCATGAAAACTCATTTCTCGAGGCGGTCCTTTCTCCAGTCATCCGCCGTGGGGACGGCGGGGCTGATGGCGCCCGCGCTGATGGGCGGATCCACCGCTGCCGCGGCCGACAGCCCCCTCCTCGACCATCTCGGCGTCGCCCTGTACACGGTGCGGGACCAGATGAAAGCCGACGCGGCCGGCACTCTCAAGGCCATCGCGGCTCTCGGCTACCGGTACGTGGAGACGGGGCTGCTCCCCGCCCTCGGTCCTGCTCTGAAGGATTCCGGCCTCAAGCAGGCGAGCGCGTACGCCCCCACGTACCTCGTCACCGGCAACCGCCAGGCGTGGGCCGGGGGCGGCGACATGCTTCCCGAGGGCTACGACTGGAACAAGGCCGTCGACGAGGGCAAGGCGCAGGGCCTCGAGTACCTCGTGATCGTCTACCTGATGCGGGGCGAGCGCGGGGGGCTCGACGTCTACCGCGACCTCGCCGGGCGGCTGGCGAAGGCGGGGGAGGCCTGCCGCAAGGCGGGGCTGGGCCTCGCGTACCATCCTCACGCCTTCGAGTACGAGGCGATCGACGGCGTCCGGCCGATCGAGCTGATGCTGAAGGAAACGCCCAAGGACCTGCTCGCCCTGGAGCTGGACACGTTCTGGGCCAGCATCGCCGGCGTCGATCCGGTGAAGATGGTGCAGACGTACTCGGGACGCGTTCCCCTCGTGCACCTCAAGGACAAGGCCACGGGAACTCCAGTCCAGTTCGACGAGGGCAAGGTGCCGCAGGGGGCCTTCAAGGAGATCGGCCGGGGCGCCGTCGACTTCGCCGCGTTCCTTCCCGCCGCGGCGAAGGCCGGCGTGAAGTACTACTACGTCGAGCAGGACTACTGCGGAGGCAGCCCGATCGACTGCCTGAAGACGAGCCGGCAGGAGCTCGTCTCGCTGGCCACCGCCAAGAAGGTCTGAGCGGTCCCCTTCATCACGGAAGGGCGCGGCGGAGAGCCACGCGCGCCGCCAGGTAGCCGCACATCCCGTGGACGCCGGCCCCGGGTGGCGTCGACGACGAGCAGATGAAAAGCCGCGGGTCGGGCGTCGCATACGGCACCAGCCGGAGCGCCGGCCGGAAGAAGAGCTGGGGGAAGGCGGCCGACCCGCCCGCGATGTCGCCGCCGACGTAGTTCTCGTCGTAGAGCGAGAACGCGGCAGGGGTCGTGACGTGACGGGCGAGGACCACGTCGCGGAACCCCGGGGCAAAGCGCTCGATCTGCGCCTCGATCCGGCCGGCGGCGTCGACCGTCGAGGCGTGGGGGACGTGGCAGTAGGCCCAGGCGGTGTGCTGCCCGGAGGGCGCGCGCGTGGGATCGAACAGGCTCTGCTGCGCGAGCAGCACGTAGGGCCTGTCCGCGAGGCGCGCCTCGTGCGGGGCGCGCTCGGAGGCCGAGATCTCGTCGAGCGTCGCGCCGAGGTGGACGGTGGCCGCGCGCGCGCAGGCCGGATCCTTCCAGGGGATGGGAGCCGACAGTGCCATGTCGAGCTTGAACGCGGCCGGGCCGTAGCGGTAGCGCTCGAGCACGCGGCGGTAACGCGCGGGCAGGCGCCCTCCCGCGATGCGCACGATCTGGCGCGGCGTCAGGTCCAGCAGGACGGCGCGGGCGGGAGGCAGCTCGTCGAGGCTCGCCACGCGGCGCCCGGTCTCGATCTGCCCCCCCAGGCTCCGCAGGCAGGAGGCGAGCGCGTCGGCGATCCTCTGGGAGCCGCCGCGGGCCATCGGCCAGCCGGACGTGTGCCCGAGCAGCGCGAAGAGGTAGCCGAAGCTGGCCGTGAAGGCGGACTCCAGCGGAAGCACCGAATGGGCGGCGAGGCCGGCGAAGAAGCCGCGCGCCCGCTCGCCGCGAAAGAGCCGGCCCGCCGCGCGGCGGGCCGAGGCGATCGCCTTCACGCCGAAGCGCGCCATGAGGAGTGGATGCCGCGAGGGCGGCCACAAGGGCGCCAGGAGGTCGGGGAGCAGCTGGTCGGCCGCGTGCACGAGCGGCGAGAGCGCCTCGCGATAGGCGTCGGCGTCGGGGCCGAGGGTCTGGGCGGTGGCCTCGATCGAGCTCTCGAGCATGGCCGGCGGACCGTCGTCGAAGGGGTGCGCGGCCGCCGCCGGCGGGAACAGCCACTCGAGGCCGTGCTCGCGCAGCGAGAGGCCCTTGAAGAACGGCGACGCCACGCCGAGGGGATGGATCGCCGAGCAGAAGTCGTGGACGAAGCCGGGTCGCGTCAGCTCGGCCGACCGGGTGCCGCCGCCCACGGTCGCCGCGGCTTCGACGAGCAGCACCGACCGCCCCGCGCGCGCGAGCGTGATGGCGGCGGCCAGACCGTTGGGGCCCGCGCCCACGACGATCGCGTCGCGGGAGGCGGTCTGTGACATCCTACCTCCGGCCGTGAGCGACTCCCGCCATTATGAGGTCCGCGCGCCGTCCCATTGGCTGACGCGCTTCGTGTTCCTTCGGCTGCTCGGCCTGGTGTACACGGTCGCCTTCCTCATCGTCGTGCTCCAATGGCATCCCCTGCTCGGAAGCGATGGCCTGCTGCCGGCCGCGTCGTTCCTGGACGCGGTGGGCGAGGACCAGGGTCGCGGGGCCGGCGCCTTCTTCCGGCTGCCCACCCTCTTCTGGCTGGACGCCTCCGACGCGACCTTCCGCATCGGCGGCTACGCCGGCCTGGGACTCTCGCTGCTCGTCCTCTTCGGCCTGGCCAACGTCCCGATCCTCCTCGCCCTGTGGCTCCTGTACATGTCGTTCGTGCACGTGGGCCAGATCTTCTATGGTTACGGCTGGGAGATTCTGCTGCTGGAGGCCGGCTTCCTGGCGGTCTTCCTCGCGCCGCTCGGCAATCCGGGGCCGTTCGCGAAGCGCTCGCCGCCCTCGCCCATCGTGATCGTGCTGCTGCGCTGGCTCGTCTTCCGTTTGATGCTGGGGGCCGGGCTCATCAAGCTGCGCGGCGATCCCTGCTGGCGCGACCTCACGTGCATGGTCTTCCACTACGAGACGCAGCCGAACCCGAATCCGCTCTCCTGGTACCTTCACCAGGCCCCGATGTGGTTACACAAGCTCGAGGTGCTGTTCAACCACCTCGTGGAGCTCGTCGCCCCGTTCTTCGTCTTCGGTCCGCGGCGGCCACGCCTGGTGGCGGGCGCGCTCGTCGTGGTCTTCCAGGTCCTGCTGATCGTGAGCGGCAATCTCTCGTTCCTCAACTGGCTCACGATCGCGGTGGCGGTGGCCTGCTTCGACGACGGCGTCTTCGCGCGGCGGCTGCCCTCTTCGCTGCGGGAACGCCTCGAACGCCGCGTGGCCGGAGCCGAGGAGACGAAGGCGCGTCGCTTCGCCTGTTACGCGCTGGCCGCGATCGTCGGCCTGCTCAGCCTCAACCCGCTCATGAACATGCTCTCGCCCGGGCAGGTGATGAACACCTCCTTCGATCCCTTCGAGCTCGTCAACACGTACGGCGCGTTCGGCAGCGTCGGACGGGAGCGCTACGAGATCGTTCTCGAGGGGACGGACGACGATCCGGGTAGCGCCGCCGCGCGCTGGATCGAGTACGACTTCAAGTGCAAGCCCGGGAATCCCGAGCGCCGGCCGTGCTGGGTCTCGCCCTACCACTACCGCCTCGACTGGCAGATGTGGTTCCAGGACATGCCGGGCGCGCCCGTGGAGCCGTGGCTGGTGCGGCTCGTGGGCAAGCTGCTCGAGGGCGATCCCGCGGCGCGCGCCCTGCTCGCGCCCGGGCCCTTCGAGGACCATCCGCCGCGGGCCCTGCGCGCCCGCTACTACCGCTACGAGTTCACGCGCCGAGCCGAGCACACGCGCGCCTGGTGGAAGCGCACGCTCGTCTCCGATTACCTGCCCCCGCTCGCTCGGGACGACCCCCGCCTGAGCGCGGCGCTCAGCCCGCGTCGCTGACCGCCAGGCTCTGCGGGCGATAGCAGCACACGGCGCCCGTTTCGACCCGCCGGGCCAGGTGGTCTCCGATCGTAGGGTTGGCGGCGGTGATCTCCTCGATGGCCCGCTTGACCGCCTTCTGCACGGAAGTCCGCGCGCGCTCGGGCGCATCGGCGAAGGAGCGGATGCGGCCGCCGAGACCGGTGGCCCGCGCCAGCTCGCGGGTGAGGGCGGCCAGCTCCTCCCGCTCGCTTGCGGACAGCGCGGCCTGGGCCCGAAGCCGGCCGATACGCTCTCGCAGCTCCGCCATCGCCGTCCGGTCCATGACGGGGTCGCGACCGCGCTCCGCCGGCTCGGTGGCCGCGTCGACCACCAGCGCGAACGCGGGGATGCCCCGCTCGGGTGCCGCGAGCAGGCGCGCGAGATGGCGCATGCCCACGCGGTCGGGCACGGTGGCCACGTGGCCGCCGAGCACGACGCGCCACTTGCCGCCCTGCACCAGCGCCATCAGCGCGGCGTCGGGCTCGTCGCGCGGCGCGCCCGCGGGCCCGGCCGCCGCGCGCCAGCGCGCGACCAGCCGACCCATCCCCGCCGCCTCGCCTTCCGCCATCGCCTGCTGGAGGAGCGCGCGGCCGCGCGCGTCGCTGCCCCGCGGGGAGCGCCGCAGCCGGGCCAGGGCCAGCTCGGCCTGCGACGCGATGGCGGCCGGGCGGTGGCCGAGCTGCTCGTTGGCGGCCAGCGCCGCCGCGAAGTGCTCGATCGCCAGCTCCAGCTTTCCGCCGGCGAGCGCGGCGAGCCCCAGGCAACGGTGCGCCGATCCGAAGCAGACGACGGCGAGCGAGCCCATGAGGGGAAGGTCGGCGTAGGGAAGCAGGACGTCGTAGGCCGACTGCGCGAGGCGCTCGTCGCCGAGAGCGGCCGCCAGCTCCACGACGGCGAGCATGGTCGTCAGCCAGGAGCTGGACGCGGGGATGGACCCGAGCCCTTCCCGCGCCAGCCGCTGGAGCAGCGCGCGGCCGGGTTGCGGCCGGCCGGCGCGCAGGGCAAAGAGCGCGGCCGCCGCGGCGAAGCTGCGCTCGCGATCCATCAGCGTCGGTGAGGCCGCGATCGAGGCCGCCAGGTCCGCGATCTCGTCCTCACGGCCCTGGAAGTAGCGGATCGCGGCGAGGTGGGCGCCGCGGTAGGGGAGGGCATCGGCGTCCCCGACCTCGGAGCCCAGCGCGAAGCAGGCCTCGGCCGCTCTCTCGGCCTCGTCGAACCGCCCCGCCCGGATGGCGAGCATCACCTCCATTCCGCGCACGATGAAGAGGATGCTGGAACAGCGCAGCGTGTCGGCGCGGATGCGCAGCGCTTCGAGAGCGGCGCCCGCCGCCGGCTGGCCCAGAAGGAAGAGGTCCACCGCATGCCAGCACAGGCCCAGCAGGGAAAGCAACCCGTCGCGGGCCGCGGCCGCGGCCGCGATCAGCTCGTTCGCCATCGCGGGCCGGCGCCACGCGTGCTCGGGGGCCAGCAGCGCGTGGTGCGCGAGCGACAGCGCTTCGGCGAGCGCGTGGGCGTCGCCGGTCCGCCGCACGGCCTCGACGCTGTCGAGGACGGCGGCCAGCGGACCGCCTCGATAGGACTCCTCCGCGGCCAGACGCACGCCGAGGCGCGCGCGGAGAACGGTCTGCGGGGCGGGCAGGGCCTCGAGCGCTCGCCGCTGCAGCGCCAGCATGCGCTCGGCATCGGCGGCCAGCCGGTGCTCGCTGACCCAGACCCCGCCCAGACCCAGCGCCGCGCGCGCCAGCGCCTCCGCGTCGCCCTCGCGCTCGGCCACCCGCGCCGCCTGCTGGAAGAGCGGCCGCGCCGCGGCGAGGTGGCCGCAGGCGAGGACCGCTTCCGCGCGCTCGACCGCCAGGCCCGCGGCGGGCTCCGCCAGCGACGCCGCGGCCTGGATCTCCGTCGCGCGCGCGAGCAACGCGGCCGCCGACTCGAAGCCGTCCTCCGCGCGCAGCGCTCGCGCCGCCTCCCGCGCGATCCGCACCGCGGTCTCGGCGTCCTCCTTGGAGCGGCCGGCGGCGGCGAGCGCGTGATGCGCGCGCCGTGACAAGCGGGCCGCCTCGTCGCCGGTCAGCAGCCGCGCGGCGCGCGCGTGGGCCTCCAGCCGGTGCGAGACGGGCAGAGAGGACATCGCGAGCTGCCGGACCAGCTCGTGGACGAAGCCGAACCGTTCCCCTCCGAGATCGCGGGTCAGGCCCAGGTCCAACGCACGCGCCAGCGACTCCGCGGCCAGCGCGGGCGAGACGTCGGCCACGTGCGAGACCTCGAAGACCGAGACCTCCGGTCCGATCAGCGCGGAGAGCGCCATCAGGCGGCGGTCCGTGGGATCCAGACGGTCGATCAGATCGGCGATGGCGCGCTCCAGGCCGCCGTGCACCCCGGTCCGCAGCTCGCTCTGCACCGCGACGCTGCGCAGGTGCAGCGGGTTGCCCTTGGTCACGGCGGCCACGGCCCGCAGGAGCTGGGGATCGGGAGCCGGCGCGCCGGCGGCGGCCAGGTACGCGCCCACCGCGGCCTCGGACAGGCCCTCGAGAGGGATCGCCACTGCATCCCGCTCCAGCTCGGAGAGAAGCTGCTGAGCCTCGGAAGCCGGCACCGGCGCTTGCTCCCGCCGCGTGAGCAGGAGCAGCAAGGGCAGCGAGCGGGCGCGGGCGAGGAAGCGGCTGAGCAGAAGGCTCGCGGGGTCGGCCAGGTGCGCGTCGTCCACCACGAGGACGGAGGCGGAGCGGCGGGACGAGGAGCGCAGATACTCCAGCACCGCCAGGAAGCGCGCGAACCGGTCCGGCGCCTCGGGTCGTTCTTCGATCAGGTCCGCGGGCGCGCCCAGGTCCCGCAGGATCGCTCGCCACGGCCACAGCGGCGGGGCGTCGCCGTCCTGCCAGCACCCTCCGATCGCGACGCGGCCGCCCCGGCGCTCGGCGGTCGCCCCCACTTCTTCGGCCAGGCGCGTCTTGCCGATCCCGGGCGGCCCGTGGATCACGGCGAGCTGCACGTCGCCGGCCTCGGCGTCGCCGAGCATCCTGACGAGCTGCTCCATCTCCGGCGCCCGGCCGACGAACGACGGCCGGCGCGGCGAGCGCACCGGTCCCGCGGGGCCAGTGCGTCCGCTCACAGGTGTGCCGTTTTCCGGCACAGCCGTGTCACGCCTAAGGGATGAACTGGCCGGGAAACATCACCCATGGGAGAGGACGGGGCCAGGGTGGCCGCGCTCGCAAGGCAATGAAAGCACACGTGATTGCCGGCGCGCAAGGGCATAGGCCGTTTCGATGGCATTGAGGAGGGACGCGAGATGAGCATGCGTTTTTCAGTTCGAGGCGTGGTGCTGGTGGCCGCGCTGGCCTCGGTGGCGAGGGGCGCCCATGCCGACTCGGGCACGTCGTTTCCGGCCCCGGTCGAAGCGTGGCGCTCACTGATCGCGGAGAAGGCGGACGGGACGGGGCTGCCGATCGACTTCCTCTTGATGTGGGTGCAGCGTGAGAGCTACGGCAACCCGTGCGCGCTCGGGATTCCGGACGTCGAGGCGGGGATCGCCCAGACCTACCACCCCGACGACGATCGATTCGGCGCCACGTTCGACGAGCTGCGCGCCGCCTGCGTCCCGGGCAAGCAGGACGCGGCCCGGCCGCTCACGACGGAGGAGAAGGACCTTCAGGTCACCTCGCTCGTCGGCAAGGTGAAGAACGCCCGTGACGTGGCGCGCGCGCAGATGAAGCGCGCCGGCGTGACGTGGTCGGAATCCTCGACGGATTTCTGGAAGCTCGTGAAGCTGGAGCACGCGCTGCCGGCATTGGGATCGGACTACCTCCGGCCCTGCGCCGACGCGCTCGGCCATCCGCCGGCGACGTTCGCCGAGTTCCGCGAGTGGATCGAGGGCCTGACCGAGGACCAGGTCATCGCGATCAACCCCAGGGTGAAGCCGTGGGCCTCGCTCGCGCAGCGCCGCCGCCTGTTCAACTCCGCGGAGAAGACCGGCGTCGTCGTCAGCGAGTCGGAGTAGGCCATGAGAGCGAAGACCCGCGCGGCGCTCGGCGGCGTCGCGGCCGTGTGGCTGGGAGCCTGGTGTCTCCAGGCCCTCTCGCCGGTGCAGGCGGCCGGCGAGCTGCAGGGCCGGGAGCTCATGCCGGCGCGTGATCTGCAGATGGGCCTGGAGTCGGGCCTGGAGACGCTGCTCGGCCGGCTCCTGGGCGGAGGCCAGGCGCCGCCGCCGGCCGGCCGCATCGAGAGCGTCGTCGTCACCGAGGACGCGCCCGCCCGGCTGACCGTTTCCGTTACCTGCTCGGCGGGGCTCGAAGGGCGAAGGCTGCGCGGCGAGCTGATCGGGCGCGATCGACGCAGCCAACGGCATTTCCGCACCGCGCCGGCGCGGCTCGAGGCGGGCGTGCGCGAAGCCGAGCTCTCGTTCGAGGCTGCGGGCGGCGCGGCCGACGGGGAGCCGGCGGATTCCGCCTACCTCCGCGTCTCGGTGGATGGCGGCGGGCCCTCGCTGAGCCGCGTCTACGTGCTGGGCAAGTCCTGGGGGGCGGGATCGGGCGCGGACGCCGGTCCGGGCGCCTCGTTGGTGAAGGTCAAGGCGCGGCCCGAGCCGCTGGCCGCGGCCCTGCCCTCGACCGAGCCCACGCCGCTTCCGGAGTTCCATCCAGGGCGGATCGTCAGGGACCACCGCGGGGAGCCGCCCGCCGTCGTGATCAGGCCGACGCCGCGGGGTCAGCCGCGAGCCGTCGAGGTGGAAGACCACCGCCGGCCGCGAGAGGCCCAGGTCACGGACCATCGCCGCGGAGCGACGACGGCCTACGCCGTCAATCCGGAACAGCGGCAGGTGGTGCTGAACCGGACGGCGGCCGTCGTGCAGGCGCTGCCGCAGGCCGGCCGGACGCTCACGCTCGACCCCAACCTCTTCGCCGTCTCCGCCAGCGACCGCGCCCAGGGGGCAAGCCGCCCGAACATGGAGGACTCCGTCGAGCTGAAGGTGAAAGCCGACCCGATCGGCCTGAAGGCCGACGACGTGGTGAGCATCAACCCCACGGTCTACCGCGACCAGGATCCTCGCAGCGGCTTTTTCTACTTCGTGCCGCAGGCCTACCACCTCGGCTGGCTCGCCGATCGGGGCCGGTACGACATGGCGACGCTCTACCTGGCCGCCACCGCACCGGGTGCGGCGGGCGAGGTCTCGATGGCGGCCGGGCTCACGGCCGGCATCGACCCCGAGGAGGTCCGGGTCGCACAGGAGCTGGTGCGCGCGTACTGCGGGAGCAACGGCTGCGGCACGCCCACGCCGCAGCTCCGCCCCTTTCCCATCGATCCCGGCCGCGTGGCCGTGTCTCTCTCCGGCGCGCTGGCGCTGTTCCACATCCCGGCCGACAAGGTGGCCCCCGTCGGCCTGTCCAGCGCGCTGAGCGACTTCCAGCTCGCGTGGGTCACGGACCCCGTCACGAAGGAGAACGTCCAGCTGGTGCTGGAGCAGGCCGGTATCAACGGCAGCGTGACCCTCGCGCCCCGCGGCGCCGAGCAGTCCGGACAGGTGGTGGACGTCCAGATCAAGCTGGCCGACCGCGGCAGCTTCGCCCGCGCGCCCTGGCAGCGCAACCGGCCCTGGCAGAACCCGACGCCCTATCCGGTGCGCGTGAAGTACCTGCACGCGCTGGCGCTGGATGCCGCCAACTACCCCACCGTCTATTCCTGGAACCTGGGCGGCGCCACCGTGGCGGCGGGCGGGCGCGTCGAGTTCGATGCCAGCCAGGTACCGTCCTGGATCGACCACAAGGCGCTGCGCATCTGGGTCGGCTACACCGTGGTCGAGGACTGCGCGGCCTGCACGCAGCAGGTCGTGAAAGCCATCACGGGAGGCGTCACGTCCGTCGCCGCTTCCCAGATCACGTTCCACACGATCGATCCGCTGGCGGCGATGGGCGCGTACGAGCTGGCCGTACGCGTGCGCTCGAAGCGGTTCGATCCGGACGGCCGCGAGGCGAAGGAAAAATCGGTCGTCCTCAAGGCCGACAACCAGGACTTCGCGCTCGGCCCCATCTACGTGGGCGAGCAGGCCGCGGCCTCGGACACGCTGTTCGAGTACTTCCTCACCGTGGCCATGGCGGACGGCACCCAGCACGAGGCCCAGCGCTGGATCCCCAGCTCGGATCTGCGCGTCCTCATCGGGCGGAGCCAGATCGAGAAGGCGCTCGGCTTCCTGCCCGGCGCTCCGCCGCCGCCGGCCGCGCCCACGCCCGCGCCGACGCCCGGAGCCCAGCCGTGAGCCCCCTCTTCATTAAGGAGGTCGTGATGAGCCCGTTCGATCGTGACCCGCTCGCCCGGCGCCTGGTCGGGCCCGCCGTGTCGTCCCTGCTGGCGCTCGCGCTCGTGGCGTCGCCCCGTCCCGTCGCCGCGGCCGGCTGCGCGACGCAGCCTCCGCCCGCCGGACTCGAGCCGCGCTGTCTGAGCCGCGCCTTCTCGTTCGGCGAGACCATGGATGAGAGCGCGCGCCGGGCGGTCCTGACCATCGGCCTCTCGGAATGGATGGAGAGCTGCTTCCCCGGCCGCCAGGGCCTCGTCTACGCGAGCGACGAGGGCGAGGAGAGCCTCGACCACATCGTCGAGCTCGTGAAGGATCTGCCGGGCGCGCATCCAGGCGTTCAGGTGGTGGCCGACTACACGCCGCGGAAGATCACGCAGGGCGGACGCACCTGCTACGAGGTCGAGAGCGTCGCGTTCCACGTGAAGGGCGCCCAGGGCACGGTCGACCTCGACGGCGACATCGAGATCACGCCGGGATCGCCATCCGAGCTGATCAAGGAGGCGGCCACCGCCGCCAAGAAGGCCTTGCGCGACCCGTCCGTGCGGGGCAGCGGCGAGCTGAGCCGCTTCCTGAGCGTGCTCGAGGCGCTCGAGCGTTCCGGCCGGGACTTCGACGACACGTGGTACAACGTGCAGCCCTTACCGACCGGCGGCACCACCCTCAGCACCGTGCCTCCCGCCTGCTTCAGCGACTTCGAGGCGGGAAGGGGCTACGTATGCCGCCCCGCCGACGAAGCGCTGAAGTCGTGCGAGCGCCATCTGGCCGAGGAGCTGGTGGAGGCCTACGACTTCGGGAAGACGCCGCCGCAGCGGTACGCGGTGATCCTGCAGACGAAGGCCAACGACATCCAGCGCAGCCTCAACTACGTGCACCAGGTGCACGGCGTCGAGGGCGGCGAGGAGGCTGCGTGCTCCTCGATCTCCACCGTGTTCAAGCCTCGGATCATCGCGCTGGCCGGGAAGTACTCGATTTACGGCGCTGGCCAGTACTAGGAGGTCGTCATGAAGCCTGCGACCTGTCGTTCGTTCGTGCTCGCCCTGGCAGCGCTGGCGCTCGCCGGGGCGCCCGCCACCGAGGCCCGCAACCGGTGCGCCACCGAGCCGCCGCCGCAGGGCGTGGTGGAGCGCTGCCACGGCCTCACCTTCTGGTTCCCGTCGGGCGCGGCCGACCGCTTCCGGCGCGCTTACTTCGAGGTGTCGCTCGTCGAATGGATGCGGACCTGCGTCATCTCGGACCGTGCGCCCGGCCTCCTGTTCGACGCCCGCGAGAGCGTCGACCAGGTCTTCGAGCTGATCCAGGACCTTCCGGAGCTGAAGCCCGTCCGGATCGTTCCCGACTACACGCCGCTGACGTTCTCCGAGGGAGGCCGCACCTGCTACGGCGTCAAGAGCGTCTCGTTCCACGTGGCCGGTGCGCGCGGCGCCGTCGACCTCGACGGGGACATCGACCTCGTCGCCGGCCCCACGTCGGACATGGTCAAGGAAGCGGCGGCCGCGGCGAAGCAGGCCCTGCGCGACCCGTCGGTGCGGGGAAGCGCGGAGCTGAGCCGGCTGCTCAGCGTTCTCGACCAGCTCGAGAAGTACGGCAAGGACTTCGACGACACCTGGTACAACGTGCAGCCCTACGCCTCCGGCGACCCGATGAACGCCGCGGCCTGCTACAAGGAGTTCCGCGCCGGGCGACAGGCGTGCCTGAGCGACGACGAGGCGCTGCACGCGTGCGAGCGCCACCTCGGCGACGAGCTGGTCCAGTCCTACCACTACGACAAGGTGTCCGCGCCGCGGTACGCCGAGATCCTCCAGATCAAGGCCGCCGACATCCAGAGGAGCGTCGACCATCTGGCCGCGATCCAGGGACAGGACTCTGCGGGCGCGGTTCCCTGCCCGTCGATCAAGGACGTGTTCATGCCGCGGATCGGAGAGCTCTCGCGCCGCCATTCGCTCTACGCCGCGGGCCAGTACTGAGATGAGGATCCTTCACCAGACCGCCCTGGCCGGCGCGCTCGTGACCGCCCTGGCGCCGGCCGCGGCGGGCCGCCCCAACCTGGACGCGCCGCGCCCGCTCGGGAGCCTCACGCTGTACTCGGACGATCAGAGGCCGGGGCTCTTCTTCTACGGGCCGGGCGAGCTGGCGGTCGTCCGCGGCGGCGACGGAAGACCGGATCTCCACTTCATCCAGATGCGGTACACGGGCAGCGTCGTCACCGCCGACCGCGGGCGCATCCTGCAGCGCAGCCTCCTGAGCTTCCGCGTGGCCATGCAGGCGCCGAGCGCCGCCGACCTGCAGGCCGCCCGGCGATCGCTGGCCCCCGGCCCCGCGCCGATCGAGTTTCGTCCGCTCCCGATCCAGCGCCTGGAAGCGGCGCTCGTCTACGCGCCGGTGGGCCGAGCGGAAGAGGCTTCGCTGCCTCCAGGGCATTTCGAAGAAGGCGAAGCGGACGCGTCCAAAGCTCCGGGCACGTTCTGGACGTCGCGCTCCTACATGCTCGGTCTCGATCCTGAGACCTCCGAGCTGTTCGGCGGCGCCCTCGCGAAGGGCCAGGTCGTGCTCAGCATGAGCTACTCGTTCTACGCGGTGGGCACGGGGTCCGAGCCGTCCAAGCCGCGAGTGGTCCGGGCCGGGGCGTTCGCGATCTCCGTCGACGCCGCGCGCTGGCCCGATCTCCTGCGCCGCGTGGACATCAACGAGCGCGTCCCGCCCGGCTATCCGCTGCTCGACGTGTACTGCTACGACTTCCGCGACGCGCTGCGCCCGGCACTCTACGAGAAGCAGGTCGAGGTGGAGGCCGAAGGCGTGGGCGGACGCGCGGTGGTCGCCGGCGCCCGCTTCGGCCGGGATCAGCCCGACCTCTACGCGCGCAGCGTCCGCTTCGGGGTCGGCGTCCGCCTGGACCGTCCGTACCGGTACCGCGTCACCGAGACCGCGGACGACGGCACGAGCGCGATCGGTGCGTGGCAGGCCCGCGAATCGTGGACCGACCTGCTGGACGTCACGGCCCGTCCCGGAGGAGAGCGATGAAACACGCGTGGTGCGGGATGTTGGCGCTGGCCGCCTGGCTGCTGGCGGGCCCGGGCTGGGCGCTCGTGCGCTATGACGACGGACGTCGCGTGATCAAGGGCGTACAGCTCCTGCAGGACGCCGGCGACCCGAACGTCTACTTCTACGTGCCGCAGTTCCCGCGGCTCGCCACGCGCGCCGACGGGACGTTCGAG
>Ga0066710_100002203_pt1 | contig 15492 bp, 12 predicted proteins | sample GraSoiAngelo_159_FD_79666 | JGI IMG/M metagenome (GOLD analysis project Ga0066710, IMG submission 79666) | Grasslands soil microbial communities from the Angelo Coastal Reserve, California, USA - 14_1009_16_40cm | ecosystem: Environmental > Terrestrial > Soil > Grasslands | place: USA...
CGGATGAGCCGGCGCATCACCGGATCGCGCGAGAGGTGACGGTGCGCGGCCGGCGTGACGAAGCCGATGGTCCCCATCGAGACCGGATACAGCGCCCGTGACGACGGAGTCAAGCCCGAAGTGCGAGTGGCGGGTCTACACGGCTCCTTTCAGCGCCAGTCGCCGCTCCCACCGCACGCCACAGTCTGGGCATCGCATCCAGGCCACGCCCCACCGGGCGCCGTCGGAGGTCACCTCGAGGATGCTCCCGGCGAGCCCGGCGCACTCTCGATGGTCCAGCAAGTGGCCCTCGAACCTCTGGAGAAGGTCGCCGATCGCCGTCCCGCGAAACCCAGAATCCGTCGACACCCGAAAGCCCTCGCGTGAGCGCGAATCAGGGGAACTGGCGCTCGTTGACGGGCGGCCGGGCCCCGGCAGGGAACTGGATCGTCGCGTCGCCCTGCGGGGTGCGGCCGGTCAGCGGCGGTGAGTAGACCTCGTGGTCGGACAGCCTCCGCTCCCAGTGCCCGGGCACGATGACCTGCCCGTCGACACCGGGAACCTGGACGAATCGATCGGGAACCCAGGTCGAGTCGGGCGGGCGAACGGTCGGCGCAGGCGTCTGGGGCAGCGGGCGCGTCGAAGACCGATTCAGGCGATCGAAGATCGCGCCGCCAGGGGTTGTCCCGCCCGGCGGAGATTTCATCTGGCCGTGCGCGGCCTGAATCGAGCTCATGCTCACCATCATCAGGGCCGCGACGAGCACCACGCCCCCCCAGCGCATATCTGGATTGTCCCACGCTCCGCGTCGATGCGCAGCCGGACGCCTACGGCCGCCGCCCGAGCCGTCCGCGCAAGAGCTGTCCCGGCAGCGCGCCACCGCGTTGCGGGGCAAAGTATCCGCTACGGCCCGTGAAATTTCCAGTGCGAGCTCGACGCGCTCGTCCGACGACTGCTCAGCTTCGGTTCGCGGCGACACCGCTCGCGCGCCGCCAGGGGCGCAGCGTGAGCCAGGCCGGCCGCCACCAGTTCCAGCGGCCCATCAGGCGCATCGTGGCCGGCACCAGCAGGGCGCGAACGATCGTCGCGTCGACGACGACCGCGACGCCGATGCCGACGCCGACGGCCTGGATGACGACCGACCGCGCCAGCCCGAAACCGAAGAACACCGCCGCCATGATCGCCGCCGCGCCCGTGATGAGGCGGCCGGTTCGCTCCAGGCCCACCACGACGGCACCGGCGTTGTCCTCGCTCCGCTCGTACTCCTCGCGCACGCGGCTCAGCAGCAGGACCTCGTAGTCCATCGACAGGCCGAAGACGAGACAGAACATGATGATCGGCGTGGCCGTCTGGATGGGGCCGGGCGTGAAGTCGAGCCAGCTCGCCAGATGACCGTCCTGGAAGATCCACACGAGCGCGCCGTAGGAGGCGGTGATCGAGAGGAGGTTCATCACGATCGCCTTGAGCGGGAGCAGCACGGAGTCGAGGAGCAGGAACAGCACGACATAGGTGACGACGACCACGAGGCCGATCGCGAGCGGAGCGTGGCGGACCACGAGCCCAATGAAGTCGAGATCGAAGGCGGTCTGTCCCGTGATCAGGACCTCGCCGTCGTAGGGCGGATGCGCGCGTCGAATCTCGCGGACGAGCGCGCGCGCCTCGTCACTATTCGGCCGCGACCCCGTGGTCGCGACGAGCATGGCCACGTGCTCTCCCAGGGTGTGCCGGAGCGCCTCGACGAGCTCCGGTGGCCGCTGGGCCGGCGGCAGCGCGGCCATCTGCTGGTACGTCGCGAGGTCGAGCGAGGGATGGAGATCGACGAAGCTGTCGACGCGCTGGACGTGCGGGCGAGCGGCCAGCCAGCGACTGAACGCGTAGGTCTGGGCGACCCGCGCGGGCTCGAGCGGAGACGCCGCGCCGGCGTCGAGCACCACCACGATGCGATTGGCGTCGCCGCCGGGAAACTCGCGGCGGAGCAGCTCGTCGCCGCGGCGGGATTCCGCGTCCGGCGGGAGCGAGGTGGCGTCGCCCGAGCCGACGCGCAGGTGCAGGAAGGGCAGCCCGAAGAGCAGCAAGAGGCAGACGACCGGCACGAACACGCGCCAGGGATGCGCCATCACCGTCGAGGCCAGGCGGTGCCAGAGGCGGGCGCCGGCGCGCTCGGAGTGGAGAAACGGCACGCGCAGCGAATTCACGCGCGGGCCCAGGACCGCGAGCAGCGCCGGCAAGGTCGTGAGGCCGTAGACGACGGCCAGGGTCACCACGCTCGTTCCCGCCCAGCCCATCGAGCCGAGATTGCCGAGGCCCAGGAAGAGCATGCCGAGCAAGCCGATCGCCACGGTGAGTCCGGAGAAGAGGATCGCGCGGCCCGCGGTGGCGACCGTGCGCGCCAGCGCCTCGACCGGCGAGCGCTCGCGGATCTCTTCGCGGAAGCGGCTCACGACGAAGAGCGAATAGTCGATGGCCACGCCGAGCCCGATCATGCTGACGATGTTCGGCGCGTAGATCGAGACCGAGATACACCGGGCCAGTGCCAGCGTGACGGCCATCGCTCCCGTCATGGCCAGGGCGCCCACCGCCAGCGGCAGCGCGGCGGCGACGACCGAGCCGAAGACGAGCAGCAGCAGTACGGCGACCGCGGGGAGGATCAGGGCCTCGACGCGCCCGAGGTCCTGACGGGCGACCTCGGTGAAATCGTGGTTGAGCGCGACGTTGCCGGCCGACACGACCTCCAGGGTCTCGGCGCGGACCAGCCCGCGCAGCGAGGGATAGAGATCGGGTGGAAGCCCGGAGAACTCGAGCGAGGCAAAGCCCGCGGCGGTCCCGCGCAGCTCCACCGTCGCGAGCATGCGCCGCCCGTCCCGCGAGACGAGCGAGACGGCTGCCGGCACCGGGCCTGGCTGGTCGTAGGCGGTCCGGACGCGCGCCACTCGGGGATCGCGTCGGAGCGGCGCCAGCGCGCGCTCGACCTCGTCGCGGAACGCCGGATCGAGCGCCTGACGAGTCTCGCTGCTGAAGATCAGGCCGAACGACGGCGGCTGTCCCGGCAGCTCCTTCCCGAGCAGGCCCCGCGCGCGTCCCGACTCGGTGTCCGCCGGGATGTCGGGCGGGTCGAGCTGGCCACCGACGTGGATCACCCACAACGACGCGCAGAGCGAGAGCGCCGACAGGCCCAGCACGAACCAGCGGGCCCGGTGCACGAGCCGGCCCCAGCGCGCGAGCAGGGCTCCGCTCTCGCGGCCCAGCGGGGGCCGAGGTGCGCTCATCGCGCGGCGGCCGATCGGGCGCGCACGGCCGGCGCGACCTCGTGCGCCACGCGGCGGAGGTGCGCGAGGTCGAGGCTCGGCACGCCCAGCATGAGCTTCGTGATGCCAGCGTCGACGTGGTCGGCGAGCCGGGCGGCGACTTCGCGCGCGGGCCCGAACACGGCGTGCTGGTCGACGTCGAAGCGTGAGCCGTAGTAGCCGTGGAGGAATTGTCGTAGCGCGTTCCGTGCCCGGTCGCGATCGTCGTCGACGGCGACGTAGACGAGTCGGCCGGCGACCAGCGCGTCGGGATTCCGGCCGGCGGCGCGCGCGGCGTCCTGGACGGCGCGCCAGAGGCGGGGGAAATCGCGCACCGTGCCGAATGGGCTCATGATCCAGCCGTCGGCCAGCTCGCCGGCGCGGCGCAGCGCTCCCTCGGCATGGCCCCCGACGTAGAGCGGGACCCGCGCGGGCGGGCGAACGGTCGCCTTCTCGAGCCGGAAGAAACGGCCCTGATAGTCGACCGGCTCGCCGGCGAGCAGCCGCCGTATCACCGCCACGCTTTCCTGGAACACCGTCACGCGGCGGTTCATCGGCACGCCGACCGCCGTGTATTCTTCCGGGCGCCCGCCGAGCGACACGCCGAGAGCCAGACGGCCGCCCGCGAGATGGTGGAGCGTCGAGACCTGACGAGCGACGACGGCGGCGGCGCGCAAGGTGACGACGAGGACGGCGGTGCCGAGCTCGATCCGGCGCGTGCACGCCGCCGCCGAGGCGAGGAGCATGAGCGGGTCGAGCATGCTGGCGTCGTGGAAGATCCGATCCTCGGTCCAGATTGCGTCGAGGCCGAGCGCTTCGACCTGCTGGAAGAACTCCGCGTAGGCTTCGCCCGAATCGAGCGCCGCGACCGCGGAGCTTGGGATGTGGATGCCGACCGAGACGGACGAGGGCACGGGTTGGCTCACGCGATGGCGTCGAGCAGGGCGCGCGCCTCCCGGACGTCCTTCGTGACCTGCTTGCGCTCACCCTCCAGGGCGGCGCGCGAGTCGAGGATGCGCTCGGCAAGGTGATTGGCGAGGGCCGGAAGCCGGGTGCCGCAGCGTCCGCAGGCCGGATGGAGCGGCGATGCACACTCGATGCAGAACTTCGCCCCGGGTGGGTTCTCGTGGCGATATCGCGGACAGCGCAGGGCCGACGCCACGAGATGGTCCGCGACCTACTCTTCGAGCGCCCTGGACGTGATGTCCCCCATGCCTTCTTTCGAAGGCTATCACATCAGGACTTCGGGGCCGATTTTGGGCCGAACGGTTCGGGTCGAAAGCCGCCGTCGCGGGCCTCCAGGAATGCCTTGAGGCCCCCCGACTGCATCGCCGCGATGAGCTCGGCCCGCTCTGCGTTGTACGAAGCGTGCGCCATGCTCGAGAACGGGACGTTCATCAGCATCCCGGCGCCGAGCCCCATCGCCAGCAGGCCGTAGCAGGTGACGGCCTTGTTGAGCCGCACGGAGGGCTCGGGCACCTTCGCGATCCGCTCGGCCAGAGCTCGAGCCCGCGGCAGGAGCTCGGCCGCCGGCACGACCTCGTTGACGATGCCCAGGCGCAAAGCCTCGGCCGCGTCGAAGTGGTCGCCGGTCAGGGCGTAGCGGTGGGCCGCCTTCCAGCCGGCCAGCGCGGCGAAAAGAAACGTCGTGTTCGAGACGTGGCGGACCTCCGGCTGGGCGAAGACGCTGTCGTCGGCGGCGATCGTGATGTCGCAGGCCAGCGCGTACCAGAAGCCGCCGCCCATCACCCAGCCGTGCACCGCGGCGATCACCGGCTTCGTGAGGTGCCAGAGGTGCATGAGCTCAGTCACCGAGTCGCGGTCGCGCGCCCACCAGCGCTTGATGTACTCGGCGACCTCCACCCCGGTGGCGTCGAGCGACGACTTGCCGTCAGGCCGGCGCGCGATGTCGAAGCCGGCCGAGAACCCCCGGCCCGCGCCGGTCAGGATGATCGCGCGAACCTCGGCGTCGGCGTCGGCCTGATCCAAGGCGCCATGCAGCTCCGCCGTCATCTGTGGATTGATGGCGTTGATGGTGTCGGGCCGGTTGAGCGTGAGCGTGACCACCGGACCCTTCTTCTCGTACACGATCGTCTCGTAGGCCATCTCATTGCCTCCTTGGGCTTCATGCGAGCTCGATCAGCCAGTCCACCGCGATCACACCGCGCCCGTCGTCGAGCACCAGGAGCGGATTGATGTCCAGGGCGCGGAGCGAGTGCCGGTGCGCCTCGGCGAGCGCCCCGAGCCGGACGATCGCGTCGGCCAGCGCGCGCGTGTCGGCCGGGGCGCGGCCTCGCGCACCCGCGAGGATGACGGCCCCACGGAGCTCGGCGATCATCGCCGCGGCGTCGGCGGGACCGATCGGCGGCACGCGGAGCGATACGTCGCGAAGCTGCTCGACGAAGATGCCGCCGAAGCCGCAGACCACCGCCGGGCCGAAGAGCGGATCGGTCTTGACGCCGAGGATCATCTCGCGCCCTCCGGTGATCATCCGCTGGACGAGCGCGCCGTCCAGGCGCGCGGCGGGCGCCCGGCGCCGGACCTCGTCGAGCATCTCCGCGAAGGCGGCGCGCACCGCGGCCGCGTCGCCGCAGCCGACTCGAATTCCGCCGACGTCCGTCTTGTGCGCGATCTGGGGCGAGTCGATCTTGAGCGCCACGGGATAGCCGAGACGGTCGGCGGCCGCCACCGCGGCCCCCGCGTCCTTCGCCGCGATCGTCTCGGCCAGTGGAATGCCGAAGTCTCTCAAGAGCTGCATCGCTTCGGGGTTGCCGAGCGTGCCGCTGAATCCGGCGCTGGCGCGGGGCGCGGCCAGGTTCGAGCGCGGCGCCGTCAGACTCCCGTGCGCGAGGTCGGTCCGGTCGAGGAAACGCCGATGCTCGCGCGCGTGGCGCAGTGCCAGCATCGCCGTCTCGGTGCTCTCGAGGAACGGCACGCCGGCGTCGGCGAGGGGGCGGACGACCTCCTGATCGAGGTCGCCGCCCGCGAACGAGCTGAAGGCGAGCACGAGCCGGCCGGGATTCTTCGGCAGCGCGTCGATCATCGCGCGGCTGAACTGTCTCGACGGCGCGCCGCCACCGGGGTGGGGCACGTTGGCGCGCAGGTTCACCGCGACCACGTCGACGGCCTCCTCGCGCAGCATGACGTCGAGGAGCTGCGGGAAGAGCCGCGTGTCCTCGTACATCGCGCCCGTGCCGTCGAGCGGATTCCTCGGGTTCGCGAAGTCGGGCATGAAGCCCTTCATGGTCTGGACCGAGGCCGCCGACAGCGGCGGGAGCTCCACGCCGGCGCGATCCGCGGCATCGGCGGCTCGACCGCACTCGCCGCCAAGACCGCTCAGCACCCCGACACGCCAGGCGCGCGGCGTGTGATGGCGCGCGGACGAGAGGAGCGTGAGCGTGTCGATCATCTCGTTGAGGCTCGAGACGTGTATGACGCCGCTCTGCCTGAGCACGGCCTCGATGATCTCCGGCGTGCCGGCCAGCGACCCGGTGTGCGCCAGCATCGCCTGGCGCGCGTTCTCCGAGCGGCCGACCTTGAGCACCACGATCGGTTTGCGAAGCTCTCGCGCTCGCGCCGCCGCCTGACGGAACGTCTCCGGCTTCTTGAACCCCTCGACGAACGCGCCGACCACCGCCGTGTCGTCATCTTCGACCAGGTACGCGAGGTAATCCTCGACCGTGAGGCCGGCCTGGTTGCCGCACGACACGATGTAGCTCAGCCCGACGCACCGCTGCTGCATCAGATATTCGCCGATCGCGTGGCTGAACCCGCCGCTCTGCGACACGACGCCGACCGCGCCCGGCCGGAGCGGCTCGGCCATGTCGGCGCTGAAGGTCGCCGCGCCGAGTCGGATATTGAAGACGCCGTAGCAGTTCGGGCCGCAGATAAGGAGCCCGTGGTCCGTCGCGAGGCGCTCGAGCTCGGCCTGTCGCTTGCCGCCTTCGGGCCCCGCCTCGGCGAATCCGCTCGAGAGCACGACGGCTCCGCGCACCCCGGTTGCGACGGCCGCTCGCAGGACGCCCGGCACCTGCTCGGCCGGGATCGCCACGACCACGGTGTCGGCGCGCTCCGGCGTCGAGGCGAGGTCGGGATAGCAGGGCAGCCCGAGGATGTCGGAATAGCGGGGGTTGATCGGGAAGATCCGTCCGGCGTAACCGAAGCGCTGGAGGTTGGCGACTACCCGTGTCGCGCGGGTCATCCGCTGCGAGGCGCCGACCACGGCGATGCTCGCCGGCTTCATCAGGGGCGCCAGGTTCATTGGGTACCCTTGTGCCACACCATCGCAAAGCTCACGGGATGATTCCTGTACGGCTTCCATCGAGGCTTGAGAGCGATCCAGCGGTCGTCGACGAGGCGCTCGCGCATCTCGATGAGCGAGAGATCGACCGCGCGCGCGGCGGCGACATGGTCGCTGAAGAGATGCACGTACGTCTCAATCGCCACGGACTCACCGGGCGCCCGGTCGAAGTGCGTGGGTATCCCCGCGGTCATGATGAAGTGCGGGTGATAGCCAACGAGCACGTAGGTGCCGCCCGGCCGGAGCAGCCGCGACGCTTCCCGATAGAGCGGCCGCAGATCGCGCAGATGCTCGTCGACCAGGCACGTCGTGACGAGATCGTAGACGCCGCCGCCGAGACCTGTCGCGGCGATATCGGCTTCGAGAAGGTGATCGTAGATATTGCGGCGACGAGCGACCGCCAGCATTTCCGGCGTGAGATCGACGCCGTCGAGTCGGGCGATGCCACGAGCCCGGAGCCAGGCGCCGGTCCTGCCGGTTCCACACCCGAGATCAGCCGCGTGTCCGACGGCGGTCCACGTGACCGACTCGAGGGCGGCGAGCAGCACCAGATCCATCTCGTCTTCCACCGTCGTCGCGTACGAGGGGAGCCATGCGCGGTACCCCTCGCGGACCGAGACGGTCGGATAGTTGCGACGGTCGAAGTGGGAAAAATCCAGCATGGTCGGTACTTCAGCGAATCGTAGACGGAGGCCCGGAGTGTGGCTGCAGATACGGGCTGGCCGGACCCGAGTACGGGAAATAGCGCGTCGTGCCCGGAACTTCCTGGTTGTCGGCCGTCAGACAGGCGCAGCCGATCCCCGGAGGCGCCGACCAGGTCGGTAGCTGGCACCAGCCCCACTGAGTCGTGCAGATATTCGCGGGTGGCGCTACGGGCGGCGGTGCCGGTCGAGGAGGCGGAAGAGGCCGCGAGGGCGAAGTCGACTCGGGGCGCTGGGCGGCCTGGGCATCGACAGCGCTCGTCAAACCTGTCAACAGCAGCCCCAGAATTCCGGCCACGACGAGCGATCGGAGCACGCCCAGTAGTCTACTTGAGCCGCGGGTCGAGCGCGTCGCGCAGGCCGTCGCCGAACAGATTGAACCCGAGCACGGTGACGAAGATCGCGATGCCGGGGAAGAGCGAGATCCAGGGGTTCGACTGGATGAACGCCACGTTCGCTTTCAGGTCCCAGCCCCAGCTCGGCGTCGGCGGCTGCGTGCCGAGCCCCAGGAACGAGAGGGTCGCTTCGACGATGATCGACGTCGCGATGCCGAGCGTGGTCGTCACGATGATCGGCGCCAGGCAGTTCGGCAGGACGTGGCGGAGCAGGATCCACGGATCGCGCACGCCGAGGGCGCGGCACGCCTCGATGTATTCCTTCTCCTTGATCGACAGCACGCTGCCCCGGACCAGACGCGCGTAGATCGGGATCCGCACGATCGCGATGGCGCCGGTGACCTTGATGGTCCCGATGAGCCCCGCCGTGGGCGCGAAGATGACCATCAGGATGATCGCGAGCAGGTAGATCGGGAACGCGAGGATCAGATCCATCGTGCGCATGATCAGCGAGTCGGCCCGGCCGCCGTAGTAGCCGGCGATCAACCCGAACGGGACGCCGACGAAGAGGGCGAGCAGGACCGAAGAGACCCCGACCGCGAGCGAGATACGGCTGCCGTGGATGATGCGGCTCAGCATGTCCCGGCCGAGCTGGTCCGTCCCGAGGGGATAGTCCCAGCTCGGGCGCTCGAAGGTGTGGGTCTGATCGCTGGCGATCGGGCTCTGGGGCGCCAGCACGTCCGCGAAGAGCGCGACCGCCAACAAGAGGGCGACGATGGCCGCGCCGATGAGGGCCGTCGTGCTCCGCCGGAGCCGGCGTACGCCCTGCATGAATGGCGACTCCGCGCGATCGGCTTTCGCCCTCCACGCGACTTCCGAGGTCGCCGGGAGCTCGGCCTCCTGGAGGCTGCCTCCGCTGATGGGCCGCGGTCTGGCGAGCGATTCGCGGTCGTCGGTCATCGCGTGCCCTCAGGAGTACCGGATCCGTGGATCCAGGAAAGTGTAGGTGAGATCGACGATCAGGTTGATGAAGACGAAGGTGAGCGCCGTCACGAGGGCGAAGCCCTGCACCTGCTGGTAGTCGCGCGCGATGATCGCGTCGATCCCGAAGGTGCCGAGGCCGGGCATCGCGAAGAGCGTTTCCACCACGATGGCCCCGCCGATGAGGAATCCGACCTGCAGGCCCATCACGGTCACGGTCGGAATGAGCGCGTTCTTCAGCGCGTGCTTGAGCACGACCGGCCGCTCGCTCAGGCCTTTGGCGCGAGCGGTCGTGACGTACTCGGTGCGGATGACCTCGAGCATGCTGGCGCGGAGCAGCCGCGTGAGGAGCGCGGCGCGCCCCACACCGAGCGCCAAGGCGGGCATCAGGACGTGCTGGGTATTGCCCCACAGACTTGCGGCACAGACCACGGTCTGGCACGTGCCGGGCAGGTACACCCAGCCCGAGCTCGGCAGAAATCCGCCCATGCCGATGGAGAAGAGCAGCAGGAGCAGGACGCCGAGGAAGAATTCTGGAACGGAGACTCCCACCATGGCCACGGAGGTCGCGGTGTAGTCGGCCCACGTGTTTTGGCGCAAGGCGCCGATGATAGCCGCGGGGATCGCGATCGCGAGCGCCACCGCCATCGACAGGACGACCAGTTCGAGGGTCACCGGCAGGCGCACCAAGACGTCCTTGAGGACGGGGCGCCCGCTCAGGATCGAGGTGCCCCAGTCGCCTTGCACGAGCTTGCCGAGCCAGATGACGTACTGAAGCAGGACCGGCTTGTCGAGCCCATAGTCCTGCCGGGCCTTGATCGCGTTCTCCTCGGTGTACGCGTCGCCGAGCAGCGACACGACCGGATCGCCCGGGATCGACCGCATCATGACGAACACCACGAACGTGATTCCGAGGATCGTCGGAATGATCTGCAGCAGCCGCTTCAGGATGTAGACCCGCATCGGCGTGCCCCGGTTACTTGTCCAGCCAGACCTTGTCGTAGTGCACTTCGAACTCCGCGTTGTAGGTGTAACCCTTGATCCACGGCTGCGCGACCATGTAGAAAGGCGAGCCGGAGATGGCATTCCAGTAGAGCTTGTCGGCGCTGAACTCCTGGAACTCCCTGGCGATCGCCTTGCGCCTCACCGGGTCCATCTCGCGCGCGTAACGAGCGTAGTAGTCGTCGACCTTCGTGTCCGTGTGGCGCGTGTGGTTCCAGGAGGCCCCCGTGGTCGACAGGAACGCGTTGCTGTCGAGCGTCAGCAAGGACAGGAGGTCTTCGACGTACATGTCCCACGGCCCGTCCTGGTTGGCCGCGGTCATCCAGGTGACCTTGTCCACGAGCCGGATGTTCGCGGTCACCCCGATCCGCGCCATCTGCTCCTTGATGACAGTGGCGATGACGTTGAACACGCTCTTCTCGGTGTTGGTCATGAGCTCGAACGTCAGCGGCTTTTGCGGGCCGTACCCGGCTTCGGCGAGCAGCGCCTTGGCCTTGGCCTGATCGTATGGGCACATGCTCGTGACGTCGACGGTGTCCAGGGTGCCCGGCGGGATGATCCCCACCCACGGCGTGGCCTGGCCCTTGAAGGCGATCTTCACGATCTCCTTGCGGTCGATCCCGTAGCAGCCGACGGCCTTGCGCACGCGAATGTCATTGAAGATCGGGTGCGGGACCCGCTCCTTCGACATCGGCTTGCCGTCCTTCGGGATGGTCACTCTCATCGCCGCCAGCATCGGCGTGGTTTCCTTGCCGGTCATCATCAGGGCGCGCGGGTTTTGCGCTTTCATCGTGTCGACGTGCTCGGGCGAGAACGAGGCGATGAAGTCGACCTCGCCGGCCTTGAAGGCCGCCATCTCGGTGATGGGATCCTTGATGACCCGGATGATGACGCGGTCCAGATAGGGCAGCCCGGGCTGGAAATACTTGTCGAAACGGTCCATGACCAGATGGCTGCCCTTCACCCACTCGACCAGCTTGAACGGTCCACAGCCCACCACCGCGCCGGGCTTGCCCTGCTTCCTGTCCTCGAGCGTGAACTTCTGGGTGGCCGTCGGCGAGTAGATGATGAGCCCGGTCCGGTAGCCGGCCAGCATGTGCAGCATGAAGGCGTACGGGTGCTTGAGGCGGATCTGCACCGTCGAGGGATCGAGCGCCTCGACCGAGTGCACCGACTCGTAGAACGTCCGCATGCCCGATCCGGTGGCCGGGTCCATCAGCCGCTCGATGCTGAACTTGACGGCGGCGGCGTCGACCTTGGTGCCGTCGTGGAAGAGGACGTTCGGCTTGAGCTTGAAGGTGTAGAGCAGGCCGTCGGACGAGACCTGCCACGCCTCGGCGGCGTCGCCCACGAACTTGCCGTCGGGCATGATGTCAACGAGACCGCACCCGACGTTCATGGCGACCCACATCATTTCGTACCCGGGGGCGGTGTGGAAGTCGAGGTGGGCGATCTCGTTGCCGTACGAGACCTTGAGGATCCCGCCACGCTTCGGCGTCTGTGCTTTGGTCGCCGGCGCGACGATCAGGCTCAGGAGCAGGCCGGTTCCGAGCACGAGGTTGAGCAGCGGACGAGTCGAACGCATGAGGATCGTGCTCCTCTTATTTGTCCAGCCAGACGGTGCCCCAGTGCACTTCGAACTCCGCGTTGTACACGTAGCCCTTCACGTACGGCTGAGCGACCATGTAGAAGGGCGAGCCGGAGATCGTGTTCCAGTACATCTTGTCGGCCATGTACTCCAGCAATTCCTTGCCGATCGCCTTGCGCTTGCCGGCATCCATCTCACGCGCGTAGCGCGCGTAGTAGTCGTCGACCTTGGTGTCGGTGTGTCGCGGGTGGCTCCACGCCGACGAGTTCTTCGACACAAAGGCGGTCGACAGGTAGCCGTTGCTGTCGATGGTCAGCAGGGACAGCAGATCTTCGACGTACATGTCCCACGGTCCGTCCTGTAGGGTCGTGTTCATCCAGCTGACCTTGTCGACCAGTCGAATATTCGCCGTCACCCCGATGCGCGCTAGCTGCTCCTTGACGACCGTGGCGATGACGCTGAACACGCTCTTCTCGGTGTTGGTCATCAGCTCCAAGGTGAGCGGCTTCGACGGACCGTAACCGGCCTCGGTCAGGAGCGTCTTCGCCTTGGCCTGGTCGTAGGGGCAAAGCTGGTTGACGTTCACCGATTCCAGCGTCCCCGGCGGCGCCATCCCGACCCACGGAGTGGCCTGGCCCTTGAACGCGATCTTCACGATTTCCTGGCGGTCGATCCCGTAGCAGCCGACCGCCTTGCGAACCCTCACGTCGCCGAAGATCGGGTGCGGGGCGCGCTCCGTGGACATGGGCTTGCCGTCCTTGGGGACGGTCACCTTCATCTGCGCCACCATCGGCGTCGTTTCTTTCCCGGTCATGACGCTGGCCTTCGGGTTCTGTGCCTTCAGCGAGTCGACGTGGTCCGGCGAGAACGAGGCGATGAAGTCGATCTCGCCCGCCTTGAAGGCGGCCATCTCGGTGACCGGGTCCTTGATGACGCGGATCATGATGCGGTCCAGGTGGGGGCGCCCCGGCTCGAAGTACTTATCGAAGCGGTCCATCACGAGATGGCTTCCCTTCACCCACTCGACGAGCTTGAAGGGGCCGCAGCCGACCACCGCCTCCGGCTTGCCCTGCTTCCGATCCTCCACCGTGTACTTCTGGGTGGCCGTGGGCGAGTAGAGCACGAGGCCCGTGCGGTACCCCGCGAGCATGTGGAGCATGAACGCGTAGGGATGCTTCAGGCGGATCTGCACGGTGGACGAATCGAGCACCTCGACGCTGTGCACGGCGTCGTAGAAGGGCCGCATGCCGCTCTTGGTGGCCGGGTCCATGATGTGGTCGATGCTGAACTTGACCGCGGCGGCGTCCGCGGGCGTGCCGTCGTGGAAGAGGACGTTCTTCTTGAGCTTGAACGTGTAGAGCAGCCCGTCCGGCGACATCTGCCACGACTCGGCCGCGTCGCCGACGAATTTGCCGTCGGGCGTGATGTTGATGAGGCCGCATCCCACGTTCATGCCGACCCACATCATTTCGTAGCCGGGGGAGGTGTGGAAGTCGAGCCCCGCGACCTCGTTGCCGTAGGACACGCGCAACGTGCCGCCCCGTTTCGGCGCCTGGGCTTCGGCTAAGAGCGGAATGGTGACCAGCCAGGCCAGTGAGGTCACGACCATGAGGAGACCTGGCAGAAGGCGTCGTGAGGTCATTGGCGTCTTCTCCTTCTGTGCGAGTTCTCGCCTGTCAACAAGGGCGGGACGCGCGGCTAACGCTCGAGCCAGACGCGGCCGTAGAGGACCTTGATCTCGGCGTTGTAGACGTAGCCCTTCATCCACGGCTGGGCCACGCTGTAGAACGGCGAGCCCGAGATCGTATTCCAGTAGAGCTTGTCGGCGCTGAACTCCTGGAACTCCTTCGCGATCACCTTGCGCTTCCCCGGGTCCATCTCGCGGGCGTAGCGCGCGTAGTAGTCGTCGACCTTCTTGTCCGTGTGGCGCGCGCTGTTCCAGGCGGCGGTGCTCATCGACAGGAAGCCGTTGAGGTCCAGGGTCAGCTGCGACGCGAGGTCTTCGACGTACATGTCGAAGGCGCCGTCCTGGGTCGCGGTGTTCATCCAGCTGACCTTGTCGGTCAGCCGGATGTTCGCCGTCACGCCGATGCGCGCCATCTGCTCCTTGATCACGGTGGTGATGACGCTGAACACGCTCTTCTCGGTATTGGTCATCAGCTCGAACGTGAGCGGCTTCTGCGGCCCGTACCCGGCCTCGGCCAGCAGCGCCTTCGCCCTGGCCGGATCGTAGGGACACATGTGTGTGACGTCCACGGTGTCCGTGGTGCCCGGCGGGATGATCCCGAGCCAGGGGGTGGCGCGCCCCTTGAACGCGATCTTGACGATCTCCTTGCGGTCGATGCCGTAGCAGCCGATCGCCTTGCGCACGCGAATGTCGGCGAAGATCGGATGCGGGGCGCGGTCCGTGGACATCGGCTTGCCGTCCTTCGCGACCGTGACCTTCATCATCGCGACCATCGGGGTCGTCTCTTTACCGGTCATGATCTGGGCGCGCGGGTTCTGCGCCTTCAAGGTGTCGAGATGGTCCGGCGAGAAATCCGGGATGAAGTCGACCTCGCCGGCCTTGAACGCCGCCAGCTGCGTGACGGGGTCCTTGATCACGCGGATCGTGACGCGACTCAGGTACGGCAGCCCGGGCTCGAAGTATTTGTCGAACCGGTCCATCACCAGATGGCTGCCCTTCACCCACTCGACGAGCCTGAAGGGTCCGCATCCCACGACCGCCTCCGGCTTGCCCTGCTGGCGATCCTGCTGGCTGTACTTCTGCGTCGCGGTCGGCGAGAGGACCACGAAACCCATCCGGTAGGCCGCGAGCATGTGGAGCATGAACGCGTAGGGCTGCTTGAGCCTGATCTGGACCGTCTGGGGATCGAGCGTCTCGACCGAATGCACCGACTCGTAGAAGGTGCGCATGCTCGAGCGGGTCGCCGGGTCCATGATCCGGTCGATGCTGAACTTCACCGCGGCCGCGTCGAGCGGCGTGCCGTCGTGAAAGACGACGTCCTTTCGGAGCTTGAACGTGTAGAGCAGGCCGTCGGGCGTGATCTGCCAGGACTCTGCGGCGCTCGGCACGAACTTCCCGTCTGGCGTGATGGAGAGGAGGCCGCAGCCGATGTTCATGGCGACCCAGTTCAACTCGTACCCGGGGGCGGTGTAAAAGTCGAGGTTGGCGATCTCGTTGCCGTACGCGACGCGCAGCGTGCCCCCACGCTTGGGCTCCTGCGCATGGGTCAAGAGCGGGAGCCCGGCGACGCAGGCGACCGCGAACCAGAGTCCCGTCAGAGCCCGACGTGTGCGCATGGCGTCTTTCCTCCCCGAC
>Ga0066710_100002204_pt1 | contig 15489 bp, 12 predicted proteins | sample GraSoiAngelo_159_FD_79666 | JGI IMG/M metagenome (GOLD analysis project Ga0066710, IMG submission 79666) | Grasslands soil microbial communities from the Angelo Coastal Reserve, California, USA - 14_1009_16_40cm | ecosystem: Environmental > Terrestrial > Soil > Grasslands | place: USA...
ATTTATCAGCAGCGCCAGGCCGCAGCGCTCAGGCTGGTGGAGGGACTGGGCTTGCCATCCGGGTCGCACATTCTGGAAATCGGAAGTGGCGCGGGGTTCACCGCCACGGCGCTCGCGGAGCGAGGCTACCGGGTGAAAGCGGTTGATCGGGTTCCGGCGATGGTTGATCTCACCTCGCAGCGCGCCACACGGGCGGGTGTGGCCGAAGGCATCGACGCAAGCCTCGGCGATGTTCATCATCTCGCTTTTCCGGACGGCGCCTTCAGCGTGGTTTTGGCTATTGGCGTTACGCCGTGGCTGGAATCCTTGGATGACCCTTTACGGGAGATGGCTCGCGTTCTGAAGCCTGGCGGACACCTGGTTGTCAGCGCCGACAATCGTTGGTGTCTTTCTCATGTTCTGGATCCCTGGCTCGATCCTCTTTTAGCTCCCGTGACGGCCAACCTGCGGCGCAACTTACGTCGCCTGCGCCAACGGCCGGTCCGAGCGGTTCAGGCGTCGCGACATTCGATTAAGGCGTTCGATACTTCGCTCTCAGCTGCTGGCCTGGAGAAGATTGCAGGCCTGACCCTCGGGTTTGGACCGTTCTCCTTCCTGGGCCGCCGGCTCTTGCCGGACCACTTCGGGATCAGCGTGCATCAGGCGTTGCAGTCCCTCGCCGACCGAGGATGTCCGGTGGTCCGATCGACCGGGGCTCACTATCTTCTTCTGGCCAGAAAGCCTCCTCCTAGCCGCGTCGAAAGCTACTGAAGAGCCTTTCTTGCAGCAGTCAAATGCACACTCACGAATACCTCAAAAGGATCGGCGTTCCTGAAATGGCGCCGTTGACCAGTCCGTTTGACCCGGGCTATGACCCGGCCACTGTGGAGAGCCATCTCCATCAGAGCTCCCACCTCATGTCCGTTCTGAAGATCTCGATGGCTTGCTGGATGATCGCCAACGAGGATGCCACCCGCCAGAAAATTGCGGCGGCAAAGCGCTACGGTGTCCCGACGGTTACCGGCGGTGGCCCCTTCGAAGTCGCGGTGGCGCAGGACGAGCTTCCCACTTACCTGGACCTCTGCGCCGACCTGGGTGTGACCAGAATTGAGTGCGGCGAAGGGTTCACGGAGATCCTCCTGAAGCCGGCTGAAGTTGTCAGGATGGCTGCGGAGCGGGGACTCGATGTGCAATTCGAGCTGGGCAAGAAGCATACCGGAGCCTTCGACAACCGCGCTCTCAACCAGTTGGTTGAGCAGGGTCGCCGATGGCTGGATGCCGGCGCCCTTCAGCTGGTAGTCGAGGCCCGGGAGAGCGCGCGCGGCGTAGGTCTTTTCAACGAGGCGGGGAATTTCAACTCTGCTTTCGCCGACCGTTTCATGGAGGCCTTCGGGTTCAGAACCGTCATGTTTGAGACTCCGAACAAGACCAGCCAGTTTGCCTTGCTGGATCACTTCGGACGCCAGGTTCACCTCTGCAACGTCAGGCTGGAAGAACTTCTGCGGGTAGAGATTTATCGACGCGGCCTCCATTCCGACGCCTTTGGCAAGGAAAATCTCCGGCCCAGCCCTCCGGCGATGGTTCCGGTGACAGTCGATCGGCGTGGGTGAACGATGCGTGAAACGGTTGCCATTGATTGCTGCGCAGAAGCTCTCGGCAGGTTCAGCCGGGGATACGCGATCGTCGTAGTCGACGTGATTCGCGCCACCACGTCGGCGGTGACCGCCCTGGCCGGCGGGAGAAAATGCTTTGTGGTGTCGTCTGTAGAAGCGGCATTCCGGCAGGCGGGTAGCCTCGAGCGCCCCCTCCTGGCAGGCGAACTGGCAGGGGTGATGCCATTGGGCTTTGATCTGAACAACAGCCCGGCGGAGCTCGCGCTGCTCGGGGATGTAGCTCGTCCGGTGATTCTTCTCTCATCTTCGGGGACCCGACTCATGTGCGAGGCCGCTCGATGCGAGGCTGCTTACGTCGCCTGCCTGCGTAATTATGCCGCGATGGCCGGCTATCTCATGCGCTCCCAGGGAAAAGTGGCCGTGATCGGCGCCCAGACCCGAGAGCAGTTCAGGAAGGAGGACCAGCTGTGCTGCGCCTGGATCGCCCGGGAGCTCATGAACGCCGGTTACCGCGCCGAGGACCGGAAGACCGAGCAGCTCGTGCAACGCTGGGGCAACGCCTCCCCGGATGCGTGCTTGAACGGCAACAGCGCGGCGTTTCTTCGCCGCAGCGGCCAGACTAAGGATCTCGATTTCATTTTCGGGCATATTAACGACGTGGACGCCGTGTTCTCGATGCAGGGGAATGAGATCACAAAGGCTCCCCCGCGGCCATCGTGGGAATTACCACTCGAGGATCCGGCCACAAGAGACAACCGCCCTGTCGCGCTGTAACCCGAGTGGGCGAGTTCAGGGCTTTTCTGCTTTGCCAGAATTGGTAGGCAGCTCTACGAGCTTCATTCCCTGAGGCCGTTGCCTGGGCAGAGTTTCCTAAGCACTGGGCCTCCGTTCGCATTTATAGCAATCTGGAAACAAGAAGGAGATCGAACAAAACATGGTCAGGATGATTGACACTTCTATTCCCGTGCTCGTCCTCAAGTCCGTCGGGCACGGCGGTCTGTGCATTGCGCGAAGCCTCGGACGTATCGGAGTACCTGTTTACGTGGCTGACCCTGACCGGGCGACGCCTGTGTTTTGCTCCCATTATTGCAGGGGGAGATTCATCTTCGATATCGATAAAGTCTTCCCGCAGAAATCTGTTTGGGACTTACTGGGTTTTGCTCAAGAGATCGGACGGGAAGCCATCCTGCTACCCACGACCGACGACGCCGCCATGTTTGTTGCCGAGCATGCGGAGGAACTGCGCGAGGGGTTCAGACTTCCGCGCCTGTCGCCGGCTTTGGCCCGAGGACTGTGCAGCAAGAAAGAAATGTACCATCTCGCGAAACAGCATGGCGTTCCCACGCCGGAGGCGGTTTTCCCGCAATCGAGAACGGACGTCCTGGAGTTTCGCGAACGTGCGGTTTTCCCGGTCATGCTGAAAGGTATTGACGGGCGGCGCTTGTGGGAGCGCGCCGGCAAGAGAATGTTCATCATTCGCGGCGGGGATGAGCTTCTCGAAAAGTATGATGCGCTGGAAGATCCCGCGGATCCCAACCTCATGCTCCAGGAATACATTCCCGGCGGCGAGGACGCAGTGTGGATGTTCAACGGATACTTCGACGACCGTTCCGAATGCCTGGTGAGCCTTACAGGAAAGAAGATCCGCCAGTGCCCGGCTTATCGCGGCGCCACCAGCCTGGGGATCTGCCTGAGGAATGCTGCGGTGGAAAGGATCACGAAAGACTTCATGAAGGCGCTCGGTTACCAGGGGCCGCTCGACATCGGATATCGCTACGATGCTCGCGACGGCTTGTACAAAGTGTTGGACGTGAACCCGCGCATAGGCGCCACTTTCCGGCTCTTCGTTACCCGTAATGGCATGGACGTAGCCCGCGCGCTTTATCTCCACCTGACCGGACAGCCCTTGGCCCCAGACGCGGCCTCGGAAGGGCGCAAGTGGCTGGTGGAAGATCTGGACACAGCATCGTCGTTTCGTTACTGGCGCGATGGCAAGCTGAATGCCCGAGAATGGCTTGAGTCGTTTCGGGGGGTTGAAGAGACAGCCTACTTTTCCGCCGACGACCTCCTTCCTGTGGTGCGGATGATTGCGAACGGGATCGAGGAACTTTCAAAGCGGTTGTGCCGTGAGGCGCGCATGGCCGCGTTCGGCCGCTCTCCTCAGCCATTACCCGTAAGGTCTGTCGCCAAGACCTAGAATAGCTTCAACTATCCGCCATGGCTCGATGAACACAAACACAAGCGAGCACAGAAGAAACAATTTCGAGACGAGCCAGATCCCCCGAGCCGCCGGCAAGGCGCCCGCTCTCGTCCCACGGCATCAGAGGAGCCGTGTCCATTTTCTCGAGCATCTTTTCCGGCTCCTGGACGATTCCGGCGTCAGGTATTGTGTGCTGCACTCGTGGGAAGGCATTCCTGAAGAACTACCCAGCGATCTCGACTTGGCGGTCCATCCGGCCGACGCCGCGAAGCTGCCGCGAATCATGGCGGCGGTGAGGGCCCAGGGCTATCGGCCCGTCCAATGCCTCAATTATTTCGTGAATGCCTACTATTTTGTTTTCTTCTGGGAAGAAGAGGACGGGGCCATCGATTTCGCCGCTATTGACATCATCTTCGAGCACCGCCGGAACGGGTTGATCGCGCCCTCGGGAGAGGAACTTGTAGAAGGCCGGCGCAGATACAAGGGCTTCTGGATTCCAGATCCGGCCGCCGAATTTGTCTATCTGCTGGCCAAGAAAACCTGGAAAGGCGGAGTTTCTGGGCAGCAGGAAAAGAGGATCAGATTCCTGGCGAGGCAATTAGGCCGAGCCCGCACAGAGGAACTGGCTGGGCGGCTCTTCCTGGGAAAGCAGAAGACGCGAGTGGTCGACGCGTGCTACGCGGGCAACCTCGACGAGGTACTCAGCCGGGCCAAGTGTTCACCCCGCTTCACAAGTCTGGCACGCGATCCTCTGCAGTCCTTCGGCTATGTTGTTGCGGAAGCGGTGCGGCAAGTACGTCGCTGGTTCCGGCCGACCGGCCGTTTGGTGGTCATACTGGGTCCAGACGGGTCGGGCAAGACGAGCGTGATCAAGGGTCTGCTCGACACGGTTGGGCCCGCGTTCCGGCGACACCGCGTGTTTCACTGGCGGCCGATGCTGCTCTGCCCGCGTAAGGACGCCGGGCCCGTGACAGACCCTCACGCCCAGGCTCCGCGTTCGCCCCGGTCGTCGTCCTTCAGGATCTTTTTTCTCTTATTGGATTACTGGGTGGGCTACGCCCTGATTATTCGCCCTTTTCTGGCTCGTTCCGGGCTCGTCATCTTCGACCGCTATTTCGACGACCTGCTGGTTGATCCCCGGCGCTATCGCTACGGCGGACCGTCCTGGCTGGTGCGGACCTTACTCGGATTCGTGCCGCGGCCGGACTTGGTCCTCTTCCTTGACACCCCGAAAGAGCAAGTTCTTTCCAGGAAGCGAGAAGTGCCTTGGCAGGAGGTCCAACGCCAGAGGCAAGCTTATCTCGAATTGGCGCGCGAAGACCCTAACGCGCGAATCATTGATGCTTCGCACCCGCTCCCGCAGGTCGTTGCTCAGGGATGGCGAGCGGTCGCTGACGACCTCGCCGCCCGGTTCGAACAACGACACAGGGGCTGGTGCGCTTCGGACCTGCCGGGCCAGCCAGCCGTACATCTCCAGCCGTGAACGAGCTTCTGCAACAGGTGTTAAGCCAATTCATCGGGCCCAGCCGCTGGGAAGCACCGCAGAGTTCCCTGAATGGCGCCGGTTCGACTTCAGACGTGATTGCTTCGCTGAATCCCTCCAAGGGCCTCTCCGAGCGCCTCGACGGCGCGGGTTACACCCGAAGGCAAGGCTTTATCATCCTGCCTTCAAGCAAGAGTCCGCGCTGGCTGATGCCTCAGGAAAATACGCAGGGAACAGAAGAGCTCCGAATCTACGCTCCGTATGCTCCCGCCGCGAAACTTGCCAGGGTTCTCTTGGCGGGGGCCTTCAAGGCCGGTTGGCAGGGGTGGGGACGCGAGAAGGCGTTGATTGCTTCCAGAGCCCCCTTGATGATCGAGTCCCTGGTCAGCGAAGTCACGGGCGAACCATGGCCTCTCTTTGCGCTTTCGGTGGGAACTCCCGGGAAGTTTCGCAAGCTGACCGTCCAGGTGATGAGGCGAGACGGCCAGGTGCTGGGATACATGAAACTCCCTCTGACGCAGGCGGCCGGCAAGCGCGTGCGTCATGAGGCGGAATCGCTCAGGCGGCTCGGCAGCTTTGAGGAGCTCAAGTCGCAGGTCCCCAGAGTCTTGTACGAGGGCGACTGGTGTGGCGGATACCTTCTGTTTGAGTCCAGCGGACCTTTCACATCCGGTCCCACGAAATTTTCCGAGCTTCATTGCAGATTTCTCGAAACCCTGAAGCGTGTCCGCTCGTCGGAGAAAGCGGGCACTTTGGTGGCTGACGAGGTGGCGGCGCTTTGGCGCAGAACGAAGTCCCTTCTGGATTCGGGTGCTCAATCGATCTGCGAAGCAGCGCTGGAGAGCGCCCGTCGCGACCTGGAGGGTGTACCGGGATCCTGCGGAATCCAGCATGGCGACTTTGCCCCCTGGAACACGCGGGTAGAGAACGGTCAGCTCTATGTGTTTGACTGGGAGTCGGCCGTTTGGGATGCGCCTCCACAATGGGATATCTTTCACTTTCAAGCGCAGGTGGCGAGTTTGTTGGGCAAAACACGACAGCCGGAATCGCGCGCCCATCGGAGCCCCGCAGACCGGGCATACTACCTGCTCTACCTAGTAAGATCGCTGTGCCTGTTGCTTGACGAGACGGGAGAAAGTTCCCATCCCGGCGTGAAATATCGAACCCTGGCGCTGGGAGCCAGCCTGAATAACGGAGCATGCCGGTGAAAGAATCTGGCAACAGCGAACGTTACTCCGCGCGCGGGGCAGGCGCTCAACTACTGCCCTGGGTTGCGAAGAGCACGGCGGCATTTATCGATCAACTCCTCACCTCGGGCTCGAATTTCCTTGGCACTATTTTGCTGGCGCGCTGGCTTACGGCGAGCCAATACGGCGCATACGCGATGGCCTTTTCTGTGTTCCTGCTCCTCTCCAGCGTCCATGTTTCCCTGCTGATTGATCCCATGCCGATCTTTGGGCCTTCTGTGTATCGTGATTGCCGGCGCGCCTACCTTGGCCTTTTGCTCTGGATCCATGGCGGATTCTCCCTTCTGTTCACCGTACTGCTGGCAGGCTCATCACTTATCTTTTATCACCTGGGGCCCACGAAGGGTTTGGGCGGGGGACTGGCTGGCCCCTTGGCGGGTTTGGCCCTGGCAGTTCCCTGGGTCCTCCTTCTGTCGATCACGCGCCAGGCCTTCTACATCGAGCAGTCTCCAGGCTCGGCTGCAGCGGGAGCTGGTATTTACAGTGTGCTCGTTTGTAGTGGCCTGTTCCTTGCTTACCGGAACGGTGCTCTCAGTCCGTTTACGGCCTTCGTGATCTTGGCGTTTGCCGCGCTGGTCTCTTCAGTTTTGCTGGTGCTTCGCTTAAAACCCGCGCTGAAGCCGGCTACCAACGGCCTGACCCTGCGCGAAGTATGGGAGGACCACTGGAAATATGGCCGATGGGCTTGGGCCACGTCGACCATGCGATGGATACCTGCCAATATTGCTTATCTGCTGACTGGCGGGCTGCTGGGCATGGCTGACGTGGGAGCCTTGAAGGCGCTCCTGAATCTGCTGCTCCCGTTCAGCCACACAGCCGTCTCGGTATCGCGCGTCTTTCAACCGTATCTCTCGGGTGTTTTCGGCCGCGAAGGGGGGCTGTCAACCAGGTCGCCGGTCGAGCGGGTAACACTCGTGTTCCTTGCCGGCGGCACGCTTTACGGTGCCCTACTCATATTGCTGCGGAAGCCCATCTTCGGCTTGCTCTATGGCGGCAAGTTCGTTGAGTTCCTGCACCTGGTTCCGTGGGTAGCCTTAGGGGCGATCCTGATCGGCACCAGCTACGGACCTTCAGCCGGTCTCAAGGCCATACAGTCTCCTGCGTCAGTGTTTGTAGCTTACGCTGCGGCGAGCGCCGTGTCCGTTGTCTTCACATTTCTGGCGGTGCGGTTTTTCGGCTTGGCCGGCGCCATCGCGGCGTTCGTTCTCTCGAGTGCGACGGTGCTGATTGTAAGCTCAGTCTTGTTTCGGAGAAAGGTAGCAGACGAAAACAAGCCTGCCGCGTCGTATGACCTTTCCGGGAGCACTGTCTCCTCATGAGCTCCTATGCCAAGGCGCTCTGCGGGATGGCTCGCAATCGGAGAAGGGCCTCGCAAAAAGTACGTCGGGAGAAAATGGGAGGACGAGATGCTTGAGCCAGCCGAACAGCCTGCACAAGTAAATGCCATCTCCACCACCACAGCCACCCGGCTCGGATTTCCCCGCCGGCATCTGAGGGTGGCCTGGCTGGCGCCGTCACTGGCTCGAGGGTGGCGCTGGCAGGCGGTATTCCGGGAATTCACCAAGCTCTTTCCTGAAACTGTTGTTTTCACGAACATCTGGCCAGGCTTCACCCCCGGATTCGAACGCAGCTTCAAGGTACGACGACTGCGTGGGACGAAGGTGCTGAACATCGGGAGCAATGAGACGGGATCCGCCAGGACGCTGACGTGGGTTTCGCCTCTTGCCGTCTGGCAGTTGCTGCGCTTTCGCCCGGAGGTAATCCTTACGAATGGCTTTCATGCCTGCACGCTGTACGCGCTGCTCGTGAAGATGATCCTCCGCGTCCGCGTGATCCTGCTTTGGCAAGGGGTCTCGTCGGAAACGGGGGGCGGCAAAGGCTCACTGCGGCTGGCCTATCGCCGGCTGATCGCTCGTTTCCTTGACTTGGTCGCGACGAACACGCAAGATAGTGTCGAGTATCTTGAACGGTTGGTGCGCACGCCTCCCTCCAAGATTCTGCACTTTACCGGGGAGGTTGCCGATATCGAAACTCTTCGCCGCACGGAGCATGACCGAACGGCATTTCGGCAGCTTACCCGTCCCGTCTTTCTTTTTGTAGGCACGCCGACGCGAGGTAAAGGGGTTGACAAGCTGCTTGAGGCCTACCGGCGGCTGCTCCAGTGCGGCATGGGACCTTCGTCTCTGGCGATTGTGGGTGATGGACCCGAAAGCGCTGACCTAAGACAGTTCGCTCGCGACTTGCGCATTGACAAGAGGATTCGCTGGGAAGGCTTCGTTCCTTACGAAGCACTGGGCGCCTATTACGCGAATTGCGACGTGTTGGTATTGCCGTCGCTTGAGGATACCTGGGGTGTTGTAGTCCAGGAAGCCATGGCTTTCGGAAAGGCCGTGCTATGCTCCCGCTATGCGGGAGTGCGAGAAGTGGTGGAGCACGGTATCAATGGCTTCATCTTCGATGCTCGCAACCCGGAGGAGCTGGCCGACTATATGGCGCAGTTTATCCGCGAGCCTGATTTGATTGAGAAATGCGGGATGGCTTCGCGAGAGATAAGCGAACGCCATACGCCGGAAGTTGTGGCGCATCGATTGGCTTGTGCCCTGGCGAAGGCGCTGGCCTGCTGAGCCGCGCGCCGAACTATGAACCGAACTCCCAACGGGATGCACGCTCCCATAAAATCCGCCGATACTCGAGAAAGAATTGCTTCTGCCCTCGCCGTAAGTCCGAAGTGTGTGAAGCTGGACCGGTGCGTACCGAGTCCGTCAGGCTGGAACCTTCGCTGCTGGGGCAGTTTCCAGGGAACGAGGTTCTTTGCCAAGATCTTCAGGGCCGATCCCCATCCCCTCACCCTGCCCGTTTCCGTCCCGGGCGCGGAAAGCTCGGGTCACAGTTCCAGGCCGGTTGAGGAGCAGATTGATGCCGAATGGAAGATGACGGATGAGGTGCGCACACTCGCCGGACCCGAGTTTGTGCCCGCCGTGCTCGGCAAATCAACAGCCGCAAAGACGATCGTGTGGGAGGAAGCACCCGGCGTCCGCATGGGCGACTGGATTGGAAAGACACGCTGGAGTGATCCGGGGGGAAAGGGCGGAGCGCCTGCCTTGTTCCACGCCGGCAGGTTCCTGCGAAACATCCACGATAGTTCCTTTCGCGGTTGCGAGACGCTGGATCTGGCTCGATCACTCGAACTCGTGTCGCACCTCGAAAACCAGAATGGCGCCTCTCAGTACCTCGGGCTCGCGCGTCAGGTGCTCTGGGAAGCGCAGAAGACGATCGACCACGGGGGGAAGGTGACCGTACCCGTGGCGTTCAGTCATGGCGATTTTGTACTCGCGAACCTGATCTGGTCTCCGGCGCACCAGCGCCTGTCCGTGGTTGATTTCGAGCGCTGCGCTTACAGAAACATCTGCCACGACCTGCTTACGATCGTATTCAGCTTGCGAGGGCACCTCATCAATCCCGTCATACCTAAAGACGTCATCTTCCTATGGGAAGAGGAATTCTTGGCCGGGTACGGACCCGTTCCGAAGGAAATCTCCGTGCTGGTATCGGCCTTGGCTCAGTCTCGCATCTTTTACGATTCACTCGAACGCCTGGCCACAAGAAGACTGCAAAGCGGATGGCTGGCGGGACTAAGCGTGCGCGTCTATAAGGCGTTCTTTGAGGATTTTGTACTCAGCCAGCGATTGGGATTCCTGCCGTATGATGCAGCCGTGCGAGTCATGAATGGCAAGAGCTCCGATTGCGAATCTCTCCAGTGGAAACAGCCCCTTTGAAAGGAACCTTTGACGGACGGTCCCGCCTACGAGTGCTGGCCTCGGCGTATGCGTGCGAGCCGGGCAAGGGGTCCGAGCCCGGCGTAGGTTGGAATTGGGTGAGATGCATTTCGAGCTTCGCGCAGGTCTGGGTTCTGGCCAGAAGCAACAACCGCGAAGCGATTGAGGCGGCATTGGCCCGCGAGCCTCAGCCGAATATCCACTTTGTGTATCTCGACCTCCCAAGGTGGGCAGCCTTCTGGAAGAGAGGAAGGCGCGGCCTGCATGCCTACTACTATCTATGGCAGGTACTTGCTTATTTTTGGGGACGGCGCCTACACAAACAGGTGGTCTTCCACCTGGTGCATCATGTAAGCCTGGGAAAGTACTGGGTTCCAAGTTTCCTGGCGCTGCTTCCCGCACCCTTTCTGTGGGGGCCCGTGGGGGGCGGGCAGTCCACGCCGCGCCAACTGTGGCCTTCACTCAGCCCTCGCGGAAAAGTCTACGAACTCCTACGCGAAGCCGCGCGCCGTGTCAGTGAACTCGACCCTTTTCTGCGGCTCACGGCACGGCGGTCGGTTCTGGCTTTAGCCACAACCAAGGAAACGGAAGAACGGCTCCACCGCCTGGGCTGCCGCAAAGTATTTACATTCGCTCAAGAGGCTCTCGAGCCCGAAGAACTGTCTTTGCTTGGCAAGGTCCCGCCGCGCCACGATCGCGGTTTTCGAATAGTGAGCATGGGGAACCTGCTCCACCTCAAGGGGTACCATTTGGGTGTGCGGGCGTTTGCCCGATTCCAGGCAGGGCATCCGGCGAGCGAGTATTGGCTTGTCGGCGAGGGGCCTGAGCGGAACCGGCTGCGGCAGTTGGCTGCCCGGCTCGGGGTGGCCGGAAAGGTGAAATTCCTGGGCAGCCTGCCGAGAGATCAGGCGCTCGAGCAGCTCGCAAACTGCGACGTGTTGCTTCACCCAGCCCTGCATGATTCCGGCGGCTGGGCGAGTCTGGAGGCTATGGCTGCAGGAAGACCGGTCGTTTGCCTCGACCTCGCAGGCCCGGCGCTGCAAGTGACCGAAGACACCGGAGTAAAAGTCCCTGCTCTTTCCGTTGACCAGGTTGTTCGCGACATGGCGACAGCTCTACACCGGTTGGCCCGCGACCCGAAGCTTCGCCGACGGCTGGGGGCAGCCGGTCGCGAGCGGGTGAAAGAGCACTTCAGTTGGGAAAGCAAGTCGGGGCGCGTAGCGGACATATATGCTAAGGTGAGCAGCCTTCCCGCCCGGGAGGGCGGGGCCCTGATGCAATCAGACCTGATGCAACCCCAAAAGCCCTGCTCCCAACCGCAGCCGCTCTCGCCGGGGGAGACGGGCGGCCGCGGAGCGATTTGGTAAGAGCGGAAGCAGCTGATTTTGGCTGACCCGCCAGTAACCAGATTTTTCGTCGGATTCACAATCGCCGCTTCAAATTGCGCCATCTTCTTCGGTGACGCGACACCAGAGACAAGAATCTGGTGCCTCTGACTTTTCGCCGCAACGACAGTCTCCTTGCCCCCACAAACAATGGCTCGTTTTCGCATCGGCCACTTTCTGCACCACTACCCCAATCCCGGCGGGACTACCACCGCCGTGCGCGGCCTCTCGCGCGCCCTGGTCCGCCTGGGCTGGGAGGTCGTCATCTACTGCTGCAGCGCAGAGGGTGAACCTGCAGAGTACGCGGAAGTCGACGGCCTGCGAGCCGCGCGTTATCGGCGGCCGTTCTGGCGGCATGGGTTCGGTGTAGACCGGCGGCTGCTGGCCCGCCTTTCGCGCAACGAAGATGACATAAGTCTGCTGGTCATCAACGGGATGTTCAAGCCGTTGAATGCCGTCGTGGCCCGCACGGCCAGGCAGGCGGGCATACCCTACGTCATGTGGCCTCATGATCCCTATCATCCCGAACTCCTGGGGAGAGGTCTGTTAAGAAGGCTTCTCTATGGTCGGCTGTTCGAGCGCCGGCTTCTGAGTGGAGCAGCGGCCGTTCACGTTCTGGCAGAGAGCCACAAAGAGCTGCTGGCGCGGTACGGCGTGCACACGAATACATTTGTGGTTCCCGATGGGTTCGATCCAGAGCAGGTGCCGCAACCCGGTCCTCTGAACGATCCGGAGCGGGCAACGGAACGGCTGCGATTCCTCTACCTCGGAAGACTCGACGCCTACAATAAAGGGCTCGATTTGCTGTTGGAGGGCATGGCGCTGGGTTTGGCAGAGGGAGCGCTGCCCGCGAGTACCCGACTGGACCTGGTGGGTGCAGACCGTGGCAGCCGAAGCGAACTCGATTCGCTGAAACGCCGGCTGAGGCTTGACGAGAACGTCTCATTCCGCGGGTACATCGCGAACCAGAGCCCCTGGAGCATTATTTCCTCTTATGACGTGGTGGTGCTGCCTTCACGATGGGACGGTTTTGCTTTGGCGGTGCTCGAGGCCATGGTGATGGGGAAACCCGTTGTGGTCTCGGATCAGGCAGGTATCGCGTTCTATGTCGAAAAAGCTCGTTGCGGTTGGATCGTTCAACCAGATGCCCGCTCGATTTGCGATGGTCTGGTTCGAGCCGCGAGGAGCAGGCACGAATGGCGAGACATTGGCCGGCGAGGGAAAGATTTCGCGTATGCGAACCTCACCTGGGACAAGGTAGCCGAAGACGCGAGCTCCCATTACGAACGGCTCTTGAGGCGGACGTCGGGCGCCTTCCTCGCCGAGCAGCACACGTCCAAGCCGTGCGCTTCTACAGGTCCGTCCGCCACCATACACTGACCAGCGAGCTTACGAATGCTTCCCTCCGTTTCCGAAACCAGAGAGTCTTCGACCCGACAATGGGCGTTCGACACTTGCTCCAGGCTCTGGCCCTGGGCCAGGAAAGGGACACTGGCGCTCTCGGATCAGTTTCTCAATTCCGGATCAAATTTTCTCCTGGCGATTCTGCTCGCGCGTTGGCTTCCCGCGCACGCCTATGGAGCCTACGCTCTGGCCTTTTCCATCTACCTGTTAGGAATCAACCTGCAGCAATCTCTCGTGACCGAGCCGATGGCAGTCTTCGGCCCGGCAACGTACCGGGAAAATCTTCCGCAATACCTCGGAGTGCTGCTGTGGATCAACGGGCTGCTTGCTTTTCTCTTCGCCCTCTTTCTCGGCGTATGTGCGCTGGTTGCGCATGAGTTCCGGCTCTCCGGAGGACTGGCGGGCAGTTTCGCCGGACTGAGCCTCGCGGCGGGGTGCAACTTTGTCCTGCAGTGGCTGCGCCGGGCACTCTACTTGGAATACCGGGTAGCCGAGGCCACGGCCGGGTCGCTGCTCTACAGTCTTCTCCTGGTGAGCGGAACATGGATTGTGTACCGGCACGGTCTGCTCTCCTCTTTCTCAGCCTTTGTGGTGATGGCGATCGGATCTTTAGTCACCTCTGCTTTCCTGCTGTTTCGACTGAAACCCGTGATCAGACCGGCCGGCCACCCGGACTGGGCAGAAGTCTGGCGCCGGCACTGGGACTACGGCCGCTGGGTGTTGGGCACTTCCGCCGTGAAATGGATACCAGGCAACAGCTTTTACCTTGTGACCGGAGGCCTGCTGGGCATGGCCGACGTAGGCGCCCTGAAGGCGCTGCTTAATTTGTTTCTGCCCTTGGGACAGGCCGGCAACTCACTGAGCCTGGTTTTTCAGCCCTATGTCTCCGGAGTGTTCGGGCGCAAAGGCCGGGAATCAACTCGGGTTCCCGTCGAGTGGGTCACGATCGCCTTCTTGGGAGCGGGCCTCGCATACCTGGCTGTGCTCGTTGTTTTCAAAAGGCCTTTGTTCCATCTGCTTTACGGCGGCAAATTCATGGACGCCTTTTACCTGGTGCCCTGGGTGGCCGTGGGAGGAGCACTAGTCGTGGCAAGCTACGGGCCTGCCATCGGCCTCCGGGCTATCCAATCACCCAGCTCAGTCTTTGGCATCTACTCGGGCGCTGCTCTGGTCTCTATCGTCCTTGGTGTCCTCGGGACCTGGGCCTTGGGTCTGAAGGGGACGATAGGCGCGTGGGTGCTGTCAGACCTAAGCACGGTGGTACTTGCAACCTGGATGTTTTACCGCAAAGTAGGCGCGCGGCCGGCCAGTGAGTCCCTGAAAGCGAGTGAGCGTAGCCAGAGGATAGAGGCGTAGGTCAACCATGAGGGAAGAGCTGCGGGAGGGCGTCGCTTACGTACTGCGAAGGGTGCGCTTTCCGCGGCGGAGCAGAGTCATTGATGCCGTGGAAGCGGCACTGGGCGAAAAGCGTGGGAGTTCTGTGGTGCCTTTGCGGCACGGCGGAAGGATCCTGGCTGACTGCCCCGCTGACAAGAAGCTCTTCTATACAGGGGAACATGAGTGGCGCGTCCTGGATTTCCTGCTGCGAACCGCAAAAGCAAATCACACAGTCTTCGACGTAGGGGCCAATCTTGGCGCTTACACCATTCCCCTGGCTTTGAAGGTTGGCCCCGGAGGACGCGTTTGCGCCTTCGAAGCGTCCAAGGTCAATTACGAGATCCTCGTCCGGAATATCCGCCTCAACACACTGACAAACGTCACGCCTGTCTATGGGGCAGTAGCCGCGACGACTGGGACTCTGGAAGCGCCAGAAGCGGCAGAGCGGAAACATAATCTGGGTAACTATTCCCTCGCCGATGAGAGCCCGAGGCGAGTGGTTATTCCCTCCTGGTCGCTGGACGACTTTGCTCTCCAGCATGGGATCCGGACCATCGACCTGCTCAAAGTCGATGTGGAAGGTGCGGAGGTACTGGCCATGAGAGGCGCCCGCCGTCTCTTCCGCGAGGGCAGAGTGCGAACCGTCTGCTGTGAATTTGCTCCCGAGCGGTTGTCGAGCATGGGTGCAAGCACGGAAGAACTGTACGAACTTTTCGAGGAATATGGGATGAGCGCGGCGTTTGAGCTGACGCTCCTCTCGCGTCTGCGACCCATTGACAAGAAGTTCTTGCAACGTGCATCCAGCCAGATTGACACAGTGCTCTATTTCCACGAAAGGCGCCAGCCAGACCGGCCCCTCATTCAAAACGCGGAGGTCAACTCATGATCGAGCCGATACGCGGCTCAACGTCCGTCGCGCACGAGCCGAGCGTCTGGCGTGCCCTCTATGCAAATCGCTATCTCAGCTGGACGAGAAGAAAGGCCGCGCGGTTTATCAAGCCGCTGCTCCCCAAGAGCGCTCGCTG
>Ga0066710_100002206_pt1 | contig 15488 bp, 6 predicted proteins | sample GraSoiAngelo_159_FD_79666 | JGI IMG/M metagenome (GOLD analysis project Ga0066710, IMG submission 79666) | Grasslands soil microbial communities from the Angelo Coastal Reserve, California, USA - 14_1009_16_40cm | ecosystem: Environmental > Terrestrial > Soil > Grasslands | place: USA...
GCCAGCGTGGTTTTATCGTAGGCCTGGTAATAAACGTTGACCCACTCCATGTATTGCTTGGTTCCCACTGCTCCGTTGGGATCAATGTCGAGCCCCGGTTGGGCAACTTGAGATGCCGCAATGCCGTCGAATGAAGTCACCGTTTGGGCATGGTTCAGGCATGGCGCGAAAACAAGGAGCATTGCAAGAATAGTCCGCTTTATGGTCATAGGCTTCCGTTTTGCTGCTTGCTGAGACGGCGGGGAGGTGCCAGGGGAAACTTGAGACTGAAGCTACCACAAAGGGAACAGTTGATCCTAGAGTCGAAAGTTTCTGTTAATGCAATTGGCTGCGCACGGCGTCGGAAGCCGCGTGTCGGTCATAGTATGCAAGAACTTTCATCCTTGACATCTGGAGAAACGGAATCAAGAATCAGCTCCGCTTCCCTGCTTCAGTGTCAGATTTCTGGAGCTCGCTAAAATAAATAATTCCTGATAACAATTTCCGGATGTCCTGTATCTGCCTCATCAGCGGAGGCACTTTGTTGTGAAGTCAGCACTTAGGGCGGCCGAACCGCGCATCGCAACTTCATTCTTCCACCCACGTATCAAACCTAACGTCCAGTTGTAGAGATCAGGAGACCGGGAATATGAGGGCATCGATGGGCAGTTTTCTCTCCCGCGCTGCGAGCTGTTTTCTGGCCATTACAGTCCTGACATTTCCGGCATTTGCGCAGGAGATTTCTTCGACTCCGAATTCTCTGACTTTCACCAACACCTATGTTGGAAAAGCGTCAGGCAATAAGACGCTGACCATCACGAACCTCACCAGCCGACAGATAGTTATCTCTACCGTAAGTTTCTCGTGTCCAGGCTTTGGGCTGGCCTCCGGTCTTGCGCCGTTCACCTTGGGCACGGTTCAGAAGATCACACATTACTCGATATTTTTTCAGCCGGCTGCCGCCCAGGCGTACAACTGTAACTTCGTCATCACCATGAAGGATGGGTTTGTACTGAATGTGCCTTTGACCGGCACCGGCCTTACGACTACGGCGATTGCGTCCGTCAGTCCGACCTCCTTGACCTTTGCCAATCAGACGGTCGGTGTTCCGAGCGCGCCGCAGACCGTGACGATTACGAATACGGGAACGCAGTCGGTGAAGCTGAACGCGATCACTCCGGTGCCGTCGAGCTTCACAACCAGCGGAGTAACGCTTCCCGCTCAGATCATGCCCACCAGGAGCCTCACCTTTTCAGTGGTCTATACGCCGAGCCATATAACGTCGGAGGTTGGGGCAATCGATTTGACGTACAACAATCTGATCGACAATGGAGTCATGCTCACCGGCAATGGCGTCGCGGCGACTTCGCTGGTTATCTCGAGTCCTCCAATACTGCCGCAGGCCACGCAGAGTGCGGCATATCAGGCCACCCTGGCCACCAGCGGCGGAGTAGGCCCGTATACATGGAGCCTGGGAACGGGGTCGACGTTGCCTTTGGGACTGGTGTTGTCCAGTTCCGGAGTGATCAGCGGGACGCTTGATCCATCCCTGGCCACCGGCACTTACACGTTCACGGCGAAGGCGACAGACAATGGCACTGCAGCCTCAGCAAGCACTCAGTTCACGCTCGGCGTCTACGCCAATCTCAAGGATAACTGTAACGACATCTCGTTCAATGTCCCCAATACAACAACGCCGATGGTGGCGCTTACGGATCTGGGCACGGGAACCTATCAGGGTTCGGTAGCGGGGCTTTATCCAAACGGAAGCAACGTACGGCCTGCAACCCATGACTCTGACGGCGTGACGTTCGCGCAAGGCATTCAACCGCTCGATTCCAATGGGAACCCCAGTCCAACCGGAAAATACGTTTTGTTAGCGGTGGGAGAATCGACCGCGCAGAACGAGTTCAATCGATTTCTGCCAATTGCGAACGCTGATTCCACGAAGAATTCCAAACTGGTGATCGTCAACGGAGCCCAGGGCGGGGCTACGCCGAACGTCTTTACCAGCTCGACGTCGGTCTACTGGAGCATGATCTTGAACAATTACCTGCCCCAGAACGCCGTAACTGCAAACCAGGTCGTGGCGATCTGGATGGAAGACGTGGACGGAATCGCAAAGGGAACGTTCCCCACTGATATTGCCACCCTCCAGACCGAATACGAAACGATCATGCAGACCATGCATACGTTGTTTCCGAACTTGAAGCTGATGTACTTCTCTTCCCGAGTCTATGCTGGATATTCCAACGGCGTGGGTAAGCCGCCGAATCCCGAACCTTACGCCTATGAAATGAGTTTCGCCGTGAAGTGGGCGATCCAGGACCAACTCAATGGCAATGCCAATCTGAACTACAACCCGAACAACGGTCCGGTCGTCGCGCCTTGGATGTCCTGGGGACCGTACTACTGGTCGAACGGCATGCTCGGCCGCAATGACGGGTTAGTCTGGGACTGCGAAGATTTCTCGTCCGATGGAACCCATCCCTCGTCCACGTTTGGACAGTTGAAGGTCGCGTCCCAGCTGCTCAACTTCTTGAAGACCGACAACACAACCACGCCGTGGTACTTGGCGCATTGAACCGGATGGGGCAAGATTTTTAACGCAAAGTTCGGACCGTGGAGGCCGCTGAAATTCGTGGCCGATTGGTGCGATGTATGCAAGAACTTTCATCCTTGACAGGTGTGAGGTCCCAGCCAAGAATACCCGTAGACTAAACGGCGTTGCGCCAAACAGCCGACGCCGATTCTTCTCCTTCCCCCGCGTTGAATCTATCAAGGGACTCGCTGTGTTGGACGGGTAAGCGGCATACCGGAAATCGGATGTCTGCTCCTACCGCTGTGCTGTGAATTCTACGGCTGAAATGGGGTTCAGCCGAATGTCCGCGACAACTCGTCAGTCATTATCAACATTGGGGTTTTCATCCATTAGGGAGCTCATGAAAGCAAGCACGCGCCAAATCTTGTCCCCGGTTATTTTGTGCACTTTTCTTGGTTTGATCGCGATGAGCACAGTAGCATCGGCGCAGGACGTCACGTCCAGTCCAAGTTCTTTGTCATTTTCTAACACTTATGTGGGTATGGCGAGCGGTTCGAAAACGATCACGATCACAAACCAGCTCAACGGAATCGCGATCATCGCCAGTGTTAGTTTTTCCTGCCCGCAGTACGGACTGGCTTCCGGAGTCGCGCCCATTACATTGGCCGTCAAGGGAACCATCACGCACTATTCAATCTTTTTTCAGCCCGATGCGGCCGCAACGTTCAACTGCAATTTCGTAATGTCCATGTGGGACGGAACAACGGTAAACGTTCCTTTGAGCGGCACGGGACTCACGACCACAGCAGTTACGACGGTAACCCCGACTTCGTTGAGTTTTCCGAATCAAGCTGTAGGGACGCCGAGCGCCTCCCAGACGATTACGGTTACGAACAGCGGCGGCCAATCCGTAAATGTTACCGGGATCACGCTCTCGCCGCCGAGTTTCACCATCGGCCCCATCACGTTGCCTTTCACGATTGCGAAGCTGGGAGGGACGCTGTCGATCCCGGTTTTCTACACGCCGGGTCAGGTGACTTCCGAGATTGGCGCGATCGACATTGCATACAACGCGCTGCCGGATAACGGATCGAGCCTCAGTGGCAACGGGGTCGCGGCCAGTTCATTGGTGATTTCGAGTTCGACGACGCTGCCGCAAGCCACCCAAAACGCCGCATACCAGGCTACCCTGGCCGCCGCCGGCGGAACCGGACCGTATTCGTGGCTGTTGGGTGCGGGATCGATATTGCCGATGGGGCTTTCGCTGTCCAGCTCTGGAGTGATCAGCGGGACCCTCGATCCGTCTGTGGCTACGGGGAACTACACGTTCACGGTACAGATGACAGACAGCGCGACTGGCTCCACAGCAAGCAACCTGTTCACGCTCGGTGTCTTCGCAAATCTCGGGGATAACTGCAACGACATTTCATTCAATGTTCCCGGCACGTCGACTCCGATCAGCGCGCTTACCGATCTCGGCACCGGAACGTATCAAGGATCCCAAGCCGGTCTGTATCCAAACGGAAGCAACGTGCGCCCCTCCAGTCATGATGCCGACGGAGTTGCGTTTGCCTACGGCATTCAACCGCTCGATGCCAATGGTAATCCGAGCCCGAGTGGGAAGTACGTTCTGCTGGCAATCGGAGAGTCCACGGCGCAGAACGAGTTCAATCGTTTCCTGCCGATTGCGAATGCCGATCCGACGAAGAATCCTAATCTGGTAGTCGTTAACGGAGCGCAGGGAGGGGCCACCCCGAAGTTGTTTGCCAGCCAGTCGTCCTACTACTGGGGCATGGTCCTCAACAATTACCTGCCCCAGAACCATGTCACCGCGAACCAGGTTGTTGCAATCTGGCTGGAAGACACCGACGGAATTGCGACCGGAACATTTCCCAGCGACATCACGACCCTGCAATCCGAGTACGAGAGCATGATGCAGGCCATGCATAACCTGTTCCCGAATTTGAAGCTGGTGTATTTCTCGTCCCGCGTGTACGCAGGGTACTCCAACGGTGTGGGCAAGCCCGATAATCCTGAGCCTTACGCTTATGAAGTAGGGTTTGCAGTGAAGTGGGCGATCCAGGACCAGCTCAATGGCGCCTCCAATCTGAACTACAACCCGAACAATGGCCCGGTCGTGGCGCCCTGGATGGCTTGGGGACCTTACTACTGGTCGAACGGCATGCTCGGCCGCAACGACGGGTTTGTCTGGGACTGCGCGGATTTCTCGGCCGACGGAACCCACCCTTCCTCTGCTTTCGGACAGATGAAGGTTGCAGTCCCGCTGCTCACCTTCTTGAAGACGGACAACACCACGATTCCCTGGTACTTGGCGCCCAAGCTGGGTCTGACTGCAACTGCGGGTAACAATCAGACGGGCGGCACGGGTAGCGTCCTGCCCACTGCACTTAGCGTGTTGGCTTCAAATCTGAACGGCGGCGCTCCCAGCCCCGGCGTGAGCGTGGCCTTCAGCGATAACGGCGCGGGCGGCAGTTTCGGCACACCCGTGGCAACCACCGACAGCAATGGCATCGCGTCGACTACCTATACCCTGCCCCCGACTGCCCAGACTGTGAACATCAGTGCTACCAGCTCTGGCTTTACCTCAGCATCGTTTACGGAGACTGCCGCTGTCCTCGCTCTCACTTCGACGGGTGGGAACAATCAGAGTGGAGGCACGGGTACCGTCCTGCCTTCTGCTCTCACCGTTTTGGCAACGAGTAACGGGAATCCTGTCCCTAGCATCAGCGTGACTTTTAGCGATGGCGGCGCTGGCGGCAGTTTTGGCAGCCCGGTCGCGACCACCGATAGCAATGGCATAGCAACGACCACCTATACCCTGCCGGCCACTGCAAAGACTGTCAGCATCAGTGCGACCAGTGCGGGTTATCCGGCAGCATCCTTTACTGAGACAGCTATCGTCCTGTCTCTGACGCCGACCGCGGGGAACAATCAAAGTGGCGGCGTGGGCACCACCTTGCCCACCGCGCTCGCCGTGTTGGCATCGAGTAACGGAAGCCCTGTCGCTGGCTTGAGCGTGACGTTCAGCGATGGCGGTGCCGGCGGCAGCTTCGGCAGCCCAGTAGCGACCACAGACAGTAACGGTACGGCATCGACCACTTATGAGCTGCCCGCGACCGCGAAGACCGTCACGATCAGTGCGACCAGTTCGGGATACACGTCAGCATCGTTTACGGAGACAGCCACCGTCCTGGCTCTCACCGCAACCGCGGGGAACAATCAGACTGGGGGCACCGGCACCGTGTTGCCCACTGCACTCACAGTTTTGGCATCGAGTAACGGCAATCCGGTCGCGGGTGTGAACGTAACCTTCAGCGACGGCGGCGCAGGCGGCAGCTTCGGCACGCCGGTGGCCGTCACAGGAAGCAATGGCACGGCATCCACTACCTACACCCTGCCGAGCACTGCCAAGACGGTCACGATCAGTGCGACAAGTTCGGGCTACACGTCCGCAACGTTTACCGAAACGGCGGCCCAACTCGTGGCGACCCTCACGGTAGTTTCAGGTGGAAAACAAGTTGGGACGGTGGGAACCACGTTGCCGTTGCCCATCGTTATGAAGGCGAAGGATTCGTTGGGAAAAGTGGTGGTGGGCGCCTCCATTGCGTTCAGCGACGGAGGCTTGGGCGGAACATTCTCTCCCAATCCCGCAATCACCGGCTCCAATGGACAAGCGAGCACCCTTTATACGCTGCCCACGGTGGCGAAATCCATCACGGTGACGGGATCCAATGGAAGCGTGAGCGTCAGGGTTACAGAACAGGCGGTTGCCGGCCCTGCGACTGCCGTCAACATTGTTCAGGGAAATAGCCAGACAGCGCATCCCAACAATAAGCTGCCCAAGGCCTTGATCGTATCGGTAACGGATCAATACGGGAATGGGATCTCTGGGCTGACAGTAAACTTCACCGATAACGGCGCAGGCGGGACGTTCTCGACCACGACGCCGATTACAAACGCTGCCGGAAAGGCGACAGTCATTTATACGACTCCAGCGCAGACAGGAACAGTCACCATCACGGCTTCCCATTCGTCGCTGACGCCAGTCAACTTCACGGAGACGGTGCAGTGATGCGGCGGGGATGAGTGCTTCGAGTATCGGAGGAGATCTTCTGATTGTTTAGTGGCAGCCACGGTGTCCAGGGGCATGTTTTATCCAAGCAAGTTTCGGGCGCAAGTAACTGTGCTTCAGAAGGGGTCGTACATGAATTTTGATTTTCTCTCGAGGATGCGCGGCATTGTTGCTTTCGCAATCCTGGCCGTTCTCTCGTCCCACCTAAGCTGTCCCGATGCCTTCGCACAAGTCAATGTGCTGACGAACAAAATGGACAACTCGCGCAGCGGGCTGAATCCCAGCGAGACGCTTCTCACCCCCAGCAATGTAACCTCAAGTCAATTCGGCAAGCTTTATGCGGCCAATGTTGACGGCTATGTCTCAGCCCAGCCTTTATCCATGTCGAATGTTTTCATTAATGGCGGCACCCACAACGTGGTCTTCGTCGCCACCCAGCATGACAGTGTTTACGCATTTGACGCCGATACTGGAACTCAATTCTGGCAGAGAAGCTTTATCAATCCCTCGGCCGGCATAACTCCGGTGCCGGTCGCGGCGCAGGGTTGCGGTGGAGTGACCAAATTCAACGAGGTGGGAATTGTTGGAACACCCGCAATTGATGCGGGAACGGGCACCCTATACGTTTCCGCGAAGACGCAAGTGAATGGAACGAGTTACGTGCACACCCTGTATGCCCTCGATATCACGACTGGCGGGGATAAACTCGCCTCGGTATCAATTACGGGATCTTCCGGAAGTCTGACCTTTGATACCAAGCAGCACATCCAGCGGCCTGGCTTATTGCTGTCGAATGGCACACTGTATGTCGCATTTGGCTCGAACGGTTGCGACCTGAATGCCCGCGGCTGGTTGTTTGCCTACAACGCCTCTGACTTGACGCTGCAGCAGGCAGTGATGACCACTCAGCCAGACAACAGCTATGGCAGCTCCGTATGGCAGGGAGGCGTAGGTCCGGCGGCTGACAGTAACGGCAATGTTTACCTTTCGACGGCCAATGGACTTTTCCAATTCTCCAGTTTTCCTGACCTGGGGGACAGCGTCTTGAAGTTGTCGGTGAGCGGGACCCAGTTTACCGTCGCAGACTCCTTCACACCCTTCGACCAAGCGACTCTGGCGGCCAACGACCTGGACCTGGGATCGGGCGGCGATATCCTTCTGCCGGATCAGGCAAGCAACACGCCCCATTTGATGGTCACATCCGGCAAGAACGGCAGCATCTACCTTCTGAACCGGGATTTCCTAGGAGGGTACAACCCGACCGACAACAGCCAGATCCCTCAGTACATTCCGAGCGCGCTCCTTGGCGAATTTTTTGGAAGCCCGCTGTATTGGAACAACCTCGTGTATTTTCTGGCTCACCAGGATTATCTCAGGGCATATTCTCTGGGCGTCGACGGCAATGGCAACAGCGCGCTATCCACCGCACCGGTCGACCAGACCGTGGGCAAGCTGACCACATTCGGACTTCCCGTAATCTCAGCGAACGGGACGACGAATGGCATCGTGTGGCTGGTTCGCAATGTCACTGGCGTTCCGGTGCTCTCCGCCTATAACGCCTCGCGTTTGTTCCTGCTGTATGACTCGGGACAGGCTGCTGGCGGACGCGACAGCCTGGGAACGATCACCCACTTTGCCACTCCCATTGTTGCCAACGGGAGAGTCTTCGCCGGCACGCAGACTCAACTGGTCGCGTATGGGTTATTTCCAGCCATCACTGTGACCGCGGGTAATAATCAAACTTGCGCTGCGGGAACCATGCTGTCGACCCCACTGACGATTACAGCGGTAAATCCTTATACTGGGAGCCCGATCTCCGGCGTGACGGTAGCCTTCGCGGACGGAAACAAAGGTGGCACGTTCGGCAGTCCGACAGCAACCACGGACAGCAACGGCGTCGCCTCCACAACGTACACTTGCCCCAACAAGCCGCAGTCTCTGACGATCACTGCCACCAGTGCCGGATATGCACCAGCATCGTTCAGCGAAAATGATGTCGTGGGACCGGTGGCCATGTTATCAGTCGTATCGGGGGGCAAGCAGGTCGGAGTCGTGGGAACGACTTTGATAAATCAAATTGTGGTAAAAGCCAAAGATTCGGTTGGAAATGTGGTGCCGGGTGCGACCGTTACATTCACCGATAACGCGAACCCTACCGGCACCTTTTCTCCCAGTTCACCCATTACCGACTCCACCGGCCAAGCGCGCACGTCTTATACGCTTCCGACGGTGGCAAAATTCATCACCGTCACAGCAAAGTGTGGAAACGTCAGCGTCAACATTTCCGAGCAATCCGTTCCCGGAAGTCCAGCCAGCTTCACCATTTTTCAAGGAAACAACCAGGTAGCACATCCCAACAATAAGCTGGCCAAGGCCCTGATCGTATTGTTGACGGATCAATACGGAAATGGAATCTCCGGCGCGACTGTAAATTTCATCGACAACGGCGCGGGCGGGACATTCTCGATCGTGAACCCGGTTACCACTACGGCAGGAAAGGCAACAACCGTCTACACCACTGGCCCGCAAACCGGAATCGTAACGATCACAGCGTCTTACTCCACATTCTCGATCAACTTCACCGAAACAGTGCAGTGAGCATGCCCATCAGGCCGGGAAAAAAACCCGGCCTGATGGACGCTTCAGCTGATATTCCCCGGAATTCGCTTGATTTCTTCGGTTTGCTTCCTTTTTTGGGCCTGGCTCTTTCAGCCCAATCGGCGTGAATAGGTCCGCCTCGATAACTCCCCGTTCCTGAGAGAGATCCACGCTAAAAGTAAGGCGGCGCGAGACACCAGCCCTTGCCGCTTGGCGAAATTACTGCCCCGAGCCGGGTGCATGTACCTCCAACGCGGCGTCGCATGCCCCTTTGAGACCTACCCAGAAGGGCCCCGCCCCCTTAGAGTTTCAGAAAGGACTCGCAAGGCGAGTGTCCTCCCAAAATCTTCATAAAAAGAGGTATTTGGATGTCATCCCCCGCCCTTCCTCGCGCCGGAAACCGTAAGTTTTCCCGGCAGGCCAAGTTGCAGCAACGAAATATTCTTATTACTCTCCTGTTCCCTTTTCTGTTTCTGCTCGCCTCGTGGGGTCAGGCCACCGTCAATGAAAGCCTGGAAACGGCAAACCTCTACGTCGATGCCGTGACGGGATCGGACTCGAATCCAGGCACGAAAACGAAGCCGCTGAAGACTATTGGCGCGGCCGCAGGCATTGCACAGAGCAACAACTGGGCCAGCATAGGAACCAAGATCACCATAAATCCCGGAACCTATCGCGAGAGCCTGGCGCTCACCCACAATAAGAAAGACACCAGTCTTCCAATCACTTTCGAAGCCGCCACCACCGGCACCGCGATTGTGAGCGGCGGCACCAAGTACAAGGCTTGGGTGGCCTATGGGCCGAATCCAAGCATTTATACGAATAGCTGGCTGCACGATTGGGGAGTATGCCCACAACTGACGTCCTGTCCCTATCAGCAGGACATTATGATGCGGAAGGAACTAGTCGCGGTGAATGGCACCGTCTTGACTCAGGTGTTGTCGTTTGCGCAGATGCAGCAAGGAACTTTCTACGTGGACGAACAAGGGGCTCAGATCTATGTGTGGCCGGCGTCGGGAACAAACATGAGCACCGCCACCGTGGAAGTCGCGGAGTCACCCACGCTCTTGACCATTCATCACAAATCACACATCGTGGTTCGTGGGCTGACCTTCCAATACGCGAACACCTGCCGCGCATCCGCCGCTGTACTGGTTGATGGCGACTCCACCAATATCCTGTTTGATAAGGATACCTTCCAGTGGAACAACAGTCAGGGGCTCAGCATCACGACTCCGACGACGTACTTCACGGTCCAGAACAGCGTATCCCAGCACAACGGCGACAGCGGGTTCCAGGAAGCGACGACCAAATACGGGCTCTGGCAATCGGATACAACCTCCTACAACAACTGGCGAGGCGCTCAGGCTGGATACTACGCCTGCAACGGCGCCGGTCTGCATGGCTGGGAGGTGCATAACGATACCATCGACGGCCTTACCACCAGTTTCAATCAAACCTACGGCATTCACTGGGATACGGACAACAAGAACATCACCACCAGCGGAATCATTGCCACCGGCAACTTGATGAGCGGCGTCTTCGTGGAAAAAAATGAGGGACCCGTCACCTTTGACAAGGGCTATTTCTGCAACCAGAATTCAGGCATGGGCGTCGGCGGCCTCGTGCTTCGCAACTCCGAGGGCGTCTCTCTCACCAACAGCGTCCTGACCAACAACTATCCCAGCCAGATCATGGTCATCGGACAGAAGGGCGGGATCAGCGTCACAAACTGGGAAACAGGCAAGAGCAAAAACCTGGTGACCCAGAACTTTACCAATAAATCGAACGTTATCCGCGGCATCGGCAGCGACCAGCTGGTTTTCAAAGACAGTTACCTGGACGCTCTGGATTGGACAACTTTCCAGACCACGTTAGTGTCTTCCAGCAATACCTGGTGGAACGCTTCGAACTCTACAACGCCGTTCGTGGTTCCTGAACCAAAAGCCGGGACCAAGGAAGACTTTATCGCCTGGACACTTTCAACCCTGACGGATGCGACTTCGACCTTTAGCAAGCCGCAGAGTGGCGTCGCGTCGGCGTGCAACCTGACTCCCGTTGGAACCGATTTCTGGCTGACCATCGACAAGGCTTCCCAGTCAGTGAGTAAGGGTAAAAGCGCCACTTTCAACTTGACGGTAACTCCGCTGAACTTCACGGCCACCGCCACTTTGATAGTGGACGGAGTGTCAGAAGTGAAGGGACTGTCGTCGACCCTCAGTCCGAGTTCCATCAGCACCTCTGGAACGTCCGTGTTGACGGTCACGGTGGCATCGACCACAGCATCAGGAACGTACTCGATCACCGTGCTGGCGAACAGCGGCAGCATGACCCGCACGGTGACCACTCAACTGACCGTCAAATAGAAGGGCCACGCAGAGATTACTCGAGGCCAGCCGGTTACGGCTGGCCTCTTTACTGCCATCGCGCGTAATCCCCATCGTCACAGATCGGGGGCTCTGTGCCTTCGCGGCTAGAGACAGTTCTACATGTATCACCAATGTGTATTGAAGAGGTCTTGCGGATTCCCATACACTCATCGTTTGACACACCGAGCGCGACATTCCGAGAACTACTCGTTGTCCCCGAGTGGATCCAGCGGATTCCTGCAATGGATCAGAAAACTGAGCCAGGCGCGGGGCGCAGCGTCGCTTTTTGTCTTCATTCTTATCGCGGGCTCTGCGCCATCACAGAATGGGACTTCTGCGCGGCCCCTTCCCCCCGTGGGTCGGCTGGTCGCTGCCCGGGAGATGGGGACAGCACGAGGCGGCCATACGGCGACTGTGCTGCCCGACTTTAGAGTGCTGATCGCTGGAGGGCGGCAGGAAAAAGGTCTCTTCCTGAATAGCATTGAGATATACGATCCAACCACAGAGACTTTCTCCGCGGCCGGGAAAATGTCGGTCCCTCGCGAAGCACACGTTGCTGCTGCTTTGGGAGACGGCAAAATACTCTTCGCGGGTGGACGCACACGCGGCGCAGTTCCACTATCGAGTTCCGACGAATACGATCCCGAAACGGAAGAGTTTACTCCCAGGGGTCTCATGCACGCGCGTCGAGTGCGCCCCACAGCGACGGTACTACGCGACGGTCGAGTGCTTGTGACCGGAGGCGAAGACGGAAATCAGCCCCTCGATTCCGCCGAGCTCTACGACCTGTTGACCGGCAAGTGGAGTCTCGCAGGAAAGATGACGACTCCTCGCGCAAATCACACGGCCACGCTTCTCTCCGATGGCCGCGTGTTGATTGCAGGTGGAGATCGAGGCCGCAACTCCGCTCTGGGCAGCACCGAAATCTACGATCCAAAAACCAACCGATTTACCCGCGCCGCAAACCTCCACGACGCACGATGCCAGCACACTACAGCGTTGCTCGCCGATGGCAGGGTGCTGATCGCCGGCGGGTCTCGCAAACCGGACCACGATGATCCGCTCGCCTCTGTCGAAATTTACGATCCGCGAAGTGGATCCTTCACCGAGGCCGGAAGGTTAGCCGGGCCGAGATCCAAGCTTCCCGACTCAGCAACCCTTCTCGATGGCAGAGTTCTTGTTGTAGGCGGCGCGCCTTCTGCCGAAGTCTACGACCCGAAATCCGGTTCCTTTCGACCCGCAGACGGCACTCTGGATGCAGCCCGGTACTATCCCGCAAGCGTTCAATTGATGGATGGAACCGTCCGAATCTTCGGGGGATATGACTCGCACAGCGTGAGCACAGCGAAAACCTGGATCTACCGTCCCTAGAATTCCGCGGCTGGAACCTTCTTTTCCATTTCGGAACTTACTTCACTTAGCCGCTACTTAGGTCACAGCTTTGGAGTCTCAATCGTGCTAGCCTCAACCTGAGAGCTCCCAGAACAATCTGTCACTCTTCTTCTCCCGAGATATTCGCCTCGCGAAATCCCCAGAGAAAGCCCTTTTCACAGTTTCATTGAACCCTGTGGCGCGGCCAGCCGGGTTGTACTTTTGCCCGCGACCGGACTGTCCGGAAGGCTTACGTCCTTTAGCGCCGCAGCGCCGCAACTTAGTGCTTACACTCGGGTTTTGAGCCAAAGACCACGCAACAACCACGAGGAAGGAGCCTCGGAAACGATGAGGACGAACGATTCCCCCCGGACTCATGTCGGCTTGCTTATGTTGCTGTTGTTGATTCTGGCGGTTTCAAGTTTGCTGGGAGCTTTAGGGTGCGGCGGAGGCACATCTCCAATCGGCGGAGGAGGCGGCGGCGGTGGGGGCGGCGGCGGTGGGGGTCACAATGCTCCTCCATGCACGTTCACCACACCGAACGCAGGTGGCACCACCAGCGGCGCGGGGCTGAATACGCAGGTAAGTGATCTTTACTTCGGCATGCACCTCAACAGCACCAATGCGCCCTGGCCCTCTCTTTCTTTTGGCAGCCAGCGCTTGTGGGATGCCGGCGTTGCCTGGCCACAAGTCGAGTCGTCCAGTGGAACATACGACTGGACCCTCATGGACACATGGCTCTCCGATGCACACACCCACGGCGCGGACGTGCTCTACAACCTCGCCCGCACACCGACTTGGGCTTCGTCGGGTCCAACCGACAGCAGTTGCATTGACAGCAGCCGCAACGGGCCAGGGCAGTGTCATCCTCCCGTTGACTTGAAATCGGATGGCACTGGCACGGACGCGATCTGGATCTCCTGGGTCACAGCGGTGGCGCTGCACAGCCAGGCCACCAAGGCTGCCGGGAGCACCGGCATCTCGTATTACGAGATTTGGAATGAGTGGAACGCTTCCGTATTCTGGGTTGGTACGACGGAGCAACTGGTGCGCATGGAGCAGGATGCGCGTTGCGTCGTGGAGGGTCCTCCGGCCGGTCTGCAGTGCAATGCAAACAGTATTTTCCCCAGTGGGACGAAACTCGACGCCTCCGCGAAGATTGTCAGCCCATCGCCGGTCGGGGCGCACCCACGCCTTACCGCGGTTGCAGACAGTTTGACGTCGTACTTTCAGACCCAGGTGAACGGACACGCGGGAGGATCTTTTTCCGACGTCATCGGCTTCCACGGTTATGTCGGTACGGGCACCGGCACCAGCGGCGCTCCCGTTGCGTGCCCAACCGCGGAAGATGTCAACACCGTGATTGCCGACATGAATGGCACGCTGGCGTCTTTTCCCGCGATCACGGCCGGCAAGCCTTTGTTCAACACCGAGGGAGGTTGGAGCAAAGCCGATGATGAGGGCTTCACTGACGAAGACCGGCAAGCGGCGTTCTTGCCGCGTTACTTGTTGCTACAGCAATCGGCCAACATCAGCCGCGTTTATTGGTATGCCTGGGACAGCAAGAAGCTGGCTAGTCTCTACAACGACACAACCCGGACTACGACTAAAGCAGCCACCGCCTACGACGAAGTCAACAAGTGGAGCGTGGGCGCAACTGTGAGTGCTCCGTGCACCGCGGTTGGAACGGTGTGGACCTGCGGGTTCAAGCGCGCCAATGGCTATCTGGCCCTGGCTGTGTGGGATGCTGGGAAAGACTGCACTTCGACCAGTTGTCCAACCTCCAGCTTCACGATTCCCGGTGGCACGAATTACACCGAGTATCGTGATGTCGCGGGCAACGTGACAAGTCTCATCGGAGACTTGGTTCAGGTCGGGGCTAAGCCGATTCTTCTGGAAACGGGGCCGTTGCCCTAAACGTCTGAAAGAAAAAGCGCGCCCGCTCTTGGTGAAAAAGAAGGGGCGGATCTCGGAGAACGCTTGTTCTCAGAAATCCGCCCCAAGTTTCATTCGCCTTCAGCTTCGGGTTAGTTGCCGGTACCTGTGACCGTTATCTTTTGCGGTCCGGTGATATCGGAATCCCCAATGCTCAGGGTCGCCGTGAAAGTGCCAACGGAACCTGGCCTGAATGTGATACTGAACGTGCAACTCGAGTTTGCTGGGACGCTGGGTTGGCAGGTGTTGGTTTCGTCGAAGTCGTTCTGCCCGCTCCAACTGACGCTGCTGATGGTGAGCGCAGTAGATCCCGCGTTCTGAAAGGTGACCGTCATCGGAGAACTCGTCGTCCCGGCTTTTGTGGTCGGGAAGGTCAACCCCATTGTGATACGGACAAGTGGTCGTAAAGCTGAAATCGTCCTGATTGACTCCTTCCAGTTCGATACCGGTACCGCCATTGTTCGTGAAGAAGATGTTCAGCCCGCTCTGATTGGTGCCGGTGTTTATCTTCCCCGCCGCCGGTGCGGCACGGAGCGTGGTGACGTCGGTGACGATGCGCGGCGTCAACCTGACCACCAGGTTGCGCGAGAGAGTCATGAGA
>Ga0066710_100002207_pt1 | contig 15487 bp, 14 predicted proteins | sample GraSoiAngelo_159_FD_79666 | JGI IMG/M metagenome (GOLD analysis project Ga0066710, IMG submission 79666) | Grasslands soil microbial communities from the Angelo Coastal Reserve, California, USA - 14_1009_16_40cm | ecosystem: Environmental > Terrestrial > Soil > Grasslands | place: USA...
ACGAGTTCATCCACGCCTTGTTCGGCTAGGAACGTGAAGCTCTGCCGGAATTACAGCAGGTGGAAAATTGACGATGACAACCTCAGCCCGAGTCCTGGCCTGCGCTCAATGCCGGCGCCAGCGTGCCAGCCGCCTCGTCTAGAATCGCTGCCGGGCTTCCGGACCGGTCGATCGCTTGAGAAAGTTTCGCTGCGGGTTCAAGCCTGAAGCCGATTCTATTCGTACGGGCGCCGCACGGCAACGGCGGTGATCATCATTTCACGTATTTTTGTGGATTCTTTTTGAACTCGTCCCGATCCACCTCTGAACAGAAGTAGTACGTCTGGCCGTGGTAGCCAGCCGACAGTTGCGGAATACGGGAATGAGTGGTCGGTCCTGTCTGACCCGCGCCCAAGCTCGACGCCTTAAACCGCTCAGGTGGATAGCAACTCAAACCGAACAAGCGGTTGATTTTCGCGCATGAGTGGTATGATTTCAGCGTATGTCAGAGCTGTGTTCTTTTGGACAGGGCTCGCGCAACGTTCTTGTCCTTGTGGTCCTTCTGATGATTGCCGCGGGGTTAACACTTCCCCACTGGCATGCGGAATGGAAGGGACCCGGTTGCGAGCTGTGCCACATCCGCTATTCGCCTAACCTGCACATCCCCATCGCAGCTACTCCTGCCGTTATCGTGGTAACCGAACGAGATTGGCAGTCGGATGATCCGACCAATGAGCTGGACACTTGTGTCCTCACTCGCTCGAGCCGCGCACCGCCGGCATTCACTCCGTTGGCTGCCTAACGCAAAAGTTTTTCAAGCCGGAATGTGAAGGAGGTGGCCTTCCATGAAGTCACGTATTTTTTCGATTACTTTTGTTTTCCTTTTCGCATCAAACAGTAGCAGTCTTGCACAAGCGCTCACGGCCGCGGATGTGAATGCGTTGAAAACGCAGATTGACGCCCTGAAGGCGGATTACGAGAAGCGGATTCAGGCGCTTGAAAGTCAGTTGCAGGAGATCCAGGCGCAGATGCTTCAAATTGCGCCTGAGGCCGCAGACGTCGCGGCCCCCCAGCCGGCGGCGGCGCCCACCACGCCGGGTGCGCTGAATCCGGCGATTTCGGTCATCGGCAATTTCGTGGGCCGCGCCGAGAGTGAGAACGTGTTTAACGCGGACGGCGAGCGCATTGACAACAACGTCAACGTGCGCGAGGCGGAGATTGACATGCGCGTGCCGGTAGATCCTTATGCCGACGGCGTCTTGATCATGTCGCTGGAGTCGGAAACACCGGGGAAATTCAGCGCCGATGTCGAGGAAGGCTATGTCAACGTGAAGAAGTTGCCGTTCATGCAGTCGCCTCTCGGAATGAAATTCCAGGTAGGGCGATTCCGGCCCGCATTTGGAAAGTTCAATGTGCTGCACACGCATGACCTTCCGACCACCATGCGGTCGCTGGTCACTCAGGAATTTCTTGGCGACGAAGGTTTCATCTCGCAAGGCCTGTCGACGGATTTCTTTGTGCCCACGCCTTGGGACGAGAATTCATCTCTTAACGCGCGCATTCAGGTGCTGAGCGGCGGAGATATTGCCATCTCACCGCAATCCAGCAATCGCCTGGCGTATCTGGGAAACTTGAGATGGTTTAAAACTTTTGCCGGCACGAATAACATTGAACTTGCTTGGTCCAGTTACCTGCATCCGGGACGCCGCGGCGAGACTCCGATGGCTCGCCTGCACGGCATCGATTTCATGTACCGATGGAAGCCCTTCCGCCAGGGCGAATGGAAGTCGTACCTGCTGGGAGGAGAATTGATGTTTAGCGACCGGCCGCATCCGGGCGCTGCCGAGCCCGCGGATGTGGCGCTGAATTTAACGAGCCCTGAACAGACCCGCCGCCGTCCCTATGGCACGAGCGTGTTCACACAATGGCAATTTGACCGTCGAAAGTATGCAGGCCTGCGTTGGGATTACACGACGACTCTGGTCGATCCAACGAAGCAGCGAAAGAGCCTGACTCCGTACCTTTCTTATTACTTCAGTGAGTTCCTGCGGTTGCGCCTCAACTATGAGCGCCGCTGGAGCGACATCCTGGCCGAGAACAAACGCAATTCGGTATTTGTCGAATTGAATTGGATCTTCGGGTCGCATCCACCGGAGCCTTTCTGGGTGAATAGGTAGGAGTGAAGAAGGAGCGTGAAATGAAATTATTGTCGAAGATTCTTACAAGCGTTCTGTTGGTGGCCCTGTTGGGATCTACCGCCGCAGCTCAAGGCAAGAAACTTACGGTGGTCTCCACGTTACCAACGTTAAAAGCATTGACTGAAGAAGTCGGCGGGGAGCGCGTGGACGTGACGGCGCTCGCCAAAGGCGACCAGGACCCGCACTTTGTAACGCCCACTCCCGTATTGATGAAAAAGACCCGCGATGCGGTCCTATTTGTCGAGAACGGCTTCTCGCTCGAATTATGGGCGGATGAAGTGGTGAATGGATCCGGTAACTCGCGCATTTTCCGCGGCACGCCTGGACGCGTCGTCGCGTCCGCGGGAGTGTCGGCATTGGAAATCCCGACGGTACTTTCTCGAGAGATGGGCGATATCCACCCTCAGGGCAATCCTCATGTCTGGCTGGATCCGCTGCTTGCAAAGGTCCAAGCGGGCAACATTGCCGAGGCGCTGAAACGAACCGATCCCGGAAATGCTTCTTACTACGACGCCAGGCTTGCAGACTTCAAAAAACGAATCGATACCGCGCTTTTCGGCGACGAACTCTTGAAGCTCGTCGGCATCCAGAAGCTCACGCGTCTGGCGTGGAGCGGCGAGCTGTCGAATTTCCTCGAGACGAACAAGATTGGCGGTGAGCCGCTCGCCTCCAAAGCCGGTGGCTGGCTGAAACAGGCCGAGTCGCTTCGCGGCGTGAAGGCATACGAGTTTCACAAGGTTTGGGCTTACTTCGCGCGAGTTTTCGGAATGAACCTGGTGGGAACGATTGAAGAACGGCCCGGCATTCCGCCCGGACCTCAACATGTGCGTCAGGTTACGGAAAGCATCAAGTCTCAGAAGATCCCGTTGATCCTTGTCGACAACTTCTACGATCCGGCCCTGCCCAACAACATCGCTCGCGAAACGGGCGCGAAAGTGGTCATTCTGCCGAACCAGGTCGAGGGCGAGCCCGATGTGAAGACGTACTTTGATTTGATGAACCACTTGATTAGGGAGATCACACAAGCTAAACGGGCATCCTGAAGAGCCTTATGGTACACATTTGTGTCCACTTCACTGTAGGGGCGGTCTTATGAGCGCCCAAACGCGGGCTTTAGCCCGCGTTCGTCGAAAAATGGCCACCACGTGCCCTCAGTAAACGGACCCGATTGAGATCTTATGAACTTCCTCATGGAATGGCGATGGATGTTGGCTCCGATGCTGGCGTGCTTCATCCTTTCGATCACCCACGTCTACCTCGGCATTCACGTCGTGGCGCGCAAGGTCATTTTTGTGGATCTCGCTCTGGCCCAGATTGCGGCGCTAGGCGCCACATACGCCACAGTCCTCGGTTACGACTCCAACCGGGCCGGCGACGATCTCGCGGTAGCGCTGTTTTCCTTAGCATTCACGTTTGTGGGTGCAGGCGTGTTCGCGGTCGCGCGCATGCGCAAGGAACGGGTTCCGCAGGAGGCGTTCATTGGCATCGTCTATGCGGCGGCCTCCGCTGCGGCGATACTGATCCTGTCTAAATCTCCTACAGGCGGGGAAGAGCTGAAGCACATGTTGGTCGGGGACGTTCTTCTGGTCTCTCTGCCGACGATCATCAATGACGCGATTCTTTATTCGTTGGTTGGTGTTTTCCACATCATCTTCAGAAGGAAGTTTCTGGCGATTTCGATCGATTCAGAAGCCGCTCAAAACGCCGGCATCAATATCCGGGTGTGGGATCTGCTCTTCTACATGACTTTCGGAGTGCTCGTCACGCGATCCGTGGCAATTGCCGGCGTGCTGCTGGTCTTTTCCTATCTGGTGATTCCCGCCGTGATCGCCCAGATGTGGAAAGACACGATTAAAGGGCGCCTGATTTTGGGATGGATCGTCGCGCTCTCGGCCAGCCTTCTTGGAATCCTCTGGTCCTTCTATTCCGATTACCCCACAGGGCCGGCCGTCGTCATGATGCTGGCGTCTTTCCTAATGGCTTCCGGCGTGTCCTATTACATCTTTCATTCCCAGGTCCGTCTCCGGGCGGCCATGAACGTGGCTGCGATGGTGCTGTTCGGCATCCTGTTTTTTGGCACGCTATCCCATTTCCGGAAGACCGCACCACAGCAGGCATCCGCCGGTGTCCCTGTCGCCGACCTTTTAATTGGGGAATTGAAGCACGACGATGTCACCAGCCAACTCGATGCCATTTCCCATCTCGGAGACATGAATGATCCCCGGATCGTTTCGGCGCTCGCTGACCTGCTTTCTCGCTCCGACAATGAACAAGTGGTCGAAGCCATCGCCGAGGCTTTCATGAAATTAAAGGATTCTCACGCCATTCCGGCGCTGAACAGCGCCCTCAAAAGAAAGAACTACGATCCATTCCTGAAGCTGACGATCGCAAAGGCGCTCGTCGAACTGAAAGACAAGTCCGGCTATGATGCACTCATCGATATTCTGAAAAATGCCGACGCGGGTTTTGCGCGCGTCCAAGCAATCGAAGTGATCAAGCAAAAGGCCGGGCAGGATTTCGGCTACAATCCCGAACGGACTGTGCCGGAAAATGCCGGCGCCATTGACCGGATCGAACGATGGCAGAAACAGGAGCATCCGGCTGCGAATTAGCCTGTTTTGACCGCCGCAACAGGAGTTACTTATCGCTTAGTCCGCCGTCCCAGCCGGGATTCAGGTGATAGGGAACACTGGATCCCACCATTTCGACCCGGCGGATCTTTCCATTCTCAATCTTGAAGGCCTCGGTGACCTCGATACTCGACGGTCTATTGAAGCTGGCCATCGAGACCTCCTGGCCGTTGGTCCGCTTGATCGTCCTGACGGTACCCGGGTGATCGAAGACCGCATACGAGCAGACGACTCCGCGTTCTTCATCGACGAGGGGAGCCTGGCCGCGACATGCGCCAAAGCTGGATGGCTTGAATGGCCAATTGCAGCGAGAGAGCGACGGCGATGGACAAAGGAAGGCCGAGCGGCACTAAACCTATCGCGAACACGAAACAGAACAGCGCAAAACTATTGAGCGCTGGAAGGAAGCCGTGAAAGTAAGAGACTACGGCGTCGGCTCCGTGCTCCGCATGGGTAAAGGCGGCAATGATCGCTGTTGCGACCGGAAATGGAGTGAGGAAGCCGGTCAAGCGGGGCCCCAGTCGATCCGCCAGCGACGTCAAGACCAAGACGAGGGCGGCCGCCGCGAGCATGCGCATCAGTAGATCTCTCCAAGCATTTCCGCCTGCGCCGGAGACGGGTTGGCGCGAGGGAAGAGCCCTTTCCGCGATCGCAATGCTTGCTAAAGCCAGGACGAGGCTTAGGATCAAATTCGGCTGAACCTGATAGAGGACCAGCGTTGCTCCCGCAAACGCAAGCCAGCCGAGAGTAACGCTCACCGGCCACGACACCCGCCGGCAACTTCTCGCGTACGCCACGGAATGTGCTGCAACGGCGGCCAGACCCACCAGCGTCGCCTGAGCAGCCTGGGCCGCAAACCCGTGGCCTTGCTCGATGGCGTAGAAACAAAGCGTTGGGCCGGCCACAACCGGGAGAGCCGTTAACCATCCGCCAATCCGGGGACCCCACCGTCCGGCCGCTACCGTGACACTGGCCACGAGAGTTGGCGCCAGTACGATTTTCAGGAACAAAAACATTGGCTGTCCAACGCGCTGCGATCCGTCGAGTTCGCACACGTCCTGAAAATCAATGGGTCATGGCGTAGATCATGAAATTCAGACCGAGCCGGTAGGCCTGACCGGAATACTTCTCGGGATAGCACGCCAAATCCATGTATTCCCAGGCGTCGCCAAGATCCGAGTTGTATGTGACCACCACGATGAGCCGGCCGCTGTCATCGGAAATTCCATAGATCCGCGGTGCCCGATCATCCGGCTGCTCCCAGGTGGGTCCGCCATAGCAGCCGTTTCCCTGATTCGGGATTTGTAGGATCTGGTCGACGTCGAAGAAGGTATGAAATATTTCGTGGCTCAACGGCAACACCTCGAACCGCCGGTCGGGAAAGACCTTTTTCATTTGCGATTCAAAGTTGGCCTTCTCCCGCAAACCCCAGAAGTCGTCAACATGAAGAAAGCCGCCCCGCGCAAAGTATTCGCGAAGTCGAGCCGCCTCCTTCTCACTCAAGTACATGCCTCCGGGTTCAACGATGTATATATAGGGGAATTTGAACAAATCCGGATCCATGATCTCGACCACGTTGGGATTCGGATGCACGCGCATACCCGTCAACCGGTGAATACCGACCATGAATTTGCAGTCTCCGCCAGGATAATCGGTGGCCCAGCCCCACCCCTGAATCGGAAAAAAGCGGCCTCCGCCGAATTCAGGACAGGTGTAGGGGGCCGGCTTCGGCATCGCGCCGAAAAATCCACGAAATCCGCGCCGCATACCATTCTCGGTATACACAAGCCGGGTGAAGTAGAACTCTGGAGGATCCGAAGGTGAATCCGCCAACACAGCGGATAGCAAAACGAATGACGCCGAAGCGATCACAACAAGTACACACAAGGTAGCCGTCTTTTTCATGGGTTTAGCTTGGGTTCGAATGGCCGCCCACATTCTACCCATTGCCAGAGCCGATAAGGAAACAATGTGTGTCCGGCGCTGTAATGCCTCAGTCTCGAGTGGTGCTACTGTAGCGGCGGTCTATGACCGCCGGCGATGTCGCAATTGTGGCACTGTCGGCGGTCATAGACCGCCGCTACAGCTCAGGTTTCCGTGCTGCCGATTTCCGCGCATAACTGAGGGATTACCCGGCGCTATTTCTTCCTGCCGGCCTTTTCCTCCTTCTGCCGCAACGCGGCGGTAATCACGCGGACGGCTTCGGCTACTCGAACCGAACTCGTGTCGACGGTCTGCGCCGCTTCGGAATAGAGCGGCGCGCGGAGCGATAAGATGGACCGCAGTTCAGTCATGGCGGAGGTGCGATTAGCCATAGGACGTGTGTCACCCTGACGAAGGACCCGCTTCCAATGATGTTCGGGACTGGCCTTCAACCAGACGGTATACGAACGGCGTTTTAGCAGTTGCCAGGTTTCCGGATCCGTTACCACCGATCCGCCGGTAGCGATGACGGCCTCTTCGTTCTGGGCGAGCAATTTCAGCAATAAGTCATAGGCGAGACGTTTGTAATAGGCTTCGCCATGCAGAGAGAACAAATCGCCCAAGGACAGGTTGGCTTGTTGTTCGATCAGCGCATCTAATTCAAGGAAGCGCGCGCCCAGATGCTTGGCAAGGGCTTTGCCGATAGTGGACTTTCCGGCGCCCCGCAAACCGACAAGCGATACAACCCGCTTCTGCGTCTCGTCGGATGGCATCAAGGAAACCAGCGGCACATCCAAAGCCCGCGCAACATCCGCAAGGCGCAGCACGGAAATATTGCCCCTGCCGGCTTCGAGGTCCGACAAGAATCGGGGCGACACGCCCGAGCGTTCCGCGATTTCCCGCAGCGTCCAGCCCATGCTCGTGCGCCTGGCCCGAACCCTGCTGCCAATGTGAGAAAGCAATGAAAGCTGCGCCACGTGTTGCACTATACTGCATGTTGACAGCACTTTGCACTGGCAATATAGTACGGCTGTTAACCACGGCAACGGCGGTCTTATGACCCCGGGCGAGTTCTTAAACTGCTGGGCTGCCGGCGCACCTGGAGCGCCGCGACAGCCGGACCAAAAATGGAGGGGACGCATGGCGAAAATGTTCATCGCCGGAGAGGCTACAGGTTCCAGTTCCGGGCAGACGTATGACGTGATCAATCCGGCTAGCGGGGAAGTGGTGGACTCCGCGCCCAAAGGCACCGAAAACGATGCGCGCGCGGCCATTGATAGCGCGAGCGCTGCGTTTCCGTCTTGGGCCGAGACTTCGGCGGAATCCCGCGCGCAGCTCATGCAAAGAGGCATTGACGTCGTCAAAAAAGAGATCCAAGAGCTATCGGTGTTGTTAACAAAGGAGCAGGGAAAGCCCATCGGCGACTCTCAGCGGGAGATCGAACACTTCCTGCACGGGATGAATTTCTATGCCGGGCTTGCTTCGAAGATCCGCGGTTCATATGTTCCGCTCCCTGACAACAAAATGTACGGGATGGTTTTGAAACAACCTGTGGGCGTGACGGGCGCAATCGTTCCCTGGAATTTTCCGATTACGCTGATGGGAACCAAGATTGGACCGGCATTGGCCGCGGGCTGCACGGTTGTCGTCAAACCGGCTTCAACCACTCCACTCACAACCTTGCGCATCATCGAACTGCTCAACCAGGCGGGCTTCCCGAAAGGAGTACTCAATGCCGTTACCGGACCTGGCAACGTGGTCGGCGAGGAACTGCTCCGGAATCCCAAAGTGAGCCGCGTCGCATTCACGGGCGAAAGCAAGACCGGCAAGCATGTGATGGAAGTTGCGGGAAGCCGGATGAAGCGTGTGACGCTTGAGCTTGGCGGAAGCGACCCGATGATCGTATGCGAGGATGCCGATATCGACAAGGCGCTGACGGGTGCCTCTGTCGGGCGGTTTTACAATTGCGGGCAGGCGTGCCTGGCTGTGAAACGCCTCTATGTTGTCCAGAGCGTCTACGATCCATTCGTCGAAAAGCTCGTCGGCAAAGTTCAGCGGCTCAAGCTTGGAAATGGGATGGATAAGGACACCCGGCTCGGACCAATGCATACGAAGGTCCAGCGAGAAGAGATCGAATCCCAGGTTGCGGATACGGTCAAGCATGGCGCCAAGGTGCTGATTGGCGGTAAGCGTCCGGAAGGCGCGGAATTCGAGAAAGGCTTCTTCTATCTTCCCACAATTTTAATCGACGCCCCGCATCACTCGCGGGTCGTCACGGAAGAGACGTTTGGCCCTGTGCTTCCCGTGTGGAGAGTGAAGGATCTCGAGGAAGGAATCGAGAAGGCGAACAACTCCCCCTACGGATTGGGTTCCTCCGTCTGGACGAAAGACCTGGCGAAGGCCCGGCGCGCTGCCGAACGTTTGCAAGCGGGGAACGTGTGGATCAACTCCTTGCATATCGGCTACGACGAGATGCCGTTCGGAGGCGTGAAATTCAGCGGAATCGGCCGGGAGCACGGCCCGGAGGCGCTGGAATATTATCTGGAGACCAAAGGGGTCGTGGTGGCAACAGCGTAAGAGATTTATGGCAAAACTCATCATTGCTGGGGAACAGCGCGACGCCTCTGATGGCGGGACAACCGAGATTCGAAATCCCGCGACCGGAGAACTCGTCGACCGCGCCGCGGCGGCTACCCAAGAGGACGTCGACCGGGCGATCGATGCGGCCGAGGCGGCATTCAAGAAATGGTCGGCGGGTTCGCCGGCGAAGCGGGCCGAGATTCTCTATAAAGCGGCACGCATGCTGGTGGACGGTGAGAAGGAGCTTGCGCGTCTGCTCACCCAGGAACAAGGCAAGCCGCTGCGTGAGGCGGTCCTGGAAATCCGGCGATTTGCCCACACGTTGGAACACTATGCGGGTTTGGCCAAGAGCATTCGCGGCGGCTACGTGCCGGCTCTCGATGATCGGCGATACGGCATGATCATCAAGAAACCGATCGGCGTGTGTGGCTCGATCGTTCCCTGGAATTTCCCCCTCTCGCTACTTGGCAACAAGATCGGGCCGGCGCTGATTACCGGAAATACGGTCGTCGTCAAGCCTGCCGGCACGACGCCTCTAACCGACATTCAAGCGGTTCACATTCTCAACCAGGCGGGTTTGCCGCCAGGCGTGTTGAACATCGTTCCTGGTCCTGCGCGGATCGTCGGCGAGGCGCTGCTGAAGGATCCGCGAGTGCGCAAGATCGGTTTCACGGGTGCGACGGCAACCGGCAAGCACGTCATGGAGGTCGCGGCTCAGCAGGTGAAGCGGGTCACGTTGGAGTTGGGTGGAAGCGACCCCATGATCGTCTGTGACGATGCGGATATCGATGAGGCGGTCAGCGCCGCTTCCGTCGGCCGCTTTTTCAATTGTGGCCAGGCGTGCCTGGCGATCAAGCGCTTGTACCTGTTCGACAAGATCTACGACGAGTTCGTATCGAAGCTGGTGGCAAAGGTCGCAAAGCTTCGTGTGGGAAATGGTCTCGAACCGGGAGTCATCGTCGGTCCGCTTCACACGGCCGCGCAGCGCGACGAGATCGAAGATCAAGTGCGGGACGCCGTCGAACGGGGAGCCCGGCTTCTGGTTGGTGGCAAACGTCCATCGGGAGATGGCTTCGCAAAAGGAAATTTCTATTTGCCGGCCTTACTCGCCGACGTCGATGAAACGTCGAAGATCGTTCAGGAAGAAGTGTTTGGTCCCGCACTTCCGATCATGCGCGTCCGGGATCTCGATGAGGCCATCGAGAAAGCCAACAATTCCATCTATGGCCTGGGATCTTCGGTATGGACCCGCGATCTGGATCAGGCGAACCGGGCCGCCGAGCATCTCGACGCCGGCTATACGTGGATCAATTCGCCGCAGATCATTTTCGACGAGCTCCCGTTTGGGGGCGTTAAGCATAGCGGATTAGGCAAGGAACACGGCTCGGAAGCCCTGGACTATTACATGGAAACGAAGTCCGTGGTGATCGCACGCAAGAGCGGCTTGGAGGACTGATGCAAAGAACTCCCCCTAGCTCCTAACGAACTACAAAGCGACTGTAGCGGCGGTCTATTTTTTGAGGCTGCGCGCTATCGCGCAGCCTCAAAAAATAGACCGCCCCTACAGTTTGAAACCAGATGCGCTTAAGGGGAGCTTTTAAAGGAGACAACGAATGGCGCTCATTAACTACAGGGTCCAAGACGGCTTGGCCATCATCGAGCTGAACAACCCCCCGGCCAATGCATACACATTGGACAGCTTGAAGCAACTGGATGAGGCGGTCATTAAGGCGCGATTTGATACGAGTGTCCACGTTCTGGTCGTGCACGGCGCGGGCGAGAAGTTTTTCAGCGCTGGCGCCGACATCAACATGCTTTCCAAAGAATCCAGCGAATTCCGCAATCAGTTTGCGCTCTTTGGTCATGAAACGTTAGCGCGCCTGGAAAATACGCCGAAACTCGTGATTGCCGCGATCAATGGCCATTGCGTCGGTGGTGGTCTAGAGATCGCCATGGCATGCGACATCCGCATCGCCAAAAAGAATGCCGGGCGCACGGGCCTGGCCGAAGTCAATCTCGGTGTCATTCCCGGCATGGGCGGCACGCAGCGCCTGCCCCGGCTTGCCGGCAAGGCTCGTGCGATGGACCTGGCGGCAACGGGACGCATGATCGCTTTTGAAGAGGCGCTCGAGTTCGGCTTGATCAACGAAATCTTCGAAGGCGAAGACTTCTTCGACCAGATCCTCGACTACGCCCGCCAGTTTGTTGCTCCGAATAAGCCGAGCAAGGCGGTGGGCTTGATTAAGCGGGCCATTCAGAGCGGCATGAACGCCAGCCAGTGGGAAGGCCTGGCGTTGGAACGGGAACTGCTCGCCCAGGCTTTCCAGAGCGCCGACGCGGCCGAAGGACTGAATGCATATCAGGAAAAGCGTATTGCCAAATTTCAAGGGAAATGAATATCGGAGGATTTTAGCCTTGGCGAAAATTTCAACGTTCGACGACTGGACGGATTATTTCCGCCAGTGGCAGAGAGACATCGGGCTGGACACGTCAAAGTTCGAGCACTACAAGTTTGATGTGAAGTTCGGCCGTGTACGGTCTGACGTGATCGAGTGCGGCGATTATGCGGGCCGGCCCAAATGGGAAACCGTTCTCCAGATTCCCGACCAGCGCATCCGCGACGCGCTGCTTCACCTGATTACGTTTCAGGGCGATACGGAATTCGCCTCGGTCGAACAACAGCGGAACCTCCTCAATACCGCACCCTCCGAATACGATATCCAGTCGGCCCTCAAGATCATGCGTGAAGAGATGCGCCACGGCACGCAGATGAGCTATCTGCTGGTGAAGTACTTCGGCTCGTCGGGAAAGCTGGAAGCACAGAAGTTGCTCGAACGCCGCGCGTTCAACAACAGCCGCTTGCTTGGCGCATTCAACCAGGACGTTCAGGATTGGCTGGACTTTTACTTCTATGCCGAACTGGTTGATCGTGATGGGAAGTATCAGCTCACGATGCTCAGTCATTCCGGATTCAAACCGCTGGCCGCAAGCATGACGCCAATGTTGGAGGAGGAGTTCTACCACTTGCTCACAGGGCATACCGGACTCGCCCGTGTCATCAGGACCGGCAAAATTCCGATCGGTCTTCTCCAGAAGCACCTCAACAAATGGTTCTCGGTCGCGTTGGATCTGTTCGGAGTGGATAATTCGTCGTCCGCTTATTGGTTCTACGTCTGGGGACTGAAGGGCCGGTACGACGAGGGCTCTACGGACGAGCCTGCCGACCGCGATCGCCTGAACGAGCTTTCGCGCGACCATTACCTGAAGGAGGTCAGCGGTCTTGTTGAAGCGTTGAACAAACTCATTCCGGAGGGCCAGCCGAAGCTTCAGCTGCCGGATTTGAAATTCCATCGTTCGATCGGCGAGTATGCAGACAAACGGTACAGCATTCGCGGCGAGCTACTCGCGCCCGAGCAATATGCGAGTCACCTTGAAGAGGTTTTGCCGAATGCCGGGGACAAGGCCCGGCTCGCGGACATCTTCAAACAAAACGACTGGGTATTGGCGGTGTAGTCGATGGTTGCGAGCTACGTTCTCGTCTGTCAAAACGCCGATTGTAAATCGCGCGGTGCCGGCGAATTGCTTGAAAAATTGGCCGGGCGATTGAAGGATTCCGGCGATGTCGAAGTGAAGCCGTACATGTGCTTCGGCGCCTGCCAGGCGGGACCCAATCTGGTCCTCTATCCGCAAAAGGTGTGGTATTGCGGCGTGAAACCGAATGATGTCGATGAGATCGCGGCCCACGCCGCCGGCGGTCCGGGCGTCGAGCGGTTGACGCATGGTGTCGATGCCTCGCTGAAGGAATTGATCTATCAACTGCTCGACGCCGGATTGTTTTGAACTACCCACTGCTTTATGATCCTTTTTCCCGAAGGCAAACCCACCAAGCGCGAAACCTTCGATGAATACCGCGCTTCAGGCGGATATGAAGCCCTGAAGAGGAATCCCTCGCCGGCCGCCATTCTCGAGGAAGTTGCCGACTCCGGCCTTCGAGGTCGCGGCGGAGCGGGCTATCCCGTCGGAAAAAAATGGGCGATTGCAGCTCAAACCCCCGTCACGCCACGCTACATCGTCTGCAATGCCGGAGAGGACGAACCGGGCAGCTTCAAAGACCGCGTTCTGCTCGAGCACCGTCCCCACCTCGTCCTTGAAGGCATGATCCTTGCCGCGCGCGCGATCCCGGCCGAGCACGCTTACCTCTACCTCAACGAAACCTATCACGACTGTTTCCAACGGTTCACCGATGCCGTTGACGAAGCCCAAGGCGCAGGTCTTCTGCACTCGCTCGCGGTCTCTATTCACGGCGCTCCAACCGTGTATGTCGCCGGTGAAGACTCCGCCGCTCTGGAGGTTCTCGAGGGCAAACCTCCGCTCCCGCGCCAAAAGCCGCCGTATCCGGCCGCCGCCGGACTCTTTGGCAAACCAACTGTTGTCAACACTGTCGAAACGTTCGCCAACGTTCCATCTATCCTTCGCAACGGGGCCGCATGGTTCCGGACGCACGGGACCGCCGAAAGCCCCGGCACGATGATCTTCTGCCTTGGCGATGAAATGAATCATCCGGGCGCCTATGAACTGCCGCTCGGCAGTTCACTGCGGCATCTCTATGAAGACGTAGGAGGTGGTCTAAAAGAAGGCAAGAAGCTGAAGGCTGTCCTTCCGGGTGGTCCCTCTTGCGCATTCCTGCCTGCGGATCGGATCGATGTGCCGCTGGACCCGGCATCTCTTCAGAAGGCCGGCTCCAGTCTTGGCTGCGGCGTGATGCGCTTTTATTCCACCGAAACATGCATGGTCGAAGAAACGCTTCGGATCGCTCAATTCTTCGCCCGCGAATCCTGCGGCCAATGTCCCGCTTGCCGCATGGAGACGAACATGCTCTCCACCATCCTCGACCGCATCCACCAAGGCAAAGGCGACACGACTCTCTACCACCAATTTCAAAAGATCCTCGATTTCAACCGCGGCAAAGGCTACTGCGCGCTCATTAACATGCCCGGACCGCCGATTACCAGCGCCATCCGGCTTTTCCAAGACGATTTCAATCACCACCTTCGTCACGGGACGTGCCCTTTTTGATATCCCCGCAGCGCAGCCCGTGACGGCCATAAGAGGCTAAGGGAGTACCCTCACGAAACCGAACATGCCATCATTGAAATGGCCAATGACTGCACATATCACCAAATACGTACCGGGCTCGGCAAAAACCACGGATTCAATGCGCTCCTGGGGTGGAGCGGGGATGGCGGCGGCGGGAATGCCGGCCCCAAAAAAGTTCGCCGGGACCCCAGCTGGACTCAGTCCTCTGTAAATTCGGTGATTAGGATCATCGATCAAAGCGTTGAGCGGAGCCGGAAGCAACAGAGTTTTGTTAATGTCGCCGGGTTCAGTCCCATTATCGTAGATGACGACCTGGTGAAACCCGGCAATGATAAAGTTCACCGTTCCACCTGCCTGGATCTTAACCTCGTTGGGTATCAGTGTGTGGGTGTTACGGGACCCTGGATTGGGGACTGGTAATCGATCCAACGGGGGATCCGTTTGCCACTGGCCAAAGCTGACGGTGGCCTGGGCCAGCGGGCCAGAAATGCCTGTGTGATGGGCGTGTGATTGCGCTTCGGTTTCGGGTTTTATCGTCAGACCCAGTGCCGCAGAAACGCTACCGGCGGCAGCAACTTTTAACAGACTCCTTCGGCTGGTCTTCGCCATGGACCACTCCTGTGTGTGAAAAGACAATAGTCCCTCACAATACGAAGGCTCTATTGCCGGGTTAGTTTTTCAGTGGAATTTCAAATTTTGTTTTTTTTCGAGAAGAACGGAATTCTAGGCGAACGGGATTCTGCGGTCAAAGATTATTCCGCGGGGCCCGCGACCGCCCACGACTAGTCCGCATTTCTCACGGGATTGTCGTCTATCCAGAGCCAAGTCCCTCTCGCTCTGGGAGAGGTGCCGCGAAGTGGCGGGTGAGGGTTAAACAGAGCGCATTCTTGTCGACCCTCACCCGGCCTTTTATTAAGGCTTCGGCCTTTCCGGCGCGCGCTTCGCCCGGCCACCCCCGGGGGGGGCGTTGCCCTACGAATCCTTGGATGTGGAGTTCGCAACTGTAGGGGCGATCTATGACCGCCCGTAATTCGGTGAATTTAGGTAGAACGCCTTGTCATTGACCGCCCGTACAATCAG